>Ga0155252_103_pt2 | contig 135084 bp, 128 predicted proteins | sample RifCSPhighO2_02_FD_106220 | JGI IMG/M metagenome (GOLD analysis project Ga0155252, IMG submission 106220) | Candidatus Roizmanbacteria bacterium RIFCSPHIGHO2_02_FULL_37_13b
TGGTAATTAGCATCATTCTAACTCAAGGTGTTCCGATAGCCACTAATGACATAATCATTGACAGTGTCGTCAATTCTTCTCCGGCACAAATTGCTGGTATAAAACCTGGAGATATAGCCCGCCAGATTATAATCAACGGCAAAATCATTAATTTAACGAATGTTGATCACTTTATATCCGTTGTAAAAAAATATCGTGGTCAACCGATCGAGATTGCGCTGAAACGCAAGGAAACTAATTTGACGGTCCATGTAATTCCACGTGTCAATCCGCCAAAAGAGCAGGGGGCACTTGGTGTATCTTTAAGTCAATTTGTAATAAAAAAATATACGTGGTATCAAGCGCCATTTTATAGCTTGATAGAATCAGCAAAAATTACCGCAATTATTGTCAGAGAACTCACTAAAACACTCTGGACTCTCGCCCTATTCAGAAAACCCGATGTTGATGTGGCTGGGCCAGTGGGCATCGCCAAACTGACGTCTCAGGCGGTCAAGGTAGGACCAATCGCGGTTTTACAACTCCTTGGAATCTTATCACTAAATCTTGCCGTCATAAATATAATTCCTTTTCCAGCGCTTGATGGTGGTAGAGTCGCATTTGTAATCTATGAGGCAGTTACACGAAAAAAAGTTCGTCCCAAAATAGAACAAAAATTAAATCTACTTGGATTCGCAATTCTAATTACTCTGATAATTTTGGTAACTGTTCACGATTTACTAAAAATTTTCATAAAATAATTTACCATTCGAAATCATATTATATACATATGAATCTTAAATTTGATAATATCACCATTTCTGGAGGTGTAGCGGTCGGAACAACCACTTTGCTTAACAATCTAAAACCCTATTTAGAGCCGTCGGGTTTTAAATTTAGATCCACCGGGCAATTTATCAGAAATTACACCAAGGAAAATATAATGCCTGTGGCGACACTTGTCAGTGATGATTTTGACCGCAATATTGAATCGGAAGTTAAAAAACTTCTTTCAACTGAAAAAGGTTGGGTCATGGAAGGTTGGTTAGCAGGATTTGTGGCAAGAGAGTTAGATAACTGCTTTCGAATATTACTTATTTGTTCCGAGAATGCCGTCAGAATTGATAGGGTAGTCAACCGTGATAAAGTATCTTTTACGCAAGCAAAAAATTATATTGCTCAAAGAGAATCAGAAAATTTTAAGAAATGGAAAAAAATATACGGAGACGCTGATTTCTTCAATTATAAATTTTATCACTTAGTCATTGACACTCTCTCTTCAGGTCCACTGGAGACCGTAGGGAAAGTTCTGGATAAGCTCGCATATAAAATCCCGGCTAAAACTCAATAAGTTTTATGGTATCACAAAAAAAATATCTTTCTAATAAATTAGCTAATATCTCGAAGTGGTATAACGAAATTGTTGAAAAAGCGGGTTTGGCTGAACACGCACCGGTTAAGGGGTGCATGATTATAAAACCATATGGATATGCCTTATGGGAAAATACCCAGAATATACTTGATGCTTGGTTTAAAAAAGACGGTGTTCAAAATGCCTATTTTCCTATATTTATTCCTTATTCACTGCTTCAAAAAGAAAAAAAACACATTTCGGGTTTTAGTCCGGAACTAGCTATAGTTACAACTGCAGGAGGTGAAAAATTGGCCCAACCCCTAGTGGTGCGTCCGACATCAGAGACAATTATGTATCAAACCTTCAGAAACTGGATCTCCTCATATAAAGATCTTCCTCTTAAGATTAATCAGTGGTGTAATGTGGTCCGTTGGGAAAAAAGAACTTATCTTTTCTTGCGTACTAGTGAATTTCTATGGCAAGAAGGTCATACTGTTCATAAAAATGATGTTGAAGCTAGAGAGATGGTTATGAAGGCATTGATGTGGTACAAAGATTTTTATGAAAAATATTTAGCGATTTCAGTCTTTGTGGGTGAAAAAAGCGCAAGCGAACGCTTTGCCGGAGCAAAACAAACATTTGCTATCGAGTTAGTAATTCCCACGGGCAAAGCTCTTCAAGGCGCTACATCTCACAATTTAGGACAAAATTTTAGTAAAAACTTTGATATCACCTATACTGATGAACAAAATACCATACACAATCCTTTTCAGACTTCATGGGGTATATCTACCCGATCAATCGGTGGGTTAATTCTGTCTCACGGCGATGATAATGGTCTTATCCTACCGCCAAAAATCGCTCCTCTTCAGGTAATTATCTTTCCGATTTACAAAAATGATGATGTTATAAACCAAACAATTGATTTACAAATTAAAAGAATAAAAACAACCTTAGAAAAAAGCGGGATCCGTCACAGTATTGACGAGCGTCGTGATAAAACTATAGGGTTTAGAATCAGCGAATCGGAAATTCGTGGCATACCAATTCGGATTGAGATTGGACCAGCAGAGATTGAAAAAAAAGTAATTATTATTTCGCGCCGAGATACTCTAGAGAAGCAGAAAATATCTCCCGACAATGCCATCGAATTTATAAATGAATCTATGGAAAAAATGCAAAATGACCTCCTACGGCGTTCATATGAAAATAAAAATAGACTTACAGCTGAGGTCGAATCGTTTGAAGAGTTTAAAACAATAATGAATACAAACCGACAATTTATCCGTGCATTTTGGTGCGAATCCGCCACGTGTGAAGAAAAAATAAAGGAAATAACTAAAGCGTCAACCAGAGTATGTGAACTCAATGAACTCGAAAAAAAGGGGGACGGACTATGTATCTATTGTAACAACAAAGCTCATCGAAAATGGTTATTTGCCCAATCGTATTAACATCTCTTAGTTTATTATGAACACTATTGTCACCCATATTTATCCGGATTTAGATGCTTTAGCGTCTATTTGGTTAATTCATCGTTATTTACCTAATTGGGAAAGAGCTCAAGTTGTCTTTGTATCTGCCGGGAAGACGTTGAATAATGAGCCACCTGATAGTAAATCTGATGTCTTACATGTTGACACCGGCATGGGAAAATTGGATCATCATCAAACTGCAGAACTTACATGCGCGACTAAACGAGTACTTTTAATGTTAATTGATAAAAAATTAATTAATGATAAAAAAAAATATGCCTTAGAGAAATTAGTAGATGTCGTTTGTGAGTTTGATCATTATCATGAGGCTCTTCTTGATAATGCCGACAGTGATATATATGAGTTTTTATTGGTTAATGTCATAGAAGGTACAAAATCCACTGGTCTTAGCAATCCTGAGTTAATTGAATTTGCAGAAAAAGCACTTGACGGAACACTTCAAACATTTTTAAAAAAAATACAGGCTGAAAAAGAAATTCATTCAGGATTAATTTTTAAATCCTCGTGGGGAAAAACATTAGCTGTAGAGACAGACAATGAAGAAGTTTCCCGCTTAGCTCAAAAAAAAGGATACTCAATGGTAATACGTAGAAACAGTAAAGGATATCTCCGTATTAAATTAATTCCAAATGTTAAACTTAAATTAACTGTACTTTATCAAAAAGTGGTCAAAATAGATCCAAGAGCTACTTGGTTTTTACACGCTTCCGGTCGTATGCTTCTAAACGGTTCTGCCAAAAATCCAGAAGCAATACCAACAACGATTTCACTCCACGATATTATTTCAATCGTTAAAAAACTATAAGACTATAATTCTTCTTAACAGCGGTTGTTTTTTTTAAATAAATCTCTATAATGAATTTAGTTAAAAAATTATTCAATAATCTGCAAAAGGGAGGTGGCAGTTAATGATTGTTGTCGAGAAAAAAAAGAATGAAACGATAGATAAATTATTTCGAAAATTTACGAAAATGTATCGTGATGAAGATATTATCTTTGATGTAAATCGAAAGATATTCTATAAGAACCCGGCGCTTTTAAAAAAGGATAAGCTTAGAAACCGTCTGCAAAAGAAAGCAATGCTTAAAAGGTGATATGATTACAGTTATTTCAGATCCAAGATACCACATAACAAAAAAAAATATCAAACAGTATTCGTCTACCGTTTTGCAGTCCTTGGGATTTTCAGACGATGTTGAACTGAATATTATCTTTATCGGGAAAAGAAAAATGAAGACGATCGCATCAAAATTCGTTAACGAAGATACTGCCCTTCCTGTATTATCATTTCCATATTTAGATGACAAAAACGCTCAAAATAAGCTAATGGGAGAGATATTTATTTGTTACCCACAGGTGCTGCTTTTAGCCGCAGAGAGAGAAAAAAAAGTCATGACAATGATTGAGAATCTAATAGTGCATGGGATCAATAATTTAGTTAAATAATTCTTATTCATTATGTATTACCTTATTTATCGCCCTAATACAATTTCCGAAATTGATTTAGAAGTAGTCGCTGATAAAATTGAAGCGATATTAAAGGGCAAATCAATCCCTCATGCTATACTTCTTACAGGTCCTAAAGGAATTGGAAAGACATCCATTGCTAGAATTCTTGCCAAAGCCATTAATTGCGAAAAAAATAGTTTTGCAAATATATCTACCTCCGTGGATCCATGCAATCGTTGCTATAACTGTCTTTCCATTGCACAAGGGAGTAATCTTGATGTTTACGAAATAGATGGTGCTTCAAATAGAAAAATTGATGAAATGCGTAACTTAATTGATAAGGTCAAATTTTTACCGATAAGAACCCACTTTAAGGTCTATATCATCGACGAAGCGCATATGTTAACTAAGGAAGCATTTAATGCTTTACTTAAAACGCTGGAGGAACCTCCCAAACACACAATTTTTATTTTGGCGACAACTGAAGTTGATAAAATGCCAACAACGATCGTATCACGCTGTATTCACATCAATTTTCCGCGTGCGAATAATACAAGCATTGTCCATATGCTTAAAAGAATCTTGAAAGGCGAAAAAATTAAAGCGGACGAAGAGATCTTGGAAACCATTGCCAAAAATAGTGATAATTCTTTTCGTGACGCTACAAAAATATTAGAACAGGCAATTATAGAAAACAAATTAAGTGTAGCAGGGATTCATGATATTATTGGTTTTAAATTATTTGATCAAGATTTGTTACTTTTAATATCAAAACAGAATGTGAAAGACCTTTTATCTATTTTAGAGAATTATGATAAAAATGGAGGTAGTTTTAAACCCCTGATAGAATATTATTTAGATAGACTTCATAAACTTTTGCTTTTTAAAAAAGGACTTGATAGTGATATTACAACCGATTACAATTTGACTATTAGTCAAATTGTAAAATTAATCAGGTTGTTTTCTGAAGCGTATCGTAATTTAAAATATTCACCAATAGAATCGTTACCTTTAGAACTTGCAATTATTGATTTTTTTTCAGAAAAATAATTATTTTTTTAAGGAGGTGAAATAATATGTTTAATCCTTTCAAAGGACTTGGAGATCTTCATTCAATGCAACAACAAGCACAAAAAATGCAACAGGCACTACAACAGGAAGAAGTAATTGTAGAAAAAAATGGCATCCGCGTTGTATTACGAGGTGACCAACAAGTAAAAGAAATTATGGTCGATGGAGTGTTGGAAAATAGAATTTCCGATGTAATAAATGAGGCGGTTCGAAAAACGCAAGAGTTGGCCGCCAGAAAACTATTAGAAATGCAACAAACTGGTTAAATAATTACAATATCTATATGGTAAAAATTTTTAGTGGTCGAGGCAATCAACAGTTGTCTGATAAAGTAGCGAAGATACTGAAAACAAATATTTCAAAAGCTGAAGTAGTCACATTTAAAAATTCTGAGATTCGAGTCAGAATAGAAGAACAAGTAAAAAATGATATTTGTGTAGTCATTCAACCGACTGCTAATCCATCCAATGATAATTTGATGGAATTGTTCTTTTTTTGTGATGCCCTACATCGACAAGAAGCAAAACAAGTCATTGGAATCATCCCTTATTTTGGCTATGCACGACAAGATATTCAACATCGATCTGGTGAATGTATCTCTGCCAATGTCATTATCCGTTTCTTAGAATCGATTGGCTTTAATAAAATATATGTTTTTGATCTTCACGATGAAGCAACGGAAGGAGTCTTTTCAATCCCTTTTAAAAATTTGTCAGCTCTGCCTCTTTTAGCAGATAAAATAAAGGAGTATTTGAAAATCGAGAATCCTGATGTCAAATTTTTTTCAATCGTCTCACCTGATCAAGGCGGCATTGAACGAGCCAGGCAGTTTGGAACATTTTTTTTTGGTCACGACTTTTTCTCTGTCGATGTTATTGAAAAAAAAAGGGATCCGAATATTTTACATCATACTAAGGCACTTAATCTTTATGGTGACGTAAAAGGAAAAATTGCTATTTTAGTCGATGATATTATTACTTCCGGTAGAACTCTTATAAATGGAGCAGCGCTCTGCAGCGAAAAAGGCGCTAAAGAAATACTAGTCGCCGTCGTCCATCATGAATTGTCTCATGAAACAACTGAGAAATTAAATACCTCAGCCATCAGTCGCTTTTTTTCCACCGATACAATACCACTTGATGACGCGCTGAAATTCGAAAAACTTGAGGAATTATCTGTCGCAGGAATTATCGCTGAGGAAATCAAAACTCTTTAATTAGCTATGAATTCATTACCGAAGTCACTTCAAAAAACTATTGATTTTTTTGAGAAACTGCCGGGCATTGGCCCCAAATCTGCTAAAAGATTAGCTTTTTATTTACTCCGACTTCCACAACAGGATCTTGATGAAGCAGCCAAAAATATATCTATGTTAAAAAATAATTCTTTATATTGTGAAATATGTATGAATTTAACTGAGGAAAAAATATGTGCTATATGTGAGGACGAAAATAGGGATCACACAACAGTCGTAATTGTGGAATCGGTTTTAGATCTATTATCAATGGAAGTTGGGAATCAGTATAAGGGAATCTATCATGTCCTGCACGGTCGAATTGATCCATTAAATTATATAGGCCCGGATGATATTTTTATCGGTAAGTTAATTGAGCGATTGAAAACCAATAAAAAGAAAATCAAAGAACTAATTTTAGCAACCAATCCTAACATGGAGGGGGAAGCTACCGCTATTTATATTAAAAATAAAATCTTAGAAATGCTGGGTTCAAATATTAAAATCACCCGCTTGGCTTACGGGCTACCGATTGGCGCCGAACTCGAATATGCTGACTATATGACGCTTTCAAAGGCTCTCGAGGGACGAAGGGAATATTAGATTAAATTAGAGTTAAATCTGAAGTAATTCGACGACAATTAAAGGTTGTCTACCCGTCTTGGAGTTAAAATAACTTTCCATTGTTTTAATCACTTTTCCTTTAACTGTGCTTGATGTCAAAATTTCGTCTTTTTTTGGTTTTAATATTTCATCAACTTTTTTTCGAGCATTGTCAAAAATTTGCTGCTCGTTATCTTTAAAAATAAATCCTCGGGAGATAAATTCAGGCGGTAAAGTCAATTGAAAATTTCTATTCACAATAAGAACTACAACAACAATTCCTTCACGAGCTAGAGTCTTTCTATCTCTCAAAACAATATTGCCAATGTCTCCAACGCCATAAGCATCAACAAAAATATTTTTTGTTTCGATGATTTCGCCAGGCTTGGCAACACCATCTTGAAAATTAATTGTTTGTCCCTCTTTCATAAGAAATACTTGGTTATCCTTATAACCCAGTTGGCGCGCTAATTCAAGATACTGTCTTTGATGTCTGATAGTTCCGCCAATGGGAGTTAAATATTTTGGTTTTAAAAAAGCGATCATGAATTTCAGATCCTCTTGACTGCCATGTCCCGACGCATGAAGTCTTTCTGCGATATCAGAATAGACAACTTGAGCATGCGACATGTAAAGCCTTTCAATTAAATCATAGACTTCTTCTTCTTGTCCGGGAATAGGATCTGATGAAAACACAACCTTATCTCCCGGATCAATTTTGATGAATTTATTCAGATTGTTAGCTATCTTTGACAGCGCGGAATCATATTGACCTTGGCTTCCTGCAGCAATAATACAAACTTTATTAGCGGTCATCCGTGAAACCGCTTTATCCTCCAAAATAAATCGCTCTGGAATAGATAGATAGCCTATCTCCTTGGTAAGTTTTGTATTGGTTACCATTGATCGTCCCAAAAAACAGATACTTCGATTAAATTTAATCGCTGCCTCGACGCATTGTCTTATTCGAGAAATATTAGAGGAAAAAGTGGTCATGATAAATTTACCCCGTGTTAACCGCATTTCATCTTCAAAAGTCTTACCGACAATTCTTTCTGACAATGTCAGACCCTCTCGCTCAGACCCGAGACAGTCGGATAATAGACACGTCACGCCTTCTTCTCCAGCCGCAACAATCTCATAAAAATCAGGTGGCTGACCGTAGGGTGGTGTCAAATCGAGTTTGAAATCAGATCCATGATAAAAATTACCTGCGGGTGTTTTTATTAAAATATGACACGTATCAGGAATTGAATGAGTCATTTGGATAAAGCGTACCTTGAATGGACCAAAAATGTAGTCACGTCGGTAGCTTATCACATTAACCTTTAAACTGAAACCATATTCCCTAACTTTCTCTTCTACTAATAGTGATGTCAATTTGGAAGCATAAACCGGTGGACGACCCAATGGTTCATAATGAAATCTTAGAGCGCTTATATGATCTTCGTGACCATGAGTTAAAAGAATGGCTCGTATTTTATCTTTCTTATCCTGAAGATAGCTGATATCCGGAATAATGTAGTCGACACCTAATTCTGCTTCCTTAGGAAAACCTATACCGCAATCGACTATTAGAATATCCGTTAAAACATTATCTTTATAAAGTTCATACAGATACATATTCTTAGTGACATCAACAATACCACCGAGTGGTACGAAACGAAGTCTATAAGAGTTCATAATAAAAGTATATCATGTATTGATATAATTGTTATCACATGAAAAGAAAAAGATCAAAACTTGAAAATAAACTGTTTAAAAAACTTGAAGAAGTCATTGATCCCGAGCTTCGAATATCAATCGTTGACTTAGGATTAGTTTACTCCGTGACTGAAAAAGATGGTCTAGTCGATATAGTGATGACCCTTACAACCATGGGTTGCCCACTATATGAGGTAATTGATCTGGAAATAAAGGAAAAGCTAAAAACAATTGCGCAAGTTAAAAAAGTTGAAGTAAATTTGGTTTTCGATCCACCATGGTCAATTGATTTGATGACACCACAAGGCAAAGCAATGCTTGGAATATAAAAAAATATGAAACAATGGGGAGATGATGATGCCAGCTTTGAGAGAATGGAAAGAGGACAGTCGATGTCACAGAAAAAACCTCAAAAACCACCACCAAATATTACATCTGTCCAAAAAAAACTTCAGGAATTGAGTCAGGTTAATTCAGACCATATAAATGCAAATCAAATAGAGAATGCACTAAAAAAACCGGAAAATTTTACTTCCTTAGATGTAGAAAAGCTGCAAAAACAATACAATACCCAAGATGATCCAAAACTGGAAAAGATCCGCTTAAGACTACATTACTTAAGGTTACAGCAGAGTCAAACTCAACAAGCTATCGAGGAAAGACGCCAAATGGAAGCTGAAAGAAAAAAAAGACAGGAGGAAGAAGAGCTGCAAAAGGAGAAAGAGGAAAAAGAACAATATTTAACAGCAGTAGATACGCCCAGAGGAAAAGAGCGTAGAAGCATATTCTCCGTTAAGAAGAAGCAAACGACCAGAGCAGAATTTAAACCGGGGTCGGGTAAGCAATGATTATCGGGGTGTAGTTCATCGGGAGCCCGCTAAAATTCGGGGATTGGCGCAGCGGTAGCGCGCACGGTTCGGGACCGTGAGGCCGTCGGTTCAAATCCGACATCCCCGACCAAATCGAATTTAGGCGGGCGGGACCGAGAGGTAGGGATTCCCTGCCTGCCGGCAGGCAGGAATTCCCCCGTCTCCGACCAAATTACTAAATTGGTCTTGACAATTAGACTTTTGTAATCAACAATATACATTTATGGCAAGCATTTATATAACAAGAAAAATACCTGAAAGTGGACTTGAGATGATTAAAAAAAAATTTGGAAAGTTTGATATTAATCAAGAAAATCGCGTTTTAACTAAATCAGAACTTATAAAGAATGTAAAAAATCGAGATGGTATTTTATGTCTCCTGACCGATTCAATCGATAAAGAAATTATAGATGCGATGGGGAATACCTGCAAAATTATCTCCAACTATGCTGTTGGTTTCAATAATATTGATGTCGAATATGCCTCTAAAAGAAAAAAAATGGTTACAAACACTCCAGGGGTGTTAACTGACGCGACCTCAGACTTAGCGATTTCACTTCTTTTTTCCTGTGCACGTCGAATTGTCGAGTCAGATGAATTCACAAGAACAGGTAAATACAAAGGCTGGGATCCTATGCTTCTTCTTGGTCAAGAAGTCACCGGTAAAACACTAGGCATTATCGGTGCCGGGAGAATAGGTACTGTCGTTGCTCAAAAGTTAGCTCGTGGTTTTAATATGAAGATTATTTATGATGATAGATCCAATAATTTTGATCTTGAAAAATCAACTAATGCCAAACGTGTCGATTTACCGACTCTTCTTAAAAATAGTGATTTTATTTCTGTTCATGTTAGTCTTAATAAGGATAATCACGATCTTCTTTCAAAAAAAGAATTCAATATGATGAAAAGAACATGCGTTTTTATAAACACCTCAAGAGGAGAGGTCGTGGATGAAAAAGCGCTTGTCAACGCATTAAAAGAGAAGAAAATATTTGCGGCCGGATTAGACGTCTATGAAAGTGAACCAAGACTTGCTAACGGATTAACCAGACTTGATAATGTCATTATTGTGCCTCACATCGGCAGTGCTACTGTCCGTGCCAGAACACTGATGGCAACTATGGCGGCTCAAAATCTAATCGATGGTTTACAAGGAAAAATCCCCAAATATTGTGTTAATAAAGACAGGTTATGATTCATAATTTGAAGGAGTTGATCACTATATCAAACTCAAACGCAAGACACAATCGTTCTATCCTTCTTGAGATTGTTGACTCGGTTCTTTACTCACTTCAGCCAGACATATTACTCAAAAATGAATTAAAAAAGATAGATCTTTATCCTTTTAAAAGGATTGCTATTTTTAGTATTGGTAAAGCAGCAAAACAGTTAGCCAATGCGGCCAAAAACGAACTATCAAGAAAACCTGCTATCATCTGCCTAGCTGACATTGGACATCCCTTACCTACTCAGGTCGGAATAGAAAAAACAGATAAATTGGTTAATGAAGCAAAGAAATTAGGTAAAGATGATCTAGCTATAGTATTAATATCCGGTGGAGGATCAGCAATGTTTGTTAAACCAATCGAAAGTGTTTCCTTAGAAGATAAAATCAATATCACCAAAAAATTACTACTCTGCGGAGCGAATATTAATGAAATTAATGTCATTCGTAAGCACTTATCACAGGTAAAGGGTGGTCAATTGGCTCGCATGCTTTATCCTGCTACTGTATTAAGCTTTGTCATTTCTGATGTCGTGGGTAATGATTTAGGGACGATTGCGTCTGGCCCACTATCACCTGATAAAAGCACATTTTTCGATGCAATAAATATACTAAAGAAGTATTCAATCAAAGTTCCAATAAAAATAAATGATTACCTGAAACGTGGCTCAATAAGTAAACAATTAGAAACTCCAAAACCTGGTGATATTTTTTTTAACAACATTTCTATAAAAATTATCGCTGATCACATCATGTCGGCAAATCTTGCCTTAAAAAAAATAAAGGAACTGGGATTACCAGGCGATATATTCGCGACAAACTTATCAGGTGACTGTAAAGTGACGGCTAAGCAATTTATCAGTGCTAATAAAAAAAGAGGAATAAGCATAGCCACGGGAGAAACTACCGTTGCCGTTAAGGGAACAGGATATGGAGGAAGAAATCAGGAATTTATTTTATCGGCGTTATTAGATCTTAAACCGGGTCAAGCATTAATTTCGATTGGTACAGATGGAATTGATGGTATCTGCCCAGAGCCTATAGCCGGTGCAGTGGGGGATGCCGATATATTGGACAAGGCGAAAAGAAATAAAATCGATATAACGAAATATCTGAAAAATAATGATTCTTACAACTTCTTTAAAAAAACCAATGGTCTCATCAAAACTGGTCCAACTGATACCAACGTCGGTGATCTGATCCTTCTTTACAATGAATAATAGTTAATAAAATACAGTAAAATCATTTTATGAAGCTATTTAACACCTTAACAAGAAAAACAGAACAATTCCTACCCTTAAATCCTCCAAAAGTGACTTTTTATTCTTGCGGACCTACAGTCTACGATTATACTCATATCGGACACTTGCGAACTTTTGTCAATAACGATCTTTTGAAACGTACTCTTGAATATGCTGGGTTTGACGTTCATCATGTCATGAACATAACTGACGTTGGCCATTTGACAGGAGATGATGACTCAGGTGTTGACAAGCTGGAAAAAGGAGCAAAAAAACAGAATAAATCTGTATGGGACATAGTTCAGTTTTTCACCGAACAATTTATTCAATCGATTAAACGATTGAATATCGTACCTCCAAAAGAACTTTGTAAAGCCACGGATCATATCACGGATATGATAGAACTCATCCAAAAATTAGAAAAGAGAGGAGTAACTTATCAAACCGATGAGGCTATTTATTTTGATACCAGTAAATTCCTCAATTATGGCAATTTGTCGCATCAGAAAATTGATGAAAAAATTGTTCAAGCAAGAAAAGAAGTCTATTCCGACCCAAATAAGAGAAATCCAGTTGACTTTGCATTATGGTTCAAGTGTATCGGTCGATTCAAAAAACATGTCATGCGTTGGAAATCTCCATGGGGAGATGGATTTCCTGGATGGCATATCGAATGTAGTGCTATGAGTATGAAATATCTTGGGGATACTATTGATATCCACGCCGGTGGAATTGATCACATTCCAATTCATCATGAAAATGAAATTGCGCAATCTGAAGGAGCGACAGAAAAACCATTCGTAAAATATTGGTTTCATAGCGCATTCTTATTAGTGGATAACGAAAAAATGAGTAAATCAAAAAATAACTTTTATACAATCGACGATCTCAAAAATAAAGGATACGATCCTATTTCCCTGAGATATCTATTTCTCATGACGCATTATCAAAAACCGCTTAATTTTACATGGGAGGCCCTAACAGCTGCCCAAAATGGATTAAATACCCTTCGTCAATGGGCCATTTCATTAAGAGACAGCTCAACTCGATCAAATCTATATCTTGAGAAGCTTGAAAAAACTGTAAATTATCAAAAACAGATAAGCGATGCTATATTTGATAATTCGCAATTTCCTCAAGCACTGGCCGTCCTCTATGAAATGTTAAAGTCGAATATCCCTCCCGTTGATAAATGGGATATTTTAATGGATTTCAACCACGTTTCAGGTTTAAAACTTGACGATTTCCATAAAGTAATTATTCCACAATCGGTAACTTTAATAGCGGAAAAACGCAATCAAGCTCGAAAAAGAGGCGACTTTGATACTGCCGATAAATTAAGAGATGAAATTAGCAAATTAGGTTTTACGGTTGAGGATGTCACATCTGGTTTTATTTTAAAAAAATAAAGACTTGCAACCAACTGACGAAACCTTGATAATTAATTTATTGATAATGGATAAAACTCTAAAAATCATCCTTTTATTATCTGTGATAATAATTGGAGTATTAATAGGTTTATTATTTGTATTCAAGGCAAAGGAATATACCAATCTTCATCCATCCTCATCTCGGGTTCAGCAAGCATTAAATAATCAATCAACATCACAATTCTATAGGGATCTAATTCCTAAAGATACAGTCAATTTAAATAAAACGCCTGGTGTGAAGACAGCCCCTGAGTTTAAAATTAATCAATACTCACTTGATACTGCATCAACAAAAATTTCAGATACAGCCAAAATTTTTTCGTTTAAAACAAATTATTCGTTTAGTGAAATTGATTCTATAGCAAACATGCTTCTTGGGCCAATTATTGCCAAGGAAGAAATTGATAAAAATCAAATTGCTTTTTCCGGACAATTAGGGTATCTGACGTTTAACAAAACATCAGGGGCTTTTATATATCAAGGAATAGGAATAAAACTTCCTTTTCCAGTCACATCACAGACGGCTGATTTACGGAAACCGATATCTGATTTTTTACGTGATGATTTAAAAATTATTGATAACTTTACAAAAGCAACCAGTTATTATCGACGTGAAGGATCAGAAGGTGTGACTTATGTCGAGTACCATCATGATTGGGACTTAATTGGAGCTCCAATTATAAGCATCGCTGCTGTACCTGCTATGTCAGAACGGGTCAGTTTCCAAGATTTATCATTGACTAAATTTCAAGACACCGACCAGAAGGACAACTCAATATATTTCGCATCAGATCAGCCGGGATTTGCACGTCGAGTTGATTTTAACAGCGCCACTGTTGCATATACAAAAGATGGTTATATAATCTCAATTGAATCAAATCTACGATATATACTCAAAGAAGAATCATTAGAAGAGAGAGGATTATCGTTATTTAATTCTGAAAGTTTAGTCGGTGAATTAAACAATAAAGGGGGTTATTTCAAGCTGGCAATACCCTCTGGAGAAGGCATTATAAATCTAGAAAAAGTCTTTCCTAACAACACTTTATCTGCACAAAAAGCCATCGTTACTGATGTCGTTTTGGCTTATTTAGAAAAAACCGGTGATATTGAACAAAAATATTTGTTTCCCAACTATATCGTCAGGGGTTATGCCGAGACAGAAACAGGCTACCGGGTCAATTTTGCCGAAAGCATACCGGCAATTGATGATAAAAAACTTTCTCTCAAAAAAAATGGTGTTAATTATTTTGCAAGTCTAATCGAACTTAAATATCCTATTCTAGCTATGGCTCAAGAAATAGGATTAACACCCACTCTAGTTCCTTCACCAACGCCAATTACTCTATACTGTCAGGATGATTCGATTGAATGTAATTATCAAATCTTTAAACCTACACCGACCACTGCTACTTCCATAACACCAAGTGTTACTCTGATTCCTACATTAACGCCGCAGCCATCAACATATATTCCGACACCGTCTCCATTACCTTCAATTTATGGACCAACTCCTAGACCCTCCCCAACGACAAAAGTATATCCATCACCAACTCCTGACACAAAACCATGTTTTTTAACTGACTATAATGGACGACCAATTGCCGATATTCAAACGATATCAATATTTGTTCCTGGATTGGGAACGGTATATTTTTTCCCCGGCCAAAAAATTGCAGCTGCTTATAAAAGATCTTACCGATCCGTTGTCAACTCTAATATGATTCTAGATTTTCAAAATATTGAAAGCAGAGAACTTCAGAAAAGATTCGCTGAGACAATACTTCGTGATCCAAATTTGATTATCTTCGACAATTTTGGTCATCTGGATTTGGTCACGACTGCTCTCAAGGCTTTTAACTTTGACATGAGAAAAACATATAATAATCGCGGTCTCTCATCGACAAAAACTCCTGAATATATTGTTCTTCAAAATAGTCTTGAATCTGCAGTTCGGGTGAAAACTGTCGATTCATCTGTTGTAGGACCACCAATCACAGACTATCCTTCGCTACAGAAAATAGCGCGTTTTGAAACTGGATTATCATCTATTCCATTTGGTACCTTATATCAGTCACTAATATTAACAAGACAGGGAGGTGGAAGTTCACTAAATGCATCAAAATTGAGACTGTCTCCAAGCGATTGTCAACCTGTGACTACAATGTCACCCTCAATATATTTTTATCCTGGAGATGCAACAACAATTAGTTTGATATTTGGTCATAACAACATCTCTTTTGCCGATCCATTTATTTTAAATCGCTACACCCTAAATGTATCAAAGAATGGATCGTTGGATTTTGATGGCATCAGGAGAAATCGTTTTTACTATGAGTATAAAAATACTGAATTTAATCAACCAAAACAGGGATGGGTAATAAAAACGGACAAGATTATTGAATTTATTCGCAATGATTTATCACGTCGGATTGGTCTTTCTGATAATGAAAAAGAGGATTTAATAAAAGATATCAATGCTAACTTTGTCACCGAAAAAGAAAAACTATATACATTCATAGGACTGCTTCCAGATTTCGATGTTAACCAAAAATTACCCTTTGAAGTATCACCAAAACCCACTTCTATCCATCGAATACATATTTATCTACGATCTACCAATAATATTGAACCTGTTCAAGCACCAAAAATAGATAAAATAAATCGTGCCGGATTTGCAGTTGTGGAAGTCGGCGTGTATATGGAACAAAATTAATATGAAAACTAATTTCTTAATTGGGCTGCTTACCGCATCAGTATTAATTTCTTTTGTTGTCATCAGAAATTATATTAACAAACCAGCAAATCTTGTACCAAAAGCCCAATCGACGCAGCAATGCACTGATATAGCTAGAAGTAACGGTTATGCTTGTAAAGTAAAATGTGAACAAGAACGGGGACGATTTGTGGAGTGGTGTACGGCCAATATCATCAGCCCCGGTTGTATAAGGGATGAGATTGAGATTTGTAAAATGGATACGAATGATCCAGAATATCATGCGCGATGCTGTAAACCACTCTATCCATCACCATCTATTTCATTGACTCCACCTATAACCGTTCCAATCACTCCAAAAATAACTGATTATTTTGGCCCAACGATCACAGAAGTACCGACTCCTACCATAACATCAGTAGTAACCCCTACATCTACACCAATATTGACACCAACTTTAACACCTTCTCTTACACTGACACCAACCCTTACACTAATTCCAACGGTGACAAAAACGCAAGATTTAACCCCGACGCTGACACCTCCAATACCTACCAATGTTTGTATTGTGCCAAAACCAAGAATAGTTATTAATTGCCCACCGCCGTGTGAACCGATTTCAACCCGGTGAATATAAATGAAACCGACAGTTATTTTTAATTCAAGAAAGTATCTTGGCGTGATTTTAATTGTGTTGGCAGTCTTAATTTTCTTGACTCTTAATTGGTTAGCACGCGGTCCAATTAAATTTGGGAAAAAAGCTGAATTATTAAATTCGTGTCCAATTAAACCTGTAATTAATAATGCCTACTGTGAAGTCGATGAAGATCAGCCATATTCTCCTTATTCCATTGTCGTAAAAGATAGTAACGGTAAGATCATATCAACAACTGAAACAAAAAATGGTAAATTTGGATCACTGCGAGTTGACTTTATTGCTAATCCGGGTGAGATCTATCGATGTGAAGCTAAATCAATCGATGAAAGATGTCTCAATAGTACAACAGCATCGATTAATTGTGCTGTTCCAACTATAATTCCGTCAATCGTCGTGACACAGACACCAACACCGACAGGAACATTTACTCCAACGTCTAGTCCCTCACCTACAGTATTTATATCAATCACACCTACTATATCGATCACACCAACAACGACCATAACTGAAATTCCGACGCCGACCATATTTGCTTGTCCGGCAATTTTAAAAGATGTATTGGTAATTGAACCAATATTAACACCACCTAGTCCCTAAAAAAAGACAACTATGCAAAAAAATAAAAAAATTATGTTAGTTATGACTATTGCATCCGCAGCTTCTATATTAATGTATGGTTTGCAATCGATTTCTAAGCCAGTAAGAAGAGAGAATAGAGCTGTAGAAAATACAATGCCGACCCTAATTAGTTGTAGCCAGATTGATTGGTTGTGTAAAATTGCTGGAAGTCGTAATAATGACAATCCAAATTCAATATTTAACAAAATAAAAACGGCAGTCGATAATAAACAATTTAGTTACAAACTTGTTATATCCAAACCCAGTGGTGATGTTATCGGCGATATAAATAATCCAGAACTCAAATTTAAAGTAAAAAATAATGAAGAATTTACATGTCGAATTGTCGTCTATGATAAAGATGGAACTAAACTCGACTGTGATTTTTTGTCGGGAGTACAGAAGTGTTTCCCGAAAAATTCCTCACCAACCCCTACAAATGCTCCTACGCCAACAATCGGTCCAACGACAGAGATGCAAATATCACCACTAGCCACGATTATACCGACTGCAACCATAGCACCAACAAATACCAACCTGAACGTTACAGAAGTTAATTTGTGCACTAGGGGTGATTTTAATAACGATGGTGCAACTAATGCCAGAGACTTTGCAGCTCTATTAACTCATATTGGAAGCAGTGATACAACCTATGATCTTGATGGAGATAGAGCGGCAACTACCTTAGATTTAGTTAAATTAATGAATAACTGCTTTCAATTCAGATAACGTTAACCCTAGACCTTAAGAGATTGTCTCTTTTTAACTGCAAGCCAATAGGGACTTTGTCTACAGAGAAACGAAATGTCTTTACTATCTCTAAGTAAGGGCTTTAATGCCTCCTCGATAAAAATTTCATTTTGCGACCCTTTGGCTAAAATTACACTTTCCTCAGGTAAATTGTCTTTTAAATATTCGCCAATCTTTTGAGAGGTTTCAAACCATTTTTTTTCAGAGACCTTAGATAGATATGGAAGAACGTATAGTTTTGTCAGTTGACCAGTTAAATATACTCTATCAAAGACATTATCAATTTGAAGAGCAACGCTCTTATGATCTTCTATACTCCTCTTTCCCAATTCTTTCATATCACCAAAAATAAAAATGAACGAGTGATTTGACATTTTTTTTAAGGATTTCAGAAGATCTATAAACGTTGATACAGAAGCCTTTGAAGCATTATAACTTGAATCAATAATTATCACGTTATTTTGACCCATCAATATGCTAGCGCGACTTTTAGGTAAAGAAAATTGCTGTTCAATTAATCTAACAATTTTCTCGTTTTTTATTCCCAGATTTTGAGCTACTAGAATGGCTGCTGCGAATACTTCTTGATAAACATCCGGCAGAATGAATCCATTTATATTCAAAGACATTGATACTCCGTTTTTAGTATTAAAAGTCATTCTTGTACCAGAGAATGAGACTTTATAACTTTGAAGTCTGATATCACAACGAGTTGTCTTTCCAAATCTTATTACTTTTAGAGATTTTCTACCGTAAGCTACTTTTCTTACCGTTTCTTTTACATAATAATTAGCATCGTTATATATAACAACACGACAATTTTCATTTTCACTCACTATTTTACATTTTTCTGCTGCTATTAGATTTAATACCTGATTATTTAATTTACCACCTTTTTGATTAACATATGGTTCGAATCGTTCGGTATGAACTGGATGAATATTCAATATGACGGCTATATCAGGTTTAACAATAGATAGAAGATAAGACATATTTTTTGGACTCACCGGACTATCGATACCCATTTCAATAATTAAAACGTCGACGTTTCTTAGACAAAAAATCTTGAATGGGATCAGTATAAGCAATCGAATCCAATCAAAAAATGAATAGTCAACAATTTTTAAATTCAAGATTCCCAGTGGCACTCCCGTTTGACTATTACCCTCAAATATAGTTTTAGTAAAATATTGGTCTTTTAAAAGAACATCAACCATATTTCGCACTGACGATTTACCTAAAGATCCAGCTATACCAATAATGTGTTTCGGACGCTTATAAGAAATTGCTAATTTAGCAAAAAATCGAAGGTACTTTAAGATAAAAGTTGAGACCAATCTTCTTATCATGTGTTTTATTATAACAACAAAGAAGTTCCAAGTTTAATATTCTCTTGATTTTAGCGTGTTTTTTTTGGTAAAATACAGATCGGTTAAGAAAAAGCTATGACACAAAAAAAAGCAGACGCTTATGAGATTGTTTTCATTATGAAAAATAATGACTCCAAAGCGCCAGAAACAATTACGAATCTTATTGAAGAGCAAGGTGGCAAAATCGAAAAAAAAGATGCTTGGGGAGTAAAAAGATTCTCTTATCCAATCAAAAAAGAAACCCAGGGCACTTACTTCGACTGGTATTTTACATTGCATAAATCTGATTTAAAATCGCTGAGCAAGAAATTAGAGTATAGTGAAGAATTATTACGTTTCTTATTGTTAAAAGTTACCTAAAACATATGTCATCCCGATCATTAAATCGCGCTATTATTATCGGTAATTTGACTCGAGATCCGGAACTTAAATATACTCCATCAGGAACTGCTGTTTGTACTTTTGGTGTCGCCACAAATCGAAATTGGACGACAGCTACCGGAGAGATCAAAGAAGATGTTCAATTTCACCGAATAGTCGCTTGGCAAAAATTAGCGGAATTGGCAAGTAAACTATTAGTTAAAGGTAGAAAAGTTTACCTTGAAGGACGAATTACCTATCGCACTTATACAGCTAAGGATGGCTTACAACGTACGATCACTGAAATAATTTTGGATGATTTTGTTATTTTTGACAATCGAAGACCAGTTGAGCAAATTGGAGAAGAAGTTACTTCTAAACCTGAACCGGTTGTTAAGGAATCGAGTACAGAAGTAGAAATCCCAGGAAGCGAAATATTAAGCACTCAATCATCCAAAGATACTATAAAAACATCCAAATCAGACAAGAAAGAAGAAAAAACTGAAGATATTGAGCCTGACGATATCGATATTCCTTTCTAATTAAATAATTATGACTAAATGTTTTTTTTGCCAACATAAAGTAGAACCAAGCTTCAAAGATATAGACAACTTGGAAAAATTTATAACACCGCGAAAAAAGATACTAGCTGCGGACAAAAGTGACGTCTGTGCCAAACATCAAAGAAAATTGGCCAAACAGATTAAATACGCGCGATACTTAAGTTTAATCCCTTACACCTCATATCAGAATATATAACCTCAAGTAAGTCGAATTCATTCATGTTATAATTTTTATCATGACTGCAAATATTAATATACCGGAAGAAGCTAAATTGCTAGTTAAAGAAGCGGAAAATATAGAAATTGGTGATCCCCTATACGAAGTTGGTAAAGAAGATATTTTTCAAATTAATATTGCTGAAAAATTAAAAATTAAACCGCAAAATATTTTTCAATACCTAAATAAAGTCATTGGCGAGAATGTAAAATCAGGTGAACTTCTAGCCTCGAGAAAAGGAGTAATTAAAACTACTAAGGTTTTTTCTCCACGAGAGTCGATTATCAAAGAAATTAGCCATTTAGATGGTATTATGACATTATCTACTTCGGGAAAAAATGCTTCTAAAAAACATACTACAAAAGCTTTCTTCAAAGGTAAAATTAAAACAATTTCAAACCATCAAATTTTAGTAGAAATTAAGAATCCTTTACCTGTAGAAGTTAGAGCTATTCAATGTGATTTTGGCGGTGAAGGAGCGTATTTAACTGAAAAGAATGACTATTTTACAATTGACGCTCATCAGATCTTTGACAAAGTGGTAATAACGTCAGAATTGAAATCGCATTTAGCCATTAAGTGTGAAGCAATAGGTGCGGCGGGTTTTCTTTTTCTTAAAACAAAAATTGATAATGATATTCCTGACGCAACAATTATTGCTGATGATGACTTTAAAAAAATCGTAGAAGAACGCAAAAAATATGTACTAGTTTCCAAAAAGGATGGTCTAGCAATTTTCTACGACTAAAATATATTAAATGAAAAATACAAGATTAAAAAGATTAACAAATTTACTTTTTATATTATCCCTAAGCACTCTACTTCTCGGAGTGGGTTTTAGACTGGGACAATTATCAACTAATAATAATTTTGTCACAAGTCACCCATACGGACTGATCAATCTTGATAAGGATAAAGAAAAAGCAACGCAACTCGATTTCTCGCTTTTTTGGGATGTTTGGGAAAAAATTTCTGATAAATTTGTCGCGCGGGATAAAATCAATTACACCAAAATGTATTATGGAGCTATAAAAGGCATGGTTTCTTCACTAGACGATCCTTACACTGTCTTTTTAACACCGGATGAAAATAAAATGAGTAAAGACGACCTTGTTGGTTTATTTGAAGGTATAGGAACGCAGTTAGGTTTAAAAAACGGTGAAATTGTCATTATAGCTCCCTTAAAAAAATCACCGGCTGAAGCGGCAGGATTAAAGGCAGGGGATATAGTAAAAAAAGTTGATGGTCATTCAGCAGTCAATTGGACATTATATGAAGCTGTCTCAAAAATCAGAGGTAAAAGAGGAACGAAAGTATCATTGACTTTATATCGCATAGAAAAAGAATTTACCGTTGATATCATTCGAGAAGAGATCAAAGTACCCTCGGTTGAAATAGAATTTGAAAAAGATGTTGCCATTCTTCGACTGACCCGGTTTGGTGAAGATACCAATGATTTATGGGATAGCGCGATCAACGAAATTGCATCTAAGTGGCATTCAGGTCAAATAAGAGCAATGATTTTGGACCTTAGAGATAATCCAGGCGGTTATTTAGATAGTTCGGTATATATCGCTTCTGAATTTATATCTGAAGGAAAACTAGTAGTTAAACAAGAATATTATAACGGTCAATCTGAAAATCATTTAGTCAAACATCAAGGCAAACTACTAGATATACCTCTAATAATATTAATTAATAAAGGATCGGCCTCTGCATCAGAAATTGTCGCGGGGACATTGAGGGATCATAAACGAGCCAAGCTCATTGGCGAAACAACCTTTGGTAAAGGCTCTATTCAAGAAGCAATCGATCTCAAACAAGGAGCTGGACTTCACGTCACTATTGCAAAATGGATTTTACCAAACGGTGACTGGATAAACAGCAAAGGAGTTACCCCCAATATTAAAGTTGGAAATCCTGATGATGAAAACAATACCATAACTCGAGACACTGATCTTCAGCTTGAGAGAGCCACCTCAGAGGTTGAAAAACTGAAATTAAATAAGTAAAATATACTCTCTATGAAAAAACTCATTTTTATATTGATATTTTTACTACTTTTATTGTTTCTTGGTAATCAGGCACAAAAATTTTCTAGACCAAATTGGCCAAATCTTTTAAATACAAGACCGGAATTGAAAAATGAAAAACAAGCTATTCTCACTGAAGAATCAGCTATAATATCATCGATTGATAAATCACTTCCATCGGTCGTCACCATTGGAATTTCAAAAATGACTCAAACAAACAGTTTTTTTGATATAGATCCTCTTGATCCTTTTGGCCCTTTTAGACAGCAACCCGGAAAGAGTCAAAAAATTGAACAAAATATCGGCTCAGGTTTTATTATTAGTAGTAATGGTTTAATCGTAACCAACAAACATGTAGTTTCTGATACAGAAGCCACATATAGAGTTTTGACTAATGATAATAAGACATACGAAGTAAAAAAAATTTCTCGAGATCCTTTAAATGATTTAGCTATTTTGAAAATTGATACCCAAAATCTTAAAGCAATTACGCTTGGCGATTCATCAACGCTTAAACTTGGACAAATGGTGATAGCTATTGGCACACCTCTTGGGGAATTTCAAAATACAGTCACTTCAGGTATTATATCAGGTCTCAAACGCGGAATAACAGCTGGTTCTCCTTTTGAGGGTTATGTCGAGCGGTTGGATAATGTTATTCAAACAGATGCAGCGATAAATCCTGGTAATTCCGGAGGTCCTTTAATTAATTTACAAGGAGATGCTATCGGCGTCAACACCGCAGTCTCCGGACAAGGTCAGAATTTAGGATTTGCAATACCGATTGAGGTTGTCAAAAACCTAATAAAAAATTTTAACCAAGCCGGTGGAAGAATTGAACGTCCCTTTTTAGGAATTCGTTACCAAATGATAACGCGCCAAAATGCAATTTTAAATGAAGTCCCCGAAGGTGCATATATTTTGGAAGTTGTTGAAAATTCACCAGCGCAAAAAGCCGGCCTACAAAAAGATGATATTATCACTGAATTTGACGGACAGAAGATAAAGGGGGATGATGATAAAAATCTTCAAAATCTTATTCTCAAGAAAAAAATTGGAGATAGAATCAATGTCAAAATCTGGCGTGATGGTAAGACTCAAGATAAGACAGTGATTTTGACGGTTTTTGAATAAGTATCAGCTTTTTTATATATAATAAAGTATGCGGAAATTAGTTCTCGGCTTGATTTCTATTCTTCTGATCTTATCATTGCCAAATACATTTGCCCAAGAAAAACCGGCTATTGTATCATTATGTGAAAAAAGCGCCGATCTTAACCAAGATGGAAGTAAGAATATATTTGATCTCATCTTACTAATCAGGCCTCATAAATATAATCCCGATTTTGATTTAAATTGTGACAATGTTATCAATGTTTTTGATCTTCATAGATGGTTGCAACTTCCGGCAAAAAAAATCCCGGTGATGACGCCATCACCCGCATCCGATTCTTATCTTAATTGGAAAACATATATCAACAACGCTGGATTTTCTTTGAATTATCCTGTTGATTTAGTTATCAGTGAACAGGGATGGGGGACGAATAGGCCCCCGAGTCAATATACCGACCTAAGAATTCATGACAAACAAGAACCTTTTACCAATCCCCATGTTGATATTAATATTTGGATAAATTCTTCCTTGGATCTGAAGTCGGAAGCGGAAAAAAACTACAGTAAAAATATTAATCATAGGTATCTACCGGCGAAAGTGACGGAAGAGTTCCACCAGACGACATTTCTAAATCAACTCAGCTATGAATATACATTAAAAAATAAGGGTGTAGTTGGAGATATAGAGGAATATCTGGGTTTTGACGGTGAGTATAAATTTATCTGGACCAAATATAATAATAATATTTATATCATCGTTCTTACTAAAACTCCCGAAATGATGAAAATTCTCTCCAGCTTTAAATTTAATTAATTAAAGAGCAGGAAGTATTTTTTTAAAAAATATTCAATAATTGCAATTGGATAATGGGTTCGCATTTTCATTATGTAATAGACAATGAAGCTGAATAAAATTGAATATAAAGTATAAATGATATGCCCATATTTTTTACCGAAAAGCATTTTAGAGTACGATAAACAACCCTAACATGATAAAAATGAAAGCATTACACACCTCGAAGATGTGTAATGAAACTTAAGGCATTGGTTGGAGATTGCCTGCAGAATCAATATCATATGGTACACGTCCTTGTTGCCGATGGTGTTCAACCATAAATTGTGTGAATTCCGGTGCAGTATAATCAAGTGTAGTTGAGCTATCAAACATGGAATCGGCGATTTGCAAAAAGAAATCTAATTTATATCTATCGTGCTGGCTTACATGTAAAGACTCCTGATATTTATCACCTGAAATACTTCCTGAGGCTGCATCTTGTTGCAACTGACCTTGAGAAAGAATGTTAAAACTATAGGTTTGCATTATATACGCTTCTGCTTCGTCCAGAATAATTGCTCTCTTGTCACTACCTGCTGACTTGGCACGTCGATTGACGTAAATACGCATTGCTATTGAATCACCGTCGACAACGCTCTGTTTTAATTGCTGATCCTGGTAAGCATGGACTAATTCATGATACGCTACAAGTACAGATAAATTACTTCCAGGCTCGAAATCCGGTCTTAAAACCAATGTTGAATCACTAGCCTTATATTCCGCGACAATACTTGGATCGGGTTGTTCAGTAATATCAATTGCAAATGCATCCGGATCTGTAATATTAAGCGTAATGTTTTGCGATGCAGACTCTCGACCGGCTTCAAAATCCTGACGTCTTTGAGCAGCCTTATTCCTGTTCGGATTTGCTTTATTACGTTCGTATAATTCCAATGGAGCAAGTAACCGTTGTGTAATTTCCGCAGAATATACTGTGTTGTTGGCTATTTTTTCTTTCAAACCGGCAAGACTTCTATCAAGCTGTTCGATCAATTCTTCAACCCGTACTTCTTTGTCTTGAAGTAGAGATAGATGTTGTGTTTTATCCTGAACGCCATTTGAGGCTCGATTAACCAAATATGCCGCACCAGCTGCACCACCTAATCCTAATACTCCAGTAATTACTACAACCGTTCTAATAACATCCCGTCTAGTCATATTAGTCTCTGAAACCTGACGATTTTTTTGTCTTCTACGTCTTTCTGACATTACGATATTTTATCATATTATGGGATATTTATTACTACATTTTTTTTATGGTATAATTGACAAGTATGTCAAACAACATCAGAAAGCCACAAACCTTGAAAGGTTTTCGTGATTTTTTGCCCAATGAGGCGCGAAAGCGTGCTTATGTAATTTCTGTATTTAAAAATATCTTTGAATCATTCGGGTTTGAACCGCTTGAAACACCAGCGCTAGAGTACCAAAGTTTACTTCTAGGTAAATATGGGGAAGAAGCTGACAAATTAGTTTATACCTTTGATGATAAGGGTGGACGAGCAGTTGCGCTTCGCTACGATCAAACAGTCCCGACAGCACGCGTCTTAGCTCAATATCAAATGCAGCTCGGACTACCTTTTAAAAGGTATCAAATCCAACCAGTATGGAGAGCTGATAAGCCACAAAAAGGTCGTTATCGAGAATTCCTACAGTGTGATCCGGATATCTTTGGATCATCTTCATCGCTTGCTGATACAGAAATTATTGTCGTTTCATCACAAATTCTTCAACAACTGGGTTTTAAGAAGTTTCAAATACTCGTTAATGACCGTTCTATCCTATTTGCGATCATGAATCGATCGCAAATTCCAGAAAATGAACAACTTTCTGTAATTCAAACTCTTGATAAACTGGATAAAAAGAGCAAGACGGAAGTAATTGAAGAACTTAAAAAAAAGCGTCTCAGTGAAGATAAAATCCAAATGATATTTACCGCTATTGATGAGGCAAACCCGAGCGATAATTTGGAAAAAATCATCAAGTATGCGCTGGCTCTTGGAGTTACGAAAGAGACAATTATTTTTCGTCCTTACCTGGCTCGAGGTTTAGATTACTATACTGATTCGATCTTTGAATTACTGATAGAAGGCTACGACGTAGGCTCCGTAGGTGGTGGAGGACGTTATAACAAACTTATCAAACAAATATCCGGGGTTTCTATCCCTGCTGTCGGTATTGCTTTTGGTTTTGATCGAATTGTAGAAGCTATTGATCAATTTAGTCTTTGGCCTAAAGATATGCAACAAACAACGGTATTAATAACGATTTTCAATCAAGAATTAATATATCAATCAATTAAAGTTGCTCAAGAACTTCGTAAAGAGAATATAGCACTCGAACTTTATCCCGACGAATCAACCAAACTTGACAAGCAGTTAAAATATGCTGATAGAAAAGGCTTTCAGTATGCAATTATCATCGGTCCGGAAGAAAATGATCAAAATAAAATCAAACTCAAAAACATGACAACAGGGAAACAAGAAACACTTAGTGTTGATGAAGTAATAAAAAGACTCTATGAAAATCAATCCAAATAATGCCATTATTGAAGCCAATGCCGGAGTTGGAGGAGAAGAAGCTAAAATTTGGGCAGCCGATCTTTTAAATTCCTACGCTAAATTTGCTCAAAAAAAAGGATTTAAATTAGTATATATTGACTTGAATATAATAAAAGTCGCGGGAATAGATGTTTTCAATTTTTTTAAGAACGAAACCGGTGTTCATCGAGTACAACGTATTCCCGATACTGAACGTCGTGGTCGTATCCATACATCTACCGCGGTGATTTTAGTGTTGCCGGAAATCCTTCAATCAGACACTAACATTAATGAAAATGACCTTGAATGGGATTTTCACCGTGCTGGGGGACACGGGGGACAAAACGTAAATAAAGTAGAAACTGCAGTTCGTCTTCGGCATAAACCTACAGGAATTGTCGTTTCTTGCAGTCAACAGAGGTATCAACAGGCAAATCGCCAGATTGCACTGCAGCTACTTCAAGCAAAACTATATCAAAAAGATGTGGAAAAAAGAAAAGGACTGGTCTATTCATATGTTTCAAATGTAGGAACCGGAGAGCGAGCAGAAAAAATCCGAACCTATAATTTCCCACAAAATAGATTGACTGATCATAGAACAGGAAAAAGTTATTATAATCTAGAAGATGTGATAGAGCAGGGCAGATGGGAAAAAATTATGATATAATTTAATGTCATGAAAAAAGATATTCACCCTACATATTTTGTGGATACAAAAGTCACCTGTTCCTGCGGTAATACTTTTACAACGGGTTCAACAAAACGAGAACTTCGAGTTGAAGTATGTTCCCATTGCCACCCTCTCTATACAGGTGAGAAACGTTTTGTCGACACCTTAGGTCAAGTAGGTAAGTTTCAAAAAAAACAACAAATTGCAAAGGATCTTGAAGCAAAACTACCAAAAAAGAAAAAAAGACAAGTGGAAAAACAAGATTACCAACCAAAGACACTTCGTGAACTTTTAGGACAGATGTGATTAATTACCGTTGAATTAAAGCCTCATTTTAAGTATAATTTTTAGATGAATCCACAACAATCTTCGCAAAAAGGTGCAAAAGAATATACGGCACAATCGATTAAAGTCTTAGAAGGATTGGAACCAGTCAGAAAAAGACCTGCGATGTATATCGGCACGACTTCACTCGACGGAGTTGACCATTGTTTATCCGAAATAGTAGACAATGGTATCGATGAAGCACTTGCGGGATTTGCCAAGAATATATATGTAACGCTAGAAAAAAACAGTTATATGACTGTTTGTGATGATGGTCGAGGTATCCCGGTCGATGAAGTGAAGGGTTATAAAAAATCAGCGCTTGAGATTGTTATGACTAAGCTTCATGCAGGAGGTAAGTTTGATGGAAAGAACTATAAAGTATCCGGAGGATTGCATGGTGTTGGTGCAAGCGTTGTCAACGCCTTATCAGATCATTTTATAGTAGAAGTCAAACGAGATGGTAAACTGTACCGTCAGGAATATAAACGAGGTACGCCATTAAGTAAAGTTACTGAAGTCAAAGATTCAAAAATAAATCATCCTTTTTCTACCGGAACAGCGATTTCCTTTCTACCTGATAAATCAATTTTTACTCAAGGAATTGATTTGCCATTTAAACAAGTTCGAAAAAAAATCAAAGAACGAGCCTATCTCATATCATCGGTTTTTTTTCGAATTGCAGATAAACGAGAAAATAAACTTTATGGATTGTTTTTTGACGGTGGAATATTATCCCTTCTAACTGATATAAATCGCAATAAAAGAACCATTCATGAGCCAATATATTTTAAAAAGGGAGTTGACGATATTGAAATTGAAGTAGCTATACAATTTAACGATACAATCGTTGAAAACATTTTGTCTTTCGTAAATGTCATAAACACCAGAGAAGGAGGAACGCATCTTACTGGATTTAGAATGGCGCTTACACGAGCAGTCAATTCATATGCCAAGAAGGAAGGATTCTTAAAAGACGGCAATGACTCACTATCGGGTGAAGATATCAGAGAAGGATTAACCAGTGTTGTATATATTAAAATGCCATCGACAACGCTGCAATTTGAAGGCCAAACAAAAACTAAACTTGGTAATGCTGAAATTCAAGGCTTAGTTCAAACAGAAGTTAATAAATTTCTGGATCAATATTTTGAAGAAAATCCAAGAGTCGCTCGAGAGATAATCGGTAAAATATTACTTGCCCAAAAAGCTCGATTGGCCGCTAAAGCTGCGAAAGACGCAGTATTAAGAAAAGGCGCTCTTGAAGGATCAACTCTACCTGGCAAATTGGCTGATTGTCAAGAAAAAGATGCATCAAAATCAGAGCTATTTTTAGTAGAAGGAGATTCAGCAGGCGGATCGGCTAAGCAAGGTAGAGACCGAAGATTTCAGGCTATTCTTCCCTTGAGAGGTAAAATATTAAATACGGAAAAGGCTTATCTTGATAAAGTATTGAATTTTAAGGAATTAAAAGATTTGGTCATAGCACTCGGTATGGGAATAGGTGAAAATGTCGATTACAACAAATTACGCTATCACAAAATAATTATCATGACAGATGCTGACGTCGACGGTGAACATATTCGTACTCTTATTCTGACTTTCTTTTATCGTCATATGAAGTCAGTTGTTGAACATGGACATTTATACATTGCTCAACCGCCACTCTTTCGCGTTTCATTAGGTAAGGAATTCCGTTACTGCTATTCTGATGAAGATATAACCAAGGTTAAGGATTCTTTCAAAACTCAAAGCAATAATCTAATCATTCAGCGTTATAAAGGTTTGGGAGAAATGAATCCAGATCAACTATCAATAACAACCATGAATCCTAAAAATCGCATGCTTAAACAAGTTAAAATAGATGACGCTGAGGAAGCAGATCAAGTTTTTTCGATGTTAATGGGTGATGAAGTACCGCCAAGAAAAAAATTTATCCAAGCACATGCTAAATCAGCAGAACTGGATATATAAAATTGTTACAAATTACATGTGACACGTAACACAAATTTAAAATTTTTAACGTGAAACGTGCTACATGATACAAATTAATCATGAACATATCATCTGGAAAAAATCCACCTTCAGAAATTAACGTTTATATCGAAATTCCTCAAGGCTCAGCTATTAAATATGAACTCGACAAAAAGTCCGGAATAATATTTGTTGACCGTTTTAACTACACGGCAATGGTCTATCCATTTAATTACGGATTTATCCCGGGTACTCAAGCGGAGGATGGTGATGCAACAGACGTTTTAGTCATATCGTCATATTCTGTTTTTCCAGGAACTGTAATTCCTGGTCGTCCGATAGGCCTTTTGGAAATGGAGGATGAGGCGGGTATAGATACAAAAATCATTGCTGTTCCGACAGTAAAAGTTGACCCATTCTATCAGACAATAAATGATATAACAGATCTACCCGAAGCTTTAAAAATTAAGATTAAACATTTTTTTGATCATTACAAAGAAATAGAACCAGAAAAATGGGTTAAAACAAAACAATTTCTGGGACAAAAAGAAGCCAAACAGGCTATAGCAAATACATTAAAGTAACTTTTTTTTTATGGATGAAATTATAGAAAATACACAAGCAGGAATTGCACAAACCGAGATCTCAACTGAAATGAAGCGGGCATATCTTAATTATGCGATGTCGGTCATCGTCGCAAGAGCTCTGCCCGATGTCAAAGACGGTCTTAAACCAGTGCATAGACGAATTCTATATGCTATGCACAGACTTGGGCTTGGGTTTTCAAGCCGTTTCTCCAAATCTGCAAAAGTCGTTGGAGAGGTATTGGGAAAATACCATCCGCATGGAGATGTTCCGGTCTATGATTCGCTAGTCCGTATGGCACAGACCTTTTCAATGCGATATCCGCTAGTTCGTGGACAAGGTAATTTTGGATCCGTTGATGGGGACCCACCAGCAGCTATGCGTTATACCGAAGTGAAACTGGAAAAGATTGCTGATGAAATGTTAACCGATCTTGATAAAGACACTGTTGAGTGGGAGGATAATTTTGATTCAACCTTAAAAGAACCAAAGTATTTAGCCGCAAAGCTACCTAACTTGCTCTTGATGGGAGCTGAAGGTATTGCTGTTGGTATGGCTACTAAAATCCCTCCCCACAATTTGTCTGAAATAGTGACAGGCATAATCCGCATAATCGACGATACATCCAAAGAGAAAAAGAAGCAAAAAAAAGTTGTGACTGAAATAAATGTTGAAAATCCGAAATTAGGCAAACTCCATGCAACATCGCTAATTTTTAATACTTCACTTGACTCATTAATGGAAGATATCAAAGGTCCGGATTTCCCGACTGGCGGACTACTGTATGGTCTGGAAGATATACATAACACCTATGCAACCGGTAGAGGAAAAATGCTTTGTCGGGCTAAAATTTCAAGTGAGGAAACCAAATCGGGAAGAAACTCAATAGTCGTTAAGGAATTGCCATATCAAGTAAATAAGGCTGACTTGGTTGTAAAAATTGCCGACTTAGTCCGTGATAAAAAAGTCGTTGGAATTTCTGACCTTAGAGATGAGTCAGATCGCGATGGAATTAGATTAGTCATTGAATTAAAACGTGACGCAGTTTATAAAAAAGTATTAAATAACCTTTACAAGCATACCGAGCTACAAACTACATTCCCAGCAAACATGGTTGCTTTGGTTGATGGCACACCACAAAGCTTATCATTAAAGGCAATTCTAGAATATTATCTTCGACATCGCGTAGAAGTAATAACTAGAAGATCTCAATTTGAACTTAAAACGGCCAGAGCTCGTGCTCATATTTTAGAAGGACTTTTAATCGCCCTTGCTCATATAGATGAAGTGGTTGAGATAATAAAAAAATCTAAATCTGAAGCAGACGCAAAGACAAAATTGATGACACGATTCAAATTGTCCGATATTCAATCACAAGCAATCTTGGACATGCAGCTTAAGAGATTAACTGGTTTGGAGGTAGAAAAAATCGAATCTGAACTTAAAAAATTAAAAGACCTTATTGCACATCTATTAAGTCTACTAAATGACAACTTTATGATACTTAAAGTCGTCAAAGATGAACTTTTAGAATTAAGAAACAAGTATGGCGATGAGAGAAAAACCGTAGTTTATAAATATAAACCTGGCGAATTTTCGGATGAGGAGCTAATTGAAAATAAAGAAGTCATTGTTACATTAACTAAGGAAGGATATATCAAACAAGTACCTAAGGAAACTTATAAAGTACAAAGACGGGGAGGCAAAGGGGTGACGGGTATCGAAAACAAGGAGGGTGACGATGTCTTCTATATTACAACCGCTATGACTCATGATTCAATGCTTTTTTTTACCAATAAAGGGAAAGTATATCAGACCCGGGTCTGGGAAATTCCTCAAGGGACACGTATTGCAAAAGGTAAGGCTCTTGTTAATCTAATTAATATTGCTTCTGAAGAAAAAATAACTTCAATTTTAAATTATACCCCTTCGGAAGATGCTAAAGATAACAATATAGTTATGTGCACGTCCAAGGGAACAGTAAAAAAAACTCACCTCAGTGATTTTAAAAATATACGGGGAAGTGGAATAATTGCGATTAGATTGACGTTAGGTGATGAATTACTTTGGGTAAAAATCACTGATAACAAACATAATATCGTTCTTGCTTCCCACCAAGGAAAAGCCATCGTCTTCTCAGAAAAAGATGTAAGAGAAACGGGTCGAAACAGTATGGGAGTTAGAGCCATCAATTTAAATAAAAACGATCATGTAACTAATATGGACGTATTCCCTCAAAATCAGAAGGATAAAAAAATTATAGTCATTACAGAAAGAGGCATTGGGAAAAAAACCAAAATTGCACTATTTAGATTCCAAAAACGTGGTGGTAAAGGCGTAAAAATTGCCAATATTGACGAACGGACCGGTCCCATTTCTTTCTCGAGCGTCATAGAAAATGAAGAAAATACTTTACTTATCACATCAAGAAAAGGCCAGGTTGTTAAAATTCCCGTCAAAACAATACCAACTCTATCTAGAGAAGCAAAAGGTGTTATATTGATGCGCTTTTCTGATAAATTGGATAAAGTGGTATCAGCCACATTTATCTAATAATTTATGAAGAGATTTGATGGTAAATCAATAGCCCTAATAATACGATCCCTTCTAAAAAAACAAGTTAAGGTTGAAAAATTAATACCTAAACTGGTAGTTTTTTCTGTTAAACCTGACGATGAAGGTTCATCATTCATTGCAACCAAACAAAAAGCTACACTCGAATTAGGCGGTCATTTTGAATTGATAACTTATAAAAAAACGCCACGCTTTGAAGATTTCGCGCGAAATATTTACCGAATCACCCATGATGATAAAACTACTGGGGTAGTTATTCAAAAACCACTACCTGCAGGACTTGATACATCAACGATTTATGGGTATGTCCCTGATATTAAGGAAATTGAAGGTCATAAGATAAAAACTACTTATTGTCCACCAATAGCTTTAGCTGTGTTAACTCCATTAAAATATTATTTCATGCAGAACGGTAAATTAAAAGGTCCAGACTTAATTTTTGATATGGATCGCGATTTGCGCGAATTAAAAAAAATTATAAAAAAAAGAAAAATAGTGGTAATTGGTCGCGGAGATACGGGTGGCAAACCAATAGGTGAAGTATTTACCAAAAACAAAATAAATTTCATCGGTGTTAATAGTCAAACACCAAACCCGGAAAGATTTTATCAGGAAGCAGACATAATTATTTCGGCGGTAGGAAAAAAGGTCCTAATGCCACAAACATTAAAAAAAGGAATTATATTGATCAGCATAGGACTTCACCGTGAAAGCGATCAATGGAAAGGCGATTACTTAGAGAATGAGATAAAGGATATCGCATCATTTTATACACCAACGCCAGGAGGTGTAGGACCGCTTGACATTGCGTATCTTATGTACAACTTGGTCCAAGCTACACGAAGTCAAAAATAATATCATCGGTTTTTAAATAGGTTTAAAAAAACTTCTTTTGGTATTTCAATTTTACCGATATTTTTCATTGATTTTTTGCCTTTTTTTTGTTTATCAAGTAGTTTGTCTTTTCTTGTTCTATCACCACCATAAAGCTTCCCTGTGACATCTTTTCTATAGGGAGCAACTCTTGTTGATGCAATGATTTTACCTTTAAATTCTGCTTGGATGCGAACTTCATATTGTTGTCGAGGTATAAGATCTTTTAAACGTGAGGTAAGAAATTGTCCTCTAACTTGTGATCTTTGAGTAACGACATATTCTGAAAATTCTTCAACTGGATCACCATTTATTAGAATCAACAGTTTTCCAGCATCACAAGATTCATATTTCTTAAATGTCCAATCAAATGATGCAAATCCGGAAGTGACAGTTTTTAATTGATCAAAAAATGTAGCCACAATTTCAGCTAGTGGAATCTCATAATGTAAATAAATATGAATTTTATTATCCATAGTGATAAACCGACCTCGTGACTGTTCGCACAGTCGCATCACCGGACCAGTATATTCTTGAGGAGTTACTATGGTAACATCGGTTATTGGCTCTTCAAATTCATTTTGATTTTTGATTTTTTGTTTGTATTCAACTGTCGGTGGAGTTAAAATAATACTTAAATCAAACTCTCGCTCTAAACGTTCGCGAACTACATCTGCATGAAGGAGTCCTAAGAATCCAACTCTAAATCCACTACCCAAAGCCTTACTGTTTATAGTTACAGATGATAATGATGCGTCATTTAGACTTAGCTTCTCAAGTGAATCTTTGAGCCGAACAAAATCATCACTGTCTGTCGGAAATACACTGGCAAATACCATAGGCTTATTCTTTCTGTATCCGGGTAGAGGATCATCTAAGCTCTTCTCACTCTGAATAGTATCACCAACGTGTACTTGATGAATATCTTTTAGTTTTGTAACGATATATCCAATCTCACCGCTTCTAAGATCTTCTTTTGATTGAATATTTGGTGTAAAAATACCAACTTCTTCGACCTCGAAATAACAGTTTGTCGCAATCAGTTTCAATTTTTCTCCCTTTTTTATCATTCCGTTAAACACCCTGACAAAAGCAATGACACCTCGAAATTGATCAAAATATGAGTCAAATATTAGCGCCCTGACATTGCCGACAGCGTTCAAGCTTGAAATAGGTGGTGGAATGGTAGTAATTAATACTTTTAAAAGCTCATCAATATTTTGTCCGGTTTTTGCCGATATTTCATATATATCATTTTCATTAATACCCAAAAATTCACTTAGTTCTTCTTTTGTTTTTTTTACTTGCGCATGTGAGATGTCAATTTTATTTACAACGGGGATAATAGTCAGATTCTGTTCAATGGCTTTGTAGGTATGAGCGATCGTCTGCGCTTGAATACCTTGGGTTGCATCTACTAATAATATTGCTCCTTCAACGCAAGCCAGTGTCCTCTCAACTTCATAAGAAAAATCAACATGCCCGGGCGTATCAATCAGATTTAATATATATGATACATAGGATGTGGGATGTGAGACGTGAGAAGCTGGATTTTGAAGTGGGATTTCTTGATATTTTTGATCATTAGATTTCCCACTTCCTACTTCATTTTCCAACCTCCCACTTCCTACTTCGCACCTCATTTGATACATCATTCTAACCGGTGCTAGTTTTATCGTAATCCCACGTTCACGAGATATCGGATTTTTATCCAAAAGTTGTTCTACATGCTTGCCTTTCTCAACAACTCCGGTGATCTCTAAGATTCGATCAGCCAAGGTCGATTTACCATGGTCAACGTGCGCTATAATTGCGAAATTTCTGATGTTAATCATACCGTTTATAAATTGTTACTGAAGGATGATCAAATACCGTCCAAGTCTCCTCAGCAGACTCATCAGGAAATTCCATAATCGTCCGACCTAACACGCTAATTTTTGGATAAGATGTAATTTTGGCAACTTGTCTAAACCCTAATTTACCCGAGATTAATTCTTGATAATATTGATTTAACTTGGGATATTTTTTAGCGAGTTCATTACATCTCGCCGGTTCATAACCGTTAAGTATAGAACTCGGGTATTTGAAATTATCTTCAAAACAAGTATGATTATAAATTATTCTTCTCGATGGAATAATTATGTAATTGGCTCTCGCCATATTTTGTTGAAGACTAGCCTCAAGTGATGGATCCTGATCAAGATCATAGAAATTGAATACCATCATGTCATAATGAATATTTCTTGTGTCATAGAACGAAGAAAGTATTGGAATATCGATAACATTGGCTGTCTCCGACAGTATAGAGGACTCAGTGGTAATGTTTTGATATATCCATTTTGACGCTGAAAAACGCACATCAGGATTAAGATAGATCGAAGCGTAACTTATACCTGGGATTATGAGAAGAAATATAAGAATAATCCCACCAAAATTTAACAGCAATTTTGATAGCTTATATTTTTTTGCCAACAAATATATTTCAACTAACATTATGATCACAATTAAAGTTGTTATCGGAAAAATAGGTGAGATAAATCTTGTCCATTTTGCATATAAAAATGATGTTGGAATAAAATAGATAAGAAAAAAAAGACGTAACATTATATATTCTTTTTTTCGCCAAGACAGACATATAAAACCAACAATGCACAAGAAATATTGAGAGAATCCCAAAGCATATGGAAAAATTTTTATCAACTGAAAGATTATCGGAATAGATAAAAAGAACGAACGAGTATAAAAAACTGGTATAGATCCGTCTCCAACGCCAACTTCATATCTAATAGTACTGATAAAAGCATTCCAATTGATAATACTCTGCCAGGAAAAAATGGCGCTAATTATGATTGTTACGGCAATAATTAGGAAAATACCTGATAATGATGCTATAAGAAATAAAAGTTTACTCAAAAGAACTTTTGTTAATTTCCTATACTTTGATTTCTTATATAACTCTTTTAAAATGATAGAAATAATCGGGATAAGTAAAAAACTTATACTTGATACTTTGGTCGCAATAGACAATCCACAAAATATAGCAACCTTAAGTAAATCAAAAGTATTGTGCTTTTTTTCTATCAAAACTTTTAAACTCAAATATGAGATTAAAGAATAAAAGAGCATCAGCAAGCTTTCAGTAGTGCCAAAATGAGAAAATTGAATACCATAAGGTACAAATATAATAATAAGCCAACATGCAACTTTTAGAATGAAGAATTGGTTATCATCTGGCTTAAACCATTTTAGAGATCTATTCAGTAATGTAAATATTTTGAATAATACAAAAGCATTTAAAATTGAGGATAAAAATGAAATCATCCTTAATGCAATAATGACTTCATCGAATCTATTAAAATCCATACCTTGCCGTAACATGTGTATTATTAGAGCAAAAATATACCCAAGATATATATTGAACTGACCATAAGCAAAAAAGTTCGGGTTAAAACATGTCTTTAACCATGAAACATGAAGCACAAAACTTGAAACATTACATTTCAGATTCAAGACAGCGTCAGCCATATTTCTTTCATCAGGATGCATCGGGTAGGGAAGTCCCCAATCAAGACCAACGCTTCTTGAATAAAAAAGGAGAAAAAAAAGGAGCAAAAAAACGATCTTTTTCATTCAATAATTATACAAAAATGTTTCATGTTTCATGCTTCAGGTTTCATGAAACTATTTTCTCCCATGGAAACTCATCTCTTCCAAAATGTCCATATGCCGCGGTATTGAAATAGATTGGTCGTAGAAGATCGAATTTGTCGATGATTCCTTTTACAGATGTGTCAAGCAGCTTTGTCATTAAACTATTTATAACTTTAAAAGATTTTTTTGCTGTACCAAATGTCTCTATTTGTTGCATGACCGGTTTTCTAGCGCCGATAAAATATGCCAATCTCACTTCACAGCGATCGGCCAATCCGCAAGCAACGATGTTTTTTGCTAAGTATCGAGCTGCATATGCACCTGAACGATCAACTTTTGTGGGATCCTTTCCAGAGAAACATCCCCCACCGACATGACACATACCGCCGTAGGAATCAACAACAATCTTTCGACCGGTGACGCCCGAATCCGCTGCCGGGCCGGAGAAATGCCAAACACCGGTTCCATTAAACATAAATTCTTTTAATGTAATTTTATATCCAAATTCATTTAAAACCGGTTTAACAACATAATTGAAAATATCATTTTTAACCGTGCTTATCGAAACACTTTTCAGATGGGGGACAGCCATGACTATTTGTTCAACGGACACAGGTTTAAATTTATTATAACCAACAGTCACTTGAGATTTACCATCGGGTCGAAGATAATCAAGCTTTTTATTTATCCGAATCTCATCAACCTTCATCACTAATCTATGTGCTATTGAGATTGGTAAAGGCATATAATTTTTAGTGTCTGAACAAGCAAAACCAAACATCATTCCCTGATCTCCTGCTCCTTCATCATCGACGCCAACTGCTATTTCCGGTGATTGAGTATGGACTTTAACAGTGATTGGGGAATTAAATGTAAATTTTAATTCCGGGTCAGTATATCCTAATTTTTTTATGACGTTCTTGGTTATTTTTTTAAAATCTAATTTGGCTTTTGTTTTAAGTTCTCCTACCAATGCTACAAAATCTTTGCCGACCATTGCTTCAACTCCAACATGGGAGTGTTTATCTACACTTATGGCCGCATCTAAAATCGCATCGCTGATTTGATCACAAATTTTATCAGGATGCCCAGCACAGACAGACTCGGAAGTAAAAGTTGTTTTGATCATATGTATTGCTTTAATTATTAAAAAAACTCCCCGTAGGGAGCTTGTTTGCTCGGTTTTTCGGCCGACCTTATCATCCCTTGTTCGGGCTAGTCTTGGCACCATTCCGCTTCACAAACGGATGGTTGTCGGATAGGTCATAACGAGCTAGTTCTCATCCCTATCTCTCTTGATAATAATACTTTACTAATATTAACTAATTTTGATTAATATTTCAATTGTTTAAGTACCTTCTCGCCAAGAGGTTAAATATTTCTTTTGTTCCTGGGATAATTTATCAATTGAAATGCCTTGACTTTTAAGTTTCATTGAAGCAATGGACCGATCTAACTTTTCCGGAAGTTTATACACTTTTGGTTTTAATTTTCCTTTATTCCTCCATAGATATTCAGCTGCTAATGCTTGCCCAGAAAAACTCATATCCATAACGGATGCCGGATGCCCTTCAGCGGCAGCCAAATTTACTAGTCGTCCTTCTGCTAATAGATATATTTTCTTATTTCCTAAATCATATTCTTCAACAAAGGGACGGACCTGACTGACTTTCTTTGAGAGTTTCTTTAAGGCACCTTTATTAATTTCTATATCAAAATGTCCGGCTTGTGCCAAAATGACACGATTCTTTGCTTTCATAAAATGTTTCTCCGTAATGACATACTTATTGCCTGTAGTTGTTAACACTATATCAGCATTAACGATTGCTTTGATAAGTGGCATGACTAAAAAACCATCCATTTTAGCTTCTAATGCTTTGATGGGATCAATTTCACAGACAACGACATTCGATCCCATACCACGCGCTCGATTAGCGACGCCCCGCCCACACCAACCATAACCACAGATAACAAACGATCGACCGGCTAATAATACGTTGGTAGCACGAATGATACCATCAATAGTTGATTGTCCTGTTCCATAGCGATTATCAAAGAGATGTTTAGTTTGATTATCATTTACTGCCAAGACGGGAATTTTAAGTTCACGCGCTTTTGCCATAGCTTTAAGTCTGATAACTCCTGTGGTCGTCTCTTCACACGATCCAACTACATCCTTGATAAGTTCGGTTCTTTTCTGATGAATAAGAGTAACCAAATCACAACCATCATCCATAGTTAAATTTGGTTTGTAATCGGCCGCTTGATTTAAATGTTTGTAATAAGTTTGATTATCTTCACCTTTTATGGCAAATACGGGAATTTTGTGGTTTTCTACTAGAGCAGAAGCAACAGCATCATTAGTGGATAGAGGATTTGATGCACATAAAACCACTTTAGCGCCTCCTGAAACAAGCGTGATCATCAAATTGGCTGTCTCGGATGTCACATGTAAACACGCAGCCAATGTAACACCTGACAGAGGTTTACTTATAGAAAATCTGAGTCTTATCAGATTTAATACCGGCATCTCATTTGATGCCCACTGAATAAGTTTTTGCCCTTCTGGAGCTTTTTGCAGATCTTTGATATCGTATTTCATAGATATAATTTAGGTAATATGTATTCTACATCAAACTCTTGATTTTGTTAACACGATCGCAAAATCGCTTGTCGGTAAATTTATAATTGACTGTACCATATTTTTCTACGCTAAAACTGGCTAGAGCATTCCCCCAGATTAGACAATCTTTCATATTCTTTCCTTCAAGAAATGCTGCTAAATAACCCCCCCGAAATGCATCACCTGCACCTGTTGGATCAACGGGATTTGATATCTTATAACCGGGGACATCAATTGTCAATCGTTTTGATTCATATCTTACTCCCTTATTCCCAAGCGTAGTGATAACCTCGATTCCTTGCGAACAGATCTCTTGTATAGACCAATGAGTTACTTTTTTTATCGATGCAATTTCATAATCATTTCCTATTAGAAACCGACAAAATTTTATTCCTAATTTTAACTTTTCAGGTGAAATCCATGTCAATGTCATTCCTGGATCAAACATATAGGGAATTTTATTGTCAATAAGTTGATCTAGATGGCTTAAAAAAGCCCGTGGGGCTGTAGCTGATAAGATCATAAAGCATTTGTCATTAAAATTGTCTTTCAGATTAATCTCAGCAGCTTTTGCTAATGCTCCATGATAATAACCCCAAATCTGATTATCGCCCTTATCAGTAATGACCTTACCGGTTGCGGAAAAAGACTTTTTGTCTTGAATAAGAAAATCTAAATTAATTTTGTGCTTTTTAAAAAATGATTTAAATGCAAGTCCATCCTTGCCTATAGAAGACAAAATTGATATTTTTTTTGAAGTAAGCAGTCGCGCGCCATAAACAATATTGGTGGCTGTTCCACCTAATTGTCTTTCTAATCGATCTACTACAAAAGACACATTTATTTGGTGCAGCATTTTGGGATTTAAATATTTGACAAAATATGAAGGAAAATCCATTATCTCGTCATATGCAACCGATCCACTGACAATCAATTGATCATAAACCATAAATCTTGAATTATATCTTAAAACGATATTTCTTACCGAATTTTTTACCGTTTTTTAACGTAGCCGAGACTTTTAAGGTGACATTTTTCACATTGTTATCATAGCGATATACACCGGAAGATGCAGTCCCGAATACCAATTCACGCGATAGGCTATACTTTCCCTCAGTATTGATAGTCCCCATTGCACCCTGCGGGCCACTGGCAGAGTCATAACTTAGACTATAAGTTAAAGAATTAGCAGTATTAAGATTCTTAAAATATATTATGAGAGCATGTCTGTCTCTCCTTAACTTAGGCGCTATTGCGATTGTTGCAACGAGTACTTTATTGATTTTAGTTGTTTTTTTTGCTTGTGGTAATATTTTTTTTGCAGCAGATACAGAAGACACACATAGCCAAAATAAAATTACTATTATGATCGAATATTTAGCCATATTAAACTAGTTTAACAAATAAATAGTTCGTTGTAAAATTATTCAACAATTGTTAAACTTAAATGAAATAATGAAAAGAATAATTCTAATTTTAGCTGTAGCCATAAGTAGTGCAATTTTTGTTTTTGTTCTATGGAAATCTCAAAAAAGTCCAAAGACAATATCTCCTATTACGCAAGAAAAACCCTTATCAGTTGAAGCAAATAAACAAGAAACAGAAGCACAATACGATGATCAATCTGGTTTTAGTTTTAATTATCCATCCGATCTTAAATTAGACTCAATACCAAGTGAAAATGAAAACCAATATGCTCATATTATTTTAAAGTCCAATGATAAAGAAGGGTCAACCGAAATTGTCATAGAAGATACTAAAGAATCTAGTATTCATGATTGGGCAAAAAAAAATAAAGTAGTACTCGATAATGCAACGTCTGTTTCTTTCGCAAATATCAAGGGCCAACAACTAACTGATAAAAATCAGTTTATGACGATAGGAATTGATCAGGGAATTATATTTAAAATTATTTCACAGTTGGGGAATGAATCCGATTACTGGAAAGCAGTCCATGGCGATATCATTTCAACTTTCAAATTTAAGGAGTCTTCATTAGAAACTCCAGTTAACAGTAATACAGAGTCACAAAATCCCTCTCAATCTGACGATGTTGAATTTACAGAAGAAGAAGACTTGTCAGATTGACATAATATCACATTTATCTCATGAAAATACTAATTACAGGAAGTGACGGTCTAGTTGGATCACATTTAGTCAATTATTTAACTGACCAACATCGTGATTATAATCTATTAACACCTGATCTTAATAATTTCAATCTTTTAAATCCACAGTCTGTTACCAATTTTATAGGTATAAATAAGCCGGAACTAATTATACATTTTGCCGCCTATACGGACGTTAGCAAAGCTCAAGAAGAAATAACTAATGAGAATGGCTTTGTTTGGAAAATTAACGTCACGGGCGTGCAGCAAATTGTAAAGATCTGTAAAAGTGAGAATATTCCACTAATTCATATATCCACGGATATGGTCTTTTCGGGAAGTAGTAATGACCCAGGCCCTTACGACGAAAATCACCCGTCAGAGAATCAAGAGGATAAGTTATGTTGGTATGGATGGACCAAGAAAAAGGCTGAAGATATAATTACTTCATCATTGACGAACTTTACTATTTTACGCATTTCAAATCCCGTTCGACACACGTATACTTTAAAACCTGATTATATAAAGAAAATATTAGAAACGTTAAAAAAAAACAAAGAAATCTCCCTTTTTACTGATCAATATTTGACGCTCACATTTATAGATGACGTATCGAGCGCAATTGAAAGGTTAATCAATAAACCACATTCCGGATTTATACATATCTCAAGTTCAAATTTATTTACTCCATATGATTTAGGTATATATTTAAAATCAAGATCAAAACTTCCTGAAGGAAAAGTATTAAAATCATCATTAGATAGTTACGTTAATGAAACTGGTCGTAAGACTCGTTATCTTAAATTTGGAGGACTCAAAGTGACGAAGTCAGGTCAATTTTTAGATATGCATTTCCCTTCATGGCAACGAATTATTGACAATATAACTTGATAAGAAATTAACTACTCCATCCATTAGGATATTTTTTATACCACTTGATTAATGAATCTATAGTATCATCCAAAGATCTTTTATGTGACCATTTCAAGAGGTCTTTAGCTTTTTTTGTTGAGGCGATCATTTTGGCATATTCACCTTGTCTTGGTGCAGTTTTTCTCAATTCAAACTCAGCTCCTGTTAACTCTTTTACTTTTGAAACTATTTCTAAAACCGAGTATCCTCTCCCTGTACCTAGATTTATTATTTCGCTTTTACCGCCATGTTCCAAGTGTTCTAAACTTGCGATATGGGCTTCATTGAGATCAACGACATTTACGTAGTCCCGGATAGGTGATCGATCCGGTGTATCAACTTCCGGACAAGTCAAATAGAATGGTGCGATTTTAAGCGTTCCTCGTACAACATTTTGAATTAAATGAACTGAAGGCTTTTTTGAATCTCCAATTTCACCATCATCAAGCGCACCTGCAACATTAAAATATCGTAAGATCACATATTTTATGCCCAATAACTTCCCGAACCAGCTGATCATTTTTTCCGTCATTAATTTAGATTCTCCATAGGGATTTAATGGTTCGGTAGAATGATTTTCATCAATGGGGATATGTGTGGAATCACCATAGACTGCACACGTTGAAGAGAAAATTATTTTATTAATGCCGAAATTTATCATCGATTGCAACAAGTTCAGAGAACCATAACAATTGTTATAGAAGTATTTTTGAGGTTGATGCATAGATTCATCGACTGATGCAGACGCAGCATAATGAATAACAGCTGAGATATTTTTTTCGATCTTAAAAAGTGGCGTTAAATCGGAAGTCAGATCCTTTGAATAAAAACGCAATTTATCATCTCCAAATTCTTTTATCATTTTTTCCAACGGCTGTCTAAAGCCGGTTGAGAAATTATCAATAGCAACTACCTCAAAACCTTTTTTTAAAAAAAGATAAGTTGATATTGAACCGATATAACCACCCGCGCCGGTTATTATGATTTTCTTCATGTTTTTATTATAAATATCAGAGGAACTCCATCCCGCTCTATTTTTTTTATTATTTTACCTTTATAAAAGGTTTGCAAATTCCATCTAGAAAACGTAAAAACATAATCAGCGTCACGAATATTTTCTGTAGATTTCATATTTGGTTTAAAATAATATGTTGAAGATATGCTATTACCCTCTAGCTTAATAGTATACAATTTTTTTTGATCATTAATATTTTTATTAAACCACTCAGTGGCTTCTTTATATGCCTTGCCCCAGTAATCAGTTTCATACTGTCCATATGCGCCTTTCAAGCCTCCGACCAGCTCGTTGTAATAAATATACTGATATGGGTGTAATTTTATCATCTCGACAATTGTTAACACGGAATTTATGGCAATAAACACCATTAATACCAAGGAGACTATTTTTATCCGATAATTAAAAATGGTTTTAATTCCATATGAAGCGATAATTATTATCGGAATTGCTAAAAAAATAAAATGTCGCCAACCATCGTAAAGAACAGGTCTAAAAATTATTTGCAAAAGAAAGGGTACTACTAATAGCAAGACAAAAAATACGGCAATCAAACGTCTGTTATTTGTAATTTTCCGATGTAAGATTGTGGTCATACAAGTTATCAAACCAATAATTGTTAAAAAAATAATTCCGAGAGGAATTGTGATTATCATTGATTTAATCAAATAATACCAAGGCAACTCAGGAGCCAGGATATTTTTCCCTTCGAAAAGCACTGCTCCATTAAATGGAAAACTGCGACTTGAACGAAACGCATCAATTAAACCAATAATTGGTTTTCCCATTAAATAAAAATTGGTTAAATGCATAAATACTATAACCATTAAAATCATCATCAATGCTTTTGTTATAAATTTTTTAACTGGTAATTTATTCATATTATTTTCCACAAACATTATTATTAGACTAACAAAAAAAAGATATGCCAATATTTGACGTTGGTTTATTGATAAAGCCAGAATGAAACATAGTAACGCCGTCTTAAGAGCAGTTCTCTTGCTCCTTAAGTAAAATATAAAATACGCGCTAAAGCAGACAACGAAGAGTGCCGTTTGAATGTCTCCTGCATTATCAAAAACATCTCCATAGAAACGAGGCGCAAGAAAAAGCAGGATCATGGAAATAAAAGAGTATATTCTACCTATGTGTCTATTAACTACATAAGCAACCAAAATAAATATTGGGATAGAATATAAGGCTTTAATCAAATGAATCATTTCAAAACTTGCATTTTTAAGAAACTGCAATAGGAAAATCGTCATAATATCTATTAAGATGCCTTTGGATTGTATGTGAGCATTATATTGATCAATTGGGTACTTATATAAGACCTCATCCTGCAAGTTACTCTTAATGTTAAAAATATTAAATATCTTTATGATGAAATGTTTTGCAAACATAATATAACCCGGCTCATCCCACGAAATACCATAATGTTTGTAGGTAGAAAAAATAATTATTAATAAAAAAAATGTGAAAGAAATATGCAGATAATATTTTTCAATAAATCTAAATAGGCTCTCTTTTTTATAATAAATATCTTTCATGTTTTAATAATAAAGACCAACGGTACGCCATCCCTTTTAATGGTTTTTATAATTTGTCCGTGATACTGCTTATCACGTTGCCATCGAGTAAATGTAATAATATAATCTGCTTCTTCGGTTTTGGAGACTAAACTCATATTTTTTTTAAAATAATGAGATGCACTTAGTGAATTTCCCTCAACTTTGATATCATATAGTTTTTTTTCCTCGTTGATATTGGAATTAAACCATACGACCGCTTCCTTATATGATTTACACCAATAATCTGTTTCAAACTTGCCAAAGGCTCCGGGCAATCCTCCAATAAGTTCATTGTAATATATGTACTGGTAGGGATGAAGAATGATCATCTGCTTCATCACAGACAGGTAATTAATTGTAATGAATACACTGATTATAATTCGCAATACTGAATGTTTTAATTTTAATATAGAATTCAAACCTACGGATGCAAAGATAATCAGTGGAATAGTCAAAAACAAAAACTGTCGCCAACCATCATAAATAATTGGCCGGATAACAATTTGTAAAAGAAGAGGTATAAAAAAACTAGCAAAAATTATGAGATAGTTTAGTCGATTTATTAAAGTTTTCCTATGATTTTTTATAATAAAATATATTTTGATTATTCCCGTACCGGCTAAGAAAAGAGTAGACAAAGGTATCGTTATCAACATCATTTTTATGAGATAGTACCAGGGTAAAATAGAAGCGATTATATTCTTTCCTTCAAAAAGCACACTTTCTTGAAACTGAAAATTGGAAGCAGAAATAAAGAATTCAAAAAGACCTAATATCGGATGTGACCAAAGATAGGGATGAAACAGATGAAGAAAAAGAAGAAAGAAAATCAACAAGACTAGTTGCTTCTTAATTAAAATATGATTAAGGACTTTCTTTAACTTAACGTCAAGATAAATTAATATAAAAAAAGTCAACAGATAAAGATAGATAAATATGATTCTTTCATTGGCTGCCAATGCCAGAAGCAATGATAATATGATAGTTTTATATATATTTTGATTGCTTTTTATATAGTAAATAATAAAGGAAAGAGCCAGACCAAAAAAAAGAGCTGCTCTAACATCGACGGTGTTGTCAAATATATCGCCAAAAAATCTCGGGGAAAGAAGAAGAATGAAGAGAGAATAAAATCCCATCCGTCGTCCCAACAGATGTGATGATATTATAAAAACTACCAAAAAAATTGGAACCGATAACAAGGCCTTGATTAAATGGATCGTCTCAAAACTACTGTTGCGGAGCAGAAATAGTATTATAATAGTTATAATATCGAGTAAAACTCCATGGCCTTTGAGATGAATTTGAAACAACGGCCCTAGACGTTTTGAATCATCTATAAGATTATGTTTAATCTGAAAAAAATCAAAGAATTGGATAACGTAATGCTTACCGAAATCAATATAATATTGTTCATCCCATGAAATACCATAATCCTTATAGGTGACAAATAATAAACCTATCAATACGATTAAAAAAACAAGTACTAACGCATTACGACGTATAAAAACATTCATTTTTGTGCTATCAAAAACAGATTTCCGGCCGATAATTTCACGCTAAATTTACCAAAGCGAGTTTTATTTAATAATTTTAACATCATACTTTTTAGAGATAGAGGTAAAGGCGCCATTTTAGTCCAATGTCTGATATTATGAATATTAAATGCATTACCAATGGCTCTTATTTTGAAACCGTGTTTAACAAAGATCTTCACCATTGTATGTTGATCATATAGATAGGTATGTTCGATATCGATTATCGGACTTCTGTCTTTTAGAATTTTATTGGTCAAGGCACCTATATCGTGATTGTAAAATAAAACCAATCCATCTTTTTTCAATACTCTGTAACATTCAGCAATTAGGCTGTTTGGTTCTGGTATGTGATCAAGAGTTTGAAAACAACAAATCACATTAAAGAAATTAGCTTTGAAGATGTTGGGCCGAAAAATGTCTATGGTTATTTGCTTTCTAATATCCAATCGGGCTGTTTTCACAGATTCTTCTCCTGGTTCAATTCCAAAAATCTTCTTGTATCCTTGTCTCTTTGCCTCCTCCAAAAAAAAGCCGTTACCACAACCTATTTCCAATATATTGTTCTTTGAAACGTCAAAATTTTCTAAGAGTTGTAAATAATGACCATAGGTCTTTCTTAAGTTATCGGTGTGCTCGCCGTAATCAACATTACTTTTTTTATATAATTTTTCAATTTTGCCATAGTTTAATATTGGATTGGAGTATATCAATCCACAAAAACGACACTTTACAATCCGATAATGAATACGGTCGGGGAGACGACGGGCAGAAAAAATCTTTTCATCAATACCTTTGATATCAAAATTCGCTTTATACAAAACCGAATAATTGTTTTTTTCACATATAGCGCACTTTTGTTCAATCATCTTAGGTCTTTTTATGCTATTATACATCTACATTTTGTAGATTAATATGAATCTTCGTAAAAGTTTACGCAGGAAAATTGTTCAAGTCGCTTTTAACACCCAAAGTTCTTATTCACATATCGGATCATGTTTATCCTGTATTGATATTTTAATTGAGATCTATTTTCATCAAATGAAAAAAAATGATCAATTTATTTTATCAAAAGGACATGCATCTTTAGCTTTATATGTAATTCTTAACTATCAAAAAAAAATATCCGACGATATGCTAAATACTTATTTGAAGGAAAATACTTTATTAGGTATTCACCCAACATCCAACATGCCAAAACATATTCCCTTAGCAACGGGAAGTTTAGGCCATGGACTCTCATTTTCTGCAGGTCTAGCAATGGGATATAAAATGAAGTATAAAAAAAATGCTCAAAATGTCTATTGCATGATGTCAGATGGTGAATGTAATGAAGGTGCTGTATGGGAGGCTGCCCTTTTTTCTGCTCGACATAAATTAGACAACATTATTGCCATTATAGATAAAAATAGAATTCAAGCGTTTGATTATATCCATTCTGCGCTAGGTGATGCTGCCTCGTCTGAAAAATGGCGAAGTTTTGGGTTTGACGTTACAGAATGTGATGGCCATGATTTAAAGGATCTAAATATTGCATTATCAAAAGCAAAGAAATCTCATAAAGACAAACCTCACCTTATCATTGCCAACACTGTACGCGGAAAAGGTATCAATTCAATTGAAAATGATATCAAATCTAATTACGTCGTCATTGATGAAAAACTGTTAAATGAATCATTGATTGATATAGAAAAAATATGAGAAAACCATTTGCAGAAAATTTTATTAAACTGGCCGTACGTGATAAAAAAATAATCTTTTTGACGGGTGACCTTGGATTTAATGCTTTTGAACAATTAAGAGAAACAATCAATACCAGATTTATTAACGCCGGAGTCGCTGAACATAATATGGCTTCCGTTGCAGCAGGATTCGCTCAGGCTGGTTATAAACCTTGGATCTACAGTATCGCTCCGTTTGTCACTATTAAAATTCTTGAAGAATTAAGAAATGACATCTGCATTCATAATCGAAATGTAAAAATTGTAGGGCTTGGTGGTGGCTTTGACTATGGTTTGGCCGGGCCGACACACCATATTCTTCAAGATGTTAGTCTTATGTTATCTCTTCCTAACATGACTATCATTGCTCCTGGCTTTGTTGATGATATCGCGCCAGTGATAAAACAGGCCGATAAATTAATCAGTCCTGTTTATATCAGATTGACCAAAGGACAAGAAACTAACTTTAAGGTACCTATCTTTAAACCAATAAGAAAATTAATTGACGGAAAGAAAAAGACCGTGGTTGTTTTTGGTTCGATTATTATCGAAACTCTCCAAGCCATACTAAAAAATAAAAGGATGAGAGATGATTTTGATGTTTGGCTGGTTTGTCAATTTCCGATTAATATTCCCCCAGAATTAATCCGTTCGATTAGAAATACTGGTAATTTAATTATTGTGGAAGAACATCAAAAGAGTGGGTCCTTGGGTTCTGCATTAAAAGATACAGTAATCGATAATAAGATTTCCCTTAAATCTTTTCATCATCTGTGTGTTACAGGCTATAAATCGAATAAATATGGAAGCCGACAATTTCATTTAAAAGAAAATCAATTGGATTCGGATAGTATTTATCTTACATTGAAAAAGGATTAAAAAACATCTATGAATAAAAAAATACCAGGGCCGATTGCGATTTTTGGTGTTGGTGGCTTAATTGGTTTTAATTTGTTTAGGGACTTAATCACATCTAGAACAGATGTATACGGCCTCTCACATGATCCCGCTAACAACTGGCGATTAAAAACCCTTAAAAAAAATGGTTCTCAAATAATTAAATGCAATATCCTAAATATTAAAGAAATTGAAAATTTCATTGTCAGATATCGACCACAAACTATTTTCAATTTAGCTGCCTATGGTGCTTATTCAAATCAAACAGATCCAAAACAAATCTATAAAACAAATTTTGATGCCACTTTTCATATAATTGAAACATTAAAAAAGAATAGATTTTCTATATACATTCATGCTGGATCACAATCAGAATATGGGTTAAATTGCGATCGTCCTGATGAAGAGAGTAAACTTATTCCAAACAGTCATTATGCCGTATCAAAAGTCGCATCATATTATTTACTAAAATATTATGCTTGCGTTGAAAAACTTCCCCTGATTCATGTAAGATTCTATTCTGTATATGGTCAATTTGAGGAACCGACAAGATTGATTCCGACGCTTCTTAGAAGTATTCAGAATAATACATTACCTAATTTAGTTGATCCAAATATTTCGCGAGATTTCGTATATATTGACGATGTCGTTAAAGCGTTACAGATAATCGCATCAAACTCAAATAAAGCAAATTACGGACAAGCATATAATATTGCATCGGGTAGAAAAACAACAATCAAAAAACTTGTTACGCTAGCGATAAAAATTTTTAAGGTACAAAAAGAACCTATATTTAGTACTATGAAAAATAGATCTTGGGATTTGATCAACTGGGTAGGGGATACCAAAAAAATGAAAGATGCATACGGCTGGTCTGCAACCACTGCTTTAGAGACCGGATTAAGGCAAACATATAAACTGTTATGACAAAACCAGAATATTCAATCATATTCCCGGTATTAAATCAGGCAGATCATATAGAAAAAGTCACGCTAGGTTATCGGGAAATTTTAAAACATCATAATTATTCATATGAGCTTATCGCTGTCGTAAACGATACGGTCGACAATAGTTTCGAAATCCTCAAAAAACTTACAAAAAAATATCCTGAAATAAGGACTTATGAACTTCAGGGGAGAGGATTTGGCTTGGGGATTCTTTATGGATTGCAGAAATCAAACGGTAAATATTTATGTTACTTAAACTGTGCCCGTATATCAGCTGAGCAATTATTTAAATCCTTGGAAGTATTTAATAAAGACAAATCGTTAGTTATCCATAACGTTCGTATTGACCGTGAAAATTGGAGCCGGTCATTTGGGTCAATGTTATATAATTCGATCTGTAAATTAATATTCCAAATTCCAAACCATGATATAAACGGAAATCCCAAAGTCTTCTCAAGAGATGTTTTTAAAAAGTTAAATTTAAAATTTACCGACAGCATGATAGATCTTGAATTTTTAGAAAAAGCCAAGAATTCAAATATTAAGATTATTGAAATACCTCTTGATAAATATGAGCGCCACGGAGGTAAATCAACCACAAGCGTTTGGACTATTTTCCGTCTACTTAAAGAGCTGTCTTTATATTTTATTAAAACTAGATTTAAATCTAATCACTCTTTGTAGACATATCCTTGCTGTAAACATTTGTTAAGGAATTTTTTTTCCTGAGCTTTCGCCCAATCGTATTCAATATATGGATATTCCTTTCCCGAAAGATTGACCGATAATTTAAAATCTTTTTGCTGAATCTGTAATACATTTTTACAATATATGTTTTGCAGATCTGACTTAAAAAATACCTGAAAAAAAAGTAATGATATAACCATGTATAAAACTATCGTGCATAAACTGACTAATTTATTCTGACTATAGAATAAATAAAGATCTTTCACCAGATGGATATTGCTAAGTTTTAAAATCATTAATATTAAAATTAAAAAAAGCATTACTACAAAGCCTGCTTGAAACCAGCTGGAATAACGGTCTGTTTTAATTAAATATTCAAATTTTACATTTTGAGGATATGGAAATTGATTACCATAATCAAAAACAATATCATAAGCACAAACTTTTAAAGCTTTGGTCTGATTAAAATTATCAAGTTGTCCATCGTAGGTGAATACTATTGTTGCACCGCTACTGACTTCTTTTCCATCACTGCATTTAATCATAGTATTAAAATTATCGATGTATTTAAAGGGTTTAAACAAAATCAACAGACTAAAACTGATTATTATTATGACGAATAAAAGAATGAAATTTCTTATTTGGTTAAGAAAATATATGAGATTTTCCATTTAGCTTTTTAACTTTCCTCGATACAAATTGTTCCTGAGCATTTAATCGGTTTATACGTCACACCGCAATAAGAATTTAATTTTTTTATTAACTCCAGTTGCACAAAACCGCTACGGCCATCATCAATATAAAAATACGTATTTGAGCCCTGGCATTTTTCAGCAATCCTGCAATCAACAACAATTCTTTTGGGACATTTTTTATTAACATCTTTGATGTAAGCAATTAAACTTTGTGTGTCAATCACAGCAACCTGAGGATTAACATTAAAGTAATTTTTTCTACCCAGTAAGTAATGTAGATATGTCTCATCGGGATGAAGAATCAGGATTTCATCATCGGAAATCATATCATTAATTAATCGAACGCCACTTTTATGAAGTGTTAGTTTACTATTCAATTCAAATTGAAATGGATTGTTTTTTATTTTTTGTATTCGCTGGAAGAACAATTCTCCCATCGCCTGTCTTCGCCAAAAGGACGGTAAACATATGAAAAGAAATAGCAAACCAATATAAAGCAATAGTCGATATTTTTTTGATAAATTGACAACAACAATTGACAAAACTGCATAAAAAGCCACTATAAAAAAAGGTGACACAACGAAGAGATTAACCGGATGACTGCGACCGACATAGTAGATCGCGCTTATAAAGCTTGAAATCGATGAAATTAAAATCCAGTAGTGTTTTCTTTCTTTTCCGATCCGCAAGAGAAACATATTTAAGGACGCAAAAAATACCAGAAAGATAAACCAAAGGTATGATCGGCTTTCAAGCGGTAGCATACCATGTCCCGATCTGGCATATTGATTTACTTTATTTAATATGGGAAGAGGATTTATAAGATGTCCGGATAATATAAATTGGATACTATTAATCATAATAAAGACTAATGTCAGGGATATTAAAGTTCGAACAATTACTTTGATTAAAGCTAAAAGGTTTATATGTTTTGACAAAAATAAAATAAAAAGCATAAAAAAATAGATCATGAATAAATATAACCCGATATCGATAACCCATAATGCTAAAACCGACAAAGACAATGTCATAGTCCAGGATTTAATTTCCTGCCTTTTGTAAACAAGATATATGAATAATGTAATAGGCAACCATCTGAGTGGAGTAATCTGTGGTTCAAAAAAAGGTATGTAGTAACTGCAGAAAAAATATAAAGTTATTACGGAAAAAAAGGCAAGCAAACCAAATATTAAAGACTTACTGCTTTTATATATTAAATAAAAAATCAAAAAAAATTCTATAGCATATAGAAACCAGATAAAGATTGGCAATGTGATAAAAGAAAATAATTTCAATTTATAAAGATATGCAAAAAAAACTATCATCGAAAATCCGTACTGAGAGGTCGCTTGATTTATTATTGTTTTACCGCTTGCGACTTCAAATATAGGACCATAAAAAAAAGAATAATCATGACCCGAGACCGGAAATTGCGGTTCAAAGGTCAAAAAAAAACCAAGTCCAATTATGACAATATAAATGCATGCATCGGACAACTTAATACTGAGTTTTTTTGATGATAAGTGTCTGAATAATATAAACCCCCCAAAAGAACAAAAAATGAATACTATATATAAAAACCAATTTTTGAAGTAATACAAAGGCTCGCGACTTATTATAAAGGGAAAAATTTCATTTTTTAAAGGAAACTGTCCCACATAGTCAATGAAGAGTATCACTAAAAAAGCGATCATGACAATCTTTATGACTTGAGGTAATCCATTTATAAAATTTATGATTTTGTCAGTAAATTTGAATCGATAGAACATTGTTAAAATAACAGTTAATACAAAAATCAAACCTAAATAAAGTGGTATTTCATAAGGTTCGGGTAATACATTATTAACAATAAAATTGCTGTCATGTGAAAAAGGAGCAACCAAGGGAAAAAATGTATTTAAAAAATCAAGAAGATTGATATATAAAAAAACGGCTACATTTGTAAAAAAAAGAATTATTATACAAATGTTAAGTTTTGTTGTGTTTTTTTTTAAGAAAAATATTCGTTTGATTCTATTTAGTTCCATGAATGCAATACACAGCACAACATAATTTTGAAATAATAGGTATGTTTTCAATTAGTGGTTGCATTTTTTTCGTCAATTTGGCAATCCAATCGGGAGCAAAAAAAGGGACCAACCCTATAAAGTCTTTTTTTAATATTCTATAATTATTATTTTTCACCCACCTATTTAATAGGTATGGTGCATATGATTTTTCCCCATGCTGTCTGTGATAAGATGATGTTTTTTCGATGACTTTTAATAGTGGATTATAACCATTTGGTTCGATAATCAAAATTTCGGACGCTATTTTGGCAATCACTGCTATTGCTCTCTCTGGTTGGTCGATATGATGTAAGACTCCTCTAATTATAGCTAAATCAAAGTTTTTGAATTTGTCTTCTAATGAATATATGTCATGGTAATAAAATTCTAGTTTGTTTTTCTTACAATATTTTTTTTGAGCATAAATGATAGCGTTCCTCGAAATATCCGTTCCAATCATCAACTTAGGCTTACATCTTTCATAAAGTGTTTTTGTATATATACCATCTCCACAACCTATGTCTATAACCTTTTTATCTTTAATTTGCAATTTTGATATTGTGTATTCAGTCAATGTTTGATTGGCGATTCGACTGCTTAATCCTTTGGTGTGAGTATAAAGATAACCGCCGTTTAGCGTCATGTCGTGGTCAAATGGATTTTTTGACATATTCTTTTTAAAAACACATTATAATATTTTCAAAAGATATTTATTTTATGTCCAATATTAGAGCTTTTTTAATCAAATACAAAAATATATTAGATTTGAACGAATTGATTATAATCTTTTGCATCTCTATTGTGGTCGTTATTTTAAGTTTTTCCCATGTTCTATACGGTCTTGCACAAACTCCCAAAGGCTCAATATATCTTTTTAATGGTCATTACTATTTGGATTACTTTTATTATCTTGCCTTTGTTGCACAGGGAATTTTTGGCAAATTGATTGCTATCCAGGTATTTGCCACAGATGATTTTAGTATTTATCCCCATTTGTGGCCATATATATTGATAGGGAACCTAGGTCGACTTTTTTTCTTGGATGTAATTAAATCATATTGGTTTGCCAATATGGGATTCATTGCACTTATCGTATTTCAAACATTTTTTGTAATTAAGAAATTATTCAAACATGACAAATTTTCATTTCATATGCTTGCATTGCTGCTCACAATTTTTGCTTCACCACTATTTATCTTTTTAAATTTTAAGCCTACTACAAACATAAGAATCTGGGAATATTGGTATTCATATGGTAATTTTTTTCATCGATTTGAAACGGTACCTCACCATCTTTTAAGTTATATCTTAGTCGTGTTGGCAATCTCTTTAATTGATAGATTAATTTTTTCAATTGAAAAATACACATTTAAAAAAATTGTTTTGAAGACAATCATCGTTTCTATTGTCTTACTTGCCGGATTCAGCATCAATCCCTTTTTCACTGCTCTAATTACAGGCGTAATAATATTGACACTAATAATTTATTCAGCATTCTATTTTAGACAACAGCATCTACTCGGTAATAAATTATTTCTTACCGCGATTCTTCTGACGATACTTTTTGCATGCGGTGCCTATATTTATCAGCATTTTTATTTAACCAATGCTATATTTCTGAAAAATTTTAAAGCGACAGAAAGTAATTATCATCAATTTGTGGATTTTAAAACCTGGATCTTAAATATCGGCATCATATGTTTTTTTATTCCTTTCGGAATTAAATCATTTTTTAGAGAAATAAAACCAATTAAAATCATATTATTATTAACGGTACTTTTTAGTACGATTATTTATTTCACAAGAATTGATTCACTTTTTGGCACCCATAATGGCCGCTTTATATCACCGATAAACTACTTGCTATATGGATCACTGGCAATTATGGGAATTAAAGAAATAAGTAAAAGATTGATAAAACCCGGTTTTTCGTTTGTACTGATAATAACATTCGTTCTTTTAAGCTTTATTCCTCCAAATATTGTTTTTTTTAAAAGCATGATTAATGACAAAAACATTATGTCTCCCATTAGTTATCTTCCTGAAGGAATACTAAAAGGTTACAATTATTTAAATACATTTGAAGACGACAAAGTGGTATTAACAACACCAAGTCAATTTTTGGGTCAAGTCCTTCCAGCGTTCGTTAACAAAAAAGTATATATTGCCCGCTACATTGCTACACCAAACTTTTTGGAGAAATCTTATGGAGTTGACTGGTTTTATCTTGGTAAGATGACAAAAAAGGAAGCCATAAATTTTTTAAATAAAAATAATATTGGCTATATTGTATTAACTTCAATTGAAGGCTATGTGAAGGAACCTTTTTTAAAATATCCATTTAAGGAAAAAATCTATAAGAATTATCCTTTTTTGGAACGAATCTACCTGAATAACGACATTGTGATTTTTAAAGTAGTTTAGTTTTTCTTGCTAAATCTTTGGACTATCTCATGTAATACCTTTATGACATATTTAATATCCTCTGTTTTGAATCCAGGTCCAAGCGGTAAGGAAATAGTCCTGTCTCCAATAAATTCTGCCTTAGGATAATCTCCTTTTTTAAAGCCATATTTGCTCCTGTAGAACGAATGCATATGAGCAGGGATAAAATGAACACCAGCTCCGACATTTCGTTTGATCATTTCATAAATAAATTGATCCCGGTTAACGGTCATTTGTTCTAAGTTGATAAGAATTGTATAAAGATGACGAGCATGCACCATTGACTTATCAAGCATTGCAGGTAGAGTAATTTGATTTATTCTCTCCAACCCTTGTGAATACATATTCCATTGTTTAACTCGTGTTTTGAGATTTTGTTCTATTCTTTTTAACTGCATTATACCTATAGACGAGGCTATATCCGTCAGATTGTATTTATATCCGGGAAATAAACATTGATAGTGGGAAAAATGCTTGACAGAGTACCTTCTGTAGGCATCGCGCGATAAACCATGCAAACTTAGAATTCTCATTTTATCAGCCAACTTTTTATTATTTGTTGTTATCATTCCTCCTTCTGCGGTCGTTAGGTTCTTTGTGACATAAAATGAAAAAACTGTTATATCACCAATTGATCCTATTTTTTTATTTTTGTACCACGCTTCAATCGCATGTGCTGCATCCTCGATGACAGATAAATTATTTTTTTTTGCGATTGCCATTATTTTGTCCATATCACATGGCCGACCATATAGATGCACCGGCAAAATTACTTTTGTTTTTTTGGTAATTTTTTTTTCAATAAGTGATGGATCCATATTCCCGTCCGGCTTGACATCTACAAAAACGGGTTTGGCCCCACAATGCAATATCACATTGACAGTCGCCGGAAAGGTTAGGGGAGAGGTGATAACTTCATCACCCGGTCTTACACCAACTGCATTAAGCGCAAGATGAAGTCCGGCAGTACATGAATTAACCGCGAGTGCATATTTTGCGTGAGTATATTTAGCGAATTTATGTTCAAACTCTTCTGTTTTAGGACCTGTTCCTATCCAACCTGATTTCAGTGTTTTAACAACTGTTTTAATATCTTCCTGACGGATATCCGGCTGGCCAAATACGATGAATTTTCTCTTACGGGTCATTTTAATTTTTTTATTATTTTTGCCGGACTCCCGGCGACTACTGATCTTGGGGGTACATCAACCGTCACAACTGAACCGGCACCGACAACAGATTCTTTTCCAATTTTAACTCCCGGCATAATAATCGAACCAACACCAATAAAACATCCATTGTCAAATACAGTGGTTTTAGTATTCTTTTTTATATATTTTTGCAATGGGTGCTCTTTGAATCCTACATTCGTATGAGTTAGAATGAAACTTCGATTCGATAATGTTACATGATTACTTAAAATTACTTTACCGGCAAGATCTATCATAACTTCGTTGCCCAAAAAACAATTATCAGCTATCTTTAAACTAGAAAATCCGTTGTGGTAATAATTATAAAACTGGACATTATGCATAACGCAATTTTTACCTATATTTGCACCGAATAATCTCAAAATGAACACTCTGAAAAATGGAAATAAACAATGATTAAATATTGCATTGATAATTGTTAAATAAACAAATCTCATCGCTTTTTGAAATCCTATTTCCTTTAATGCTTTTATCATCGATTCTTTAAAAATAGTGATATTAAATTGATTAAATATTCAGTTGAGTCTTTAATCGTATGCACCGTTGATTTTTTACTAAATTTTTTTTTATAGACAAGTGGAATTTCACAAACCGTCAAACCCATTTTAACTGCATAAAAGACAATTTCCGTATCCCAAAACCAACCCGGATTTTTTGCCTTTTTCAATACTGAAAGTATCTTACTTCGATGAAAAAACTTGAATCCTGATTCAGTATCTGAAACTGGCAAGTGGAACAATTTTTTGACAAATAATGCATATACTTTTGTCGCAATATAACGATGAATTAATCTAAATGTAAACACATAGTCACGTTTACCGACAACAAAATCATTTTTTAATAGACAATGTAATGCAGGCTGTATATATTCAGGGCTTATTTCCAAGTCGGCATCTATATATCCGGCTATCTCTCCCTGAGCTACGTCCAGTCCATCTGTCACTGATTTACCACGACCAAAATTCTTACTATGTGTAATTAAAACCGTGGGGATATCTGGACGACTTTTTATGAGAGAGCGAATTATTGATATTGTATGATCTTTGCTTTTATCATCAACAAAAATTATTTCAAAAGGCCTATTTATTTTTTTTAAAAAAGTCAGAAGTGTTGTGTAGCTTGTTTTCAAATGTTCAGCTTCATTGAAGCACGCCAGAACAAGTGATAAGTATATCTTCATGTTTAATTTGCAGTATGTATTATATACAATTGAAAACATGAAGAAAGTGCTTTTCCTAGTCTATATAATTCTTATCCTGATTTTGGTGAAATCAATTGCACTTTCCGGCTATTATTATCGCTTTGACAATGATGAACTTTATCATTTACAAAAGGTATTTCTATTAGCTCAGGGGTATAAACCATACCTGCAATTTTATTCTGTTTATGCTCCATTTCTTCACTATTTCTTACTTCCCATTTTCTTGACGTTTGGCTTTTCTGTCAAAACGTTGTATTTCGCAAAAATCGCGATGATTTGTCTTTTTTTATGCCGAGTTATACTCATGACTTTTTTTGTTAAAAAGATTTTTGGCCAAAATACCGCGTTTTGGTTTCTACCGATCATGTTGATGGAACCTTTTACCTTAGTCACCGGAATGCAAACGCGTCCGGAAAATTTTGCGTTGCTTCTTCTTTCTGTGTTTTTAATAATTCTTTATTATGCACTTAAATCACAATCCGCAAAAAAAATATTTTTATCCGGTATATTTTTGACTTTGACTTTCTTTGGATCTCTCAAACTATTACCTGCTGTATTAATGATTATTTTAGGTCTAAGTATTTATTGTTTCCTTAATAATAAGAAAAGACTATTGCTTTATTTTTTTGATGGTTTAATAGCTGCTTTTTTTCTTCTTTTTTTATTTTTTTATTTTTCGGGCAATATGTTGCCGGCATTTCAACAATTACTTCTTGATCCATTACTTCTAAATATGACCATACCCATCTCAACTCCATTCAATTTCTTTTATATGATTGAGAGTAGTCTGCTTTTTGGGAAATTAGGACGACCAATAACATGGATTTGGGCGTTGGTACTACCTATGGCTGCATTTGCAGCGTCATATAAAGTTTTTTTAGAGTCTATAATTAATAATGTAAAATCCGGTAAATATTTTTTTTATTTAGGACTTTCGCTAGCTTTTTTTGTCACCTGGATATCAATGCTTTTTATAAATTCTGTCTGGATGCAATATTATCTTCCTTTAACCTGGTTCTATTGTCTTTTCACAGCGGTTTTAATTAATGATATTCAAACCAATATAAAGATAAAGACGGCTTTCCGACAAATATTCACTATAATTATGATCATTTTTCTAATCATGGTAGGTAAAACCACCTATGAAGGTAATCTGGTCCGGTCAACCGGAAGTAACACGATCGAATTACAAAATATCGAAACTTTGTGGAAAATTGTACCGCTCAAAGAAAAAACATTTCCAAATATCCTGTTTCGTCTGCCAGCTTATCCAATCATCTATGGTGGGACACTTGCTCCCTATATGATCGAGCGCTTTGGACCTGTATATAGAATGCTTCAAAAAAATAATGTAAATATAATTACTGCCGAAGAAAACTACATTCGCAGCCTTGATAAAGATTCTCAAAATTATATTTTTATTAACTTTAAAAAAGATTCCCCAAATCCAATCATCTGGCGGAGAATCATAAAATCCATTTAGTAGTTGATTTTTTATTTTTTTTAATTTATAGTTTAATAACCTTATTTCTTTATAAATTTAATAAAAATAAATATGTCGGAAAACGCACATCATCAGGATACAAATAATAAGTATATGTTATCACTTGCAAGCATTGCCCTCTTAGTAGTTTTTTTGGGTGTCGTTTTTTTTCTCTATATGAAATCGAGTAAAAAATCTGAAGTCGTTTTCCCTGCCGGTTTAAATTACACGGGAACTGAGACAACGCCGATGCCTACTACGCCGCCAAAGAAAGAATACAATTGGGGACAGCTTTCTTCAGCTGGAGATTGGGGAACATTTGTATCACAAAGAAAACAATATACTTTTAACCATCCTAAAGAATTGTACCCATTGATTTTTCCCGGAGATGTCAACGATTCAATGACATTTGATATAGCGGACGTCCCTGTACAACTTAACTTAATGGTATTGGTTGAAAATATCTCAAATTATGATCCTAAGCTTGCCGGTCAACAGGAAAAATTCGCGAAAGATTATTGGAAATTTTTTGGTGGTTTGAAACAAATGAACACATTTGAACCTTATAAAACTGAAAAGGGACTTAATGGATTTAAAGTTAATTATGTGACAAGAAGCGGTGCCATCACAAATGACAGCTATTTTCTGATGATCCCGGGTGATAAGAATCGAGTTATTCATTTTGTCAATATTTTTCCAAAGGAAGCCGAAATTCTATTTACGAGAATTTTAAATAGCCTTGATTTCAAGATACCTACACCAGAACCGACTAAGTAAGTTTCTTGAGAAATTTCTCAAGAATTAACATTGTATAAACCAGCATGGATTGGTTAATACCGGGATATACACCGATCCAAAAACCGTTATTCATTATTAAATCTGCATTTATTTGTTGTCCTATAATTTTGCAACTTATTTCTCTGTAAACCGGATGATGAAGCAGATTGCCGGAAAAGATATTTCTTGTACCGATCAAATTCTTTTCCAAATATTGTGTGAGTTCGTTTCTTGTAAAAGGAGCGTCATGCTTTACTAAGACAGCAAAACCAAACCAACATGGATCTTCATTTTCAGATCGCACTATTAGATCAAAATATTTATCATATTTTTTAAAAAAAGCGTAGTATGCCTCATAATTTCTTTTTCTTGTCTTGATGAAATTTGGCAGCTTCTTAAGCTGAGCTACACCAATAGCGGCCTGAAAATCAGTTAGTTTCAAATTGAATCCAATCTGCGAATAGATGTATTTATGATCATATCCATATGGAAGCTGGCCTAATTTCCAATCAAATCTTCTTCCGCAGGTATTATCACATCCTGTATCACACCAGCAATCCCGACCCCAATCGCGAAATTGTCTTATCGAGCGATGGATAAGAGGTTTATTAGTTATTACAGCACCCCCCTCACCCATAGTGATCTGATGAGCAGGGTAGAAACTAAAGGTAGCAATATCACCAAATGTTCCTACTAGCCGACCATTATATCGCGATCCTAAAGCATCACAACAATCTTCAATAAACCAAAGATTGTATTTTTTGACTAATTTCAATATTATTTTTAAATCAAAAGGTTTTCCTAAGGTATGCGCTATCATAATAAGCCGCGTTTTTTTAGTGATAGCTTTTTCAATTTTTGAGGAATCGATATTTAGCGTACGAATATCCGCATCTATAAATACAGGTCTCAATCCATACAGAATTCCCGGATTAACCGTCGTTGGAAAAGCGGCGGATGTCGTAATATACTCATCACCGGGTTTTAATCGTCTTTCTCCAAATATCTTTGACGTTAGACTTGCCAAAGCAACAAGATTGGCTGATGATCCTGAATTAACGAGTGATACATAATTTACTCCTAAATATTTTTTGAAATCCGATTCAAACTGCTTGGCAAACCGCCCTTCAGTCCACCAACCGTCCCGTGCTGCAGCAATTGCATTATCAATTTCGGCTCTATCAAAGACTTTTCCGGAGGAGGGGATATAGGTTTTACCGGGTATAAACTTTTTATTAACCATGGTGAAGTTTTGATTTGTCTATATTTATTGAATCTTCAATAATATACATTGGTCTTCTTTTAGTTTCTTCAACAATAACCTGAATATATTTTCCTAAAATACTGATTGCCAAAAGAGTAATTCCACCAAAAAAAACAATCGCTAACATCAGAGGAATCGACGCCTGGATCGGATTTCCAATCGCTATGACCCAGTATAGATAACCGACAATAAATATAAACGATAGAATAACCAAAATAAATCCGCTATAAATCATTAAATCCAATGGCAAATATGAAAAACCAAACAAACCACGTTCCGCATGCTTTAAATAATCAAAAAAAGTATAACTGCTTTTACCATTGACGCGTTCTTGTCTTTTATATGGAATATATGCCCGTTTAAACCCAACCCAAGAAAGAAGTCCACGCCCAAAACGATTTTTTTCAGGCAGTGATATTAATGCATTCAATACTTTTCGATCAAATAAACCAAATCCTATTGTATTTGGAGGAAAATCAATGCTAGTCATCTTTCTTGAAACTCTGTAATATAATTTACGCATTAAGGCTATGAATAATGATTTTTCTGATCTTTCATACGTACCTAAGACAATATCATATCCTTCTTCCCATTTTTTTATCAATTTTGTTATTACTTCAGGAGGATCCTGCATATCAGCTCCAAATCCGATTATAGCATCACCAGAAGCTTGATAAAGTGCTGCATGACCTGATGCTTCAGGTCCAAAGTTGCGTGATAAAAATATGCCTATAGCTCGTTTATCTTTCTTTGCAAGTTTAATAATTTCCTCTCGGGTATTGTCAGTGCTGCAATTATCAGCAAAAATGATCTCGAAATCGTAATTTTTGAAAGAATCAATAATTTTTTTTAGTTTATGATACATGAGAGAAATATTTTTTTCTTCATTAAGGCTTTGAATACATATTGAAATATTTTTTTGTCTCATGAAACACCAGCAAGTAATTTATATTCTTTTTTTCTTTCTCTTAGTATGGTTTTGTTCGGCAAAATTATTTTGTATTTCCCAACATCAATCATTGTTTTTTTCTCTTCGACTGTAAATAATTGTTCACGTAATTTTTCTCGCTCACGCAGTCCGATAATTTCAATTTTAATTTTTTTATGAGAAGAATTTTTTTTAATTGTCTCCATAGCTAAATCGTAAATTTTTTTTTCTCTCATTTTAAGAACAAATATTTCCTGACCTTGCATAACTGCTGTAGCTGATAGTATTAAACTTACTGCTTCTGACGTCGACATGAAAAATCTTTTCATCGATTTTGAGGTTACCGTCACTGGTAATCCTTTCTTTATTTGCTCAATCCATGTAGGAATTACCGATCCGCGTGAATTTAAAACATTACCAAATCTGACTACGGCGAATTTTGTGATTGATGGACCAATATAACTTTTTGAAGATACGACCATTCTCTCCATTAATAGTTTAGTTACCCCCATTATAGTATTTGGATTCACGGCCTTATCGGTTGATACGGCAACAACTCGATCTATATTCATATCAATACTTAAATCAATAAGGTTCTGAGTTCCCTGGACATTTGTTTTTATTGCTTCAAAAGGATTATATTCACAATAGGGAACGTGCTTTAATGCAGCCGTATGATATACAATATCAACATTTCTTAATGCGATTGACAATCGTTCTTTATCGCGTATATCGCCAATTAAATACTTGACATCAACTTTAGTATTTGTCTGTAAGATTTCTTTTTCAAGGAAAAAATGTTTAGATTCATCCCGGGAATATATTCTTATCTGTTTACACGGGTATGCTAATAATTGTTTCACTAGTTCACTACCTATAGAACCTGTACCGCCGGTTATCAAAATGTTCTTATTACGGAATATTGAAGTTAAATCTATCATGATATCAACGGCTTAATCTTATCACAAATATAAGTTATTTCGGCTTTATTAAGTCCGATATAGAAAGGAAGAGCTAAGGTTTGACTTGAGATTTTTTCAGCAATTGGAAAATCATTCTTTTTAAACCCGTACATTTTTTTCATAAATGGTTGAAGATGTATCGTTGGAATATATGGTTTTGTTTGTATCCCCATTTTACTTAATTTATTTATAATTTGATTTCTATTCCGGTTCAAAATTCTGATAACATATACAAACCATGAATGAGTTCTACCTATGCCAATTTTTGGAGTAATTATATTTGAAATAGACCGCAGTTTCATATCATAATATTCAGCAATTTTTCTTTTTTCTCTAATCATCCAATCTAGCTTCTTAAGTTGAGTCGTTCCTAATGCAGCGCTCATCTCATCCATACGATAGTTATAACCCAATCTCACATGATTTAGCCACTCTCGATTTTCACTCCGTCCTTGATTTCGTAAACTATTACAAAGTTGATAAATTCTTTTTGATTTTGTTACTAACATTCCACCTTCACCTGTAGTCATTTGTTTGTTCGGATAAAAAGCATAGACACCAACATCTCCAAACGAACCAGCCCATTTACCACGATATTTTGCTCCAAGACTTTCACAAGCATCTTCAATTATAGCCAAGTTATATTTACGTGCGACAGCCATAATAGGATTCATATCCGCAGTTTGACCAAATATGTGAACCACAAGAATCGCCTTTGTTCGTTTTGTTATAGCTGATTCAATTTTATGAGGATCGATGTTAAACGTGTCTTCTTCTATGTCGACAAACACTGGTTTAACATTCTCATATAGCAAACAATTACTTGATGCTATAAATGAAAAAGGAGATGTTATAACCTCATCTCCTAATCCTAATCCTAACGCCTTAACTGCTAAATGTAACCCTGCCGTACCACTAGATACAGCCACTGCATATTTAACTTTTGCATAATGTGTAACCAATTTTTCAAATTCGCTATACTTTGGACCCAATGATAATAAACCTGATTTTAGTACATCACTAACCGTCTTAATATCTCCGGAATCAATATATGGTTTTGCTACTTGAATTATTTTCCTCACATTTTTTTTCATTGATAAATATTTCGTATTTCTTTTTTGCTATGAAATATTTTTGCTGGATTTCCTCTTAAGGCTAGATTGTCTTGTAAATATGAGTGGGTAACAATTGATCCCATTGCCACAAATGTATTTTTTCCTAAATTAATATGATTTCTCAAACAACTGCCCAATCCTATAAAACTATTATCTCCAATTTTAACACCACCACCTGTCACTACTCGAGGTGCTAAATGTGAAAAACTCCCAATTGAATTATCATGTTCAATAATACATCCCGTGTTTATATAAACACCATCATCAATTTTTGAATTTATGTTAATGATTGTATTAGCTCCGATAAAAACATTATTACCTAAAACCACATTTTCTTCAATAATTGAACATGGATGAATAATATTAATACAATTTATGTCCATTTTTTTTAATTTTAAATAAATTTTGCTCCTGACCAAATTATTGGCAATGGCTATAAAAACAGTAAAATTGCCGGCTTTATTAATCAAGAGTGGAATATCTGTAATTCTTCCCAAACAATCTGTTTTTTTTTCATCATCGATGAACCCCAGTAAATGATATTTTTTTGATTTCATTACCAGATACTTTACTATCTCTCCCTGATCACCATGTCCTATTATGACCAATTTTTTCATATTTAATAAGTAATTTGCTTATCCAATAATTTATTATCAATACAAATGTTTTCAAGAATTCTTACAATTCTATTTGACGTCTTCCCATCTCCCCATGGATTTTTTATCATTTTGATAAAATTTAAGAATTTCATATCATTTAAGCATTTATCTATGGAATTAGATAGCTGACTGTGATTAAATCCGACATCAATAACATTGCTTCCTTGTGGTCTACCAAGTTGCCTGATGCCGACATTCACAACGGGGATACCGAAAGATCCAGATTCAATTCTTCCGGCGCTGCTATTTGTTATCCAACAGGATGTATATTTTTCCAGTGCTAAAAATATTTTATATTCCAAATTTGGGAATATTCGAAATAGGGGATTATTTTTTTGTTTTTCAATTTCCCTTATGATTTTCATTGCTCCGGGATCTGTGTTTGGATAAATTATTACAACAGGTAATTTTGTTTTTTTTACGGCATTAAGAATAATATTCATTTGTCTACCAGCCATGTTAATTTGATTAAATACGGGATGTAAGACTACTAGTATATATTTATCTCCGGGCTTCAGATTTAATAATTTAAATACATCTTTTTTATCCGGCAATTTTTCATTCAATATCGTATCCAAGCCCGGTGCACCAACTGTATGAATTCGCCATTTTTCTTCGCCCATTTTCTCGATCCGTTTTGCGGAATCTTCCGTGGCGGCAAAATGAAGATGAGAAAGTTTGGTAATTGCATGTCTAGCTATTTCATCAATATGATACGTTTTGTCTCCACCATGAATTTGAGCTGTAGGAATTCCAAGATAAACTGAAGCTATAGCAACCATCAACATTTCCACGCGATCGCCGAGTGTTATAGTCAAGTCTGGTTTTGTTTTATTAAATTCGTTAATTAATTTATTGAATAAATCTGAGGCAAAATGTGCTGTGGCAATTCTACTATCGCCATGAAATGATACAGCAATTTTTTTCGCGTGAGGAAATTTTTTTTTAACATCACCTTCACTGTGACCGAATTTTGGCATCAGATGGAGACCAGTATAATACAACTGCAACTTCAACTTTCGACTATTATCAATAGCATTAAGAACTGGGGTCATTAAACCAAAATCCATTCTTCCACCAGAGACAAACGCTATTTTTTTATATCTTGTCATATTTTTAGTTAAATAAAATCTCTTTTCGATAATTGCTGATCAATTTTCACATCTTTAATCAGCTTTTTTCCAAGAAATGATTGGTAATATCTTGCTGATATTCCCGTAGCAGGTCTTTTACCCTCAATATCTTTAAGAGTTAAAATTTGTCCTTTTTTTAAATCGTTTATATATACCAGACTTCTTCTCACTTCCTTAATATATGGAATCTCGCATTTTGCAGGTTTAATGTTTGATCCCATTATTATCTTAACTTTTCGAATAGCCATAATTTTTGCCTTTGCATCGGATGGATTTGAGGATGCGTGATGATCCGGACCTTGTAGTTTTTTATCCAAAGTTATATGAAATTCATAAACAGCAGCACCCATCGATGCTATCATAATTGCAACTTGAATATCTTGACTGTGATCGGAATAACCCACGGGAACATCAAATCTCGACATCATTCTCTCCATGACCTCTAAATTTACATCAGTTATTTGACATGGATAATCAGTCGTGCAATGTAAAATAGCTATTTTGTGATTGTTTCTAGATTTAACAAAATTTACGGCATCTTTAATTTCTTTATAACTGGCCATACCTGTGGATAAAATAATAGGTTTCTTCAGTCTTGCAATATGATCTAAAAGCAAGTAGTTGGTCAAATTTCCTGAATCTATCTTGTATGCTGGCAATTTAAACCTTTCTAAAAAATTTACACTTTGTCGACCTCCTTGTGGTGTGGATAAAAAAAGAATATTCCGCTTATGACATCTTTCAATAATCGGCTTATAAAATTTATCTGGAAGGGCTAGCTTTCTTAACATATTAAGCTGGGATGTTGTTGTTCCTAAGTTTCTTTTCTGATATGTCGCCATCTTTCCCTTTGGAGTAACGACATTTTCCGGTTTAAATGTCTGAAATTTAACGGCATCAGCTCCGCTGTCAGCGGCTGCATCAACTAGTCTTAAAGCCAAATCAAGTCGGCTATTATGATTAACACCGGCTTCAGCAATAATGAATATATCTCCATTTTCCTTTATTATTTTTTTTCCTATTTTGAAGGTCTGCTTTGCCATCTATATATATCAAATTATCGTCCAACCACCATCAACTAATAAATTATGTCCTGTTATATATGAAGACCCATCAGATGCTAAAAAGAGAGTAGGCAAAACAAGATCCTCGGGCTTAGCCATTCTTTTCAATGGGACAAAATCTTCATAAGCTTTAACAAATTTCTTATTTTGATTATCAAAAACACCTCCAGGACTTATGCAATTAACACGAACGTTGTATTTACCATAATAACTTGCGAAATAGCGGGTCATTGTATTAATTCCTCCTTTTATCAACGCGTAAGCTGACGGTGATGTCATTTTAGTCCCCTCGTAAATCTGAAAATTAGGCCCAACAAGTCCGTATATAGAACTAAAATTGATAATTGATCCTTTTTTTTGTTTCTTCATAATTAAAGTAACTTGTTGTGTCAGGTTATAATAACTTCCCAAATGATTTATTAGATTTGATTTAATTGATCCGTATTTCACTTTTTCAACATTTAAAGACCAATCCGGCGTTTTAGGAAAACTACAATTAACAAAAACATCGATTGCTTTGAAACGAATAATTATTGAATTAAATAATTGCTTAACAGCTTTTTCGTTATTGATATCTATCTGATAATGAAAAATTGTATTTTTATTAATTTTATTTAGTCCATCAATAAATTTTTTTTTCTCACCTATATCAACTACAACTAATTTAACATTGTGTTGACAAAATCCTTGACAGAGTTCTTTACCGATTAAACCGAAACCTCCGACTATAACAACTACCTTATCATTTAAATCTGAAAGATTATAGTTTTTCATGATATTTTAAAAAGCAATGTCTTTTATGTTTACCATTCTTTTTAATTCATGTGATTTATGGGCAGCCAGTATTATTTTTAAATTATTTATCCCATCATTTAGTGTTATGTTCGGCTTCTTGTTTAATAATAAAGTGTGTCTAAAATCCTTTAACTCCGCAATAAACATGTCGTTTCTGGAGAACGTTTGACTATAATTAATTTCCCGTTTATTATAATCTTTTCCATTTGATTTCGTTAAGTACAAAATTAATACATTTTGATAATAATCAAATTCAATTTTCCCTTTATTACCAATTATCGACCAATTTCTTTGCGGAGGATTTTGAATATAATCTAAGTGTATCTCTGACATCATCCCCGTTTTATACTTAAATAAGATTTCAGCCGAGTGTTCAGTATTAATTTTTAGATTGCTGTTACGACTTTCTATACAAAAAACCTGTGATGGCATTCCAAAAAAATAAACCATTAAATCAAATTCATGACATAATGTATTTATTGGTCCACCACCGAGTTCTTTTCTGGCGGCATAAGTTTTACTGTAATCTTCATTAGGATGCCAAAGGGGTAAATAGTTACCACAAGTGAATTGACAACAAATAATTTTTCCTATATTCTCACTTTCAAGCCATTTTTTAATCTGTATAACAGCTGGATGATAACGCATCATAAATCCCATAAATACTTTAAGTTTTTTTTTAGCAATGACGTGAGTTAATTCTGCCACTCCTGTTTTGTTTGTCGATAAAGGTTTTTCGATAAAGAGATGACATCCGTATTTAGCAAGTTTCATTGCCAAGGGGATATGCAGACTTGATGGATTTGCAATTATAGCAACATCTGGTTTTTGCTTCAAAGCTTTTTCCAAATCAGTAAAAACAAGAATTGTTGGAAAACTCTTCATGGGCAAGTTTCTTGTTCTATAAGCAATAATGTCTTTCTCTCCTAATGACAATAAATTTATTAAGTGCCGTTGGCCTATCGACCCTAAACCACAAAATACAAATTTCATATTTTAATTTTTTTTATCTTTGATTTGTGGTAATAATCGTCTTTAATAACTTTATTCTTATCCAGCAAATCTAAATTTGCAGTGTAGTAGTTATACAGTTTTTTTATACCGACAAAGTACGAGGTGAAAGTCAAATCAGGCATTAATATTTTTAATCTCTTATTACTTCCAGTATATTGGTAATTAAATCCCTTATTATTAACTACAATTTTTGATTTATTAGATGAAATTTGATTGATTATATCAACTATCTCACTTAGAGCTATTGATTTTGACGGTATAATATTCAAATCTCTAATATTTATTCTATGCTCAACTATAAATTCAACTATTGAAATAAGATCATCAATGTATAAATAATCAAAAATTACATTTTGTTTAATGATAATTGGTTGTTTAAAAATATTTTTAGCTATAGAGTTAGAAATGAATTTGAAAAGATAGTCTTCATACTTGCCGTAAATCCCGAAAAGTCTCAAATTAACTACTTTAGGATTATTTTTGCTTATCGAATGACAAATATATTTTGCTAATCCATAATCATCTTTTGGAATATATTTGCCAAATTCAGATTCCTTGATTTTAACTAAATCTCGACTTTTATCATACTCGGCACCGGACCCAAAATAAATAAATTTTTTGACTTTATCTATATTTCGATAAAGATTTAAAAACATGGAAATTGTATCTTTAAATAAATATTGTCCTTTCCCAACAGCGCTATGTATGACAACGTCAATACTGTTTTTCTTAAAGTATTTATTAACGGCAGCAGAATCTGTTAAATCAAGATCTTGATGAGTAGGGGAGAGAATATGATATTTTTTTCCTAATCCTTCAATTAAATTTCTTCCGATAAAACCAGACCCACCGGTAATTAAAATTGTTTTCATAGTTTATTTATTAAATTTACGTTTCGACTTTCGGTTTTTTTAACTGAACGTCTTCATAATCGCTTCAAGTTCTTCTTTTGGCAGATGCGGCCACATATCCTCAAGTGATCCAGACTCCAACGAGCCGTCTAGTTTGCGCCGTGTGACAGATCGCGGCATTCTTGATTGATCATAAGAAATATTTACTTCATATAGCGTTGGTCCTTTTGTAATTAATGCTCTTCTAATTTTTTTTTCAATTTGACTATTATTTGAAATATAATCATATTGCAGGTCATAGGCGCTTGCTAATTTTTTGAAATTTGGATTTATTACTCCTGAATTTTTATCAGCTCCAACCAACCGTCCTTCAAATAAACTATTTTGAGTATCCCTGATTGATTTATAGCCTTTATTGTTAAAAACAAATATTTTTATGGGTAATTTGTAATAACGGATTGTGTTTAATTCCTGTAAATTAAACTGAATGCTACCATCTCCAGTGACACAAATGGATCTCTTTCGATTATTTGCAATGCACGCGCCAATTGCAGCAGGCAAACACCATCCCATTTGACCAAAATTTTTATTAACATACGCCCGTTGACCTTCTTTAATCTTAAATGCTTGATTAAAACTAATCACATCTAATCCCATGCCTGTTGTTAAAATATCCTCTTTAGTCAATAAATCGGATAATTTGTCCATAAATAAATAGCTGTTGACGTGTTTTTTGTCTTGTTTGAATTTCGAAATAATAGTCGGGTATTTCTCTTTCCAAAGTTTACCTGTCGTAAGCCATAGTGGATCTAAATGTAATTTAACATTTGACGATTGTTTTATAAACGCTTCAATAAAATCTTTACCATCCATTTTTATAGACATGTCTACATTTATTGTTTTTTTTTGAAGTTCACCTTTATCAATATTAACCATTACTATTTTCCCCTTTCTTGCGAAGTTACTATAATTAAAGCCTGTAGAGGCAATGTTTAAACTGGCACCAATGCTTATTATTAAATCTGCATTTTGAAGGACTAAATTTGCCCGTCTATAACCAGACGGACCAAAATAACCAATTAACTTTGGATGACTAAAGGGAATTAAATCCAATCCGTTTAATGTTAATAAAATTGGTATGTCAAATTCATCTAGAAGTTTATTTATAGTTTCACTTGCTCCTGATAAACGAATTCCATGGCCAAGAATAAAAACCGGTCGTTTAGATAATTTTAGTAGCGAAATCACCTTCCCAACTTTTTTTATTTTATTATTTTTCGACTTATATTTTGGGATATTAAACGATTTCAATTTTGCTTCGTCAATATTAGACCCCTGAACATCAAGCGGGATATTTAACCAGACAGGACCAGGCCGATTTGTCGTTGCCTCATGGAAACCCTTCTCCAATTCAAATTTAATACTTTCCGGATTCATAATCGTTACGGCATATTTTGTTATCGGTTTTACCATCGGAATAATGTTCACCTCTTGATTTCCCATTTGCCTTAATTTTGAATAATCAGCAATTACTTCCCGTTTAACTTGACCTGATATCACCAACATCGAAATCGAATCTACCCAGGCAGCAGCAACTCCTGTAATAGCATTTGTTGAACCAGGTCCTGTAGTCACTAAACATGCTCCAATTCTATTTTTCAATCTTGCATAAGACTCGGCACAAGTTGCACTTGCCTGCTCATGATAATTGGAAATATATGTAATTTTCTTATTTCTATAGATCGCATCTAAAAGGTACATTATCCCACCACCGGATACTAAAAAAATATCGGTGATCCCTCGTTTTACAAGAAAGTCAATTACGTAATCAGCTACAATCATATTATTCCAATCAATCCCGGGATCGCAACAAAGCTAATTCTATCCCGGGATTACTAATTTATACCATTCATATATTTTTTTAATTTGACTTGTCATAGTATATTGCGGCTGCCATCCACAAATTTTTTTGACTTTATTAAAATTCAGAGTCTGATAGGGAATTTCATTATTTGCGTTATTTATAATCTTGTATTTAATTTTTCTATTTAATTTGGTTTCAACAATTTTTATTACTTTAATGACTGAAAGGGTGTCTTTTGATCCGAAATTAAATGCTTGTCCCTTCGTCTTATCAATATTTTCCATCAGCTTAATATAACCCGATACAACATCTTTGATATAAATATAATCACGAACATGTTTTCCGTCACTACGTATTTTTAGTGTTTTATTTTGAATAATAGACCTTAAAATATCAGGAATGAGTCGAGAAAAATGGAAATCACCCTCACCGTATACATTACCAAAACGGGTCACAGTCACGGGTAATCCATAAGTTTTATAATAACCTAAACTTATCATGTCAGCAGCGGTTTTAGATAATTCATACGGATGATCTGATAAAAGGGGATCTATTTCCCGATACTTTCTCTTTCCTTGTTTTCCATAAGCTTTGTCTGATGAGGCGATCACAACACCTTTAATATTTTGTAAACTCCGGGTAGCTTCCAGAACATTCACCGTACCCTGAACGTTAGTTTCAAACATTATTCTCGGATTATCATATGCATTTTCTACTTCGGATACAGCAGCAAGGTGATATACAAAATCGGGTTTTATCTTTTTAATAAGACTTGATAATCTCTGAAAGTTTCGGATATCGCAACTCGCATATTTTACTTTTTTTAGTGTAGGACAATTGGCGAAGTATGATAGGGGATGGATTCTTATGTCACATGCAATAATCTTATAATCCTTTTTCAACAATTCTTCTGCTAAGTGCGATCCAATGAATCCCGTACCACCGGTGATAAGAATTTTATTATTTTTTATTTTCATTCAATATTTTTCTTATAATATATCTTGGTCTTTTTTTTACTTCAAGAAAGATTTTGGCCAAATATTCGGCAATTATACTGATCGACAAAAGTTGTACGCCTCCTAAAAATAGAATGGCTAAAATTAATGTAGGTATCCCGCGTGGGGAGTTTTTGTACATAAAATATTGAACGACATCTATCGTCAATAATGCAAATGAAAAAAACATTACAATAAAAGCAATCTTTGATATCCACTCAAGCGGTTTTAAAGAAAAATTAATTATTATGGTTTTCGCCCACCAAAAACCTGATAAAAGACTCTCTGTTGATGTTCCTCTCACTCTGCTATCTCTCACATATTCTATCCCTGTCTGACGAAATCCTACATATGCCCTAAGACACCTAATGTAATAATCATATTCATCAATTTTTGTTAATTCCGTTATTACTTTTTTATCCATCAGTGAAAATTCACCGGCGTTAAGCGGTATATCAATATAAGCCATCTTTTTTAAAAGCGCATAAAAACTTTTATAAAAAAGATTCCATAAAATGCCGTATCCTTTTCGCGACTTTCTTACGCCGTAGACGACATCATAACCATTTTTCCATTGTTTAATGAATTTTGGGATCAACTCAGGCGGATCCTGAATATCTCCATCCAAGAGTACAGAGGCATCACCATTTGAGTATCTCAGTCCGGCGATAAAACTGGATTGAGGCGTACCGAAATTACGACTCATAAAAATTATCTTAACCTTCTTGTCCTTTTTAGCCAATTTATTAAAAATTTCTTCCGAACCATCTTTTGAACAGTTATCAACATAAATGATTTCATAATCGTATGGAATTTTCTTAAAAACCGAAACTAGACGCTGATACATTTCATTAATATTTTCTTTTTCGTTGAAACAGGCTATTATTATTGATATTGTTTTTTTTCTCATATGTTGTATTTATTCACGACTTAGAAGATGCAGACTTTATTATATAATATCTTCATGAATTCTATTATCGGTCAGGATCTCGACTATATATTATCGACTGACATTCCCTGGACCAGACTTCGTAATAAAACGTTCCTCATCTCGGGGGCTGCGGGATTTATTGCATCTTATATTGTCAGGACTTTGGTCAAACTCAATGATCAAAAGCACTTAAATATTAAAGTCATTGGTATTGTTCGCAATAAACAAAAAGCAAAAATAAAATTAGCGGACATTATCAAAAGAGCTGATTTTAAATTAATTATTCATGACGTCTGCAAACCAATAATTATCAGAGAAAAAATTGATATTATAATTCACGCAGCCAGCTTAGCTAGTCCAAAATATTTTAATACCAATCCTGTTGAAACTCTAAATGCAAATATTTTTGGAACAAAAAATCTTCTTGAACTTGCAAAGGAAAAAAAATCCGATCATTTTCTTTTTTTAAGTAGCGGAGAAGTCTATGGAAAATTATCAAAAAAACAATTACCTACAAATGAAAAATCTTATGGATATATTGATCTTTTGGATGTCAGGTCTTGCTATGCAGAGAGCAAACGAATGGGTGAAGCAATGTCTATAGCGTGGAACCACCAATACAAAGTACCAACGAAAATTGTCCGATTGTTTCATACGTATGGACCAGGAATTTCCCTAGATGATGGTCGTGTATTTGCTGATTTTGCAGCAAATATAATTAACAATCAAAATATAAATTTAAAAAGTACAGGTACGGCAATCAGATCTTTTTGTTATATTGCCGATTGCGTAACCGGAATATTTACAGTTTTATTTCAGGGTAAAAACGGCGATGCTTATAACATTGCCAATGATAAAGGCAACACCAGCATTAAGAATTTAGCCAAATTATTGGTCGATATTTATCCTGAAAAAAAACTCAAAGTAATTATAAAAAAAAGAAAAAAAAACGATCCATACTTACGAAGCCCAATCCAGATTAACGATCCGGACATATCGAAGATTAAGTCTCTTGGCTGGAAACCAAAATATCCACTTCAAACAGGATTTAAAAGAATGATTGATAGTTACCTTTGAAAAATGAATAGAATAAACCGATTACAACGAACTTATAGAGAATATAGATCTGGCAGAATCACTAAATCCACTTATATTAAAAGAATGCATGATATCCATAAGATTCTTTTTGATTATTCAGATTTTATTAAAAAAACTGATATATCCAGCATTGACATTAATACTTACGACGTAATAATGACATTAAATAAAACAGGATTGAAATTTCTTTGTGATAAAAATGATCATCGAATCGCACCAATTGAAATTATCAACTTTAGTACATACGAAAATGAAGAAATGGCTGTCACTTTAAAGCTAATAAAGAAAAATTATACTATATTTGATATTGGCGCCAATATCGGTTGGTATTCATTAACTCTGTCTCGCTTAAAAAAAAATATCCAAATCTATGCTTTTGAACCTATTTTGAGAACTTATAAATATTTAAACAGAAATATTGCGCTTAATAATATTAAGAATATAAAAACAATGAATTTTGGTTTTTCAGATAAAAATAAAAAAATTAAATTTTATTATTATCCTGAAGGATCAGGAAATGCATCTGCTTTGAATATATCACATCACCCCAACGCTGAAAAAATAACAGGTCGGATTATGAAATTGGATGATTTTATTAATAAAGAAAATATAAAGATTGACCTTATTAAGTGCGATGTCGAAGGAGCTGAGCTCTTTGTCTTTAAGGGTGCCATAAACACCATCAAACAACAAAAACCGATTATTGCCACAGAGATGCTTCGAAAGTGGTCAAAACCTTTTAATTATCATCCGAATGATATTATTGAGTTGCTCGGTACAGTTGGATATAATTGCTACGTTGTCAGAAAAAAAAGATTAATTAACATGCCATATATCACCGATCATACGAAGGAAACAAATTTCTTTTTTTTACATCATCAAAAACATAAAAACATATGAGAGTTGCCGATTATATTATTGATTTCATCTATAAGAAAGGCGCTTCGTACATTTTCACCCTGGCCGGTGGAGGAGCAATGTTTTTAAATGACGCTGTCTACTGTCATAAAAAAATCAAATATATCTGCAATCACCATGAGCAGGCATCAGCTTTTGCCGCCGAGGCATATGCAAAAACAAATAATAAAATTGGGGCTGTCATGGTCACTTCAGGTCCCGGGAGCACCAACGCCATTACCGGCCTTTTGGAAGCTTGGCAAAATTCGATTCCTTGCATATTTATATCCAGTCAGGCTAAACGTCAGCAGATGGTATACTTTTCTACCGTCAAAAACATCAGACAACTGGGGGTACAGGAACTTAATATTATCCCCATCGTCAAACCACTTACTAAATATGCGGCTGAGGTTGAGACTGTTGAAAGCATCCGATTTCATCTGGAAAAAGCCTTTTTTTTAGCTAAATCCGGCCGACCCGGACCTGTCTGGCTTGATATCCCACCTGATATTGCAACTGCGAAAGTCAAAGCTAATGAGCTAATCGGATTTAATAACAAAAAAACTTCGAACAAACCTTTAGCATCGTCTCATGATTTTGCTTCTGTATTAAACATGTTAAAAAAGTCACAAAAACCACTGATTATTGCAGGTGGTGGTATTCGACTTTCTGACTCAGTAGCGGAATTTAGAGAATTATTGCATTCGCTTAACGTCCCTGTCGTTGTCCCGGATATGGGATTGGATTTACTTGAGTTTACTCACCCGTGTTATATCGGCACGGGTGGTACCAAAGGCCAGCGTGCTGCTAATATCGCGATGCAAAATGCGGATTTGATCCTTGTGATTGGAAGCCGTCTGGCTATCCCATTTACCGGACATGAATATGACCGTTTTGCTCCTAATGCAAAAAAAATAGTAATTGACATTGACAAAATTGAACACAAGAAAAAAACAATAAAAATTGACTTTTTTATTCATTCTGATGCCAAATATTTCATCGCCAATCTCAACAAAAAAGTAAAGAATATAAAATTCAAATTCAGGGATAATTGGCTAAAAAAATGTATTGCTTTAAAAAATAAATATACAGATCTTTTTCCAACATGGCAAAGTGAAAAAAATAAAATCAATATGTATGAAGCGTTTAGCAAGATATCTGATTTTTCCAGTCAAGGTGATATCTTTACTTTTGATGCCGGTGTTACAGCATATGTCGCTACACAAACATTAAAAATTAAAAAAGATCAACGAGCGATAATACCGGGAGCAACATTAACCATGGGTTATAATCTACCGGCAATTATTGGCATTTGGGCAGCTACCCCAAAATCAAACATTATTTGCATTACGGGTGATGGATCATTTCAGATGAATATCCATGAATTACAAACAATAGTACATCATAAAATTCCGGCAAAAATTTTTATTATCAACAATCAAGGATATTTAGCAATCCGTACGACACAAAAAAATTTCTTTTCTGGCCGGCTTATCGGTGAAGGCATTAAATCAGGAGTATCTTTTCCCGATACGGAAAAAATTGCCAAAGCCTATGATATTAAGTTTTTTAAAATTAACAAGAATCAAGAATTAAATACCATTATTCCAAAAGTACTCCGGTATAAAGGTACTGCCATATGTGAAATTATCTGCCCGACATGGCAAGACATTCTGACTACTTCTTCAAAACAACTACCAGATGGACGGATGGTTTCTTTGCCACTCGACGAAATGTCTCCTTTTTTACCTGAAGATGAAATGACTGAAATAAAAAATAGTTTATCCTAGGACCAGATCTTCCACGGAGCTCTGCTTGAAAACCAAAGCTTATTAAGACTTTCCACTTCTTTGTAAGTATCCATACAAAACCAAAAACCATTGTGTTTGAAGAGTGATAATTGTCTTTCCTTAACTAATCTAGCCAATGCTAAATGTTCGGTTTCTCGTGGCCGAAAATAATTAAAAACGCGTTTATCAAATACCATAAATCCACCATTTACCCAATCTGAAAGAACCGGCTTCTCAACAAAATTTATCACGGCATCATGGCTGTCGACTTGTGATGAACCATATCTTGATCTGGGATGAACCCCTGTAATCGTGCCGATTCTTTTATTTCTCTTATGGAATTTCAATAGATTATCTATATCCAGATCAATAACTCCATCTCCATAAGTCACCATAAAATACTTATCTCTCTTTGGAATATATTTCTGACATAATAATATACGCTCTCCGGGTAAGGTCTTAAGTCCGGTATCGACAAAGGTGATTCGAAAATCATCGATTTCCATACGATCTTCCAAAAAATATTTTGTCTTATAATTTCTTGTGTTTAAAGAAAAGTTTGAAGTCAATGCTTTTTGATTGAGAAAATAACTCTTGATGAAATCACCTTTATATCCCAAGGCTAAAATAAACTCGTTGAAACCATAATATGCATATATTTTCATAATATGCCAAATGATGGGTTTTCCACCGATAAAAACCATCGGCTTCGGTTTAAATTCGGTTTCTTCTTTAAGTCGGGTTCCTTCACCGCCGCAAAGAATTATTGTTTTCATATAAGTAATATCTTAAAGTATTATAATTAACTTATCAAAAAAAGCAATTTATGAGTAATAAAACCAAAGCATTACTTGTATTATTTTTTGGAATAATTATCGGTGCGCCGTCGCCTGCATTGACTAAAATAGGTTTAAAAGAAATTCCTCCGTATACATTCACCTTTATCAGATTTATTATTTCATCTATTTTTATTATTCCATTTTTCTTAAAACAAAGAATTGTCTTAAATAAATCCTTAATAAAATTATTGTTATTTTCATTTTTACCGATCATAAATATTATTTTTTATGTTCAGGGTATAAAAATAACAACCGCCAATAGTACGATGCTAATTCAATCTGTCATACCAATCATTACGGCGATTTTTTCATTCATTGTCATTAAGGAAAAAATTAGCAATATTAAATGGCTGGCAATATCTTTTGGTCTTCTTGGTACCTGGTATACAATCCTCCTGCCTGCGATCGAGACAAATTCCATCTCCGGTAACATGTACGGAAATATATTAATTCTCTTGGGAGCAATTGTCTATTGTCTTTATATGGTTTTGTTAAAAAAGGCACAACGAACACATTCAATGATAACAATTGTTTCAATGATGATTTTTGCAGGTCTGTTAGTATTTTCTTTATTATCTTTAACTGAAAAATTTGATTATTCATTAATGATGAACAACGTATCAAATCTGGCAAAATTATCATTATTTTACCTTGCATTGACCATAACTATTGGCAGTTATCTACTATCCCAGTATCGGATAAAATTAGCAGGCCCTGTTGCAGCTTCATTGGATTTCTATTTGGGACCTCCGGTTGGATATTTATTTTCATATATCTTACTTGGTGAGATTTTAACTCCAGGCCTTTTAATTGGTACAATCCTTGTATTAACCAGCGTTGTTTTTGTTACATATAGTAAATGACTAACTATGTTTAATCCATCATCTATCGCGATCGCTCTGATTACGTATTACCCAAAGTGGTATCGCGGAAAACTTCGCAGCCTTGGGGCTACCGATAAAATACGCGGTGATTTAGCATTGAGGACGGTTGAACAAGGCGTCAAAAAAGGTTATCAAATAATAATTGTTGATGGTACCAGTTCCAGGAGTTTCAAGACAGATCTCCGACGTTTCTCATCAGTTCATTTGATCAAAAGACGCATCAATAAAGCTTCTCCAGCCAAGAGACAAGCGATAAAGCGAGCAGCCAGTATAGATGGAGTGAAAGCAATTGTTTTAATGGAACCGGAAAAAACTGATTTGATAGAGAATCATATCGAAATGATAGTCAAACCAATATTGAAAAATTATGCCGACATTGTTATACCGTGTAGAAATGATGACTTTTTTCGAAAAACTTATCCTGACTATATGTATAAGTCAGAAGTCGAAGGAAACTTTATGTATAACCAAATATTAAAGTCGACCAATTTTCTTCAAAAAAAAGCGAGTGATTTTGATTTTTTCTTTGGTCCCCGGGCATTTAAAAATGAAAGGGGAGTGGTAAAGCTATTTCTAAAAAAGGCAAAATTAAAAATTAATAATGAGATTATAAATAAATTAATCATTGATCCGGAAATATATTCTAATAGCCTGTATTACTCGGTAATTCAAGCTCTGAAGAAGAAATTAAAGGTACTCAGCATAGAAATTCCATTTAAATATCCAACCATTCAAAAAGAAAATGAAGAAAAAGGAGACCGAGATTTTTTTATGGAAAAACGTAATAATCAACAACTTCGACTGATAGTGGAACTTCTGTGTTTTATGAATCGAGAGTATAAACAAGTTTGACTTTTTCAGATATTTTCCAAACGCTATATATCACTTTATATTTTCTGCTTCCTGAACCATTTCATAAGTTAAATAAAGCGTCTTCATTTTTTTTATTTCCTGTATTGTTAGCCATTTATATTCGGATGATTCATGATTGAGCACAATATTTTGTCTATCAAATTTCATTCTGCATAAAAAACATAGGAAGACTCCATGCCACTTGTTGTTTCTCACCTGATGATGAACTTTAGGAATTAATGATGCAATCTCGACATCTATTCCAAGCTCTTCAAGAAGCTCTCTAACCAAAGCTTGCTCAACACTTTCTCCAAATTCCAATTCTCCACCGGGTAGCTGCCAAAGACCGTTGTAAGGGGATTTGGATGATTTCTTATCGCGCCTTTTAGTCAGTAAATATTTATCATTCTTTCTAATTATCCCCAAAACTACGATTTTTATTCGTCCTTTATTTATCATAAATAAAGCTTAATTATAACATTTTAAACTTCATGCATTTTGATTTTTTCGCAACAGTATGCTATTCTTAATTGCATATGGAAAATAAACATTATGATCTAAAACCTATTTTAACCTATTTGACGATCATAATAATTTCGCTCATCGCCTTACAATTAATTAAATCTCTCGATATATCATATCCGATTACGATCACAACAACGACTAAATCTTCCGAGCTTGCAGTTGTAGGAGAAGGCAAGCTTGATATCGTACCGGATATCGCCTATGTAGATGCCGGAATAACCGTCAACGCAGCCGATTCGGTTCAAATTGCCAAAGATACAATTAATTCCACTAATAATAAAATAGTAGAATCATTGAAAAATTTAGGGATCAGAAAAGAAGATATTAAAACTTCAAATTATTCTATTTATCCTGATTACTCTTATGATAATAATGTTAATAAAATTAGAGGTTATACGGGAAATGCTACTGTATCTATTACTGTTCGTGATATAAATCAAGTACCTCAAGTTATTGAAAAAGCGACTCAAGCAGGAGCAAATCAGGTAAATGGAGCCAGATTCAGCATTGAAAAGCCTGAAAATTACCGAGAAAAAGTTCGTGATATGGCAATTACCAATGCAAAAGAACAAGCTTTAAAATTAGCTAAAAATTTAGGCATTCGATTAGGTCGAATCACCAATATTGTTGAATCATCACCTGATAACACTTATATGCCTTACGCAATGAAATCACTTCCCATGGGTGGAGGTGGTGGAGGACCAGCTGAAATGGAACCGGGTACTCAAACAGTGACATCAACCGTGACTCTTTATTTTGAAAAGAAATAATTAGACTAATTTATTTTCCTCAGGATTCATCAATAATTCAGCGATTGCTTTTGAGAGAGGTTGTTTTGTCAGATTTTCGATCCATAAATATTGACCATTGGGATTCAATTCAAAAAAAACGTACTTTCCCTCAGGCGTTACAGCCATATCGATGGTACCAAATTGCAGGTGGTAATGACGTAGTAAATCCAAACAACCTTTCTCAATTTCTATGGGCAATATGTAAACTGAATGTTTTATATTCTCCGGTATTTCTCTTCTCCAATCTGTCTTACCAAGCTTAGTTGATTGTGAATCAAGTGCTGTTGCAAAAACTTTTTTCCCGATTATAGTTATCCGTAATTCAATTTTCTTCTCAATCTCTTCTTGTAAAAAAAGCGGATAATCAATAGGCTTTAATTTATGATAGTTAACAAATTTGTTTTTTGTGATCGGTATTGTAAAAAATAAACGTGAATATTTTCCATATCTAATCTGAGACGTTACGATATTTTTTATAACCGCTTTACCATCGTGATTGCTAATAAATGATAATAAACTATCATAGTCAGCCGAAATTAATGTCTCCGGTATTGAAAATCCAAGTTTATTTGCTGTATTTAGTTGATCAAGCTTATTTGAAGATAGCATTAATAAATCAATACTGTTAATGATAAAAATGCCTTTTTTTTGCGCCTCATTCATAATTCCTCTTGAAAACATTGCAATAATTTCGTTTCTTTTGTACATTATCGACATCATCTTATCAGGATCATGATCGTGTTGGTCTTCACTTTCTAACCAAAGATGAGGTTTTCTAAACCATAGGCCTGAAAAATCATTTAAAGTATATTTTTTTACTCGTAAGACAAAGGTTAAAGGCTCATTTTCTTTGGGATTATATTCCACATACTGATTTTTTCCAAACATATTTGCATACAATGCAATTGAATTTTTTCCATTTTTATTAAGAATCTCGAGAACTCGATCTATATGAGGATCTGGATATGATGTAAGTATAAGAATGGATTTTTTCATTAAGTCATTATTTAGAAAATAACAGGTGTTAAAAAAAATCAAGGATCCCATGCGACATCTTGACCTCCATCATCATGAGTTTCATCACCACCGTTATTATGTGTGTGGATTATTGTATCTGGTTTCGGTTTATAAGTCCAATCACCGTTTTCTGCTGTGTTTGAATATACAACTTTGTCTGCGTTTTGAAATATGATAGGCGCTACACTCATCGTAGTCGCTGAAGTTGGTTCTAATAGTTTGGCTGAAGCCGCCGAATCGGTAGTTGTATAAGGCGCAACAAAAGACGGATTACAATCAGATCGCACTGAATCAGTGCCTATCAATGGCGCTGAATCAATTACCATTCCATCGACTAAAAGTAGCGATTCACCACCTACCCGTGTGGCTTGCCCAGCGACTCGTGGAGGAGTTTTTGTCTCAATCTCGACTGGTGGTGTCATATTTAGCCTATTGTAATACTCTTAATATCTCTTGTCAATTCTTCCTATTCTATTATATGATATCGATAATGAAAAAAATAATCATTATCACCGGACAAACTGCTACCGGAAAAACCTCTCTTGCGTTACAACTGGCAAAAGAAAAAAATGGTGAGCTAGTCAATTTTGACTCCAGACAAATGTATAAATATCTCACTATTATTACGGGAAAAGACATCAAGAAAAATTCGAAATTCAAAAGTCAAAAGTCAAAATTACAGCTTGAAAGTAAAAATTCATACGATATTGGATATTATAAAATTAACGGTATAAATGTTTGGCTGTATGATGCGGTCGATCCAAAGCAAAATTTTTCGTCCTTTGATTTCAAAGAGTTGGCAGAAGTCGTCATTGAGGATATTCAAAAAAGAAACAAAATTCCAATTCTCATCGGTGGAACTTATTTATATTTAAAACATTTGCTGTATGGTTTTGAAACTGAAAATATTCCACCCAATTGGCCATTAAGAAAAAAATTAAATAAAAAATCCCTCAAAGAATTGCAGAAACTGCTTAAGTCAATAAATTACCAAATGTTTCAACATTTAAATAATTCTGACAAAAACAATCCTCAAAGATTAATAAGAAAAATCGAAATCGCAACCAACCTAAATTTACCAGCAGTGCAAAAAAAATCACTTAAACCGAAGGTTCAGCCACTAACTAACCCCACGGGTTATGTAGCTTTGAATCTTCGGATATATACCGGACTCAGATTTGCCAGCAATGACAAATTAAAGGTGGTCATTAAAAAGAGAGTATTAAAAAGATTGCAGCTTGGTGCCATCGATGAGGTTAAATCACTTCTAGATAAGGGATATAAAAAAACTGATCCCGGAATGAAAACCATCGGCTATCAACAAATTATCGAATATTTAGAAAAAAAAATCAGTAAGGAGAACGCGGTTAAAAAATGGATCACAGCTGAAATTCAATATGCAAAAAGACAATATACGTTTATGAAGAAAGATGAGAATATTGTTTGGAGATTGGTATAAATTGAAGCTCCTAGGGCTAAAAGCCCTCGGATTCATTGAGACTTAAAGCTGAAATCCCACGGAGCGAAAGTCTCGATTACCGCTTCAGCCGAGGGTTAATAACCCTTCGGTTTTCGTGGAGTGGGAATAAACTGTTACACGTTTCACGTAACGCGTTACACGTATCACATTACACAAATCAGGTTTTTTTAAGACGCTTTAAATCTACATCAACCATCATTTTTATCAATTCTTTGAAACCCACCTTTGGTTGCCATCCAAGTATTTTTTTTGCCTTATCCGCTTTGCCTTTAAGCTCAAATACTTCAGCAGGTCGAAGGTATCTCGGGTCTATCTTGACGTACTGATTGAAATTCGTCATACCAGCTGCTTTAAATGCTTCTTCGACAAATTCCCGAACGGTATGATTTTCACCTGTAGCAGCGACATAATCATCTGGTTTATCACTTTGTAACATCAAATACATCGCCTCAACATAATCACCCGCAAAACCCCAATCTCGCTTGGAATCGAGGTTACCGAGCCTTAACTCTTTAGTTAGTCCCAACTTAATTCTGGCAACTCCATCAGTGATTTTCCTGGTGACAAATTGAATACCCCTTAGAGGCGACTCGTGATTAAATAAAATTCCATTAGACGTAAAAATATTATATGACTCTCTAAAATTTATCGTCATCCAATATGCATATAGCTTTGAAATTGCATAAGGACTTCTTGGTTTAAATGCGGTGTTTTCATCTTGATAGCCATTATCATTATTCAAACCAAACATCTCCGATGTTGAAGCCTGATAAAATTTTGTTAAGGGGCAAAAAAACTTAACTGAATTCAATAAATACAAAACTCCCAGCGAATTTATTTCTGTTGTCAGTTTAGCCTGATCCCAGGATGAACCGACAAACGACTGAGCTGCCAAATTGTAGATTTCCTGAGGTCTGATCGATTTTATTATATTCATCAACGATCCCTCATCCGTCATATCTCCTTCTACGTATTGAACTTGATTTGTTATTCCAAGATAATCAAGATTCTCGAAGCTCGGATTTGAATAACGGCGAATCAATCCATAAACCTCGTAGTCTTTTTCCAAAAGCAATTTGGCTAAATACGGGCCGTCTTGACCCAATATTCCGGTTATAAAAGCAACTTTTTTCATTAATTAAAACTATATCAAATTAACTCCCTTTCTGCAAGACTAGAAAAAACTGGTAAAATAATAAAAATGAAACGACTCATTCATTTGGTCAAATTACCTACGACAAAAGAAGTTATTGTTAACACTTTTGGTAATTATCTTAATGTCTTATTTACGGCTTTCTACGCCCTAATGCTTGTCCGCATCATGACTCCGGCCCAGTATGGAGTATTAAGTGTTTTGTTTGCGATTACATATCTTTTAGCCAATGTACTTGACTTTGGCGTATCAGCTTCAATCTATTCTTATTTACCGCCTATCTTGCACAATCGAGAAGAAACAAATAAATTCATCAAAGCTAATTTTGTCTTTCAAACCGTGTTGGCCGCGATAGTCATCCTGATAACTTTTGTCTTTATTAAACCAATCGACAACACAATTTTAAAACTTCATGTCCCAATGTCATCATTTTTTTGGACTTTTATCTCAATTCCTTTATTCATTTGGCAAAACTTCACGTTAAATATTTTTTTTGCCGCTAGAAAATTTTTAGCAGCTAATATTGCTTTAAATATAGCCAACGTGCTAAAAACTGGAATCCTTTTGTATTTTATCTGGCAAAAGCAAGCATCTATTAATGCAATAATTATTACCTTGGGCGTAATTGGTCCTCTGTTATTTCTTGGTCTTTTGGCCTATGATCGACAAACTGATGTCTTAAAAATTCTGCAAACATCTTTCCACCGAAGTAGCATAAGACTAAAGTATACCTTGACCTTCTTTGTCTCATCACAATTTTTTAATATGGCCTCTCGTATCGATCTATTTATGCTTTCTTTTTACCTACCAAAAGCAGATGTCGGTTATTATGGCCTTTCACAAAAAATAATTTTAACTATACTGACATCAGTAAATAGTATCACCCAAGTTTTATCACCACAATTTGCCAAGGCAGTCACCAAAAAAGAAGTAATCAGTCATATGAAAAAAGCATTATTGTATATGTCGATACCAACAGCACTTTTTTTTATAGCGGCAATATTACCGACATGGATCTATACTCTTGTTTTTACTTCAAATTATCAGAAAACCGCCATGATTACCCGGATCTTGTCTAGCTCATATATTCTTTATGGTATTTCCGCAATACCTTCACTCTTTTTTCTTTATACTGTCAGAAAACCAATCTATCTTTGTATAAATAACCTTGTATTTTTAATAATAATTGCATTTGGATCTTATTGGTTGATTCCTCATTTTGGCGTTTTTGGACCAACGATCGCCTTTTTTGGTTGTTTTATCTGGTCAACACTTTATCTGTATTTATACTATTTCCTGGAGATAAAAAAAATGAAGCAGTAGTCATGTTTAAAAAATACACTCCGATTATTCTAATTTTACTTTTAGCACTAATGCTTAGAGTCATTGCTTTAAATCAATCATTTTGGCTCGATGAAACAATTCAGGCCACTGTATCGAATAGCAACTCATCATCAATAAATTGGAGCAATGACTTTCAACCACCGTTATTTTATTTATTCAGTCACTTGTGGCAACAAATTGGAATAAATTATGAATGGTTTTTGCGGCTACCATCTGTCATTTTTGGTATTTTAACAGTATTTATACTCTATTTGTTGATCAAGGATATCGCGGGAAAACATACTGCTATTTTATCCGCGCTTTTTTTGGCAACTGCACCATTTCACATTTATTACTCACAGGAATATCGAATGTATTCATTCTTCACTTTATTGGTAGCGCTATCATGGTATCTGCTTTATAAGCGAAAATTATTATCATATTTTCTTACTCTAGTACTTTTATCTTACACTCATTATTTTACCACTTTGGTAATTATTTCTCAAATTATTTATGTAATTCTTGCGAGACAAATTACGATTAAACGATTAATTGTAGTATTTGTGGCTACTTTTTTTTTCTTTATTCCTTGGTTACCGACGTTATTTAAACAAATCCAGACTGCATCAAATCTCATTTCCATTTGGCCAAAATGGCAACAAGTTGCAGGCGTCACGTTCCTCAAATTCCCATTTTTACTTCTGGCTAAATTTACGGTTGGGATGATCAGTCCAACGAATAAATATATCTATGGAGTTTTTGTATTGTTCATGGCAATAATATTTTTTTTGTATGGGTTTAAATTGATATATCAATATATTCAACCTCGAAGGTTACGGATGTTATTAGCAGAACCTAAAGTAAGTATTTTATTAATCCCGTTTGTAATACCTCTAATTTTGGCTTGGATTTCTTCGGTTTGGATTTCAGCTAGTTCACCGCATCGCTTATTATTTACGCTTCCTTTTTTTTACGGAATTCTCGCGGTTGGATTTTTTCAAGAGAACAAAAATGTTTTTTTAAATATTTTTAAGCAAAAAAAGTTAAAAATGATATTTATAAGTATTCTGGTATTATGTAATTTGGTGTTTTCATTTTTATATTTATTAAATCCTAAGAATCACCGTGAAGCCTGGCGTGAAGCCATTGCATATACCGACAACAAAATCGGAGATAGGGGAGTGGCACTATCAGAATTCATCGACCCGTGGGCACCGATGATCTGGTATTCCAAATATCCAGAAAAATATCTCGGAGCTTCAAATTCAATGAAGGTAACCAATGAATCAATTCAAACCAAACTAGATTCCCGTATACAAAATACTCAAAACCTCATACTCTATACTTATTTATACGAACTTTCAGATCCCAATCGTTTGGTAGAAAAATATTTAGCGACAAATGGTTTTAAACTCACTGAAGAAAAAGACTTTAGAGGAGTGGGAATAATAAAAATATATAAGAATGATTAATTACACGTAGCAAGTTGTGGATTATTTTTTTTGAGGTGCTTTTTTTGTTTGTTTTGGTTTCGACAATTTTTCAAAATCGTTCTCTAAGTATTTTTTAAGTTTAATCAGCGTTTTTTCCGGCATTTGATGAGTATCTTTGACTTTATCAACAACTTCTTTTACAACTCCCGCATATTTTTCTTTGTCGATCGTTTGCCATTTGTCAGAAATTTCCGATAACTTGGTCGATAACGTATCCATTGTCTCATTAAAAATATCTAATGATTTTTCGGATAAGTCATCAAATATTTCTCGAACGATTGTTTTGGCATCTGACTCTTGCAGTTTCGATCGAATTTCTTCAGCGGCTTTTGATAGTTCTTTTCTCATTTTTTTACCCGCTTTTGGAGCAAGTAGTAATCCGGCAATTGCACCGGAGATAGCACCAAATATTAATCCAATGCCGAACTTAGATGATTTTTTATTTTCCATATATAAAATCCTAGCAAAATGGACTTCATAAATCAAGCGATTCATATATAATAGTTGTAGTTAAAGCCCTTATAGCTTAATCGGATAGAGCAGAGGCTTGCGGAGCCTCAGATCCCCGTTCGATTCGGGGTAGGGGCACAAGGCTTAATTTTATTTATCTCCCATGAATTGAAGAATATTGCCGTCCGGATCCTTGATCGTCATACACCAAAAACCCCCAGGGGGTGCTTCAAATGGCGTGGCAACAAATTCAATTTGCTTACTTTTAAGCTCATCATATATGGCATTGACACTTTCGGCCGAAAAACCAACCATTACACGATAGGGATCAGTATTTTTTTGATTTTGTGAGACTTGACCATGTTTCCCAATCCAAAAAAAATTATCACCGAATTTAAACGAGACATAAGTATCCTGTGGGTGATCAAGACGTTCTTTTTCCTCAAAACCCAAAACATTCTTGTACCAATCGACCAGTTTTTCAAAATTCGCAGTATAAATACCAACATGAAGATAGGGATTTTTTAGTTTTATCATAGGTGATATAATTATACAGAGATTTGCAAATTGTAGGGGGTGTGGTGAAATGGTATCACAACGGTCTCCAAAACCGTTATTCCGGGTTCGACTCCTGGCACCCCTGCAAACCCAAACTTAAAGTCACCACGTATACTATCTATATATGCGATTTTCTAAAAATAAAGGCGTGATTCTAGCGCTTTTGGCTGGACTGCTCTGGGGGACCATTGGGATTTTCGTTAAAAAGCTTACTGGGCTTACGCCTATAGGCACAACATTCTTTCGACTACTTATTGCCTTTGTTGGAATAGTTTCGGTTGTGGTATTTCTGAACCTGCAGAAAGAGGTAAAATCAACCCTTACACATTGGAAATTTCTCACAATTCTTTCTTTTATCATGAGTTTGTCCTTATTTTTTTCAGTTTTGGGTTTCTATGGAACTACTGTAGCCAATGCATCGATTCTTAACAATACAACTCCACTTTATGTTGCTCTTTTTGGTTTGCTGCTTTGGGAAAAAACCAGTCGTAAAGAGTGGATGGGTATATTGCTCGGGTTTTTTGGAATCTTATTGATATTTTCTGCACATGAAATTTCGTTTGAATCACAAAGATTTATAGGAAACGTACTCTCAATTATGTCGGCAATTTTTCTTGCGGCTTATACCATTTTTTCAAAGCGAATACGTTCTCGCTTTTCCTCATTTGCTATAATGTTTTGGGTCTTTGGGCTAGGCAGTTTATTCATACTTTTAGAAAGCATTCTTTTTCAAAAACCACTTTTCCTTAAACTGGTATATGCTGATTTATATTATGTAGTTGGGCTGGGGATTTTCGGAACATTTTTGGCACATACTTTTTATACAACAAGTCTCAAATACATTAAAGCATCCACAGCCAGTCTCATTGGACTTTCTTCACCCATATCAGCTACTCTCTATGCCATTATTTTGTTGGGAGAAATACCTTCAATCCTTGCTTTATTAGGTTTAGTCTTTTCTATAACGGGGATTTTCTATGTAGTTCGCAGTGAAATAGTGACAAACGAGTTGGGAAAATAGTACGTTCCAACAAAATTCACCAACCCCTGCATTAGAGTCGCTTTCCGATTCACCATCCAGCCATCAACAAACGTTAAGGATTTTAATCTACCGAAGGTTCAACCACAAATAACCCCACGGGTTAGTTGTTCACGGGTTAGTTGTTCATGGTCTTCAATTAAATATATTTGCACCTAATTATTTTGTATAGGATAGTTAATAACATATCATATATAGTGTTTATATTGTTATGAATTGACAATTGTTTATATACTTGATATACTACCGGTTATAATGATTGTAAAAAAAGCTGCTGTTAACAAAAACTACTCCTTATTTAATATTAAAATTGCTTTGTCGCCGATTCTTTTGCTTGTCGCTTTATACTTAATTCTTCAAACCTTTAGCATTGCATCGGCTACTGATGCTAATAACTTTCCGACGCCAACCAATTTTTGTCCTGATGATATTTGTGATGTTACACCGCCTTCATGTGACGATCTAAATCCTTCATGCGGAGCTGCTACGCCAACGATTCGAATCACATCTGGTGAAATCGCTACACCAACTTTAAGTACAACAAAATCACCAACAACCAGACCGACAAGTACACCTTCAGAAGAAATCATTCCTACCAAAGAATTGACAATTACACCATCAAACGGTGGCGGTGGTGGAATCGTATCACCGACTCCAACAAGTACACCGACACAAACACCAAGTCCAACCTCAGTTTCATCATCAAGCGGATCATCATCAAGTGGTGGTGCTTCTTCGACTTCGTCAAGTTCACCATCAAGTAGTGGCGGTGGAGGAGAGGTCTTAGGATTAGCTGAGACTGGATCTTTTGTTGAATCTATTTCGAGCGCTTTTTTTATGCTCTCGATATCTTTTTTTGGTCTATCAATTCTTTCTCATGCCAAAAAGAAAAAATAACAGACACCATAAATATTCAACCACACTGGTCTTATTTTTTTTAGCCAGCTGCTTTTTAATCCTTGGTATTTTTTTCAAAACTCTCGATGTATACAATAACATTGAACAACAGATGCTAACCGCTCAAAGCAAATCAGAATATTCTGCAATGACTCCTAAATCTATAAAAATAAACCGTCTTCACTTGAATTTACCGATAGAAGGTACCGATATTATCAACGGTAAATGGCCAATTAGTAAATATGCAGTATCATACTTAAAATCTTCAGAAAAATTGGCCGGTAATGGTACTACAATCATCTATGGTCATAATAAAACCAATATTTTTGGCCAGTTAAATGAAGTCAAAATTGGAGATAAGATTGGTTTAACATTATCTGATAATAGAAATGTCAGTTACACGGTTTATCAAACGATTGTGGTCAGGCCAAATGAGGTCTCTGCCCTTAAAACAAATACCGGATCGATGCTTATTTTATACACATGCACCGGATTTGCAGATTCAAAAAGACTGGTGGTCAAAGCAAAACTCACATAATCCTTAATTCTTGATATAATAATATCAATGGTTGACTTAGGGAAAGATCAAAGTCCACATACCCGAAATATCAAGGACCACTTTTTTTTATCCGAACCACAAAGACATCAAATGCTAGCTGCCCGAGACGAAGTCATTGACTGGTTAAACCGTAGAAATTTTGCGAACTTTAATTTCACTAGAGGACAGTTAAGTGATGTAAAACTGGGGCTAGCTGATATTCAAGATCATTTTGAAGGTGGTACCGCCGATGTCTCAATTTTAGATCATCAATCAGATATGGTTATGGCGGAGTTCTCTGGCGATTCGCATAAAGCAAGATTAATTACAGATGTTAAAACAAAAGACATTAGATTCGTACTTGAAGATCGCTGTGCAGATTTTACATCTCAAGATCTTCTTTATCAAGCAGTTGCACGGGCTCAAGCTCAACCTTATTATGATGATGGAACTTTAATGGAGTTCTGGATCGTTGATACGCCTGATAGACGTCAGGGATTTCAAGATGCAAGCTTTTGGGCAAAAAAATTAATTCCTGATCTAGGAGCAAAAGACACAGCGATTACACGAGCAATACCAGGAGCTGTAAGGCGTCATTTAGTCGGTGATACATTTCAAGCCTATTGGACAGCTCCTGAATATACTGATTTAGTCGTAACTATTAACACAATTGATGATGATACGATTCCCTATATCTTCAGAAAATTAACACAAAATAACGGCAGGACGGTTTTTGTTAAAAGAGGTAATTTTGATATGACTAATTTGCCTCAAAGACAAGAAGAACGGCAAACGCTGCCACAAGGAATTCTTCAACCGGTGCCAGTCGAAGCGAATATACAATAATCCTAGAGCAATATTCCGCTTGCTCGCATCAAACGCGAATACAATCTTATAGAATAATAGTTGTTGACCCCGCTAGAATTCTTACTTGCTCCCGAGGTCTACGTCCTCGCGTCGCAAGAACGAATCTACGAGGGTCTGCGTCACGAATCTATGACCTATATAAATTCGCTCCTTGACTTAGTGAACGGTTGTTCACTATACTTGATTTACGTAAAAAAATATGGAAGATCAACTCAAAAAAATCAGGAAGTTTTTTAGAATTCATCGTCGGCTGCCGACATATCAGGAACTGGCGAATTTATTTAATTTTGCTTCAAAAAACGCTGCCTATAAACTGGCACAAAAATTAATTGATGCCGGATTTTTAGAAAAAGATGAAACCGGCAAACTTATTCCCAAAAAACTGTTTGCTCCGTTACCTAATTCCGGATTTGTCCAGGCCGGATTTCCATCGCCGGCTGAAGAAGAGCTTATTGACACAATCTCATTTGATGAATATTTAATCGATAAACCGGAAAGCACTTTTATTCTAAGAGTATCGGGCGATTCAATGATTGATGCCGGTATCCATCCGGGTGATATTGTCTTAATAGAGAAGGGGAGGACTCCTAAAGATGGAGATGTCGTCATCGCATCCGTCGATGGAGAATGGACCTTGAAATATTATCACAAAGAACAAAATAAAATAGTTTTAGTTCCGGCAAACAAAAAATATCAAAAAATATATCCAAAAAATAGCCTAGAAATTGGAGGAATAGTTATATCGGTTGTTAGGAAATATAACTAATATGAAAAAAATTGCATCAACGATATCAAATACGTATAAAGCATTAAAACTGCTATCTGATCCAAAAATGATTGATATTTTGTATCACCAAATTACATTACAACAAAAAAATCAAGAAATTAAAACCCTCTCGGGAAAGAAAGATCTTTTTTTCCATAAACATTTCATTATTCAGGTAATAGGATAGAATTTTAATTAAATTTTCAACAATATCCCAGCTGTTGCAAATATAGGCCTATAGTGGTATAATGATGTTATCATGTCAGGTGAAGGGCTTAGACAAGCACAAGCAGCAGTTGATGCTGCTGAAGCTGTATTTAGAGAACAACTTTTAGGCCAACGAGATAATCGTGTTTGTGCTTCCCTTAATTCACCAAACGGCCCAATAATATTGGGTTGGGATGAACAAGGCTTACCCCGTCAATGGACTGATTTAAACCAATTACACCCTGCTCAAAGGCAAAATGTAGAGTCATATTCAGCCTCGCCTTACGACGTCCGCTCAAATAACTTCGAAGCTCTTAATTTAGTACGTATTGCAACAATGACAGACTATACTGATCCCTCTCATCAAGCAATCCCCGATAGAGTCAATTTTATAGTCATGGATGACCAGGGACAAGAAAGACCTCTTTCAATCGATGAATTAACAGCCTTAAGATCAATAGCTTTTGCGCCCCATTTTCAAGAGGGTCATCAACAAGTCGGTGATTCTATCCAATCATTACCATTAGCAACAGATATGTATTGTTTTCTTATTCCACAAAATGGATCCGGTGTCGCTATTTTACCTCAACCTTATAAAGATACCGTCGGTAATAGTAATTCTGGAGCATATGAAGAGGCTTCACGTACAATTATTTCGGAACTCATTATTAATGATATTTTACAAAAACGGTCGGAATCAGATACCGGTCTGTATCTTGAAGATGCTATTTCTGTCCTACCAATCTCAACTGGAAGGAGAGAAATCGATGGTTTATTAAATTGGGTACTGACACAAGAAAATGTCCAAGATGCAATAAGACGTGCTGAAGATAAAACTGGAAGATTAGGAAATTTATTAGGCAGGGCGGGATTAGCTACAGTTTTCACCACTGACTACATAAAGAGATTGATAGCCAAATCCTTAATGCCAAGTTTACGACATGCCTCTCTTCAAGATTTAAGACGACTTGCATTAAAAATGGCTATGCGTGCTGAGCGAACTTTTCAACCTGATCATTTTGAAGATGATCTGATTACGACTATTGAACCTGATTCAGAGATATTTGATTTTGACCCAGATAGACCCGCTACAATGCGTAAAAGTGGACAAAAAGATACTGTTCCAGGACCCGGCTATATAGGTTCAGGAAGAGAATTTGTACATCAACCAGGAACTTATCAAGAATATGATGATGGAACGCTTAACCTACTAGACGAATTTGGATACAATCCAAGAACGAATAGCGTATTCGCATTGAAAGGATGGACTGTCAATCCAGATGGACAAGCGGTAGTAGCACAAGGATTTGAATTGGATGATGATAATAATCCAGTATTAGTTCGCGGTTATGTCTGGAATCCTGAGACAAGAACTGCAGCGCTTTTTGTCTGATAACTTCTTAATCTATCTTTTCATATTTTATAATATAATATCCTCTAGATTGCGGTGGTAGTTCAGCGGTACCCCGGATAACGCTTTCTGTTCGTGAGGTTTACATCCTCACCTCACAGTGGCGCGTATACGGGGCAGGGAATGTCTTAAACAAAATGCGGGATTAGTTGAGCGGCTCAACGTCAGCTTTCCAAGCTGAAAAGACGGGTTCGACCCCCGTATCCCGCTCCAAAAAGTTCAAGGATGAAATCAAGGAGAAGGTTGAGGGCCGAAGGTCCCGTCCGCCGCTCAGTGTACGACAAAGAAATAAAGTGAAAAGAAGGGCCGCGAAGGTCCTAACTAACATGAAGGATTCGACCCCCGTATCCCGCTCATTGTCCTCTCAGAACGAAGGAGGGGTTTTTTTTCTTCAAATCCTACCTGACTCTATCTTCTCTCTTATATCCTCCATAAAGCACTCGATTACGGTAAGATTGTGAATTGTTGCCAACCGATATGCAGTCAGTTCACGTGCTTTAAAAAGGTGACGCAAATAGGCTCGTGAATAATTTTGACAGGTATAACATTGGCAATCTTCATCAATAGGGTTAAGATCATATTTATATTCTGCATCATAAATATCAATTACTTCTTGCGCCGCTCTATAGAGTTTTCCCATACGAGCATGACGCGTCGGGATGACACAATCGAAAGTATCTATACCTTGCTTGACTGCATCAACGATATCATCAAGTTGACCAACTCCAAGTAGATGACATGGTCTTTTGTCATTATTTATAACATCCATTACCCATTTAACTTGATTTCTCATCTCTTCCTTGGACTCGCCGACAGCCACTCCGCCAATTGCTAAACCCCAAAAGGGTAGAGAAGATATATCTTCGGCTGATTTTTTACGGAGATCCTCATACATACCACCCTGGATGACCCCGTAAAGTCTCTGGATCGTGGGACGTGCTGAGACCATTTGCAGAGATCTCTGTGCCCAATCATAAGTCCTTTTTACAGATCTCTCTGTCTGCTTTCGCGTCACGTCAGACGGTAAACAGTCATCAAGCGCTACGATAAAATCAGCGCCAATCTTTTTTTGAGCCTCAATTGAGTATTCGGGGGTAAAATAAAATTCATTTCCATCAATATGTGATCGAAATTTGACACCGTCATCAGTAATTTTGACTAAATTAGGAAAGTCAATATTAGAAAAAGCAGATTCTGTCACTTCCTCCTCCCAGCCAGTGCTCTCGTTGTTGCACGCTGTCTGGGACTCCCTCCGGTCATGCCACCTGCTTTTTCTGGACAAGCTAAACACTTGAAATCCGCCGGAATCAGTGATAAGCGGCAAATTTAAATTGGCGAATTTGTGAATACCACCGGCTTTTTCAATAATATCAACGCCACAAGACACGACCAAGTGATACGTATTAACAAAAAGGATTTGTGTTTTAATTTTTTGAATATCTTCAATCACTAATGATTTTAATGATCCTTTTGTCGCACATGGAATAAACGCCGGCGTTTTAATCTCACCATGAGGCGTTTGTATGATCCCTAAACGAGCACGGGATTTTTGACTTTGTTTCAGTATTTTGAACTGAAAAATATTCATTTTAATAGATTTCTAATTACTATAAATACCTATTTAATACAATTCAACTCACAAAATTATGATAATTATATCAATTCAACCAACCTTCCAATCGTTTAATCGATTGGAATTATAAACCGTGGATTTTTTTACGTTCGGCCTCTAATTTTCGCTGCCAAGCGGCAGACCAGTTGACACCATATATACCGGGTGCAAACAATGTATTACAAATATCCATAAACATATCTTTGAGATTTTCTTTCAGGATAATTAACTGGAACGCTTTTTGGATACCTCGATCGGTATGGGTCTGTAAAATAAACGCAAATTTCGCAACTGTGGATGGAGATAATTTCAAAACATAACAAATCGTCCCATTTTCAATTCCTTTCATAAGCAAAAATGACAATGCGATCCGTTTAGCAATCATTATTTTCTCAGACTGAGATAATACATCATTCAAAATATCCAAAAACTCCGTTTTATTATTTCTTTTACCTACAATATTAAAAAATAAATCAAACAATTTTTCTAGCTTGTCCTCTGATAATTGATATTTTGATAATCTAACCATTTTAAATTCCTCAAATTTTATCAATAAAAACCATCATGATGAATTTATAATACAAGTAAGTTTGTACCTTTTTCAATCGATTATAATCATCAAAATCATCATCTTATTTCATTCCAATCGTTTAATCGATTGGAAGTATAACATCATTGCTTCAGAGATATAAATTAGTCATTGGTATCCAATCGTTTAATCGAATAAAAAATAAGTGCAAGAGAAGAAAAATATAAATTGTTTACTTTATTTATTTCTGATTTTGTGAATTGGATGGTAATGTATCCTTCCCTCAGCTATATATATTCCCACGATAACTAAAAGAGCTCCCAGAAAATAGAGCTTTGTCGGATATTCTCCAAGAAGAGGAATAGCGATCAAAACTGTTGCAACGGGATCAATATACATAAAAAGCCCTATTTCAGAAATGTGGATTTTTGAAATGCCGTAATAAAAAAAACAGTAGGCGATAATTGATGCTAATACAGCGCCATATAATATACCTATTATTCCAACCAAATTTAATTTATCAAAAGACCATCCCCTCAGTTCAAGAGCCATGAAAGGCAAAAAACTCCATGATGCAAAAAGAAAGGAAATTGCAGTAAACTGAATAAAATGAACTCGATCAAGTACTTTTTTAGCAATTAATGGATCTATGACCGCACCGACTGTTGCCAATACAAAAAAAAGATTGGCCACTGTTGCTGAATTCTTTGAAACTTGTGATCCATTCAGGTAAGGAGAAAATACCACGACCAAAACACCAAGAAGCGCTATCATCATTCCAAAAAAAACCTTTTTATGAAATTTTTCTCTGAAAAAAAAGATTGCAAAAATAAATATAAACACCGGACCGGCCGATGCAATCAACGTTGAGTTGATACTTACTCCATGCTGAAGTCCCAAAAAGAAAAAAGAGATGTTAATTGTGATCCCAAAGAGAGCTGATAGACAAATAAGCAAAATGTCCCTAAGTTTCATGGGTCTCCAGATTCTCAAACTTAACGGTAACAATATCAAAGCAGCAATGAAGAAACGCAAAAAAGCAAGTGTGAATGGGGGAATATTTTGCAGCGCCAGTTTATATATGGGTGGTGATGCCCCCCAGATAATATTAGTAATAATAATCGCTAAAACAGCAATGTTCATAAATATTATTATGGCGCTTTTTTAGACACTTGTCCAGATCAAGTAATGATTTTGATGGGGGGGGTTATGATGCAATTCTTTGCAGTGCGTTTTTTAGCAATCGATAAAAGGTTGAAACTGATTCAATTTCAACTCTCTCTTCAGTTGAATGTGCACCATCTATAGTCGGGCCTATTGAGACAGGCGTCATATGAGCAAATTCTGACTGTTTTAAGAATTCTCCAAGCTCTAAACCTGCATGAATAGGACCTATTTTTGGTTTTTTACCTGTTAGACGTTCATATTCTTCTGCCATCAATGCCACCAGTTGATTATTTGGATCCGGAAGCCAACCTGTATAACTAGGTAATTGCTCAACATTTGCGCCATATTTTTGACCAGCCGCTGCCACTCTAGCTCTTTGACTCTCTAACGTCTCAGCATAAGTACTCCTTGAGTTAACAACAAGCGATAATTTTCCCTCTTCTGTTTTGATAGTAGCTAAATTTGAAGAAGTTTCAACGAGATCAGGCACATTTTCAGTATAAGCCGCAACACCATGAGGTAACTCTTCAATTAAATCAACTACTCTTGATGTATCTTGTTGTGTCATTACACGGCAATTTTCAATTGGCTCTAAATCTGTTGGAGATATCTCAATGTCGTTGTCCATTGGCGCATGAAGTCTTGCAGCGCTCTGAAATCCAGACACGAATGCATACACTCTATCGACTTCACTTGGATCAACCGCTAAAACCATTCTACAATCTGAAGGTATAAGATTATGACGTTCACCACCTATAATTGATACCATATTAGCAGATACACCATAACTAGTTCTTAAATCTTTGAGTAACCGGCCTGCTTCTTTTATGGCATTTGCTCGCGGTTCATGGATCTTAAGACCCGAATGCCCACCGACCAAGCCAGAAATATCAATTTGTACTAATTTTCTGTCACCTAAGGCTTCGGTAGAAAACGAAGTTTCAACTCGACTATTCCCTCCACCAGCACACCCATTGAATATTTGATTTCCATCTTCACTATCGACATTGATAATATACTGAGGCTTTGAAAAGTCAACGCCTGGAATGTTAAATTGCTGAACACCTGAGAGACCAGATTCTTCATCTACAGTTGCGATAAAGTATAAATCACCATGTCTTACTGTTTTATCGGTCAATATAGACATTACAACTCCTAAACCCAAACGATTGTCCGCGCCAAGAGTAGTTCCATTAGCTTTAACCCACTTACCATCTTCAGACACAACTACATCAAGACCATTTGCCTCATCTATATCGCCCTTAAAAATCATGTCTTGGTGACCCTGTAAGATAACAGCGGGTGAGCTTTCACAACCGGCTGTTGCAGACGCATGAATGACTACATTGCCAACACCACCATCGCCATCATCATAATAGTCAAAGTCAAACTCTTTAGCATAATCTCTTAATCTTGTGCGTATTGGGCCTTCTTGACCAGATTGGCAGGGGAATTTGCACAGATCTAGAAAGTACTTCCAGGTTTGGTTAACGCCTGGTTCGACTTCGCGCTCGACTAAACTATCTAGTTCTGCAGAAGTTGGAGGTGGCATAAATTTAGCCTATTTTAACATGCTAATTTAACGTATGCAAATTTTGAAACTTTAATCACGGAAGTGATTCTTATTTTCGTTTATTGTGCAAGTAGACAACAAGTTCAGCGACTATACCAGTCATAATGATTTGAAGTCCAACGATGATTAGGAGAATGGCAAAAAGAAGTGCCGGACGCCGATACAAAAGGACTCCATAAAAGATCCGCTGAAATGATAAATAACCAGCCGTGATAAACCCGACAGTAAAAAATAATCCACCAATAATTGAGAAAAAATGAAGGGGCCTCTCTGAAAAACGATAGATAAAGTATGTATTTAAGGCATCGATAAATCCGAAAAATATTCGAACAATATTATATTTTGATTCACCATGAATTCTTGACCGATGATCTACTTCAATTTCACCTACTCTAAATCCTTTTTTTTCTGCAAGTATCGGGATAAAACGATAATTGTCTCCATAAAGAGGAATTTCCTCCAAAACCTGCCGTCGCATCATCTTAAATCCACAGTTAATATCATGTAATTCTGTCGAGAATAAAAATTTAGTTAGAAATTTATTTAAAATTTTTGAAGGTAAAGTTTTGTCAATTTTATCTTTCCTTTTTTTTCTCCAACCATTTATTAAATCATAACCTTGATTCATTTTTTTAATAAAGTTATTTAAGTCCTCAGGATTGTCCTGCAGATCCGCATCCATAAAAGCGATAATATCTCCTTTAGTTTCTTTAAAACCAGCTGCAAGGGCCTGTCCCTTACCAAGCCGTTTAGGGTAAGATATAAGTTTACTGTTTGTGTCTTTTGACGTGATACGTGTCACGTGGAACGGAGAACGATCAGTCGATCCGTCATCAACGAATATTATTTCAAATTGTTCTGATTCCAGAACTTTCAATAATTCTTTATAAAGAATCGGTAAATTTTTTTCTTCGTTGTGAAAAGGTATTATTATTGAAATCATATTTTCTTATATATTTCTAAATTCAGTCTACCGTAGACTAGTTTAAAATTTGGATCCTTTTTTAGTAAATTGTATGCATCGATTGAACCTTTTTTATCGTACCAATCATCTAAAACCTTATTCCTCAATAATACCACATAATCGCCTTTTATGTAATTTGATGAAAATCGTATTAATGTTTTTCTTCTGGAAAAATGGGGAGCTAAGCTACCTGATGCTGCAACAGAAATATTTTCATCCGATAAGATTCTAGTCCACAGCTCTATATCATTAGTTTCTGCTAATCGATTCTGAAAAGGCCGCATATCTGCCCATTTTGAATAGGGGAGAGGACTATATTTCCAACTAGTAAAAAAAGTCGCCATTAGTAAAATAATTAATAAATATTTAATCGCCATCTTCTTCTTCTCTTGAATAAATTGCAAACTATATATTAATGATAAAAAAAGAATCGGGGTGATCACCGCGGTGTAATGATAAATTACACTTTGCATGTTGGTGTTACTGCTTAGTAAGTTTATAACTAAGTCTGGCAGTGCTAGAAGAATAACCGGTGAAAAAATTGGTAACAATGATAATGGTGAAAGTATTAACCAAAAATAATCCAAACTATTTGTACTAAATAATTTTTGAATAATAATCATAATAGAACTTAAAGAAGCTCCTATGTATTTATAGCGAACTAGAGCAAAATGTTGTCCTTGACGAAAATATGGAATCAACCAAAAGAAGACCGCAAGTAACCAGAAAATGCTTAATCCAAAAACAGCAAAATTAAATCGTCGATCGCCTCTTTTTGACAAAATAAAATAAATTGCCATTAATGTTATTGTGACCGCAACTTGCTCTTTGGAAAAAATAGTGAGTAGAAAGAAAATCGCTGAAAATAAGTATTTTTCCTTCTTCCAAAAGTAAAATAGTGCCAATAAAAACGTTGTCGACAAAGTTACGGCATGAAAATCAAAAATCACTGACCACTGTAGTGGAGGATACATCAAATATAAAAACGCCAAAAGCAGTCCTATTTTATTTGATCCAAGAATTTCTTTTGTCAATAAATAAACAAAGATACTACCCAAAGCAACAATTAAAACCTGCAAGATTATAAGCGTCTCAGGTCCTGAATAAATCCAATACAAAGGTGCTAATAAAGCTAAAATTACATCACCATGAATCACCAATCGATTAATCGATTGGAATCCTGCCGGATCGGTCATTTGTAAAATCCGACCCTTGCTTGTATTATAAACTGTTTGATCCATTATCCCCATGTCATAATATTCTGAAAGAAAAGCTTGGTGACGTGATATTCCATAGAAAGAAAAATAAAGAATAAAAACCAAAACCATTAACGATAAAATAATAATTTCCTTTTTATTTATTATTTTTTTTATCATTATTTCTTGGGTTTTTTTACCTTACCAAATCACATTTTATACCTTATTCCCAGAATGATACTTTTTGTGTGTTTCTCTTAATCTTAAATTGGTAACATGAGTATATATTTGCGTGGTAGAAATATTTTTGTGGCCTAACATTTCCTGAACCGACCTCAAATCCGCCCCATGATTTAATAAATCGGTGGCAAATGAATGTCTAAGCACGTGTGGAGTCAAATGATTTAGAATACCGGCTTTTTTTTTGTATTTGTCGACCATACGCTCTATTGACCGTGTTGTTAACCGCAGGCTTTGATCAGTTAATTCTCCTTTGATTTTCGGACCGCTGTAACGAATAAAAAGAGCTTGATATGGATCCTTGCGTGCGTGCAAATATTCATTTAACCATTTCTTCGCTGAAGTCGTCAAAAAAACAAGTCTGAGTTTGCGCCCTTTGCCCATGACCGCAAATTCACCTTCATTAATATTGACTTTATCTCTATTAAGACTTACAAGTTCAGATACTCGAAGGCCAGTTGAAAAAAGAACTTCTAAAATTGCCTTATCACGAAGTCCTCGGATTTTTTTTGTATCCGGTGCTTGAAGTAATTTAGTTAACATATTTTCTTCCAAAAATTTTACTTCCCGATCACCCAGTTTTCCAAGTTCAATTATCTCGGGAGAAATCACGGACAATTTTTTCTTTATTAAATACCTAAAAAATGAACGAAGTGCGACTAAAAAATAATTCTGTGTCTGTTTTTTTAACTCACCTTTATATTGATTAAAATAATCTCTCGATAAATAGAGACGAAATCTTCGGATCTGCTCTTCATCAACATTTTCTACCTTGAAGTCTGTCCCTTTTTTTTCCTCTTTTTCAATCCATTTCTGAAAAAAAGTTAAATAATAGTCATACATTCGGATCGTATTCTGGGATAAATTCCTATCAAGATCACAATATTCCAAAAAACGTAAAATAGCTTCGTGCAGATTCATAACTTAATTGTAACAAAAAACCCAGCCCAGCCGCTCGCGAGCAGCTGGGCTGGGTAATTTTAGTAATTAAATATTTACTTTTTTAGCTGACTAGTTCCTACAACAATAATTAGAATTATTAATATTTTGACAAGATCCCTCACATACTTGCGCACAACTGGAATTTGGATCACAACTGCAGCTTTCCGTACAACTAGCCGGAATGCTTTGTTCTAAAACAGGACATTTCATATAGTCATTACACAGTTGTTTTGCGTATTGCGTCCACAATGATCGCGGTTTACAAGATGTTGATTCACCCAGTGTATATTTTTTAAGAATTGATTGACCGTCTGAACAGTAAAAATTCACATGTCGATATCTCTGGGTATCCAAGCATGTCTTATCATTACTGTTGCATTTTGTCGGACCGCCACAAAGATCGCTGACGGAAACACCTTTTTCAGCGACTAATCCGCAAACAGATGGTATTTTTTCTGCTCGCATTTGAACGGCGGTAATCGCTGGTTCTATTACAACTATTGGTGATATTGCTGGAAACAACCTCTGCGTTATGAGAATATCACGTCCTATGGGCGTAGTCTTATCAAAACAAGGATATTGTTTTTGGCACCAATCATCAGCTGATTTCTTAAATCCTGCCCAAGGCATACATGATCCATCAGATTTTAGAGGAACATTGATCACCTCGACTTTGCCTACTTCATATTTTTTGTTATAACAGAGGAATTCATAACTAGTATAGCATTGTGAACCGATTGATTTGACCAACCGATAAGTACCGTCAATTAATCCTACTTTACAGGTCGTATCAGGGATTGGTTTGGCTACTTCCTCTTGTTTTTTGCCACCTATTGATTCCCAATTAGTACAACAAGCGTACCATGGACTTTCTTTCGCAGACAATTTGCCCATAAACCATTCCTGCGACTGACAAACACTTGTCCCCGACTGCAGTGATTGTGGAGTAAAATAGGCTGTAGCTTGTGTTTTACCACTTCTTGTAGGACAAGTAGCATTATATAACCTTATCCCGCGGCCTTCACCAAAGTGGCAACTGTTTACTCCGGACATAGATACCCGGCAGGTACCAGGATCAGCAGCAGAGGAAAAGAAAGTCAACGCTTGATCGGTATTCTTGGTCATCACGACCACCGCTAATGTCAAAACTACTAATAAACCAACAACAGCAAAAATTGCTAATTTTGCCCGATGTTGCCTGCGAAAAAGTTTGTCAATTTGATGTTCCATATATTTTGTAATTAATAACTATTATTGACGACACAATATGAATTAACACACTGATAGGCAGTTGGACAAGGCCAGAAACCACAGCTAATTGAACTCGAACCGCCAGTCGTTCCATAACCACTTGATCCAGATCCGCCGGGACAACAATACCATCGACCTGAATGCTTTGCACAACTTTTTCCTGATTCACATTCAACCGTTAGACAATTTGATGCCTCCCCAGCGCGACAAGGACAATAGCTATTTCTCTCTGTTGTACAACCCGTAGGAATACCAGGTTGTGAGGAGGTTGGAGTAGGATTTTGGTAATCAGGAATTACACAACAATATTTCTGTGTTCCTCCTCGCTCAGAATCAAGACGACAAATCTGTTGGGCAGGTGTCTGACCATCAGGACCTTGACGATATGTATTACAAGTTGTACTACTAGTACATCTGATATCAGTACATAAAGAATCTTTTTGACAAGTACTACATGCCTCATTGGTTTCACAACCTATTCTTCTACAAACATTGGCATAAAGAATTGGATAAGACGATCCTCGATAATAACATCGATATCCAGTTAAACAATCTGAATCAACAGAGCACGTTTCATTACAGCTTCTTTTAATCGTGGTTGGAGATGGTACTAAAGGCCAGTTTGTAATTTGCCTTTCCCCCTGACCGCTACCTCTCTGACCACAGCATTGATTATTAGCCAATAATATTAACTCATCTTGAGAAAGACAAATTTCGCTAGTAACAGTCTCTGATTTAATAGAGCTTCCTTTCTTACATTTATATGACAAGGCATTAGCTTTTGGCCTGCGACATGTGCCTTTCGTAAACTGATTAACTGTATATTGTATTTTGCATGAAACAGTTGGGGGAGGATTTCCAGTGGGTGAAGAATTGGTTGGTCTGGGTTGTCCCGGTGGTTGATTTCCAATTAAATCATCCCAATTGTTACAACAATTTTTCCAATTACTTCGCTCATCCCTGAGTTTCTTTACAAACTCACTCTTTGATTGGCAAACCGAAGATCCGGGAGCTAAATCTCTTGGGAGAAAATATAATGATGGAGGATTTCCCCTATAATTACATCCTATGCCGGAGGAAGACATATTATATATACGAAATCCCCGTCCTTCACCAAACATACAACTATTGACTCCGGATAGAGATCCACGACATGTACCTTGTACTTCCGCCGATGCAAACATATTCCTTAACTGATCACTATTTGCAGCTAAATTTACGACCAAAATGCTGACGAAGAGAGCAAAAACACCAACACTAAGCAATGCTAACTGAGTACGTTTATGATACCGAAATAATTTTTGAATTTTTAAATCCATATACTGCTAAAAAACTTATATATATTCAGTGTTACAAATTGCTGGACTGTTTGTCAAGAGGCAATCAACCGTTCTGGAATTTAATTCAATCCCGGGATTGCATCAAGGCTCATTCAATCCCGGGATTGAATTAAGTAATAATTTTTGATTTGATTAATTGTAATTTTTTTTGATAATCAGCCTGATCGTATATAAATTTATGATATGCATCGGGTGATTTAAAATACGCCAATATTTCTCTTTTAGAGATGACATTGTCATCTTGCGTTGTCCGAGAAAGAAAATATGGTAACGACGTGTAAGGATATCCAACAAGGTCTTCAATTTTTATTATCCCTGAACTAACAGGATTTAAATGGATGTATCGTGAAGTATGAATCAATTGTTCTTCACTTGTAATCAATACTGCTTGATAGCGCGTCATAAATACAGGTCCCTTTTTTGAATATTTTTTATTGAGGTACTTCGCATATCCTAATTGTATATTTGAAACAGCTGACCTAATACCATCGGTAATGTTTTGCTTCAATAGTAAGTGAAAATGATTTGGCATTAAACAATAAGCAATAATTGTTACGATTCTATCCTTTGTTTTACTTAAATAATTTTTTTGAGCATCTTTATTAAGATTTATAAACTTTGAAAAGCTCATAATTTGCTGAAAGCGATAATATTTGAATAGAGAACAAAACCTATTAAGGTCGTCAATATTAAAATATAACCGTTTTGATTCCTCACATCTGTTATAAATATGATAAAAATAGTTATTTACAAAAAATTGTTTCCGATAGGGCATATTAATATTTTTATCAAATCAATCCCGGGATTGCAACATGGCTAATTCAATCCCGGGATTGATGAGATGTTATAATTTATAATCAGGAAGGGTCGCATAGCGGCCGAGTGCGCACGCTTGGAAAGCGTGTAAGGGTAAAACCTTCGCGGGTTCGAATCCCGCCCCTTCCGCATTGACATTTCTTAGCGAACCTGAGATTATCGAAAGAGAGTTTAGAAATGACAAGGCCCGCCAAATTAACGCCCCTTGAGTCGCAGTAGAAATCTACTAAGACGAAAGGTAAGTAATGGCGGGCTATATATATACATGGATAAAATTACCAACAGTAAGACGGTAGCTGCTGCCTTAGATTGGGGAGAAGTGATCCTTGCTCTAGTCAGAAATCATCCTGTCATTGCGCCACTTATCCTTATCGCTATTGAAGAATTTGCCATTCCTCTTCCACTTCCAGGCGAAGTCTTGATCGTTTATACCGGCTATCAAGCTTCACGAGGTATCTCCAATTATACCTTTGCGTTTATATCGTTCTTTTTTGCTGTTTTAATTGGTGCGTCAATATTATATTGTCTATCGGTAAAATGGGGTAATTTTCTGGTCCTTCGGCTTGGCAAATTATTTCATTTAGATCAAAAAAAATTACATCTTATCGAAGAGAGATTTCGACGTCATGGAATGTTATTTATCATACTAGGTCGTATGATTCCGGGATTTCGAATCCCTATAACCATATTTGCCGGTATGTCAAAAGTCCCATACAAGACTTTTATCTACGCGATATCATTATCAAATATTATTTGGATTCCATTATATCTTTATATAGGAAAAGTCTTTGGCCCGCAGAGTCATAGAATTCTTCAATCCCGCTACTCAATTTTGTTTATTATTTCAATACCGGTTTTAGTCGCAATCATCTATTATTTCTTTTATAAATCCATTGACACCAAAAATTAAGGCCTATATTGTTACACCTCTTGACAAAGACTGATATGCTTCTTTATTCTTTAATCTAGTTAATATTTTTTATAAATTGAAATCTTCTTATGGCTAAAGGTAAAAATAACGGATTTGAATTAAGTCCTGTAATGCAGCTTGGTGTCATTATGATTGTCTTAGCTGCTATCGCACTGGTTGCCATCGCTTACAAAGCTTGGTAAGTTAAGTAACTAAGTAGAAAACACGATACTTAATTTATTGTGGAATATGTATTAATTGTCGAGAAGCTTTCTAAATTATTCAATGGTTTTAAGGCTGTTGATAATATTTCTTTTTCGATAAAGCAAGGAGAAGTTGTCGGGCTACTTGGTCCAAATGGAGCAGGAAAAACCACGACAATTAATATACTAACCGGTGTAACGCTTCCTAACTCCGGACAAATTGAATATTTTGGGGTTGATTTTTTTAAAAATCGCTCCGACTGTTTAGCAAAAATAAATTATTCTTCCTCTTATAGTAAACTTCTGCATCGTGTCTCTGTTTGGGAAAATTTAGAGGTTTTTGCTCATCTTTATGGTGTTTCCGATTATAAAAATAAAATATTCTCCTTGGCAAAATATTTTGACATTGTGACGCTTTTACCAAAAAGATTTCTGAGTTTATCTTCGGGTCAAAAGACACGAGTTAATCTAGTCAAAGCACTTATCAATGAACCACAAGTTTTGCTGCTTGATGAACCCACTGCCAGTCTTGACCCTGACATGGCAGATAAGACACTGACTTTAATTGAAAATATTAAGAAAACCAGAAATATCTCTATTCTTTATACATCACATGATATGCGGGAAGTTTCTCGTATCTGTGACCGTGTGATTTTTATGGACAGGGGCAAAATTGTCGCCGATGATACGCCTTTAGGGTTGACTAAAAAAATCAAATCCGCCATTTTGAGATTGACCTATGATGGCGATGAAGAAAAATTGAAAAAATTAATAAATGAAAGAGGGTGGAGGAGTACATTTCCAAAAACTAACGTTGTTGAAATCACTTCAGAGGAAAAAGATTTGCCTTCGATGATATTTAAAATCAGTAATCTCGGAATTTGGATCACCGACATTGAAGTAATTAAACCAACATTAGACGACGTCTTTTTACAAATTGTCCGTGAGGGAGACATCTAAAATGATCCGTCGAATTTACGGTCTGATACTACAAGAAATTTACATCACCAAGCGTTCGCTTGAAGTAATAATAGATACAATATGGTTTTCGGTACTTGGCGTCATTGCTTTTGGATACGTTGCAAAATTTGTAAGCAAAGGACAATCAGATATTGTGGGGAATACAATATTAGCCGGAATGATTTTTTGGGAGGTGATCCGAATCAACCAATATTCTCTTTCATTGAACCCTTTGTGGAATATTTGGTCAGGAAATTTCTGCAATATGTTTATTACGCCTATATCAAAAACTGAATATCTCATATCGCAATTTATATCTGCATTTGTTAAGTCTTTATTAATATTGTTTATTAACGCTATCGTAGCTTTTTATTTTTTTGGGTTCAATGTATTTACAATCAAATTAGCATTATTACTGTATATCGTCGTTAATTTAGCTTTATTTGCCTGGAGTGTTGGACTAATTTTTATAGGCATTGTATTTGTCGTTGGGACAAGGATCCAGGCGATTGCATGGGGAGCGCTATTTCTACTACAACCATTAATGGCAGTCTTCTATCCAGTGTCTGTTTTACCAAAAAAATTGCAAATCATTGCTTATATGCTACCACCGACTCATATTTTTGAAATAATTAGAAATCAATTAACGACAAATCAGAATTTATCACAACTATTGTTATTTCAAGTTTTTTTTCAAAATTTGATTATTTTTATCGCGGCGCTTTTTATCTATCGATTTTTATTTAGATATTCACAGCAAAAAGGTCAGTTTGCCAAAAATGATGAGGGATAAGTCTCGACTTAAATGCAGGTGGCACGAAACGGGGAGCCCCATCCAAGCGCGCAGTAAATCCAAGCTTGATGCCACATTTTCTTAGCGACAGAAGGAGCCCTCTCTCGTACGGCCTAGTCTCCACCTTCGGTGAAGCCTGGCCGATACGGAGAATCCCAAGTCGCTAAAAAACGGGCACCTGCGCTTGAGACTGATATACGAGCACTTGATGGGGAGGACAGAGTGACAGAATCTGCTAAAATTGTTATTTTGAAATTAATAGATCTCAAATTTCTCGAGCAGCTTTTTGTTACCCTCCATCTGAAACTGCAGTAGGCTAGAGTAGAGGCCTGTTTTCTTTGACAATCCTTGTGGAGTGCCGACGTCGACGATCCGACCGTCCTCGATAACAATAATTTTGTCAACATTTTGTATCGTAGAAAATCGATGCGCAACGATAATTACCAATTTATTTTCCATTAGTTTTTCCAAGGCATCTTGGACTTCTTTTTCAGATTTAGCATCAAGACTCGAGGTAGCTTCATCAAGAATCAAAATAGGGGAGTTTTTCAGTATTGCTCTGGCAATTTGAATTCGCTGTTTTTGTCCACCGGACAATCTAATGCCCCGTTCTCCCACTTCTGAATGAATACCTTGTGGTAACTTCTTGACAAATTCATAGGCATTTGCCAATTTTAAGGCTTTGATTACTTCCGTTTCATTTGCTGTTGTTCCGTAGCAGACATTTTCCAGCACGGTCGAAGAAAATAATTCACTATCTTGAAAAACCAATGAGATCAGCTGTCTAACGTCTATGTGATTCAATCTTTGGTAGTCTTTATCCCCAATCAATATTTGACCAGATGAAGGTTTATAAAATTTCAAAATCAGGTTAACAATTGTGGTTTTACCAGCACCACTTTCTCCAACCAATGCAACTTTCTCTTTAGTTTTCATTACAAATGATGCTTGATTTAAGACTAATTGCGATTTTTCGTATTGAAATGATACCTGATTGAAAACAACGGAAGGATATTTGATGATATCTATTGACCTCTTGGTCTTAAATATTTCTTTTGACGGCAATTGCAAGATTTCAAAGAACTCTTTGGATCCCGACTCAGCCGCCTGCACCTGGGTCAAAATAAAAGACATTCCAAATAAAGGCCGCCTTGCTTGATTGACTAATTGAAGAATCAAAACCATTTCACCAATTGTCAGAGCGCCTTTGAATGTATTATAAAAAACTATCAAATTTATCCCAAATAGAATCAAATGTAAACTCGTGTTTCTGGCAAAATCAAAAAGGTGAAAAGTGTTACTTTGCTTGGCATAAATGCGATTTATTTTAGTTAAAAGACCTGAAATTAATTCGTATTCCTTGGATTCCATAAGAAAGCTTTTTACCAATTTGATATTAGAAATCACTTCCTGGATACGACCACGAGAGATGTCCTCAAGTTTGTTTTTTTTGACTTCCTCGCGCCCCCATTTGACAGTAGAATAAAAACTTAAACCCATAAATATCGGAAATAAAATCAGCGTCAAAAAAGCTATTGGCAGATTATAATATGCTAAAACTAAGATAGTGAAGAAACTTTGAATTAACATCGGCAAAATAAAATTAGTAGCCGTATTCATAAATCCATATATCGACATAATGCCTCGATTCAATTGATTGACAATTTTTCCTGAAATCTCTGAGTCAAAATATGATTGAGGCAGTGTCAAAACTTTGGTATAAAACTTTTCTGTCAGAAATTTTCTTAAAAGCCCGGAAAAATGATCACCTATGCGATTAGACACTGACATCAGTACTGTGTTTAAGAGCGAGACTATAAATGCGATAACTATCAACGTCATCAGCCAACTTACATCGCCGGTATTTTTCTGCACTTTTAAAACAATTTCATCAACAACCAATTTTGATAAAATTGGCGACACTAACTCCAAAGACGACGTTATGAGAACTAAAACAGACAATATAAATATCAGTCGATGTAGAGGTTTGGAGATCTTGATTATTTTAGTAATATTTTTCATTGTCGCTCAATATGTTTTGTGAAGAAAATTAGAATGCTCAAATAAAGAAGTATTAAAAAAATAATTGATAAAATAAAATTTTGCACTCCTACGGCAATTGTTGGAAAAAATAAATCAAGATCATAGATATTGAAAACGTTTAAGATAGAGACATCTCGCTTTGATAAAAAATGCAACAATAAGATGACGATATGAATTGAGGCTGATATAATCATCGTTTTAAAAACGGCATCAATCATGCGCTTTTGTAACATAAATTGATATATTGTAACACGTTTCACGTAGCACGTTACACGTGTTATAATATTTTATGCTTGATATTATAGAAACCGCAGCAAAATCCGGCGGTAAGGTCTTAACTCATTATTTTCGAAAGATTTATCAAACATCGCATAAAGGTAACTTTAGAAATATAGTCACCACTGCAGATTTAGAAAGTCAAAAAATCATTCAACAAACAATTCAAAGAATGATGCAAAAAAAAGCTCACAAAGCCTCAGATATAGGTTTTATAGGTGAAGAGAATCTTCATATCAGCGGAGATTATCAATTCATCATTGATCCATTAGATGGCACTACAAATTTTGCATCTGGACTTGATCTCTTTACGGTCTCTATTGCAGCATACACACAGGGTAAACCAATTTGTGGAGTTGTATATCAGCCTTTACACGATATTCTCTACTTTGCAGAAAAAGATAAAGGCGCTTTTAAAAAAATCAACAATCGAGATACCAAGCTTGTCGTAAATCATCAATCTCTTAACCAAATGGTAATTACGGCTCATCTAACATCTAATCCACTCCTTCGTCAGCAGATGTCAAGCGTAGTTACAAAACTTGCTAGTAAGACTTTAGGAATCAGACATCTTGGCGTCATCACCCTTGAACAGTGTTATTTTACCGAAAACATTTTTGGGGTAGTTATCAATGCCAACCACTATATATGGGACACTGCCGCGACACAGCTTATCGTTGAAGAAGCCGGTGGAATTTTAAGCGACTGGAAAGGCAATAGACTAACCTATGATTTCAATAACCCAACACTTTCCTATAATTCAATGAGTTGCCATCCGGATAACCTAAAGTCACTATTACCATATTTGAAATGACTGTTTTTATTCCCAACACGAGTTTCACGTTAAGTCTTTGTCATTCCGGACTAGCCATATCCTACAAAGCCGTATGGCGACGTAGGGATCCGGGGAATCTCCGCTCGCAAAGCTCGCTTCGAGATGCTGAATCAAGTTCAGCATGACAGGATAGACATTGATTAATAACGTGAAACTCGTATAAAAGTCAAACCCATGCACTTGTCATAAATGAGATTATTTGATAAGATATAGATTGCTATATCAATCTATATGTCTAGACTATTAGATAAAAGTATCGAATTCAGATTTGGCGTGGATAACCTAAATCCTCATCAAAGACCTTCTCCGCCGCATTTGCGGCTTCTTGTAGATCATGGTGATAAACAAATTGATGATCTAACGCTAAAAGATGTCCGTGAACTTCATCTTATTTGGGGATCACAAGATGAATTGGCTAGACACCTTAAAGCATATAATCAATGGTGGAATGAGCCTACTCAGCGATTATTAAATGATGGTCAAAGGCATCTGGTTATTTTTAACTATGGAACTTTTCATCCACTTGAAGATTCAGACCGAGATTTAATATCGGCGACTCTCAGAGAGATTAGCCATGATCTCACAAATGATTCAAATATAGAAAGGCTTCCCTATCTCAATAGACCAGGTTGTAGTGCCTTTAGACGATGGATGACTAGCGATACGAATGGATATCAGGAATGTATGTCTATGCTAATGACTGAAGGAGCTTCAATAGAAACTACAACCGGATCGCCTGAAACTCTGGACCAGAGACCCTCAACTCATCCCGAAGCAAGATAGATACAGGAAAATATTTGACTCCAGAGCCTTAAAGGATTATACTGACCTCATTAAAATTTGATTTTATTCATGTCGACTCGAGAATCACTTCAACAAATTCAAGCCTTAATAGGTCGTCGTCCAACGAGAACGGATCATAATCATATTAAAGAATTGTTGTGTGATGATTATGCAATTGCAGGACTTGACGATGCTCAAATGATTATGCAGCTCTTGGAAATACTATTTTTAAATCATCATAGAAGCCCTGATCTCGCTGAAGCCGGTTATACACAAAACCAGAATTCTCAGCTGAGTCAAGCATGGATAAGACTTATCAGCGCTTTGATGAATGAACAACCTGTTCACGGATTGGCCACGCTTCAAGTCCAATATGATCAAGAAGATCAACGACTGCGAACCGTATCATTCGAATTATTAGCTGAAGATGTTGATGTACCAACCCCAGTTATGGCAGTATCAGCTGTTTTAGTCTATCAGGATGATAATGCTGATCGCGTTATTGGTCTTTATGATGAATCTGTTCCATTCAGATCAACAAGTATTGCAACTTATGATCGAAGCGGTAATATAGAGTTGGAACTTGTTTTTGGAAAAACAAGATATAGTCGAGTTGATTTACCTGGTGCATCTGCCTGGATTCGCTGCTTACCAGAAGTAACAGATCTCACAAGAGATCCCGAAACCCATTCGACAAGCTCAGGGTCCTAAGTTCATCGAAGGCAAATTCACGACGAGCAAAATTCCTGTGCAATTAAATTTAACACCTCACTGCTCACCTGCCTTAACACACATCAAAGTAGAGTAGAGGATAGAGCATTATAACTGTCTAAATATCAATACCCTATTATCCTATAATATTATTAATGGACCCAAAAATACCACCTTTCCAGTCAGGGAATAATAGGGATACTGCAAAAAAAGAAATTGAAAAAAATAAAAAAAACTAATGATTAATAATTAATGATTTTTAACCACTTCTCCCGGAGTAGCCTCGGCCAACGTCGTAAAAGATACAATTTACGACGTTATGTATATATCATTCCCCTCATTGGTATATACCCATTAATACAAAGACCCGGTTTATCATATACCAATAATCTATTTCGAGAAGAGAACCGCTCTCTTTTATGAAGTCTCTCATCGCTTGATACTAGTTAAACGGTCATTATCAAGTTGTTTACATATCCTAAGAAATACACAAGGGTCGACATGGCAAAATCTTCACCAATTTATCTATTCATATTTAGAGCGTATATTAACTCTAAATCATCACTTTCAAGGCTAATCCTATTGCTTATTGAGGATTAAATAATGCTTTAATTTAGCTTATTCTAATAGTCTAAATTGTTATTTTCAAAGCTATTTTTGTTTAATATCAAAATTATATATTGACTTATTTAGAGTGTAGTATCAACCCGACTTCTCACTTCTAAGGCTGTAGGCGGTATGATTCAGGAATGAAGTATTAAAACTATGACAATGCATACTCCTCAAGTAGAAAAACAGTACTTACAGGGATAGTCGATTTAGCGCATTATGACAAACAAAATAATTAATTTCGAGGCTATTATTTAATAAAATCTTATCTTAAATTAATTTATATTTAGCGTGTTATGACGCTCTAAAATTCTGTAAGGAGGCTATTATCGAGTTATCCACAATCCTGAAAGAAGTAAGCAGCATTACGATTGTTCAATTGCTAATCCAAATTGATCTTATATGTGGTCGTAAATACATTGTCTATGAATATAATATAGATACTATAGGATAGTATAGATACTATAGGATATAAAGTTCACGTCTGTTCGTTTTCCTTTCTCCCCTCTCCTCTCTTATATAATAACCATGTCCAAAAATATTAACCGTCCTTATGACCAACGAATTGAAAGTAAAGTTATGATCGATACAAATATTATTACCATTAAATATTCACGAATCCGATTACGAAATAACCTCTCTTCTATATGAGCATGAAAGAGACCCAGTAGGCTGTATAAGCCAGCCGCCAGAAAAAGAGCATAAATTGTCGGCGTTAAGGGCATAAATGATAATATATAGCCAAATTCAGCCACGATTAAAGTCACAACCAATGCATACTTGAGAACCTCACGTCTTATATAAGTTTTTGGATTTATTGACCAGAAAAAGTGTAAAGCGAGAGGATAAGTTGCCAAAAAAAAGGCAATAAGATTGAAAATTGGATACAACTTAAAAGATAAAATTAAGCTATAACTCAAATAAGCGCTTATGGCAAGATACAAAAAGCCAACTGAAAATGCAGCACGATATAACTGCAAGTTTTTGGCAACACCAACATTCAAGATGTTTGAAGAAAGCAACAGTGCGTAGATAGAAATCGCATAAATGCTGACATATGGCAATCTAGTGAGCCATCGTCCGGGTAAAATAAAATAAAAAAAGTAATACACAATTGTGAAATAGATAGGCATTAAAAAAAGCATTAACCATTCAGCGCCATTTATACCTTCTAAAATAGAAAAAAAGGTCGAAAAATAAACGAAGATAATAAGCAAGGGCAAAAGAAGATATACCTTTTGGCTATCGAGAAACGAAGAGACTAAAATAAAAAATGTCATGACTAAAGTAGCGTAGATAAATCTTCTCCTCTTCCCTATTTGACTAAAATAGTCAATAAAGAGCGTTGAGATTTTTTTAATACGAAATAATTTAAATAGACGTGAAGTTGGCATAAACTTTGTCGACATCTTCCAGGTCATCTAAACATTCAATCAGATGTTCAATTGTTGCAATATCATTTTGTTCAAGTGATACGGTTATCTCTGGCCGATAAAAAATCTCAATATTTGAGGCTTCAAGACCTGATAAATTTTCATGAACTTGGCCAATTTGTTCAAAAGGAATATAGACGATATATGAGGTGTCATTTTCTTCAATATCAAACGAACCTGCTTTTTCTGCGAAGGAAAACACAGCCGTCTCATCTGCTTTGTTTTTGTTGAAGACAACCACACCGCATTTCTTGAATTGATATGCAACTGAATTAGGCGTACCCATTTTACCACCTAATCGTTCGATAAGATTCTTAACTTCACTATGAGTGCGATTGGGATTATCACTTAATACCTTAATAAGTAAATGTACTCCTTTTGGAGCGAAAGCTTCATATATTATCTCTTTTAAACCTGCGCCTCCCTCTCCTTTAGCTTTTTCTATCGCTCGCATCACATTTTCCCTAGGCATATTCTCTACTTTAGCTCGCTCCACTGCTAATCTTAACCTTAGGTTATTACTCGGATCGGTTATTCCCCCACCCTCTTTAACAGCTAACGTAATTAATCGAGATAATTTAGAAAATATCTGACCGCGTTTTTGATCGTTTATTCCCTTCTGTCTTTTTATCTGTGACCATTTTGAATGACCCGACATATATCATTTCTCATGAAACTTGAAGCTTGAAACATTTAATTATAACATTATCTATTCGGTAATACATGAATCGTGAAATGATAACCAAAAATCAAACTATGTTTCATGTTTTATGCTTCATGCTTTATAATTATTTTCCCTCATTGACAAATGCTTTTTTTAAATTATACTTTCATTCCATAAAATAAGAAATCTATGAATACCTTTAAAATAACCACATCGCTACATGATCAAGCTGCTTCTCTCGCCTTAAAGGGTGATTGGAAAGCAGCGATTGCCGTCAATGAACAAATTCTTGCACTTAACAACAAAAGCACCGAGTCGTTGTTACGGCTTGGATTTGCCTATTTACAGTTAAATCAGATCATAAAATCAAAAAAAGCTTATCTTAAAGCCTTAAAAATTCAACCTGCAAATCAAATCGCGAAAAACAATTTACAAAAAATAGCAATCTTGGAAAAAAAGAAAATAGATTTTTCACCTGTGAACAAAATGAGCAATCAGTTAAACCCAAATTTATTTTTACACGTCGCTGGAAAAACCAGAGTTGTTCCTTTAATTAATATTGGTCAAGCTGATATATTAGCCAAATTAAAAATCGGTCAAAAAGTCACTTTTAAAATCAAAAAAAGACGTGTAGAAGTTCGCACCGATGAAAATGAATACGTCGGGGCTCTACCAGATGACATTTCTAAAAGATTAGCTTATTTTTTAGAAGCAGGTAGTCAATATTCAACTTTTATTAAAGAGGCATCTAAAAACACGGTTGACGTATTTGTTAGAGAAGAAAAAAAAGGCAGGAGTGTGGCTAAATATCTTTCTTTCCCTAAGAATATTCAAGATTCATTGAAAAACATGATTGATGATGAGGATAAAACCGATGATGAGTCTGAAGCTGTCGATGAAGATGTATTAGAGGAAACTGAAAGTCCTGTAGATCTTGAAGAGCTTGCCGAAGCCATTGAAGACACGGACACCTATGCAGAGGGTCATAATGAAGACGATGATGAAGAACAGGAGTGAAGCCGTCTGCTATTTATAATGCCTAACTTTATCTTTAAAAAAGACGATACTACCTTTGATCTTCGAGCGGGCGATAAATTGACGGATCTTGTCTGGATAATCAAAATCGCTCATCGATCTCACCGCTAGGATGATTGATATTACCAAAATGAGACTTAATGCAATATTAATTTCCATATTTATTCCCGTGGTCTCGTAGCCCTTGGAGCTTCAATCCCACAGCTCAGACAATTTATCATCAATTCTTATTATTATATCAGAGCTAGTCGTCTTTGCGACTTTACTCTGACAACTAAAAATTTGCCTCAAAAAAAACGCCGTTTGAGAAGGTTTTTTTGTGTTTTCTATCACCTGACAATGATCCGGGCCTTCATCATCACGCGTCAGATCAACAACAGAAATTCCCTCTCCCTCTAAAATTCGGGTTATTATTAAAGCGCTTCTATAAGATTTGTATAGTATCTGAACTGTCTTGCCTTCCTCACGTAATGATTTTTGATAAAAATATCCCTTGTATTTTTTACCGAACACGTCCTCCAAAAATATCGTATCACTCTCTTTCTTATCAACAGGACGCATAGAGATTAACGAAAAATCTTGTCGCTTTTTATCAAGTAAAAGAAAAAAAAGATAGAGTCGATCTAAAAAACCTGCATTGCCTCGTCGACCGGTTAAATAATAAATGTCTATCGGTGATAGTTTAGGTATAAAAAAATCCTCGCTGTCTGATTTGGTATATATTTTATTGATTTTTGGGAAAAAATAATAATTAACATACAAAGACAGAGCTGAGGAAAAAGATTTTTGGTAAATTATCGGTTTTTTTTCGATATCTACAAATCGACCCACGGCACCAATTCGATATCGACCATAACCGCCCGGTAAATAAATTTGGGCGTTGTTATCAAAAAAACCTAAATAATTGACATCGTCAGAAAATCCGAAGGATAAAAATGACGACTTTTCACCATAAAAAATTAAATTTAGACGATCTGGTTTTTTTATGAATAAGGATTGTGAAAAACTTCGAGAAAAACTAAAAAGAATATAAAGTGCCAAAAAAAGAATAAATATTCGGGGAATGCTATTTAGCTTTTTACTTAACCTTATCAAAATTAAATTAAATTGCAGATGCCCGTTTTATCGCGACTTGGGATTCCCCGTTCCCGCCCGACTTCACTGAAAGTGAAGGTGAGGCGGAACGAGGGAGGGTTCCCACTGGAGCAGGAAAACGCGGCATCAAAATTTGATTTAACTAACCCTACTCCATTCCATGCTCAATTTTTAATCTCTTAATTTTGCCGATAATATCTTCTTTAGAGATATTAAAATTGAACAATATTTTTCTTATTATCGACAGAGCTGCTTCAAATTCCGGTTGTATCACCACTTCGGCCCCAAGATCCTTCATCCTTTTTTGATCAAATTCTTGTTCAACTCGAGTAAAAATGATAATTTTATGATTCAGTTTTTTAGCATTTAAAATTATTGTTTCCTGAGCAAATCTTTCCGGCACTGCTGACACAATACAAGTAGCTGTCTCACACTCTGCATAATCCAGAATATCCACGTTAGTAGGATCACCATAGATGATGTTTATCCCCTGTTCTTTTGCCTTTTCTACCGTATACAAGTTATAATCGATAGCAATAAAGGGAACTTCTGCAAGAGTCAGTGCCCGACCAATATATCGACCAACTCTTCCAAATCCACAAACAATGACATGATGCTTAATATTTAAAGCTTCAATATGAGGTGGTTCTCGATCTAAAGTGTGGGAAATATAATGATATAGTGGCGGTAAATATTTTTTAACCAATTTCTTTATTTTTATATAAATATGGTTTCTGCTCTGAGCCAAAATTGGAGTTAGAATTATTGAAATAAGAACTGATACCAATGCAAAGTGATAAATCGGCTCTGATATTATTTTCATACCAAAGCCCTGATAAAGTATCACAAAAGCAAATTCTCCTACTTGAGCCAGTGAAAGAGCAAGAGAAAAACTGGTCCGACTATGAAAATGAAAAAAGATAAAAATGCCAATTATTACAGCAATTTTTATTAAAATTAAGAACATAGAAAATATTAAAATTGCTGGTATATTGGCGATAACCATACCCAAATTAACGGTTGCACCCAAAAATACAAAAAATAGAATAGCAAAAATATCCCGGAGTGGTCTGATCTGTGAAAAAATATGATAATGTTCCATCGTCTGACTGATTAACATTCCCGATATGAAAGCCGCTATCCCGGCAGAAAGCCCTAAATAAGAAAATAAATAGACTATCGAAAAAATAAATAAAATAGTAAATAAATTAAGTATTTCCCTGGATTTTTTAGCGACCTTCCCAAATAGATATGGGACTAATCGTTGACCAATAACATAAATCAGCACTAGGACTATCCCGGATCGGGCAATAGCCAGAGTAATGTTTTTAAAAAGTGCAAATCCCCCCATCCCTTGATCAAGCGATGAAGCAATAATGATAAGTGGAATAGCAACGATATCTTGAAAAACTAAAATGCCGATCGCCAAAGCGCCATATAATGAATTCTCCTCTCCCCGATCCTGTATCAACTTAGCTACAACAACAGTCGACGAAAGAGAAAAAGAAAAACCTATTATCAACGACTCCATTAAAGTCAATCTAAAAGCCATTGCCAATAAAAAAATAAAGAATGATGTTAACAATACTTGACATAATCCGCCGAGTACAATAATGCGACCAAATCGGCGCAGATTGCCAATATTCATTTCAAGTCCAACGGTGAACAATAAAAGAATGACACCGATACCGGCAAAATGAGATAAAAAGTCGGATGAAAACTGTTCTTTAAGAAAGATTCCCAAAATGATACCACCGACTATATAACCAACAATCGCTGGTAATTTGAACTTTAAGGCTAAATAACCACCGATAAAAGGGACCAAAAGAAATATTATGGTATTAAAAAGCACCGGAAGTGAAAATTCACCCATAAAAATATAATAGCATAATAATTTAGCAGGTGGCACGAAACGGGGAGCCCCATCCAAGCGCGCAGTAAATCCAAGCTTGATGCCACATTTTCTTAGCGACAGAAGGAGCCCTCTCTCGTACGGCCTAGTCTCCACCTTCGGTGAAGCCTGGCCGATACGGAGAATCCCAAGTCGTTAAAAAATGGGCATCTGCGCTTGAGGCTTATATACGAGCACTTGATGGGGAGGACAGAGTGACAGAATCTGCTAAATTATTTTACTAATCGCTTTTCGCAGGTTAAACAATAGCGGGCTTCAGGCATTAATTTAAGACGTTCAATAACAATCGGGTTGTTACAACTGCTGCATTTACCATATTTTTTTTTGCTCATTTTCTGAAGGGCTAAGATTACATTGTCTAATTTACGTTTTAATGTCAGAATCTGCGCTTCTATCGTCTCATGACCAACTTTCTCCCTTACGTCTGTATCGACTGCAGCGTTATCTATAGCATGATCTGGATCGGAAAAAGGATCTTCTTCTTTTAAATTTTCAATCCTTTTTTTTAGGTTCTTTTCTTGTTCGAATAATTTTTTCTTGAATGAATCCTGTAGTTCTTTTGAAATTAATTTTGCCATATTGTGTTATTTTTTTTAAACGATCCTTAATAAGGTTAACTAATTCTATTCTAAAAAAATACAAAAAATAACCCCCTAATGTCAAGACTATAGCTGCGGAGATTATTAGGTTAAAATTTATTGAGCCCAAGTATAAATGATTCTGTTTAAGATTGTCAAGCAATAAATTATCTAAGCCAAACCAAAAAAGGGCAAAATAAAAAGCAAAACCATGCGGTAAGATTGTCCGCCTAACCAGCAGCAATATTTTATAGGTTATATAAGTGCCAACAAATAAAATAATTGCTTCATATAAAGGCGTTAGGTGTCGAAGTCCTATGTAACCGCTGTATTTGACTGCCAGAAAAAATTTGGTACTTGTACCAACATCAACACCGGCAAAAAAACTTCCAATTTTAGCAATTGCAGCAGCCAAAAGCACTGGCGAGACATAATAATCAAAAACTTTTATTATTTCAGTTTTTTTCAATGAATGATAAACTGATAAACCTAAAAGCCCTCCAAAAATCATACCAAATGCTGACATGCCGGGAAAACCATTAATAAGAATAAATTTGAGTAGACTAAAGCCAAAATTCTTAAAATTGATAATGACAAAAAAAAGTCGGCTGAAAAAAATCGCCAATATTAGTGACACAAAGACCGAATCAAACATTTCTTCTTCTTTATAAGATGTCAATTTGACGGATTTCCAGAACAAAAAAAGACCCCAAAAAAAACTCAGGACCAAAAAAACACCGAATGTATAAATCTTAATGAATTTAAAGTCAAAAAGAATCGGCAACATTCACCAATTATATCAAATGAACAAAATATTGATCGCGTTTACTGGAAAAGGCTGTCTATATAGGATATAATACCTACATGCCCAATGAAAGATTACATACAGACCATATGATTGAGGTGGCTCTCTCAGCTCGATTGGATCCAGATAAGCCTTTAGTGGAACAACAAGTCGAAAATCAAACTTTGCTCGCCGCTATTTTTCAACTTTGCAGGGTGGTCTGTCCAAATGTTCCACCAAGACAAACGTCGACGAGACGAGCAATTAGACGTCACGCTCATCAACATGATCGAGCTCATGACCATCCTACTGACGTTGATTTAACCTACATAGCTCTAGATGAAAAAAATCACGTTTATACTACGGATTTATCCCTTCCAACAGCTCTACTTCGCAATTCTGGTTTATTAGGTAGTGCTACTGAAAGAATTTCGTCGGCTCCTGATGACTCAAGACAAAATACATTAAGAGTAAGCTTTAGTAAGGAAAGACCAGATGAATATGATCTCCAACTACGTTATGAAGTTGACCATCCGTTAGACGCTCAAGAAACGCCGGCTTTACCCGGATATGATTCAAGCGCTCCAGGATTTATGGGATTGGTAATTGAAGAAAGTTTTGTTTTAAGACGAATAGATGTAGATGGAGCTCAACAATTTGAAGTAGGCATATATGACTCATCAGAAGACCCGCAACGGCCAATATTCATACCGAGTATTACTCGAAAAATGGTCCACCCCAATCTTTATTTTATGGGTGCTAATTGGAGTTTTCGCGGTCAAGAAACACCTCAAGAAAGTGGAGTAATCAATGCTGCTGATTTAAATGCGACGATGGGTATTTTAGTTGGTGCCATGAGACCAAGCGTCCTTCCCAAAGCTGCATAACGACGGGAACTTACAAATTTCTGATCGGGATCAAAAAGTCAAAACCAGTATAATATTGATTATTATGATTAAGCTTTATAACTCTGCTTCGAGAAAACTTGAAATTTTTAAGCCTCTCAACCCTAAGGAAGTCAAAATCTATGTCTGCGGTATCACTCCCTATGACGCCAGTCACCTCGGGCATGCATTTGTTTTTACCATCTTTGATACTTTGATTAGATTTCTAAAATTCAAAGGGTATGGCGTAAGTTATGTCCAAAATATAACCGACGTTGATGATGATATTTTAAAAAAAGCCAAGGAAATTAATGAGAATTGGCAGAATTTAGGGAATCTCTGGGTAAAAGACTTACTCGCTGACTTTGATTTTATAAATATTGTAAAACCGGACGTCATGCCCAGAGCCAGTGAGGTGATTGACTTAATTATTCAAATAATTAAGTCGCTTGAAGCAAAAAAAATTACTTATACGGTCGACGGCATCGTATACTTCTCTGTCGCAGATTTCAAGCGATATGGCAAACTCTCTCGTCTCACACCAGAACAAATGGTTAAAATTTCCAGTATCCGCGGTAATGACATCAAAGATCCAAACAAAAAAAATCCACTAGATTTTGTTTTGTGGCAAAAATCGATCACAAATGAACCTTTCTGGCCTTCTCCCTGGGGCCAAGGCCGACCAGGATGGCATATTGAATGCACTGCAATGAACTTAAAATATTTAGGATCACAAATCGATATTCATGGCGGCGGATCAGATCTTATCTTTCCTCATCATGATTCCGAAATCGCTCAATCAGAAAGCTATACGGGTAAAAAACCTTTTGTAAAATATTGGCTGCATTGTGGAATGGTTTTATATGAAAGTGAAAAAATGAGCAAATCTTTGGGGAATCTGGTTTTTATCAAAGATCTGAAAAAAAAATATTCTGCCAATGCAATCCGCTGGCTACTGTTGTCTAACCATTATCGCCGACCATGGGAATATATAGAGGAAGATTTGAAAGATTGTCAGAAGATCGTAGATCGGTTTCAACGCTTGATACCGCGTTTTCCTGCTCCAGTGGGAGCCCTCCCTCGTTCGGCCTCGTCTCCAACCGCGTCAGACGCGGTGAAGCCGGGCCGGAACGGGGAATCCCAAGTCGCGATAAAACGGGCATCTTCGCTTGAAGCCTTCATGAATACTTTAGCCCTAGATTTCAATACATCAAAAGCTTTGTGGATACTAAAAAATGAAAGCGACGTTGATCAAAAAAAAGCGATGTGGAATTTGTTAGGATTTAGATAAATGTATGTCTAGTGATCAAAAATCGGCACAGGTAGTTACGTTAATTATTATTTTAATAATTGCCGTATCGATAATTTTTGGTACTTATAATCTAGTGCGTAATTCCCCTAAATCTTCTCCGCACGCCCAAACACGATCTGATCATCAAATCTTTTTTCCTAACATCATGATTCAATCAGGATCTCTAAAGACTAGGATGCTTGAAGAAAATGAATTCACGATCTCGGGTAAATTTATTTTTTTGAACGCACTATCATCTACGCTGGAAAATTGGTCTCTTTGGCTGTCTTTAGATAGTAGCGGTGATACTGTAATAAGCAACGTGGAGCGCGGTAGATTCACTGATGAAGCCAGCTATCCAGCTCCAGCAAAAAGGAACAGTCCTATCCCCTATCTTGATAGCAATGAAGGTCTTTTGTTGAAAAATGATAATTTATTGAGTAATGATTTTAAATTAAATGCACAAGTCCCTGTAAATATCTGCAATGTTTACTTAAACTATAAAAGTGAATATCAACAATTCACTCCTTTTTATCAAATCAATCTCTGTAATTAACTAGTTGTCATTCCCGACCTGATCGGGAATCTATTTAATAGATCCCCGTTTTCACGGGGATGACGTCTTTTATTTATTCGAAGTTATATTTTTGCTTCTTTTTATCAGATCTTTGAGAATTTTGAATAAATTTTTCCCTTCTTCTTTTATCACCTTAGGACTACTTCCTCGTTTGACAAAGGATACAATTACTTCAAACACGCCACTGCCATGTTTTTCTTTAACTATCACCTTAGCCCGCTCAACATCGTGTCTTTTCACAAAACGTTTGTTAATTATCGTCAAAAATTGATTTACCATGTCGATGCTTTTTGCCGATAAATCTTTAGCTACAACATCTATTTTCAAAAAATTATGTTTTCCTGCAAAGGTAGAGAGAATATCTCTAGTTGTGATAATCCCAATCGGATTACTTTGGTTATCGAATATCAATACGCTGCCTATCTTATTTTTCAAAATTAACTTAGCTGCGTCAGAAAGTGTATCTTGTTGAGTCAATGATAGAACTTTAGTTTTCATGAAATTTTTTACATGCGTATGAAGCAGCGGAACTTTATTGCCCTCTCTGGACATCGACCCTTGACGTTCTTTTGGCATGGTTAAAAAAGAAATAAGATCAAAATAACTTAAGATGCCTTTAATTTGCAGATCTTCTGACAAGACAATAAGTTTAGAAATCCCATGCTTTTTAAACAAAGTCAAGGCACGGGATATGTAATCATTTTCCAATAGCGAAATAAGAGGTCTTTTTCGATTAATGAAACGCCCGACCGGAGTCCGCAACTCATCAGCGTCTTTTACTCCTTCCAATATCCGCCGGGCTGATATGATACCGATAAATTTTTGACCCCCACCATTCTGTTCAAATACCGGCAGATAGTGAATCTTGCTCTCAGTCATCAGACGAGCCACTTTTTTAAGGGGAGTATTTATATCTATTTTTGGGGGATGAATAAGACAGTGACGCGCCTTAGTATTGGCCGGATAGGACTTTTTTATCAGACAATAATATGGATTTATCACACCCAATAATTCTCCGGATTTTGAATCAATACTCTCGGAGTCAAATACAAACGCAGCGTCATGTGACGAATTGAAATATGGCATGATCGAAGAAAGCGTCTCATCCGGAGTCGTCTTAATGATATTCTCGGTTCGATAGAGCTTCTTGAGTATCATTATTTTTAATTAGTCAATAATAATTCTATCAAAGTTAGAACTCCAAATCCAGTGGCACCTTTTGGGGTAATACCCTGCGGCGCATCTTCATTATATGAGGCGCCGGCAATATCCAGATGTACCCATGGAGTTTTTTCGACAAATTCTTCCAAAAATAAACTGGCAGTTATTGCTCCACCGCCGTAACCACTGCCACTGACATTTTTTAAGTCGGCAACTTCGCTTTTCATTTTTTTTAAATATTTCTTAAATTGTGGCATCGCCCAAACCGGCTCACCTTGGCTTGAAGCGGCTTCTTTTATTTTTTCGATCAGGTCTTGATTGTTACCAAACAAACCGGCAATATCCGGCCCAAGACCAACGATGATGGCACCGGTTAATGTTGCTAAATCAATAATATAATCGGGCCGCAGATATTTTTCAGCGTAACTCAAGGCATCAGCTAATACCAATCTCCCTTCAGCATCGGTATTTAATATCTCAATTGTTTTGCCGTTTAGGGCTCTGACAATATCGCCGGGTCTGATGGCACTGCCTGATGGCATATTCTCGCAGGCCGGTAAGATTCCATAGACTTCACTTTTACATTCTTTTCTCGCTAATATTTTAAAAACTCCTAATACTGTCGCACCACCTGCCATATCAATTTTCATTGTCTCCATTGATTTAGAGGGCTTTAGGGATAGTCCACCTGAATCAAAAGTGATTGATTTACCAATTAAACACACTTTTTTTGAAGTGCTTCGACTACCGCTACCTTTATAATGCAAGATGATAAATTTAGGTTTCATATTCGAGCCTTGAGCTACTGCTAAATAAGCACCCATGCCTAAGTTTCGGCAGTCTTTGTCAGATAGAACATTTACCTCTATCTTACCCCTTGATTCCTTGGCAATATTTTCCGCGACTCTAACTAAATCATCAGGATGGGTATTTATGGCTGGTTCATTGACCAAATCTCGAGTCAACAACACGCCTTCACTGACGATCTCGCCCATTTTTAAACCCGCTCTGAACTCGTGATCTTCGTCCTTATAAATATAGAGTTCTGATATCAACATTTTTTTCTCTTTATCCTCCTCATTTTTATATTTCAAAAATGTGTATTGTGAAAGATAAAAAGACTGAGAAATGGTACGACCGAGATCAAATGAAGATTTTGTTGAGATATCATCCAATATCAGCGCCGCTGATTCATACTTTAACTCAACTGTAGATCGAATTCCATTGCTCAGCGCTTCTTGAAAAAACGGGAGTGTCAATTTCTGCTTTTCACCAACTCCAAATACTACGACACTATCGTAATGAATTTTTTCAGTTTCATGAAGAACAAAAATTTCGTCCTTTTTAAATTTAAAACGAAGATGTTTAGCCTTTTTTGAAAGTCTACCACCTAATATTTGATCAACTTTATTGAATATACCGTTACTCTTACTATGAGCTTCAAATACTGGAATCAAAAGAACGCTTCCTTGAGGTTTCTTCAGAAAATCACCTGTAATTATATTGATTTTTGCTTTAATCATAAGTGAGTCATTATTTATAGCTGATAATACTTAAGGTGTCAAGTCTTTATCGATAAATAATTACTATTTATTTGCCTCTTTAATTGCAGTTTCCGGACTTGTAACATAGACCCACCAATTGTTCAACTTACCATCAGGTGACCGTCCTAATTTTCGAGGTATATGCTTAAACCACCAATCATAATACCCTAGGTCTGTTTCTTTCCATGTGAGACCATTTACAGGATTTGATTTCCCCTGAAAATTTGGATATGTAAAGAAATCGTCACAATATGAATTTACCGTGAAATCATTAATATTATAAATATATTCTTTATTTTGGGAGTTGGGCGCATAATGAATACTTCCACATCCAACTATCGATCGGTTTAGATCGTCTTTGATGCTCAATCCAAATTTCTCCCAATTGTTTAATTCAGGATATTTCCACCGTCCATACACATGTGTCATAGTTGCTTCAATTCGATGTCCATACGAATGTACGGCATTCCCCTCTCCAGTTCTCAGATCAATTGACAAAGTCGGGACATTAAATTTGCACTCCTTTTTTATTTCTGTCAAACCATTTATGCTAAATGGATTAGGACCAATCATATCATTTTCACCCATACCTATCCATGGAATAGTCGCCACCCAAACTTCATTAATTTCACCTCGGTTGACTTTTTGGCAGATCTCGTATTTATCAAACAATTGATTATAATTCACCAGAAAATTTTGCTTAAATTGTGAACATTCCTCCTTAGTTTTTTCACCACGATTACATTTATAAAACAAATCTTCAAATTCAGTAACTTTATCACTATTTTTCATCGGCGGTTTTTCAGAAATTGTCGCCGAACTTACTATTTCATATTGAGCATTACTGTATTTAGATACAAATGCGGCAACATTTTTAGCTCTATTGAGTGGATCGTCCTGGGGCGGAAATAAATCAAACACGGGTTTATTGCCTTTAGTCGTAAGAGAAAAATTGTAAATCAAAAGATGCACCTTTCGCTTGAGTTTTGATTTTAGAGGTACGACTTCAGGTTGCTCTTGTATTGATACATTCAGATTAACCCCAATATTTGAGGCCAGAATATATCGTGAGGCGATTGTTTGATAATGAGTGTTATAATCCTGCAATGTAACATGAGCTGATAACCAATAACGCCTGTCTCTTTCAATGATAGCTCGTTGATTTGAAATTCCACTTCGTAAATAAAATCTTTTTATTAAAAAAGAATATGTGCTATTTAAAGTTTTTTTGAGACTATTTTCACTGAAGCTACTTATCGGAGAACACTGATATGGTTTATCGCCCGAACATATAGAAACTTCCACATTTTTTATTGAATAATTAAAAGGATTGTCTATGGTAACTTTGCCTCTTAATTCTCCTGAGGGACCATAACATCTACCATCAAGTATTTGACCACCTAAGGGACAACACCAATGAGGCACATCACCACCACCATAACATCGTGAATCCCAACCACCTACCTCATAAGGATAACAACTTTTGCCATCAGCTCCACAGAAACCTACACATTGGTTATCGACATTTTTCATACCCTTAGGACAACACCAATGACGTACATCACCACCGCCATAACAACTTTCATCCCAACCTGTTGGTGCGGAATTATAGCAGGATTTCCCAGTCGCATCACAACTTCCAGCGCATTGATTATCTAATAATTTAGTGTTTTTTGGACAACACCAATGAACCACATCGCCATTACCAAAGCATTTCGAATCCCATCCTGTTGGCTCGGGTCTATAGCAATTTTTTCCGTCAGCTCCGCAAAAACCGACGCACTGGCCATCAAGAGCCTTTTTACCAGTAGGGCAACACCAGTGGATCACATCGTCAATTCCCCGACAAACTTCATCATATCCGGTATTCTTAGACTGATAACATTGTTTTCCCGTAGTATCACATCTTTTGGCAATGCAGGTGTTTGCTTCACCCAATTTCATACCCCATGGGCAACACCAATGTATTGCTTCGTCTGTGCCTTTGCATATTTCATCAAATCCGTTAGGTACCGGCCGATAGCACTCTTTATCGGTCTTGTCACAACGGTTGCTTACACAAACATTATTTTCAGCTATAGTACCTTCAGGACAACACCAGACTGAATTATCACCCAATTTGCATGAATAATCCCATCCTGTCGGGGGCTGAATATAACAATACAATCCCGTTCTGTTACAAGGCACTAAAGCTGAAGTCGGCTGTTGTTGAATCCTTGATTTGGCTTTTGAATTTAGCGAGTAGGAAAAATTTAGCAAGTATGCGGTTAAAACCAGGCTGATAAAAATCAGTAGTATAAACCACGGTTTGATTTTAAACCGATATTGCATACGGTATAAATTCAGTATATCATTTGTCTTGCCAATCTTTTGGTGACTTTAACCAGAGCTCGATACTTTCTTTCTCATCTTTTGTCAATTTCCCGGATTGATATGCTTGGGCTACTATGATTTTACCGGTCGTCAGGGTATAAAATTTAATGTCATTTTCTTTCAAAAGACTAATTGATGCTTCAGTTTCATAGGTAGTTGTCGCAATACAAGCGACCACTTCACCCCCCTGTTCTCTCACAGTCTGAGCGTTATTGACAACCGACGTAGCAGTTGATATATGATCTTCAATAATCAAAACCCTACTGCTTTTTTTTAAAAAGCCTTCCAATTTATTCCCCTTGCCATATGATTTAGTGGAAGGCCTGACATATACTAGTGGCAACTCAAGCGCAGCTGCGACAAGTGATGCTTGAGGAATCGCTGCTGATGCAGTGCCTGATATATAATCGATTTTATCTAGTCCAACTTCGGTCTTTATGATTTGAAGATAGAAGTCGACAATTTGCTTCCTTTCTTTGGGATATGACAATACTAAGCGATTATCCAAATATATTGGACTTTTTAGACCACTCGTAAAAGTAAACGGAGGATCAAAGCGAAAAGATACAGCGTTGATGTCAATTAAAATCTGAGCGGTTTGTTGTGATATTATCTTATTCATATAATTGATACATCTTATATATTTTTTGCTATAAAGCTTTGAAATATACTAACTGTAATTCGTTTTCTTGAGGGAACCCACCACATTCGTGCTTACCCTCTACGAAAACTTCAAACAGTTTTTAATATTTCTCCGCAATATCAAAAAATATACAAGATTAAATACTGTTTAATACAAATGGTAATTTAACTCTTCAATAAATTTATTTGATTCCTTAATTTTTCAGTCTCTTTCTTTACATTTTCCGAATATATAATGCTTCGTCCAACGGCAATGATAAGACCAGCTTTTTTACTGTTTAATCCCACCTTCAATGTTTTCTCCAAATCTCCTCCCTGAGCGCCGATACCGGGTACTAAAATTGTCATATCACCAACGATCTCCCTCACTTTTTGCAGTTCTTCCGGATAGGTAGCACCGACAACTACCATTAAGTTTCCATTTTTATTCCATGCTGTTGCTACTTTTTCGGCAACATGCTGAAACAGTGGCTTACCATCGCTTATGAGATTCTGCAGCTCTCCTGCTCCGGGGTTAGATGTTCGACACATAACCACTATTCCTTTTTCCTTTTGATCAAAAAATAATGACAGCGCTTCTCCACCCATATATGGATTTACGACAATCCCGTCTGCATTCAAATATTCAAAAGCATATCTTACATAGCCGCGATTAGTATTGCCGATATCGCCCCTTTTGGCATCAAGTATCACCGGAAGACCGGAGGTAACTCGATGGATATAGTCAATCGTTCTTTTCAACGCTTCAATACCTGGCGCTCCCTGCGCTTCATAAAAAGCGCTATTTGGCTTGTAACAGCAAACTAATCCATGTGTTTCATCAATTATTTTTTTATTAAATTCAAAAAGGTCAGAAGTTTTTTCATCAGGGTCAAGATTGATGCAGAGAAGAGAGTTATTCTTTAAGATTGCGGAGTCAAGTTTTTGTTGAAATGTCATATAATAAATTTTACACAATTTTAAATTGATTTAAAACTATCATTTTGATATCATAATTAAGATGCTTCATCAACCGTTCTACGATCCGACAAAATCCTATGATGATAATTACGAATCTGGTCCATTTGGCGCTTTTGCCGCGTCGAACGCGGCTGACGCAGACGGGAAAAAATACATTCAAAATGGTGACCCGAAATTTGATTATTTAGGACATAAAGTTTATCTTCCTTTTGGGATTCCGGCTGGTCCACTAATTAACAACAAATTTGTGACAGCTGCATTTAAGAAAGGATTTGATATTTGTGTCTATAAAACTGTCAGATCAGATGTTTATCCTTGTCATCCCTACCCCAATATTTTGTCGGTTGATTTGAAAGGAGATCTGACCATCGAACGGATGAAACAGCCACTTGTTGCAAGTGTCGACTACCAAGAACCACTTTCGATTACCAACTCATTTGGCGTGCCGTCAAAGAAACCGGAGATTTGGCAAAAAAATGTCAAGGAAGCCTTAAAAGCTGTTGGTAAGGGACAGTTGATGATCTTGAGTTTTATGGGGACGGTCAGAGAAGGACAAACACAGAAGGAATTTGTTGAGGATTTTGCTTTAGCAGCGAAACAATCTCTTGATACTGGGGCCAAAGTTTTGGAAATCGATATCTCCTGCCCGAACGTCGGATCGGAAGGATTGGTCTGCTATGACCTTGATACATCTAAAAAAATATGCGCTGCTGTCAGAGCTGTCATCGGCGATGCCCCTCTTGTATTAAAAATCGGCTATTTTAAAAGCGACGTCGAACTTGAAGGATTTGCAAAAATCGCAGCTCGATATGCACAAGACATTGCAGCAATAAATACTTTGGGGGCTAAAATTGTGGATAAAGATGGTCACCAAGCGCTACCTGGAAGTCCAGTGCGTTTAATTGGTGGTGTATGTGGTACGGCGATAAAATGGGCGGGATTACAGATGGTGAAACGTCTTGTCAACATTCGCAAAAAAATAGGTGCGTCATTTACTATCACCGGTGTCGGTGGCGTCACTACACCGGATGATTATTTTGAATATAAAAAAGCCGGTGCTGATGTCGTCATGTCGGCAACCGGCGCCATGTGGAATCCTTACCTAGCGCAAGAAATTAAAAAAGTGACATAAAGTCGAGGCTAAACACCTGTGAGGTGTATCTGATTACTTTTGTCGTATGCTATAATAATCGCCGTATGGTCTCCTCAAGATTTTTACAGGATAAATCTACTTCGCTAAAAAAAGAACTCCAATTTTTAAAAAAAATAAAAACTGAGGAAAAATATTTTTTGAAAAAAAGTAAAGATACCATCGCGAAGAGAACCAACCAAATGAAGGAAACAAAAAATCAGGCATTTGATACTGTTTCGCTTTGGGGTTTATACGGCCGTGATGACATGAAAGCTTTTAAATCCGTGACTCTCCCCCTTTTTATGAGTACGACCGGTGGACCGTTTGACAGCTTGGTGGATGGCAGTCTACTTCTTTCATATAAAACCATTGATGATCCCAACAAAGCCTATACCCGCATCGATAATCAAAATCCTGATCACTTGGCAATGAAAATTGCAGCGCTTGAAGGCCTTGGAGTACCACAGCTGACGCAAGGAATCTGTACCTCATCTGGCATGTCGGCAATTATGATGGCAACTATGCCGTTTTTGCAGTCGGGTGATAATTTTGTCTCTTCAAACCGTGTCTATGGCGGCACCCAACAGCTATATGACGTCACCTATCCTAAGTCCGGCTGGCAAGTACGATGGATTGATAAACCCTGGATTTTATCGAGTTGGGAAAAAAGAATTGATAAAAAAACCAAATTTTTATTTGTCGAATCGCCCAGTAATCCCACGCTCTATATCGCTGATCTTGAAGCGTTGTCAAAATTAGCTCATAAATATAATCTGCCATTAATTGTTGATTCGACATTGGCTTCTCCGGCTCTGACCCGACCATTTGAATATGGTGCTGATATCGTCGTCCATTCAA
>Ga0155252_114_pt2 | contig 121879 bp, 127 predicted proteins | sample RifCSPhighO2_02_FD_106220 | JGI IMG/M metagenome (GOLD analysis project Ga0155252, IMG submission 106220) | Candidatus Roizmanbacteria bacterium RIFCSPHIGHO2_02_FULL_37_13b
ATAGAAGATTTAATGAAAGCTGTTGATGATTACATACCTGAACCAGCACGAGATGTCGATAAGCCGTTTTTGATGCCAATCGAAGATATATTTACTATTCAAGGGAGAGGAACGGTTGTTACAGGCCGTGTTTCACGAGGTATATTGAAAGTGAATGAAGAAGTAGAAATTGTGGGATTAAAAGATACTCAAAAGACTGTTGTAACCGGTGTTGAAATGTTTAAGAAATTACTAGATGAGGCTCGTGCCGGTGATAACGTCGGACTGCTTCTTCGAGGTATAGAGAAAGACAAAGTTTTAAGAGGTCAGGTTATCGCAAAGCCAGGTACAGTGACTCCTCATACAGAATTTGATGCAGAAATTTATGTACTAACTAAAGAAGAGGGTGGCCGACACAGTCCTTTTTTCAAAGGTTATCGTCCACAATTTTACATTAGAACAACAGATGTGACTGGTGAAGTCGCGCTTCCGGCGGGAGTGGAAATGGTAATGCCGGGTGACAATGTGAAAGTTCAGGCAAAGTTGATTTATCCAGTAGCTTTGGAAGAAGGTCTCAAATTTGCCATCCGTGAAGGGGGGCATACCGTCGGAGCTGGAGTAGTGACTAAAGTTATTAAATAATCGGATTATTTTTTAAGTATCGCTCTTTTATAATCATGCCAAAAGGAAGGATTCGTATAAGATTGAAGTCGTTCGATCATCGATTGATAGACGAAACCTGTCAGAAACTCGTTGATACTGCGACGAAGACAGGAGCTTCTTTTATTGGGCCAATTCCATTACCGACAAGGATTGAACACTTCACGGTTAACCGTTCATCATTTGTCGATAAAGATAGTCGAGAGCATTTTGGCATGAAAACGCATAAAAGACTACTAGACATAGTTAATCCTACAAATCAAACGATTGATTCTTTGATGCATTTGGATCTTCCGGCAGGTATCAGCGTCGAAATAAAGATGTAATTTTCCTTCCTTCTGTAAAAATAATTATTCCGCAAGCATAGATAAAAGCCATAAAAATCTGCTCGAAGTTTAACGGGTAACTGTGAAACACTCTCTGAAAGAAAGGTAAATAAAGTATTAAAGGATGGATGAGTAATGGTAATGCTATAGCGGCCAGAAGGATTGTTTTCTTAAGACTTTTTAGATGTGATATTATCAGTGTTTGATATAACCACAGGTCTACTAATATAAACGGTTGTAAAAAAATTAATGTGGTGAAAGCCATAGTCTGAGCTATGGAAAGATTTTGACTCCTTAAGCCAATCATAAATGAAATTACGACAAACAAACTACCAATCAATCCAAATCCGATGATATAACGGAAATCACTGATGTTGATAATACTCTCTGCATGATTCCATTTGAGTTTGGATTGATGTTTACTTTGCGGAGTGAAGGCCAAAGACAGGGCAGGCAAGCCATCAGTGACCAAATTAATATACAAAATTTGTAAGGCGGTTAAGATAGGCGGAATTCCAATAATCGCTGAGAAAATTACAGCAAATACTTCTGCGGTATTTGTGGTTAATAAATAAATGACGGAGTTTTTTATGTGGTGATAAATTGATCTGCCTTCTTCAATCGCGCTTATTAGTGTTGCAAAATTATCATCGGTGAGGACGATATCGGCGACATCTTTGCTGACATCGGTTCCGCTTAAGCCCATTGCAATACCGATATCAGCTTGTTTTAATGCTAAAGCATCATTTATTCCATCTCCGGTCACAGCAACAGATTCACCTAAGCTTTGAAGTATTTTAACCAATCGATATTTGTGATACGGAGTCGTCCGGGCAAAAATTTTGACCTTTCCTATGATCTTTGAAAGTGCATCGTCAGAGTAGCTATCAAGTTGTTCACCAGTTATAACATCTTCATTTTCTTTAATGATGCCAGCATCAATGCCTATTTTTGCTGCGGTAAATTCATTATCACCGGTTATCATCAAAACCTTGATGCCGGAATCAAGAGCCGCCTTGACAGCAAATTGAATTCCTGATCTAAGGGGGTCAGAAATAGCGACAAAACCTAAAAAAATTTGATCTTGGTGTATGTTGCCTTTAAGACTATTTTTATAGGAAAAAGCTAAAGTTCGATAGCCTGTTCTTGCAAGACTTTTTACCTGGTCGATAATTTGTTTACGATCCATAGTCTTTAATTTCATATTTCGTGAATTATTGAGCCAGTGAGTGCATGAGTTAATTACTGATTCCGGAGCGCCTTTGGTAAATACATAACCATCTTTATTATTTTTTACCATTACCGACATAGACTTTTTGACTGAATCAAATGCGGCTTCATCTATAATTTGCCAAGATTTTCGGACTTGATCGATATCCATCCCGTGTTCACGAGCATAAATAAGTAATGCGCCTTCAGTTGGATCACCGATCATATCGTAGCTCTTATCTGCCTTATAAATTAGTGACGAGGTTGAACACATTATGCCATTGAGTACTAATAGACGAAAGGCAGGATTAGATTTGTCGATATTAACCTTGCTATCAGATATTTTGCCATCTATTGCTATTTTTTCAACAACCATTCTATTGGTAGTTAGAGTTCCGGTCTTGTCTGTTGCAAGGACTGTGATTGATCCTAAGCCTTCGACAGCAGATATTTTTCGAACAATCGCCCCACGTTTTGCCATCCGTTCAACGCCAATTGCAAGACTAATAGTCATAACCGAAGGTAAACCTTCCGGTACTGCCGCAACAGCAAGACAAATTCCAAAGATAAAACTTTCGAGAATATCTCTACTTCTTATGAAAGTTAAAAAAAAGACGACGAGTGATGCCAAGATTCCGGCAGCGCCCATTCTTCCAGTGAATATATCCAATTTTTTCTGGAGTGGAGTTTTTTGATCATTAATTTGATTGAGACTTTGAGCAATATGACCAAATCGTGTTTTATATCCTGTCTTTATGACCTCTCCAAAGACTCGTCCTTTTACAATAGTTGTCCCTAAATAAATAATGTTATTTTGATTGTCAGATTCATGTTTAATAACCGGTTGTGATTCGCCCGTCAATGCACTTTCATTTACTTCAAAATGCCAAGATTTAAATATTTTTATATCGGCAGGGACGATTGTTCCTTGCTCTAAATGAACAATGTCTCCTTCGACTAAAAATCGATTATCTATTTCTTTTTCCAGGCCATCTCGAATCACTCTGACCTGTGTGATCGTCATTTTTTTCAATGACAGAAGAGACTGCTCTGTCTTATATTCCTGATATGTACCTAGTGCAGCATTAAGAGCCAATATTAAAAAAATAAAGAATGAATCAAGTAAAGCCCCTGAAAAGTAGGAGATTATAGAAGCTCCAATTAAAAGCACAGACAGAAAATTATAAAATTGATTGAAAAAGGAAGCAATAACGCGATAATTTCTTTTTTCAGGTATTTGGTTCAGACCATCCCGATTTAATCTTTTTTCTGCTTCATTTGTTGAAAGACCATTTTTGAGCATGACAATATTGATTATAAACAATTTATCGATCTCTTTTTAGTTATTGACGACATATGCTTCGTACTATATAATTTACTCTAATGTTAAATAAGACGGCTCTAAACAGTTTTATTTAATTTGTCGGATTGATCGGGTTTTTAAAAAGGCCCCAATCTGGGGTTATTTTTTTTATTATGGCATTTATTTTAGGTCAAAAAAGCAAATCAGAGCAAATGTTTGACGGCAATGGCAATCGCATTGTTGTTACTAATATCGATACTTATCCCTGTTATATAGTTAATTTTAATGAAAATGAAACTAAAGGGCAGCTGATAATAAGGCTTGCTCAAGGAAAAATTACTAAAAATAGCAAGCCCTTACAAGGACAGCTAAAAAAAGCGGGGATTAAAACCCCGCTTCGTTTTTTAAAAGAGATGAAGATACCTATAACTTTCGTTGAAAAATTTGAAAAGAACGGCAAAAAAGCATTTAAGTTTAACGAAAAAGAAATTGAAGTAGGAATGGAAGTAAAACCAATAGATTTTTTTAAGAAAGATGATATTGTTTCTGTAACCGGTGTCTCCAAAGGAAAGGGGTTTCAGGGGGTAGTAAGAAGACATCGATTTTCTGGTGGTCCCCGAACACATGGTCAGTCAGATAGAGAAAGAGCTCCAGGGTCGATTGGTTCATCGACGACTCCGGGCAGGGTCTTAAAAGGTAAGAGAATGGCTGGAAAAATGGGAAAAGAAACAGTAACAGTTAAAAATCTTAAAATTGTCGAGGCTACTGATAAACATTTGCTTATCAAAGGGTTAGTTCCAGGCGCTAAGGGATCGTTGATCGCGATTTACTCAATACGCGGTGATAAATAAATATGGAAAAAAAATTAATTAAAGCGGAGCGTAAGGAGCTTAAAGAAAAAAAGCCTACGATTACAAAGGCAAACAAACTGACGGCCGATGTATATGATATTGAGGGAAAAAAAATTGAGGGAATAACCTTAGATGAACGAATCTTTAACGTTATTGTATCTGCACGATTAATGGCTCAATATGTTCGAGTATACAATGACAGAACACATCAAGGAACGAGAGAGACAAAGACAAGAGCCGATGTTATAGGTTCGACGGTTAAAATTTTTCGACAAAAAGGAACAGGAAGAGCGCGTCATGGTAGTAAAAAGGCCCCTATCTTTGTTGGAGGTGGTGTAGCTCACGGTCCTCATGCAAAAACCGACTTTTTGACAATAAATAAAAAACAAAAAAGACTAGCACTTTATGGTGCTTTAACTGCACAATTCAAAAAAAGTAAATTCTTGTTTGTCAAGGGATTAAGAGAGATTGAACCAAAAACTAAGAAAATGATTGAATTTTTTAAAAAAATAAATCTGGAAAAAAGCAATAAATTACTAATTATCTATCCTATCGATAAATCTAAAAACATTATTCTGTCCGCCAGAAATATCGAGGGTATTAGTCTAATGAATGTAACCAATCTAAATGCCATGGAAGTTCTCAAAGCGAAGCATATATTGATGTGTGTAGAAGCTTTAGATTTTTTCAATAAAAAATGAATATAAATGAAATTATTATAAAACCAGTAATTACAGAAAAAGGTCTGAACCAGATCAATTCCCAAGTTTATACCTTTGAGGTTTCCATAAAAGCTAATAAATTTCAGATAAAGAAAACAGTTGAAGATATGTTTAAAGTCAAAGTGGAAAATGTAAAAACGATGATACGTAAAGGTAAGTCTCGTCGAGTCGGTAAAAAAATGAAGACGAAGAAATTATCGCAGCGAAAATTTGCGTACGTAAAAGTCAGTTCAGGTAAAATCGATCTTTTCCCGCATAAATAATATGAATAAATCAACAAACGTTCCAAAGACATTGAATCCAGAAAAAGTTCTAACAAGGATTCTAAAAAAGAGATCGGGTAGAGACAATTCTGGACAGATTTCAGTTAGACATCAAGGTGGAAGGCAAAAACGATATTATCGTTTTATTGATTCCAGTCGTGATAAAAAAGATATGGAAGCTAAGATAATAGGAGTTGAATACGATCCTAACCGGACCGCAAATATTTCTTTGGTTGAATATAAAGATGGAGTTAGAAAGTATATTTTGCACGTTGAAGGTCAGATGATAGGCGACAAAATTATATCGTCATCAATAGTTGAGGTTAAAATCGGTAATGCCATGTTTTTAAAAAATATTCCATTAGGTACACAAATTCACAACGTTGAACTTTATCCTGGTCAGGGAGGGGCTCTTATAAAGAGCGCTGGGTCGAGTGGAGTAGTCATCGCTAAAGATGAGAAATACGCAGATATCAAATTGCCTTCAAAAGAAGTTCGTAAAATTCTATTGACTTGCATGGCGACAATAGGACAAATCAGTAACGTTGCTCATAAACTAGAAAAAATAGGCAAAGCCGGACGAAATAGACTAAAGGGGATTCGGCCGACCGTTCGAGGAGTGGCTCAAAACCCTCGCAGTCATTCGCATGGTGGTGGTGAAGGAAGATCCGGGATCGGTATGCATCCAAAGACTCCTTGGGGTAAATCAGCTATGGGAACGCGAACGAGAAATAAAAAAAAGTGGAGTAATAAATTAATAGTCAAACGTCGTAACTAGGCAATAAAAACATGGAAGTTAAAGCTTATATAAAGTATCTGAGAATTTCGCCAAAGAAGTTAAGATTGCTTGTAGATGATATAAAAAGACAGACGCCTAGAGTAGCACTTGAACTTCTTCCTTTAAGTTCAAAGCGAGGTTCTAAATTTCTTTTTAAAGCGATTAAATCAGCAGTTAATAATGCTAAAGTCAAGATTAGTGCTGACATCGATGATTTACGTTTTAAAGCCATTATAATTGAATCATGAGCAGTACTGAAGCGATTTCGAGCAGGTAGTAAAGGAAGAGCCAATCAATATAAGAGACGGAGCTCTCACATAAAGGTTATATTAGAAAGTCTAGAAAAAGAAAAAAATAAAACTGATATTAAACCTATTGAAACCAACGAGACAAAAAAAATCAAAGTTACAAAAGTGAAAAAGATCCCTCCGCTAAATCAGCAGGGGAAAATAAAAAAAGAATAATATGGGACAAAAAGTAAATCCAAAAGGATTAAGACTTGGAATTTTGACTACTTGGGATTCAAGATGGATGTTCTCTAACAAAGAATTATATCGAAAAAGTATTTTGGAAGACGTGAAAATTCGTGAAGGATTAATAAAAAAATTCCAGTTTGCCATAGTTACTCAAGTAGAGATAGAGCGAGCGATTAACAGGATTACGATAATTATCCATGCTGCCCGTCCGGGAATGATTATCGGTCGAGGTGGGAAAGGATTAGAGGACGTAAAGAAGTTTGTCATGTTAATTATGTCTTCAAGAAAAAGTGAGATTGATAAAATGAAGATCGAGTTAAAAGTCGAACCGGTAAAAAAACCATATCTTAATGCATATTTTGTGGCGAATGAAATAGCTGGTAAGTTAATTCGTGGTTTACCTCATCGCGTAGTGGTACATTTTGCCATGAATAAGGCTATGGAATCAGGGGCAAGAGGGATAAAAGTACAGTTAGGTGGCAGAATTAATGGTGCTGCAATTTCACGTCGAGAAAAATACTATGAAGGGACAGTTCCTGTGTCGACGATTCGTGAAGATATTGATTTTGCACGTTTCCCGGCCCTGACAAAATCAGGTTATATTGGGATAAAAATTTGGATCGCAAGATAAATTATGTTAGCACCAAAAAGACAAAAATATCGAAAACAATTCAGAGGAGTTTGGCGGAAAATTGCAGTAAAAGGAAACGAATTAAACTTTGGTGCCTATGGGTTGAAAACATTGAATTCTGGATGGATATCAGATCGCCAAATTGAGGCATCTCGAGTAGCTTTAGCTCGAGCAACGCGGAAAGTTGGCAAATTCTGGCTCAGAATTTTTCCTGATAAACCCTACACAAAAAAACCCCCAGAAGTGACAATGGGATCAGGTAAAGGGGACGTTTCTCATTACGTTGCAAGTGTGGTTGCCGGAAAAATATTATTTGAGGTTGATGGATTATCGGAATCTGAAGCACGTGCAGTTTTTAAAACCATTAGCTCAAAATTACCAGTTAAGACACGGACAATCATTAAATTATGAAAAAATCTGAGCTACAACAATTGAAAGGTAAACAAAGTCAAGATTTAGATATAAAAGTTGAAGAATTGAGAAGAAAAATAAATATGTCTCAACTTGATAATAAAGTTAATCCACCAAAAGATTCAAACAGCCTGAGTAAATTAAAAAAAACACTAGCGCAAATTTTAACAATTAGAAGTGAAAAAGGACTTAAAAAGGGTCAAGTATAATTTTATGGCTAAAATTCTAAATGGGACAGTTGTATCAACGAAAATGAACAAAACAGTAGTTGTTGAAGTGGAAAGAATTTTTTCTCATGGAGTCTATAAAAAAACAGTGAGAAAGAATAAAAGATTTAAAGCTCACAATGAGAATTTGGATTTGCATCTCGGTGATAAAGTTATCATTTCTGAAACACGGCCAATTTCAAGAGATAAGCATTTTATTGTTAAAAGTAAGGAATAATATAAAAGAAATATGTTGCAGTTAAGATCAGTTATGAAGGTAGCCGATAATTCTGGTGCTAGAGAAGCATATATGATTGGTATTCCAAAAAAAGGTAACAAAAAAATAGCCTACATTGGGAATATTATTAACGTGGTTGTAAAAAAAGCTGATCCATACTCCCAAATAAAAAGAGGAGATAAATTAGCCGCGGTTATTGTTCGAACTAGAAAAGAAATGCGACGTAGGGATGGTAGTTATATACGCTTTGATGATAATGCCGTGGTAATTTTACAGGACAAAACATCTCAAGATCCAAAAGGAACACGAGTTTTTGGACCGGTGGCACGAGAAATAAAAGATCTAGGATTTAATAAAATTGCTAGTTTGGCTACAGAAATATATTGATTATGAAATTTAAAAAAGGAGACAAAATAAGAGTATTTGTAGGGAAGGATAAAGGACGCGAGGGCAAAATTGAAAAGGTTTATTCCAAAATGAGTAAAGTATTGATAGTTGGGATAAATATCTACAAAAAACACATAAAAAAGAATGAAAAAATGCCAAAAGGCGGGATAGTAGAATTACCCCGACCAATGGATGTCTCAAAACTTATGTTTATTTGTCCAAAATGTAAAGCAGATGTTAAATTAGGATACAAATTTATCGGCCAAAAAAAACTTAGAATTTGCAGAAAATGCGCCGCAGAAGTATGACAATAATGGATCTTTATCAAAACGAGGTTAGGGCAAAATTGGAGAAAGAATTTAAATTGAAAAATCCTATGCAATGCCCAAAGTTAGTAAAAGTGGTTTTAAATGTGGGAGCAGGAGAAGCTGTAACCAACAAAAAAGTGCTTGATGATATTGCCGCGGAGCTTGGTACGATTAGTGGTCAGAAACCGATTATTACCCATGCGCATCAATCGATTTCCGCCTTCAAAATAAGAGCTGGTATGCCAATCGGCGTCAAAGTTACTCTTAGAGGAAAACGAATGTATGCATTTGTTGAAAAGCTAATCGGAATTGTACTGCCAAGATTCAGAGATTTTTCGGGTCTTGGAGAAACAGCAGTTGATAAATATGGAAATTTGAATTTAGGAATAACCGAGCAAATAATTTTTCCCGAAATCGATTATGATAAAATAGGAAAACTTAGAGGACTGCAGGTTACCATCGTCACAACAGCGAGAAATAAAGAGATGGGGAAGAAGTTATTCCAATTGTTAGGAATCCCATTTAAAAGTTGATTTTTTTCATATCTAAATGGCTAAAAAGTCTAATGTAGTCAAGTTTTTAAAAAAGCAGAAGTTTACGAGTAGAGATCACAATCGCTGTCCTTTATGTGGAAGAGCACGGGGGTTTTTAAGACGATTTGGACTTTGTCGAATATGTTTTCGGGAGAAGGCATTAAAAGGAGAAATTCCCGGTGTTACAAAAATTTCTTGGTAAGACTTAAAGACTTATTAGTTAAATAAAAAAAATGTCACGATCACTAAAAAAAGGAGCTTATATTGATCAAAAATTGTTAATAAAAGTTCTTAAACAAAAGGACAAGGGGATAAAAGAACCGATCAAAACCTGGTCACGTGCCTGTCAGATAGCACCAGATTTTGTTGGAAGTCGTTTTCTAGTCCATACAGGAAATAAATTTATTGAAATCTTTATTTCTGAATCAATGGTAGGACATCGTCTCGGAGAATTTGCACCGACACGTACTTTTAGAGGTCATGGGAAAGTTACCAAGAGAATTATTGAAAAAACCTAAAAACGATTTATGAATAATCCATTCGTTGATCTAATAATTAGAATTAAAAATGGTTATGGGGCAAGAAAAGATAGTATCGAAGTTAAATACTGCGAACTAAATTTATCAATTCTTGAGGTATTAAAACATAATAAATACATTCACGACTTTAAGTTAGAAGGCATGGGGCCCAGGAAAAGAATTTTAGTTAAATTAAGCTATATATCTGGAGAACCAATAGTCAAAGGCATAAAGTTAGCTTCTCGATCAGGAAGAAGAATCTATACTAAAGTTAAAGATTTAAAACAAGTCTTAGGAGGCTTGGGAATGGCAGTATTATCGACTCCTAAGGGCGTTGTAACTGATAAGCAAGCAAGGAAAATGAAAATTGGTGGTGAAGTACTATTTATAATTTGGTAATGCAAAAATGTCAAAAATAGGAGAAATGCCGATCTCAATAGAATCGGTGGAAATAAAGATTGATGACAATCAGGTTGAAGTGAAAGGTAGTGAAGGTGTTCTAACACTGACATTGTCTAAGGAGATTTCTGTGGAGAAAAAAGATCAACAGTTAATTCTTAAACGTTTGAGTAAGGAAAAAAAAGCTAAAGCATTACATGGTTTATATCGTGCTCTTATTCAAAATGCCGTTTTAGGAGTTGTAAAACCTTGGGAAAAGAGACTCGAAGTTGTTGGTACAGGATATAAAGTAAAACTACAGGGTGAGGATTTAATCTTCGAAGTAGGCTTTTCTCATCCGGTAATATTCAAAAGCGTACCGGGTATTAAGTTTAGCGTTGAAGGGAGTAATAAAATAGCTGTTAAGGGGTGTGATAAGCAAATAGTTGGACAGGTAGCACAAAAAATCAGAGAAATCAAAGACCCTGATCCATATAAAGGTAAAGGTCTGAGGTATGATGGTGAAAAAATAAAATTAAAGCCCGGTAAGAAGGCTAAAACCGTAGGAGTCGGTGCAAAATAAACCTTATGAAAAACAAACTAATCTTGAAAAGAAATAAAAAAAAGTTAAAAGTCAGATCTAAAATAGCTAAAAATACTAAATTATTACGAATCAGTGTTTTTCGATCTGATAAAAGGATATATGCTCAGGTAATTGATGATCGTGCTGGAGTTACAATAGCTAATTCATCTGATTATGTTTTGCAAGGCAATAAAAAAGTGACGAAAACTGAAAAAGCCAAATCAGTAGGCATTGAGCTCGGTAAAAAACTAATAGATTTGAAAAGACTTGAAGCAGTATTTGATCGTGGACATTATAAATATGAAGGAAGGGTTAAAGCTTTATGTGAAGGATTACGTGAAGCTGGTATTAAAATTTAAGTTTTATTGTTAATAAATATATGCAAAGTCAAGAAAAAAATAAAGGTCGTTTTGGTCAAAGACAAAGAGAAAATACTGATGGTATTGAAGAGAAAGTACTACAGATAAAACGAGTATCAAAAAAAACACGGGGCGGTAATTATATTAGTTTTTCAGCACTAGTTGCAGTTGGTGATCATAAGGGTCAGGTAGGTATCGGACTTCAGAGAGGATTGGAAGTTCCACAAGCGATAAAAAAAGCGATTAGATATGCAAGAAAAAGAATGATTAGTGTGCCTCTCTATTCAGGGACACTACCCCATGATGTTAAAGTAAATTACAAATCAGCGGCTATTATTTTAAGACCTGCACCAAAAGGAGCAGGACTTAAAGCGGGAAGTGTCGTCCGATCAATTCTTAATTTAGTTGGTGTCACTGATGCATCTGCAAAAATAATTGGTTCAAGAAATCAACTTATCAATACATACGCAACGATTTTAGCCTTAAAAATGTTGAAAAAGCGCGAATAAATTATGATAACGCTAAATAACTTACCAAAAATAAAGCAAAAAACAAAAAAAAGATTAGGTCGGGGAACGGGAAGTGGAGCGGGTGCAAAATCCGGACGAGGAACGACTCGACATCAGAAAGCTAGGGAGAAAATAGCTATCTGGTTTGAAGGTGGTCAGAATCGAGTTATTAAAAAATTCCCATTACTTAGGGGTAAAGAAAAAAATAAATCAAAGAGGTTAAAACCATATTTAATCAATTTTCAACATCTAAGATCTTTTCCGGAGAATGCTGAGGTTACGATTGAGACTTTAATAGAAAAGGAAATTGTGCCTTCTGATGCGAAGCGAACAGGAATTAAATTAGTTAACGTTGGTCATGTCGAGAAAAAATTTTTAGTTAAAATTGCCGCTTCACGACAGGCGAAACTAAATATAATAAAAGCCGGAGGAAAAATTATATGAAAAATGTCTTAGATAAATTAAGAAATGTTTTTCAAGATCCTGTGCTCAGGAAAAAAATTCTTTTTACTTTTGGTCTTTTTTTTGTTTTTCGAGTCTTTGCTTTTTTGCCAATTCCTGTTGTGGATTTAGTTCGACTTAGAAGTTTGTTTTCTCAAAATCAATTTTTGTCACTACTGGATATATTTTCCGGAGGTACCCTGATAAATTTTTCAGTGATGGCTTTAGGATTATCACCATTCATCAATGCTTCAATCATAATTCAACTTCTGACATCTGTTATTCCAAATTTGGAAGCACTTACTAAAGAAGGTGAGCATGGTCGAGCTAAGTTAAACCAATATACACGTTTTTTGACAGTACCCATAACTCTGGTTCAATCGATTGGCATATATGTTTTACTTCAGAACCAAAAAGTTATCTCGCCCTTGAATTTTATCCAATTTATATCGTTTATTGTCACAATGATGGCAGGGACAATGATATTAGTATGGTTTGGAGAATTAATATCGGAATTTGGAATAGGTAATGGTATATCACTTTTGATTTTCACTGGTATAGTAGCAAGAATTCCGGTCGTTTTTACTCAAACCGCATTGACGATAACCCCTGAATTTATGATAAATTTTTTGATGGTAGCAATCTTAGGTGTCGTCGTCGTAGGTGGCGTTGTCTTTATTAATGAAGCGGTCCGTAAGATACCAATCTATTATGCCAAACGTATAAAAGGCAATCGGATTTACCAGGGGGCATCAAATTTTCTGCCGTTGAAATTGAACCAAACGGGAATGATTCCAATAATCTTTGCGATCTCTTTTGTATTATTTCCACAACTTGTTGGAAGTTTTTTGACTTATGTAAAAAATCCCGCACTGGCTTCAATAGGTAAATTTTTAACTTCAGTATTTAACCCCAATGGGTTTTTTTATAATTTTTTTTACTTTATATTAGTAGTCGGATTTACTTTTTTTTACACAATGGTTGTATTTAATCCAGAGAAGATCTCAGAAGAAATTCAAAAACATGGTGGTTTTATCCCTGGTATTCGTCCGGGGAGCGCGACGAAAGAATATTTAGAAAAAATTTTATACAGGCTGACAGTAGTCGGAGCCTTTTTTTTAGGTTCAATAGCGATACTACCAGCAATTGTTTCCTCAGTTACCGGAATTAAAAATATCATAATCGGTGGAGCAGGAATATTAATAGTCGTATCAGTAGTCCTTGAGACATTTAAGCAAATTGAAGCGCAAATGGTTATGAAAAGTTACGACAAATTTTTATAATATGGCAAAAAAAGGCAATCGAATAAAACTTGGTTTAACTTGCACGATCTGTAAAAGGCATAATTACGTTACTGAAAAAAGCAAAATCAACACAACGGAATCGCTAAAATTCATGAAATATTGTTTGAAATGCCGAAAAAAAACCGAACATAAAGAAAAGAAAAAGTTGGATTAATAACATATAACATACCGCATAATCTAATGAAACTAATTTTAATTGGAATGCCCGGTTCGGGTAAATCAACCCAGGGTAATTTATTATCTAAAGAATTAAATATTCCATATCTTTCTACAGGCGACATTTTTCGTACACTTTCAAAAGAGCCCACCCCTACTGGACGATATATAAAGGAAATAATCGATAAAGGTAGTCTCATTCCGGATGACAAAACGATTCAAATTGTGACTGAATATTTATCGCGTTCTGACTATAAAGATGGATACATACTCGATGGCTTTCCTCGAACGTCTATACAAGCGATGAATTTTAAAGATAATATTGACTATGTACTATACCTCAGCATTGATGATGTAGAGTCTTTGAACAGGTTGTTAAAACGACAGGACAAACTTCGACAAGATGACACAGTAAACACGATTAAAAAAAGAATCGAGATATTTCATAAGCAAACGCAACCCGTGCTTGATTTTTATAAGCCCAAGGGTTTGCTACAAATTGTTGATGGCAGCAAATCTATAGAAGGAATTCACCAAGTTATTATAGATATTCTAAAAAACATCCATGAAATCTAAACTGCTGCTTTGTATTGTCGGATTACCGGGAGCAGGTAAAAGCGAGGCGGCAAAGTTTTTTTTTGAGAAAAAAATACCGGTTGTCGCTTTTGGTAAATGGATAAATGATTTTGTCACGAAAAATAAGTTAACCCATACAGTTTCAGTCCATAAAAAAATAAGTGGCGATCTAAGAAAAAGACATGGTATGGAAGCAATGGCCAAACTTAATGAACAGAATATTCGTTCGCTATTTAAAAATAACAATTTTATTGTGGTTGATGGCCTACGCTCTTTCGAGGAATATGTTTATTTAAAGCGGCATTTATCCGATGCGGAAATCATCATTTTAGCTATCTGGACTGATAAGAAGAGCCGTTATATACGTATAAAAAATAGAGCTACAAGAAGTGAATTAGGAGGCGAGAAGCGGGATTTGGGTGAACTTGCAGAAACCAATTTAGGTCCAACCTTCACCTTTGCCGATTATATCGTGCTTAATCAAGGTTCTCTCCCTGATTTAAACTTAGGGTTGAGTAAGCTTTATGGTGAGATATTGAAATCCGTAAAGAAAGCAAAATGATAAAACTTAAAAATGATAATGAGATAGATCTTATTAAACAAGGAGGGTTGATTTTAAAGGCGGTGTTTGAGGATATAAAACCAGCTGTTATTGCAGGTAAAAGAACCAAAGATATTGATGATAAAATTGAATCTATAATTGTTAGCCATGGAGGAAGCCCTGGATTTAAAAAAGTCCCTAACTATAACTTCGCTAGTTGTTTGTGTATTAACGATCAAGTGGTGCATACGCCTCCATCGGAGCAGGTCTTAGCAGAAGGAGATATATTTACTATTGATTGTGGAGTATATTTCAAAGGATTCCATACTGATGCAGCAGATACGTTTATTGTCGGTGATACGAAAGATAGGGCCAAACAAGTTTTTTTGAACGCAGGAAAAGAGACTTTAGATCATGCAATTGCACAGGCTCATGTAGGTAATAGAATTGGTCATATATCTCAAACAATAGATATTAAAATAAAACAAACAGGTTATAGTATCATTAAGGAGTTGACAGGTCATGGAATTGGACGAGATTTACATGAGGATCCGATGATACCCGGTTTTTTGAATGAACCAATTGAAAATACACCTCAGATTGTGCCCGGTATGGTCTTAGCGATAGAGGTAATTTATGCTGAAAAATCAGAAAGAATTAAGTCAGAAGAGGGGAGTCGGTGGTCACTTGTGACCGAAAAGAATGATATTTCGGCATGTTTTGAAGCTACAATAGCAGTGACTGAAACTAAGACCTTAATTTTAACGTGAATTTATGGTAGAATATATGTTTTTATGAAGGTAGATAATATTATTGTTGAAGGTCAAGTGTTAGAAAATTTACCAAACACACTATTTAGAGTCAAATTAGGCCATGAATGTGGTGAGAAAATGATTTTATGTTATCTCTCGGGCAAAATGAGAAAAAATTATATAAAAATCTTGCCTGGAGACAGAGTTAGAATTGAGATGACAAAGTACGATACGGAAAGAGGTCGCATTGTTTATAGAGTTTAATAAAAATGAAGGTAAAATCATCAGTTAGAAAAATTTGTCCCAAATGCAAAGTCATTAGTCGAAAAAAAAGAGTTTATATTATTTGTGACAATAAAAAGCATAAACAAAGACAGGGTTAAAATAAATTATTTATTAAATCAAAATGGCAAGAATATTAGGAATAAATTTAAAAGATGATAAAAGATTGGATTATTCTTTGACGCTTTTATATGGAGTGGGTAGATCAAATGTCAAGCAGATATTAGCTTCAGTAAATATTAAGGGTGAGAAAAAAATTAAAGAATTGTCAGAAGATGATTTAAGAAAAATCAGTAGTTTTATTGAAAAAAATGTAAAAGTTGAGGGTAATCTGAAAGAAGAAATCGGAGGTAACATAAAAAGACTTAGAGAAATAGGATCATTTAGGGGAATGAGACATTCACGGGGCTTGCCAGCACGAGGTCAGAGGACCAAATCTAATGCAAGGACGAAGCGAGGAAAAAGAAAAACAGTTGGTGCTTTGAAGAAGGAAGATATGGCCAAGATTCAGCAAAAAACAGTTCCTGCTAAATAATTAATAATTAAATTATTATCTAATGCAATCAAAAAAAAAGACTAAAAAAATTGTGGAGAAGGGTAGAATATATATTACCGCGACTTTTAACAATACTTTAATTACGTTAACTGATGAAAGAGGGGCGCCTTTTTTATTTGGAGGTTGTGGTATGTATGGTTTTGCTGGAACGAGAAAGTCGACCCCATATGCAGCTACAGTGACGGTAAAAGCAACAGTAAAGAAAGGGATTGATGAATCGGCTTTGCGGGAAGTTGATATATACATAAAAGGAATTGGTCCGGGAAGAGAAGCATCGCTTAAAGCTATTCGATCCATGGGACTCGATGTTGATAAAATAATTGACATTACTCCGATTCCTCACAATGGAGTAAGACCACCTAAAATTAGACGAGGATAATTATAAATTTACTATAACGTGAAACGTGTTACGTGATACGTGTTAACGATTTTATGAGATATACAGGTCCAAAAAACAGATTAGCCAGAAGAGAGGGAGCAGATCTAGGGTTAAAGACTCCCGGTTCAAAGACACATAGCACATTACTTCGTAGGCTAAATATCGTACCGGGACAACATGGTACCTCAAGACGTAGAAAAACAACTGATTATGGTATACAGCTCAGAGCAAAACAAAAATTAAAAAGAATTTTTGGGCTTTCTGAGAAACAACTAGCCATTTATTACGCTAAGTCAATAAAAGCCAAAGGTAACACAATAGAACTTCTTATTCAAAAATTGGAAAATAGACTGGATAATATAATTTTCCGTTTGGGTTTCTCACCGACAAGAGCAGCGGCCAGACAATTGGTAAATCATGGCAATGTCATGGTTAATGATAAAAAAATGACCATTCCGTCCTATCAAGGGAAAGTCGGTGACATAATTTCTCTATCGGAGACAGCCATAAAAATTCCTTATATTGCAAGCTTCCTGGAAAAAAAAGATCTAATTCTTCCTTCTTGGTTGAATCGCCAGGCAAATTCAGGCAAGATTATTTCGAAGATCAATCTTGATGAATTTAAAGAAGATGTCCAGTTACAATTAGTAGTTGAGTTTTACTCAAGATAATTAGATTAAAAATTTATCTCTCAAAAAAATAAAGGGAGAAATCAAAATTAAACTATGTTAGAGCCAGAATTTATCACAGAAAAGTCAGAAGAGGATAAACAATATGGAAAGTTTATCTTAAATCCGTTGCCATCTGGATTTGGTCACACACTAGGCAATGCATTGCGCCGGACCTTGCTTTCCACTATTCCCGGGGTGGCTGTTTGTTACGTTAAGATTAATGATGCTGTTCATCCTTTCAGCACAATTTCAGGAGTGAAAGAATCAGTATTGGACTTAATATTGAATCTTAAATTGCTAAGATTCAAAGTTGTTGGAGATGGTCCATATGAAGTGTCATTATCCACAAAAGGCATTGGTAAAATAACCGGATCCGATTTTAAAGGCAGCGATGTTAGCGTTGTCAATAAAGATCAATATATCGCAGAAATTACATCTGCCAAAACCAAACTCGATATTACTTTATTTTTGGAAAAAGGACTTGGTTTTTCTTCATCTGAAGAAAAAGAAAATAAAGAATACGGCAAAATTGCAGTTGATTCAGTTTACTCCCCGGTACTACGTGTCAACTACCAGGTGGAAGGGTCACGGGTAGGTAGAAAAACAAATTTTGATCGTTTAACCATGGAAATCTGGACTGATGAATCAATTACCCCATCAGAAAGCCTGAAAAAATGTGCTCAACAATTATCAGGGTTCTTTAGTCACATTCTCTCAGGTCGAGATATAAAACGAGCTGATTCGGATGAGAAGATGAATAAAGATCAACTTACCCCGAAGCTCGATAAAAAAGTCTATCAAACAATAATTGACGAGCTGGATCTGCCGACCAGAGTCATTAATGCACTTCTTCGCGAAGGCATCGAGACGGTAGAAGACTTGTTAAAGCGCGGAAAAGAAGATTTAGTCAATCTTAAAGGGGTCGGTAAGAAATCGCTCGACTTAATAGAGAAAGAGTTAGAAAAGCTATCAATCCCATTTGAAGATACCCATGTATAAAGGTGTAAAAAAAATAAAAATAAAAAAAGGCAAAGATTCCAATCGGTCAATCGTTAGGAAACTAATTGTCAATTTTATCTTAAGAGGTAAAATAACAACAACTCTTAAAAGAGCCAAGATCATTCAAAGTCAAATTGATCGGTTGGTACATTATGCTATAAGAAACAGTGAGTCTGATAAAAATCAACTATTAAAAAAATTGAATGATAAGAATTCAATTTCTAAACTGATAAATCAGGCCGTACCAGTTTTAAAGGCGAGATCATCCGGTTTTACAAGAATTAAAAAAATGGGCTATCGTTTAGGCGATGGAGCAAATATGGTTCTTTTGGAATGGGTCGAAAAAGTTGAACTTGAAAGACCAAAAAAAGTAACTGATAAAAAAGCTACAGGTAAAGATATTAAAAAATTGGATAATCCAATAGAACCCGTGGAAAAAGTTGCAGAGAAAAAACAAGAAAAAAACGAGAGAGAACAAACCAAATAATATGACAAATCTTACTTTACAGACTAAACCAGTTAAGCAAAAAGATATAAAGAGAGCTTGGCATCTCATCGATGCAAAAAAAAAGATAGTCGGACGACTAGCAAGTGAAGTAGCCAAGCTTTTAATCGGGAAACACAAAGTTGATTATGTAGAGTATTTAGACATCGGTGATAATGTTGTTGTCATCAACGCTTCAAAGATCGAACTTTCGGGAAAAAAAGAATTGACAAAAACTTATAGTCGTTATTCAGGTTATCCTGGTGGATTAAAGCGAGTAAGTTTTAAGGAGTTGAAAGATAAAAGACCTGAAGAGATTGTTCGTCATGCAGTATATGGCATGTTACCAAAAAACAAATTACGCGCCAGGCGTATAATCAGATTGTTTACTTTTAGAGATAATAAGCACCCCTTTGAGGACAAGTTCAAATTACAAAATACTAAATCTAAATAAAATATGCCTAAAAAAAGTACAGCATTAAAATATTACCAAGCGATCGGTAGACGTAAATCTGCCACAGCAAGCATCAGGCTTCATCTGGCTACAAAAGAAAAAGAGATAACATTTGGTGATAAAAAGGTAAAAAAGGGCGAAATTTACGTAAACGGTCAACCGATTGATAAGTATTTTAGCGGCGAGTCCAACAAAGTAGAATATCTAACTCCATTGAAATTAACGGATAATCTGGATCGATTTGCCATCACTGTTAAGGTCGTAGGCGGTGGCAAGGCCGGCCAACTTGACGCTATAGTCTTAGGTATCTCACGTGCTCTTGAGAAAGTAGATAAAGCTACCTATCGTCCTATTCTTAAAAAGCAAGGTCTTCTGACCCGCGATGCCCGAATCCGTGAGCGACGCAAAGTCGGCATGGGCGGGAAAGCGAGGAGGAAGAAACAGTCGCCTAAACGATAAGCTTGTTCTTCCGACGATGTCCCGTCAAATCGCACCACGAGCCGTGTTCGAATAGAACTGAAAAGGCGAGTGGTAAGATCGTGTTGGGGCAAGACGCAAGAAACAATCTCCAAAGCGATAAAACCATCAACTCATCATTTGTCTCAATATTCTATAAATATCCTTTCTATGAGAAATCAGGATAATATACACTATTTGCTTTTGTTGTCGATAGACGATCCGATAATCGCCGACTCTGATGCGAAAGACATCCCGATAGCCTTTGAGTTTCTCTTCATTTAGATGAATATTGCTATCACGAAGACTTCTTATTTTTTGAGCAATGGCAATTTGATCTATTTTAGTGAGATGACGGAGACTTTTTTCTGCTTGAGGAGAAAGAATGATCCTCATATTCCAAGTTCATTTGCTACATCTTCAAAATTTTTTCCCTTTTTAAAGTCTGCGGAGACTACCGCTTTGTTATCAATATAATTCTCAATATAAGCCATAAGCTTTTCATAGAGATCTTTGCCGATAAGATAGGCTTTTACTTGATTTCTTTTTTCAACTGCAATCGGATAATCGAATGCACGATCAATAATCTTTGCCGGTCTGGATTTTAGTTGTGAGATAGAAACTGTGTTCATATAGACATAATAATAAGATATTATTAACATATTGTCAAGACCTATTATAAGGTCTTATTAATAGACCTTATATAATATTGACTTATAGTTGTTATTATATTACAATAATTAAACAGATTATAAATTAATAATAGCTTTTTATGGACGAACATAGGCCTGTTGTTAATTCAACAACTTCTCCAGAACTACAATTATTTAAAGAACCTATAATAGAAGAACAATTACATGCTCTTGAAAAAGCGCTTCTCGAATATAAGCGACCTGATTCTTTAGATTCAGCATATACAGCCGTTCTACAAATTCCTGGTATCGAAGTATATGGTCTGTCGGTAGATAGATCAATAGACGAATCAGCAGATGATTTAAAACGAATGACTGATGATATCATGAATGGATCAGAACAGTTCGCTGCTCCACCGTTACTTGCAGGTTCAGCTCGTTGGACAGATTCAGAAACTGCTGAATTTATGGGTAAACATCCTGCATATAGACCTCAAATAGAATTACCAGAAAAGCCAGAAGAACGAATAAAAGTATATTTACCAGTTTTAAACTTGTTGACTCATCGCATTCATCGCGTGGAAGAACAACTGCACGAATCACCGGATTCCACTGACTTGCAGAAGCTTCGAAGAGACCTTCATAATCAGCGCAGTATGATGTATCTGGGGTTACTAGTTGAATTTGGAGGTCCGTTTAAACGAGCTGCCGAAGATCAATTATGGCTGTATGATCCTCGAGAGGATGAGGAAGCGGGATATATGAATCCACAAAAATCAAGGTTAATTGGTGATGTAGTAGAAAGTATTGCTACTGAAGAAGGAGTTGATATAGCAGAATTAAAACAGAAAGTCCTTGATGCTACATATGATGGCGATCTATCTTTAATTAATACTTTTTTATTTGGGAAACAGGGCGACCATGCGACTCGTCGAGCACTTGAGGAGATATTAGATCGAAGAGTATCAGATAGACAGTGGCAAGCAAGCGTTTTAAGATCGGCCTATGTGTTGGAATTATTTAGACAGAGATCTGGCCTCACTCTGGACGATATGATGATGTATAACGGACTTCCTTCCTTAGATGTTACTTTACAAGGATTACGTGATTTTGCTGCAAGCACTCAACTTCATAATGATCTTAGTGCTCATATAGCTGTTGAAGCTAAACCAGAACAGGATGCAGCAGGTGAGCAACATAGGCCAATGCAGATGTATCGATTAATAGAGGAACGGGCGATTAGAAGAGGTTTTGCCGATCGTTTACCTAATAGAGAAAGAGCTACAGAGTATGCTAGAAGCTTGGAAGTCTTATGGAATAAATTATTTCCTTTAAATACTAGATTAGCCGGAGATTACTCATGTCATTTATTGACTAGACGAGGCGCCAATCAACGCGCTGGTGCTAATACTTATTATACCGGTGATATGGAGCATCCAGGAACCGTTCATGTTTTACATATTCCTACAATGGATACAGTGCAACTTCCCGCATATTTACCTCATGAAAAAGGTCATGAAAAGCATGCTCAAGTTGTCGCATTAGCAGGTGAGAAAGGTTTAGCAGAACCAAGAGCTTATGAATCTATCCCTGGTGGTGTTAGTGAAGCGATTGCTATGTTACTTGAAACATCATTTCCTCCAATTGCCGATGAAGAAGGTATTCGATACGTTGGTGATCCTTCTGAGACAAATAAAGATGTCCCACCAGTGGAAAAACCCGATGGCGTAACGACAAAAGATTTATATCAAACCGTTGTCATGCGAGCATTTCAAGCTATAAAAGGTTTTGCGGGAGGGGAGGCTCGACGTCAGTTGCAGGATTTTGTATCCAGAGGGACTCAATTTAAACAAAGTGAAGCAGATGATCTTGTTCCTCAAATAGATGCTGAGGTATTAAAACTTGCGAACTCAACCGGAGTGGATTTTGGTGCAAGAGGTTCCTCATTGGGTTATTTACTGCTTGAATTATGGAATCCTGGTGACGGTAGTATTTATATCGCTAGTAAATTACCGCAAGTAGATTATGGATTAGAAGAAGAGTCAGGATCAGACGAAGAAGGAGCTGAAGAGACCGATATAGACTTAGCTTATGAATTTACGTCTCGATATGGAGAAAAATGGCTAGATAGGACAGAAGCTCGACAACATTTAATTGCCTTAATGTATCGAACAGACTCTGAACGTAATTTAGCGAAATTAGCTGAATTTATAAGAACAGCAAAACCTGAGGAAGTTGAGCAGACCCTTGAAGAACTAGGTCTATCGGATTATATATAAATTTTGAATGAATCTATATAATTAGACATTATTCTAATTTTTCTTCTTCTTTTGACTACCTATAGTCTACATACTATAATGCAGTATCCCAATATGAAGCACTGAAGATATATTGCTTATCTTAATGAGTGCTGTTTTTATGGGTCGAAGCTCTCTTTTATTAGAGGAGCGGAGATCCCTACCGAAGTCCCGACTTTGCGTCGGGACGAAGGGGGAATTTTTTTGCACTTTGGCACTTTGACCCAGCTAGAACTCTTACTTCGGTCTGAGAGGCTTACAGCCTCCCACTCCCGAGGAGTGAGTCTACTGGGTTTGCAGTGCTACACACTTTTACAACAAGTGAGTTATTTGTATATGTCATTGCGAGGATCCCGCTCAGCGGGGGACGAAGCAATCTAGTCACATCTTTAAAATATCCAGCAAGGAGATTTGTATATATGTAAACATATATACAGTTCGACTTGCTGGATAAGCCAGCAATATAGAGAAAGGAGAGGACTAACCCGAGCCGGCGGTTCCGGCAAAAACCTCGTTTTCAGGCGAGGATCGTAGACTACGAATAAATAAAGAAAGGTTTGTTAATCACATGGACATTCACGTCCACCATGGACCAATCCAGACGACAGCCGCAGACGCAATCGTCGTCAACCTCTTTCAAGGTGTCACTCACCTGGGTGGTGCCACCGGAGCCGTCGATGCCGCCTTGGGCGGCCAGATCAGCGCCGTGATCGGTAGCGGCGACTTTAAGGGCAAGCTTGGCGAGACGCTTGTCCTATACGGTCGTGGCGTCATCCCGGCCTCCCGTGTGATCGTGGTGGGTCTCGGCAAGGCCGAGGAATTCATCCTGGACACCGTACGGTGTGCCGCGGCCGCGGCAGCCCTCGCTGCCCGCAAGCTGGGTGCCCGGAGTCTCGCCACGATCGTGCATCGGGCCCGCGGCGACCAGTTAGATCTCGCCGCTGAGGCTCAGGCGCTGGTGGAGGGCACACTGCTCGCACTCTACGAGTTCAAGATCTACAAGACACAGGGGGATGAGACACCTTCCCAGGTAGAGTACCTGACGGTGGTCGAGACGGATAGCGACCGGCTCGAGGCCATTAGTTCAGGTATCGTGGCCGGCGAGGCTGTGGCAGCCGGGGTGATCCTTGCTCGCGACCTGGCCAACCATCCGGGCAACGTGGCCACGCCGACGTACTTGGCAAACCAGGCCGTGGCGTTGGCCGAGCGTCACGGAATGCGTGTCGAGGTCTGGGATGCCGATCGAATGCGTGCTGAGGGCATGGGCGCGTTCTTGTCGGTCTCGGCCGGCTCGGCCGAGCCGCCGAAGTTCATCATCGTGGAATACGCGCCGACCGGCGACGCGGTACTCTCCCCCCACGTGTTGGTCGGGAAGGGGGTTACCTTCGATACCGGCGGCATCAGCCTCAAGCCCGGAGCGAAGATGGGTGACATGAAGTTCGACATGGCTGGCGCCGCCGCCGTGCTGGGGACGATGGAGGCCGTCGGTCGACTCAGTCTTAACAGGCGGATCGTCGGTCTCATCGGAGCCACCGAGAACATGCCCGGTGGTAAAGCGACCAAGCCTGGTGACATCGTGAGGACCTTGACCGGCGCCACGGTCGAGATCGTCAACACCGACGCCGAGGGGCGTATGGTGTTGGCCGATCTCCTCGGATTCGCCCGTCGTCTTCAGCCGGCGGCGGTGGTGGATCTGGCGACGCTGACGGGCGCCATCGTCGTCGCGTTGGGGAGTCAGTATGCAGGCCTCTTCGCGAACGACGACGCTTTGGCCTCCGCCTTGCAGGTTGCAGGCGAAGCGACCGGTGAACCTCTCTGGCGCATGCCGTTGGGGAAGCGATACGATGACATCGTCAAGAGCAAGGTCGCAGATATGGCCAACTTGGCCCCAGGAAGTCCGGTGCCGGCCGGAGCCGTAAACGGCGCCAAGTTCCTGGAGCGCTTCGTGCAGTACCCGTGGGCGCACCTCGACATCGCTGCCACCGCCTGGGATGCCAAGGATATCTCCTATATCCCCGAAGGAGCTACCGGATTCGGGGTGCGGCTGCTCGTCCAGTGGCTGCGTGCCTGAGCCGTCGGTGAGGGGGGCGGCGGCAACGTCGCCCCCCTCGGCCGTCCTTCTTCAAAGAAGGACGAAAAAGTGAACCGGTAGGTTCAAAGATTGGAGGATCACAATTTGCATAGATCCATTTTTCCAGTCTAACCAACTTTACCCGGTCCATAAAATAACTCACTTGCTCACACTTGCTGATAAATTGTTTTTATCGGCAGATGAGAGAAAAAGATAAAGACAAGAGGATTGAGCATGGAGAATAGAGATTAGTAGTTAGAGATTAGATTATTTTATTAAATTACAACGATGAGTAAGTATATTTCCCCAAGTCATCATACTTTCAGCCCATTCTAGATTATCAGTTGGGCCGCTTAAACCTTTCTTTTTAAGTTTGGGATATTCGTTTATAAAATTTTGAATAGTTCTTTGAAGAATTATCGGTAAAATCTGTAGATTAATTTTATTTATATATTCTGTATTTTCTTCCAAAAAAATACCAATCCGTTTTTTTTTGGCATTATAATCATCCGCTGCCCAGTTACCGACGCGGTTCAAATTCATGGCGATGTCCAATATTAACGCTTTGTTATCCATTTTTTCTAAAATAACAATTTATGAACGATAGTATCAAATTTTGCTCTTATTTCTTCACTTAATATGTCCCGACTCGGATTATTTTGTCGAGGACGAAGATTGATAATAGAATTGTAATCTATCTCTTTTGTCTGCTTATCAATGCCGCCACCCCAAAGATTTTCTTGTTTAGATCCTTTGTTAAGTAATAATTGTTCGCCTTCAACATGTCTTTTCCCCCCACCGGTCATGATTTCTTTGTCAACGTCAACTACCAATTTAATATACCCATCAAAATCTTCCACTATTTTAATTATTTCTTCTTCTTTTATAGATTCTCTTATCAAAATAAGCATAAGGCAAATTATAGCAATTAATAAGCGGTTTCTCTATGTATTGTATTTGAAGAGTTCAAGGTATGTTCTAATTATGATTTTTATTGTCTTGACAAGATAAAATAATTGATCTATACTGGCAAAGGAAAAACAAGGTTATGACAGCACAACCTGAAGCACCAATTTCGCAAGAACTTCTCCAACAAGCCGCTGATAATTATTATCATTGTTTAAATTTACCAAGAGGAAGCAATGTCATCGTGGTATCAGAATCAATACCAGAGGGTGGACGAAATGTTGATGCAAGTGTCCTGTTGAGAAATACATTAGCAGACCAGATTAGACAAAAAGCTGAAAGAGATGACCATTCGGTAGCTCATTTATCATTTAACAATGAAACAACCGAAGATGAATTCCGCGATTCAACATCAAGAACGCTTTCAGAATATTGTTTAGAAGACGGCGATAAACCACCGGCGTCAACTACTATAGTATATTTGGGAGATTATTGGGCAAATAGAGGCGGTTTGTATCAGGCAGCAAACGAACATGGATTAAGGCATGATATTAGGATTGCCGGTTCAATCGGTCTAACTTCAGGAGATATCCGTGTTTTGAGCGCGCTCACAAGAGAAAAACAAAGAGAGATGTCGCAAGTATCAAATGTACTCGAAGCCAAATTTCAGAGGAATCCAAAGGGATTTATTCAGGTTAAGACTTTGTCAGCAGAAGGTCATGAGCATTTATTAAATCTTCCCTATGACTGTCATCAAGCTCCCTTCAAAACTGATCCCGGTCGAATTGATGATGAACATCCAATAAAAATGGGCGCCTTTCGATTTCATAATATTCCTGGCGGCCATTTTTTTGGAGCTCCCTATGAATTTAAACATACAAATGGTAAATTTGTAGCACAGGGCATTGTCTTTAATGTAGTAGATGGTTTGATTGCAGATATTACTGATGATATAGAGGGATCGTATGAAAAATTAGATCCAGATCAGCGACGAGCATTAGATTATGTAAAGGGCGGTGGTGGATTACCCTTGTCAGAATTGGGAATCGGATTACATCGGCAGGTTAATGTCCCAAGTTTTTCAGATTGCTCAATGTTGACCCGGACTAAATCAGGAGTATATTTTGGATTAGGTGAAGCTCATAGCGACACTTCAGAGGCTGAGCAAATTAGAGGTCTACCAAGCGGCCGCGTTCATTATAATTTTATCCTTTCTGATCCTGAGCTTAGCTTATTAACGCCATCTTTAGATGATCCAATTCCTATCTATCAACATCAAGCAACGGCTGATTAATTCGTTTTAACCAATAATCTGTTTTATTTCTTTGTCTAAAAGCAAAGTCGCTGCAAGTAAGGATGCATGTTTGTTTTTCAGCCAAAGTTGTTGATTTGTGTGTTTTAGAATAACTGCCTTTATGGTACTATTCATTGCTCGCTTTCCAGGACTACCCGCCGATAGATATTTATTTAAGATATTTAATGGATCCTGCCAGCTAGTTATTTGCTCTTTTGTCACAGTCACATTTATTTTTTCTTCATTTGTAGCTTTTTTAAATCCTTCAAAGTCAATTTTATCTTTGTTTTGGCTATATTTAATAGCCTTTTCGATTACGATTTTCCCGCTTCTAAAGGGTATATTATATTCTTGACAAAAAATTTCAAGCAGTGATGTTGCGCCGATAAAGCCCTTATTGGCTAATTCCATCATTCTTTGTTCATTAACTTTTAATTCACTGATAATACCAGCCATGATATTTGGCGCCAGAGTCGTTTCATTGATGATATCCATGATAATGTACTTCGTCCACTGTGAATCGCGGTTGTAGCCGATGAAAGCGCCCTTGCCTGACATGAGAAGACTCTGTAGCAGTCCTTGTGCATAAGCGGTTTTCCCTTTAATGACTTCCAATGTATCCGGATTTTTCTTTTGAGGCATGATTGAGCTGCCGGTTGAATAAAGATCGGATATTTCTAACATACCAAATTCCTTCATCGAAAGAACAATTAACGTTTCACTCATTATTGATAAATGAGTCATAAGGCTGGTTATACAATAGGCGACGTCAGCCTCCGGTTCATATCGGCAGGTGATAGCGTCAAGACTGTTTTCATCAGTTTCGGCAAAACCTAATAGTTGAGTTGTCAGATTACGATCAATATTAAAGCTTGTGCCATAAGAAGCTGCGTTGCCAAGAGGATTTTTATCAATTATTTGATAAAAGGCCATAAATTTTTCAATATCACGAAGTATCATCGATGAAAAACCCAAAAGAATATGGCCAAATGTAGTTATCATCGCATGTTGATGGTGAGTAAAGCCAGGCATAACTGTAGTTTGATACTGTTTAGCTTTCTGATTAAGCATTTCGACTAATTTCAAACAGCTAAAAACATAATTTAAAACCTGATCTTTCAAATAAAGCCTTACATCACAAACAACTTGGTCATTTCTGCTTCTTGCGGTATGGAGTTTTCCTACCTTTTCAATGCCATCATTATCAATGAGCCATGATTCGATATTGGTATGTACATCTTCTTTTTCCTTATGAAGAATAAATTGACCATTGTTTGCCAGTTTTTCAATCTCACAAAGCCCTTTTAAAATTATCTTCACATCATCTTTGCCTATGATTTTTTGCTTAGAAAGCATGAGAGCATGAGCTTTATTCACCGCAATATCATAGGGAATTAAAGCATAATCGGCTGCTTTAACATCTTGGACGTCTCTACCGGCACAAAACTCAACAGCCTCCTCAAGAGGTGTTTTTTCGAATGCTGATCCCCAGAGCTGAGAGATTTTTTTTGCCATTTATCCTATTATAAACAATTGATCAACCAAAACGATTATTAAAATAAGCAGGTGTCGCGACCGGAGGGGGTCCCAGTCAGCGCGGAGTTTCGGCGCTTGATACCGCTTTTTTCCGCAAACTTCACCCCACGGGTGAACCCAAGTTATGCTTCAAAAAGGGTATCTGCGCTTGAAACTGATCAACGAGCACTGGCTGGGACGAGGGAGTGACAGAATCTGCTTATTTTATTCACCCGTTCCGACGAGGTATATTGCGCGCCACGGTTTGAAATTAGAAAAAAAGTCTTTATTTATCGCCTCTTTCCCGTCTTTTACTACCGTGTAGTTGAAGACTGTCTTTGCACCCCACGCTGCCCAATCGACTTGTTTGACTTCGCCTTTTTTTAAAGTTGGATCATCCTGATTAAGTGGCTCAGGTGGAGGAACTGAATCATAAAGCCTAGCTCCGGATATCCGGGCGATCCGGCCATCTTTTTTTCCATAAAAAACAAACTTTAAATCCATCGTTGTTTTGTCTAATTCTCTTTGAATTAGAATATATGCCGGCGTATCATTAGCAAATCTAAAATCAGTCGAGGGACTGAAAACCGTGGCATCAAAACCGGGTTTTGAATCATTTTCATAATAGTGGACCCTGTAAGCGTGAGCTGTCCTTTTCGTGATTGGTAAGCCTGAATTTAAAGCCGCGCGAAAAAGAGTCGTTGAAACTTGGCAGACTCCGCCACCGTCGCCCAAAATGGTTCGTCCGTCTTTAATAATGTAGGCTTGTAGATACCCTGTATCGGCAGAAATATCACCAATGGTATTATTGAATGAAAAATTCTCATCTTTAGGAATAAGTACCCCATCAAATTTTGAAGATGCCAAAATCACGTTATGGATTCTGCCTGGAATTGAACCTTTATAATTCGATTTTCCCTCTCCAATCTTTTCGACAATTCCATAACTATTTATGGAAGCAAGAGTAATTTTTGGGCTTATAATTTGATCTTTGATAATAATTTTAAAATATTGCTGTTTGTCCACTTTGCTTACAATATCTTTAAACTGTGCTATTGCGGCTTCTTTGTCTATCTGCAATCCATTCTGTTCAATTTTAAACGCCGTGACTTTTCCATTCTCAAAGCGAAATAGAGCATCTTGGGGTTTGACATTATAGGTAACTTCAAGATCACTTAGACTGTCATACATTGGTTTTTCAGTGAAGCTTAATATGCTCTTAAAAGTAAATTTCCTTAAATTAAGTAGTGACTCTAACCGCTTCTGCCATTTGAGGATTAAATTTTGATCACGACCTATTCCGTAAGCCTGATTTGCTGTCTCGTCAATGTTTAAATCAAAATTAATGTCTTGTCCTGAAATCGTTGCAACTTGTAAATCATGATAATTAATTTCAAGTGTAATGTCTCTCAATCGTTTTTTTTTAGTAACTAAATATTTTTTTACGTCATTGACATTTTTTCCACCAAAATTTACATTATCCACGACGACATTAGGGTAAATCTTGCCCTGTAAATTAGATACCTTATTTGATATAAAGACGATAAAAATTAGGGTGACAACAAAAAAGACAAAACTAGCCACAAAAAACGATTTTAAGACGAAGATAACAATTTTTTTCATTCCTATAAATTATGCTAATATTATAGTATGAGTGATGAAAATAAAAGCGAAAATAATACATCTGAATCGACACCGGTTTATTCCGTTGAGGAGGAGACGCCAAACGTGGAACAATCAGATAACTCAGTGCCTTTAGAAACCGTGTCGGAAGATATTACCCCCGAAGGGATTTCTGATGCACCTCCACCAATCTATGAAGAGAATCGAAGTAAATTAATATTTATTGTCGTTGGTGCAATTATTTTTTTAGTTATTTTTATCTTTGTTGTGAAATTTATTTTGAGTTTTGGAAAAGCATCAGGCTCTAAAGTGACTTTGAAATACTGGGGACTTTGGGAAGACGCGGCGGTGCTACAACCTCTAATTGCTGACTACAAAAGGAAAAATCCCAACGTATCTATTATCTACACAAAAATGGACCCTAAAAGTTTACGGGAAAAAATTATTGCCCGTAATGAATCGGTGACGGATCGGCCAGATATCTTTAGATTTCATAATACATGGTTACCCCAGCTTAGTGGCGTCACATCCCCCATACCAAAGAATGTCATGACTAATGAGGAATTTGAGAAGACTTTCTATGAAGTGATTCAAAAGGATTTGAAGGTTTCAAATGATTATTATGGTATACCACTTGAGATTGATGGTTTGGTTTTAGTCTGTAATGATGAATTATTTAAAGCGTCCGGTATAGAATCACCTCCAACAACTTGGGATCAGGTGATTTCATATGCTTCAAAGATGACAGTTAAAGATGGTGGGAAAATACTCACTTCCGGTATTGCCATTGGGACGGCAAATAACATTGAAAATTTTTCTGATATTTTGGGATGGATGATTATGCAGAACGGCGGTCAATTAGATAATTTGACTTCAAATGAAGCAGTAGGTGCTCTTGAGCAGTATCGTGCTTTTGCCGATCCACCAAAGAATCTTTGGGACGAAACAATGGGTAATTCAGTACAAGCATTTGCAAAGAAGCAAGTGGCGATGATAATAGTTCCTTCCTGGCAAATTTTGACCATAAAGCAAATAAATCCCGATATTAAAATAAAAACCGTGTCATTGCCAATCGTTCCCGGAGGCAATCAACTTTCTCTAGCAACGTATTGGGTCGAAGGTGTATCTCGCTTTAGCAAGAATCAGCTTGAAGCCTGGAAATTTTTACGTTTTTTAGTGGAGAAAGACAATCTTACCAAATTATATCAGGAACAAACCAAAACCAGGCTTTTTGGAGAACCATATTCAAGAGTTGATCTTGGCAGCACTTTAGTACAAAATGAATATATTGGACCTGTAGTCGCCCAAGCGAAAAATATGAAAAGTATGCCACTTTCATCAAGAACTTATGATAATGGGTTAAATGATGAGATAATAAAATATTTAGAAGATGCCATTAATTCAACAGGAAAAGGTGTTTCATATATTGAAGCTTTTGCCACGGCCGACAAAGGCGTTAAACAAGTTTTTACCAAATATAAAATTCAGTAGACACTTATGTTTAATTTTTTAAAAAAAGACCAATTAAGCGAATCGGAAATATATTTCGGGTTAGTGTTAAAAGAAAATGAAGGGATTGGAATGATCTTGAAGGTTGATAAGAGATCAAAACGTCTTTCTGTTATAAAGGAACATAAAATAGCTTTCACTGATGGTTGGGAACGGCTGACAGAGGATGTTGACCAGACTTTGTATGAATTGGAAAAAGTGACTAAAACGCAAACAAAGAAAATAATCTTTTTTTTATATTCCCATCTTATCGATCAAAAATCCAAAAAAATAGAAAAACCCTATTTAGACAAGATTAAAAAAATAACAGAAAATTTAGATTTAAAAGCAGTTGGTTTTATCGAATATCATGAAGCGATCGCTCTATATCTTGAAAAAAAAGAAGAAGCACCTTTAACCTCAATAATAATTGAGCTAGATAAACCGGTGATTACTCTTTTCGTCTATAAAGGAGGCGAGCTCTTTTTTTCTGAAAGTATTGCAAAGACAGAGAATCTAGTTTCCGACATGGAAATCTTAATGTCAAAAATTAATGGTGAAATAATCTTACCCTCCAGGATTATTCTTTATGATTCAACTCGATTGATTTCAGAATCTGAAAAAATTATGGCTCATAAATGGGATGAGCGGTTGTTCATTCAAATTCCAAGAGTCGAAATTATGTCTGCAGATCACCTGCTGCAGGCATTGATTGAGGCATTTTCTGCACAAGTGTTTGATGACGCTCAAATTGAAGAAGTATTGGAAAAAGATGATTCTGATTTGATGGGATTTATTGTTTCGCAAGATATTAATGATATAAAAAATGCCCCGCAAACAAAAACAATAGTGGAGCCAAGTAATCCCATGATTGCACCGCCAAATATAATCTTAGATTCAATCGCAAAAAGAATAAAAGGAGTTGTTATTAACTTAAAGTCAATGAGTGGGCGTTTAGGGCAAAAAAAAATATATCTACTCATGTCCATTGCCGTTATAGGAATAATGATTGTGCTGTTTTGCAGCAGTTTATATTTCTTTCATACGGGTTCAGTGACTTTGTTTTTTGATGAAGTAAGTGAGGCAAAAGAATTTCGAATCAAAGGACATTTGACTAATTCTGGGATTGTCGAAGGGATTTCGATAGAAGAACAAAGTAAAACAGTTGAAATATCGGATAACATAGATACAAGTGGCGAAAAAATTATTGGCGAAAAAGCCAGTGGAATCGTGGCGGTCTATAACAAAGAGAAAAATGAAAAAACTCTTAAAAAAGGTTCCGTATTAGTTTCGACAAACGGCATAAAGTTTGCATTAGATGACGACATAAAAGTTGCTTCCGCATCTGAAAGTCTGACAAGCGAAGGGAACATTTTGACCGTGACGGGAAAAAACAAGGTACAAATTACCGCCGCAGATATCGGGTCTAAAGCTAACCTAAAGAAAGGTGAAAAATTAAAAATTGAAGATTTCTCTGAAAATATTGTATTTGCCTTAGTGGAAACGGATTTGACCGGTGGTAGCGAAAAGAGTATCAAGACAGTATCTAAAGATGATATAGCCAAGCTAAAAGAAAAAATTAATAAAAAGGCAGTTACGGAAAATAAAATATCTACACCTCAGGATGTTAATAAAAAAATAATTAATTCTTTGACATCGGTGACGAGCATACTCGACACCTATTCACATGAAGTTGGTGAAGAAGCCAATAGCATTAGTCTTAAAACAAAGGTAAAATTGGTTTTCTATGTATTTAACGAAGAGGATTTGAAGAAAGTCATTGTTAATAGTTTGAAAAGCAGTATAAGTGATGATTATGAAATTATTTCAACAAATTTGGCTTATTCAATAACTTCTGCAAAAAAAGAGGAAGGTAGATTTACGTTTTATTTAAAGACGACTGCGAAACTTGCAAAAAAAATTGATAAAGAAAGATTAATCGAATCTCTTCTTGGAACGTCCGTCGAAGAAAGTAAGTCACGTTTAAAAGAAAATCAAAAAATTAAGAAAATTGATATTAATATTCAAAGTCCGATTCCAATCTTACAATCTCGTATGCCTTTTTTTAAAGAACATATTAAGATTTCAGTGAAGTCGATCTGAGAAACCGTTATGGCACTTTACGTCTATAAGAAAAAAAAAGAGAACCCTCATCGACGCTTAATTACCGGTATTTCTTATAGTTCGATGATAATAGGTTCATTGTTTCTTTTTTGGTCTCTCTATCCAATTCTTTTTTTTGAGATGTACTCATTTATCAATTTTAGAACAAAACCAACTAGCCCATTGCCGGAATATAGCTCGTCTTTTATAAATACTTATAATTCAGTGCTCGGTGTTTCAAGTATCTTATCGACAAATTTATCCGATTATACAAAAGCCGGGGTTTGGTTTCCTTCTGTAGCTCAGAAGGTAAGCCAAGATCTTAAAGTCAAAGAATATACCTTATCTATACCTCGTTTGAATATAACAAATGCCAAAGTGATCGTTGGCGGTGACGATTTACTGAAAGGATTAGTTCATTATGCACCAAAATCTTTACCCGGGATGATCGGCAACGTCGCTATTTTTGGTCACTCACTCTTACCTCAACTAGCCAAACGAGGAAATGACTATCGGTCTATTTTTACATATCTGCCATCAATGGAGCGGGGAGATGAGATATATTCGACTGTAGATGGTGTCGCTTATGAATATAAAGTAGTCGATATTTTTGTAGTTAATCCGAATGAGATTTCAGTATTAAATCAAACTGACGACGATGTTTATATGAGTCTAATTACATGCGTCCCTCCGGGAACTCTCAACCAAAGGTTGGTTGTTAAGGCAAAGATGGATAAGCTTTAATTTAGACGGTTGATTAAGCCTATAAAATATGGTAAAATTACGTTTACAGCCATGGCTAAATCTACCGCTAAATTTAATAATTTAGACTATATAATTAAAGTATTTATCTACCAAATACTGCTTTTTTTTATCAATTTTTTGATCTTCACAGGAGACCTCATTATCTTATCTATAAGATATATACTAAGGCTAGTTATTATCTTACCGATAAATCAGCTAAAAAAGCTAATTCTGAAGCTATCAAGAAAGGTAAAACAAATATTTTCGCTGGTTATTAAACCTAAACTTCCATTAATAGATTTTTTCAAGATAAAATATTTTGTTATCGGTTTCTTAATTGCTTTTATATTCATACTATTATTTATAGGCATTGGTTTTATAAAGTCTTTACCTGATCCCAAATTGATTGGAAAAGTAAATTTTGCCGTCTCGACACAAATTCTGGATCGAAAAGGAAGATTATTGTACGAAGTCTATGGGAATGAAAATCGTATCCCAATAAAAATTGACACGTTACCTAAATATGTAATTTCTGCAACTATTGCCATTGAAGATAAGGATTTTTATAAGCACAATGGCGTTTCTATTTGGGGTGGGATATTAAGAGCATTGAAAGACAGTATTATAAAAAAAGATTTACAAGGAGGTTCGACTATAACTCAACAATTGGTTAAAGCTTCTCTTCTTACTCCGGAAAGAACCATCCAACGCAAAATTAAAGAAATGATTATTGCGCTTCAAGTCGAAAAAATTTACTCGAAAAGTCAAATAATGGAAATGTATTTAAATCAAGTTCCTTATGGAGGCACTGCCTATGGTATTCAACAAGCAGCTAAAGTCTATTTTGATAAAAATGCTAAAGATCTGACCTTGAGCGAGATAGCATATTTAGCCGGATTACCCAAGGCACCTAGTATCTATTCTTACTACGCAAATCCGGAATATGCCAAATCAAGAAGAAATGAAGTTTTGACAAAGATGCTCCAGCTTAAATTCATTACAAGAAGCGAGTTTGATAGAGAGTCGCCTCTTCCATTAAAGATCGTTCCTTTAAAACAATTAATTAGAGCGCCTCATTTTGTATTTTACGTAAAAAATATTCTAGAGCAAAAATATGGTATTAGATCGGTTGAAACAAGAGGTTTTCGAGTTCGAACAAGTTTAGATCTGGATATCCAAGATGAAGCCGAACTTATTTTATCAGAAGAACTCAAAAAAATTGAAAATCTAAAGGTTAATAATGGTGCGATTTTGATCACTCATCCTTCAACAGGTGAAGTCTTAGCGATGGTAGGATCCAAAAATTATTATGAGGACGGTGTCGGAGCATTCAATGTCACCACGTCCCAAAGGCAACCAGGATCATCTATAAAGCCGTTAATGTATTCGTTGGCGTTGACTAAGGGGTTTACAGCTGTATCTATGGTTGATGATTCTCCAATAATATTTAAGATTCCTGGTTCAAAGCCCTATCGACCAATCAATTACGATGGTACTTTTCACGGACTGATAACGCTACGATCTGCCTTGGCTAATTCTTATAATGTTCCGGCTGTTAAAATGTTGAATACTCTGGGTGTCAAGAATTTCATATATCATGCACGACAAATGGGAATAACCACTTGGGAAGACGAAAGTCGATATGGATTGTCTTTAACGCTCGGAGGGGGAGAAGTGAAAATGACTGATATGGCTGTTGCCTACGGCGTATTTGCCAATTCAGGTAATAAAGTAAATCTAAATCCTATTCTAGATATTTATGACTATCAAGGGTATCCAATAGAAGTGAATACAAAAGTCGATCGGACTCATGTTCTTGATGAAGGAGTTAGTTATATTATCTATGATATTTTGTCTGATGCAAAAGCTCGACTGGCTGCATTTGGTAATAATTCACCACTTAATATTCAACAGTTTAAGGTTGCCGTGAAGACGGGGACAACAAATGAAAAAAAAGATAACTGGACTATCGGTTTTACTCCAAAATTTCTTGCAGCAGTTTGGGTTGGTAATAACGACAATACACCAATGAATCCATTGCTGACATCAGGTATCACAGGTGCTGCACCGATCTGGAGTCGTGTGATGGCAAGCTTGCTATCTAAGAGTATTTCATCTGAGTTTGACGAAAATCCGCTAGCTACAAATACTTATCAAATACCAACTAATATTGTTGAAAAAAAATGTGGTGGTATCGCAGAATATTTCGTTAAGGGAACAGAAAAAGCCCCATGTCAGCCAGAATTTCTTTCACCTACACCCACAACAATACAACAGCAGTAACTGAGAATATAAGTTCCCTTCAATAGATTTACGATTTTACTTAGTATTAAAAAATTCTTGAGGTACTAAGAGAAGTCGAATTGCTTTGTTTCGACCAGTCTTCTCGTCTTTTAATCTCATGGCTACAAAATGCAGTGTATCGCCGACTTTAATTTTGCTAAATCCTCCTTTTTGAGAATCAAGAGTTTTGACATTCAGAATTGCTTGTTTCGTCTTTGTTTCTACATCTAAAATATATTGTTCTTTATCGGTTGTTAAAACACCGATGGTCTTATCATCCGTGTTGACTTCTATAATTTTTCCCGAAGCAACAAAATATTGTTTGTCGACATAAATAATGTTAGCACTAATGCTATCATCAATTTTTGTACCCGAAATGATTAAATAGCTGCTATTAATGAGGTCTTTTAATTTTATTTCTTTTTGGGCATTTCCAGTGATGGTATAAATTTTAGTAAGATCCGAGTCAACGGTTATTTTATATTCTATTTCCTTTTCATCTTTCACGAGGAGTGTATTATTATCGTTTTTCTGCAGATATCCTATGATTATCGTTCTATTTTTTTCTCGAAGTTCTGCGACTTTAGTAGCAATTTTATCTTTCAAAGTTTGAATATTTTCGTCTTCCTTAGTCGTCGGTGTAGGTTTAAGAGTGGTCTTTGGTGACTCACTTGGAGAAATTGATGTTATCTTTTCAGTTGGGCTTAAATTTTGAGCATATGTAAACGCATTTACTTTTATAAGTAATAAGGTGATGATAATACCGATAAGTAAATATTGATTCTTTTTCATATCTGTTCTTTTATTTGGTAAATATTGATAGTTTTAGTTGTCGGAATGTTTTGAAAATATGATGTGATATTAATTATATTTTCTCCCAAGGACAATGGAAATTTGATATCGAATAATTTCTCTTTTGATTTAAATACTTTCTCATCAAGAGGGGACTGGATGATGATAACTGAATTTACTGCTGTTTCGCCTTTGATATTTACAGAATCCGTCGCCACTTGGGCTTGATTTTCAGGTTCAATTATTTTGAAGCCAGTTGCTTCTTCTTTTTGAACGACGATAGTCTTTATCGGGGTAGGAATTAAGACTTTTTTTTGCTGTAACGATCTATTTTTTGTGAAAACAACAAGACTTGTGGCGACGATCGCTCCAAAGGCAATTCCCAAAATCACTGCCACAATAGTCTCTTTTTTCATATCGTTATCATATCAAAATTTACTTAAAAGTCAATTTTTGTGAAATCATGGAGGAAAAAACTCTAGGTATGGTATTTATCAAATTGCTAGTGTTATACCAATATTTGTCTACCTTAAATAACTCATCGGCTGTTTTATTTAAGGTATAAGAGGCGACAATTGATGCAGTGATCTGATCATTTTTAGTGTTTAATGATGCGATAAGTCCTGCTAAGGCATCGCCAGTTCCTCCTTTGGTAAGGCCTGCATTGCCACCTGTGATTTGATAAAGCGAGTGTCCATCAGACACTATATCTTCAACCATTTTTAGTACAATGATACAGTTAAATTCTTTAGCTGTTTCTTTGACAATTTTCGTTATATCTTCCCAAGATCGATTATGGAGCGATATACCAAACAAACTCTTAAATTCTTTTTCATGTGGTGTTACAATAGCCTTTGTTTTCATTGTTGTCAACCATTTTTTCTCCATTGTTTGAAGAGCTCCCGCATCAATAACAAATTTTTTTTCAGGGAATTTATTTAATAAATAACCGGTTAATTCATAGGTATATTGTTCCTCCTTTTCAATATTAATAATAATTTCAAAATCTAACGGCAAATTTTTTTTATCTATTTTTCCTCTCGTCATCCCCGGACCAAGTAAAATACAATCATCTTCCGTCACATAATCAAGCAAATTTTTCTTATTGATGAAAATACCGTCCCGAAATTTTGTCTTAAGATTAATAAAGATTTTTTGATTTTCCTGCGTGGACGAGTAGTGCACCATATCTACAAAATGTGATGCAATTTCGGCAGACCATAAAGAAGCAGCATGAAATAATGACGATCCGCCAATGATAAGAAGCTTTCCATTTTGACCTTTATGTGTTTTTTTTTGAGGAATATATAACTTATCAATAAATGGTTCAATGTCGGACGAAGATGCGGTCTTGATTAACATATATGCTATACTATTTTACCATGATTAATGCAAATGATCTAAGGCGAAAGTTTGCTGATTATTGGTCTTCCAAAAAACTGGGACATCGGGAAATTCCACCAGCCCCGCTAGTCTTAAAAGAAGATCCGACGACGCTATTTACCTCTTCAGGGATGCAGCAGTTGGTCCCAAATTTGACAGGTTCTCCTCATCCATTGGGTAAGCGATTGTATAATATTCAACCCTGTTTTCGCGCTACCGATATAGATGAAGTAGGCGATAATCGCCATACCTGCTTTTTTGAAATGATGGGAAACTGGTCACTCGGTGATTATTTTAAAGAAGAACAAATTCCTTGGATGTGGGATTTTTTTGTCAAAGAACTTGAACTTTCTAAAAGTAAGTTATATATATCTGTTTTTTCAGGTACAAAGGAAGTTCCAAAAGATCTTGAATCTGAATTGATTTGGAAGAAATTGGGAATTTCGGATGATCACATATTTTTTTATGACGCTACTAAAAACTGGTGGTCAAGATCAGGTCCACCGGAAAAAATGCCCGATGGTGAAATCGGAGGTCCAGACGCGGAGGTATTTTATGAGTTTACTGACGTTCCCCATGATAAAAAATTTGGAGAAAATTGTCATCCCAATTGTGATTGTGGCAGATTCTTAGAAATCGGCAATTCGGTATTTATTCAATATCAAAAAAATAATGGAAAAATTATTGAAATGGAACAAAAAAATGTGGATTATGGAGGGGGATTCGAGAGGATTTTATCCGCTATAAATGATCAACCTGACATGTTCAAGACAGAGTTATTCATTGATATAGTTAAGGAAATAGAAGAAAATACTAGTAAAAAATACACGGATCCTTTATCTATTCAAGCTATTAGAATTATTGCAGATCATCTTAAAGTTGCAGTTTTTTTAATTATAGAGGGCATAGTCCCATCAAATAAGGAACATGGTTATATATTAAGACGTTATTTAAGGAGAGCAGCTGTAAAAATGCATCAACTTACGGGAGGTTTAACACCAAGTTTTGATCAGATATTAGACAGAGGAGTACTGAGAGTTTACGATGGCATACAAGGAATTGATAGACATAAACAAAGGTCTTTGATTTTTCAAGTTGTTAATAGAGAGATGGAGCGTTTCAGTGAAAGTTTAGATAGAGGTTTAAAACATTTTACAAAACTTTCAGATAATCAGATGGAAGCAGAAGCATTTAATTTATTTGCCAGTTATGGATTCCCATTTGAAATAACGGCAGAACTTGCAAAACAAAGAGGAGTGATGATAAATAAAATAACATTTGATGAAATGTATAAAACACATCAAAAACTCTCGAGGAAGGTTTCTTCTGGTATGTTCAAAGGAGGTTTGGCTGATCACTCCGAGCAGGTAATCAGATATCATACTGCGACCCATTTACTTCATCAGTCACTTCGTGATGTTTTGGGTGATGAAGTCCGTCAGGAAGGGTCAAATATAACCGGAGAAAGATTACGGTTTGATTTTAGTTTGTCTAGAAAACCGTCGGATGAAGAGATAAAAAAAGTGGAGGAAATCATCAATCAAAAAATAAAAGAAGCATTGCCGGCTCGTTTTGAAATCATGCCTAAAGAAAAAGCCGATCAAATCGGTGCTCTATCTTTTTTTAAAGAAAAATACGGTGATAAAGTGAAAGTATATTTTATCGGTGGAAGCTCAGACAATCCCGGATTGTCATACTCAAAAGAATTCTGTGGAGGACCTCATATCGCAAATACGTCAGAAATAGGTCCGATTAAAATCACCAAAATCAAAAAAATCGGAGCCAATTTAATCCGTATTTATCTAATTCAACACCCGACGTCCACACCCGACGTTGAATTCTAAATTTATTCTAAAAGTAGGTTTTTTATATCTTGCAATTGACGTTGATAATCTGCGTTGTTATAAACAAATTGTTTATACGTCTCCGTTTTTTTAAAATAACTTAAAATCATCTCGGTATTTATGAATGGGTGTATGATTTTACCCATATACGTTGTAAACGATGTACAAGGATAGTCAATAAGATCATTAATCTCAATCAGACGATCTGAAACCGGATTTAATTCAACATATCGGATTACATGAAGCAATTGTGCTTCAGATTCTATAATAACTGCCTTGAATCTGTTTGTAAAAACAGAGCCATGACGCTCAAATTTAATGTTATAGTATTTTGCATATGCGTTTTGAAAGTTAGTTAAAAAAGTAATTATTCCATCATCAATCAATTGCCGTAGGACAAAATGAAAATGTGTAGGCATCAGAGAAAAAGCCAAGAATTCAACACGTTTAGGACTGTTATAGATTTGATTCAATCGCACAGCTCTAATCTCAGGAGCTAATTGAGAAAGGTGTGAGAAACCTATATCTGATTCATGTTTATAGAAATTAATTAATTCTAAAGCGCGGGTCAATGACAATGGATTAAGAAATATTTTTTCTGATCCGACCGACCGGTTACAAATATGATAATAAACATTTTCTGTGAATTTTATACGACGATAAGGCATAACTAATTTTACTAAATTCAACACCCGACGTTGAATTCTAATCGGTGAATTCCTGAACGTATATTTTTCCGTAGATACCACCATCTATGACTCCAATACCTATTTTATTGAATGCACCGGAGAGTATATTAGCACGATGGCCAGGAGAGCGCATCAAGCCTGTATGGGCGATTTGAAGATTTGGAGCAAAGGCTAGATTCTCACCGGTGGTTTGGTATCGTATACCTTGTTTTTCTAATCTTTCTGCCGGCGTTGACTGATCTACCTGAGAGGTATGAGAAAAAAAGCCATAGTTGAACATTTCTTTACCATAAGCTCGTGCGGTTTCTTTTAGTTTGTCATCAGTTGTAAGTGAAGATAATCCATTTTGTCGTCGTTCTCTGTTTATTAAAATAAGCATGTTGTTATCATCAATGCTGTCAATTTTTAAATTATTAGAGGATAATTTAATACCCAGATTTACGGTTTCACTTGATTGGGGTTTGATCGTAAGAAAATTTAGACTCTCAGCGATTGCATCATTGAATATCCCTTTGAATTGATTTTCAAGCTCGCTTGATAATTGAAGTAAAATAGGACCGGATTTTGAAGAAAGAATATTTTTTTTAACCTGAGCTCTTATAGGTAGCGCTATTGCCAGACTTAATACGATAGCAGAGAGAATTAGAGCGTCAACGGCTGCGGGAATAGCACCAAGTATTTTATCGATATTTTTTGGTACTTTAGGTAGCTTTTTTGCAATTAAAGTTAAAAAAAGATAGAGAAACATTTCGCATATAACCCAGGCGGTGAAGAATCCGACGACTTTACTGAGTCCATATGAAACGCCCATATTATGCACAAAAAAAGTGGCAAAAAATCTATACGAGTAAACTGAAAAAATGAAAGCAATGACAAAGCTAATCAAGTTATACAGTGAGATAATTATTCCACCGTTTGTAAGTGAAAAAAGAGCGACAAGCGAAATTATTATTGCATCAATCAGATTATAATTGGTTGTTATATATTGATATAGATTGTCGATCATTTTTTTGTTAAAATAGACGACATGTACAAGTTAAAAAAGCTTATTGGAATAATCAAATCATCTCCAAAAGCTCTGCTATTTCATCCAAAGATTATATCACTGATTTTAATCATCCTGGTGGTTTTTGGCCTTTCATCATTTTATGTCGTAATTTTAAAGGACCTGCCTAATCCACAAGGCTTGAAGAATTATAAAGTAATTCCTGTTTCTTCAGAGATAATGGATCGAAATGGCAAATTGCTCTATGATATCTTTGATAAAGAAAACAGAATTCCGATAAGAATTAAGGATTTGCCTGAATATGTAAAACAAGCGACAATTGCCATTGAAGATAAAGAATTTTATAAACATGGAGGGATTTCACTTGTCGGGGGGATGATTAGAGCTTTAAAAGATACAATTATTTTAAGAAAAGGCTTGCAAGGTGGATCTACAATTACTCAACAATTAGTAAAATCTGCTCTTCTGTCACCGGAGCGGACCGTCACAAGAAAGATCAAGGAAGTAATTTTAGCACTGTGGACTGAACAAATTCTCAAAAAAGATGAGATTTTGGAGCTATATCTAAATCAGGTGCCCTACGGAGGCTCTGCTTATGGAATAGAGCAAGCATCAAGAATCTATTTTAATAAAAGCGCAAAGGCGTTGACATTGCCTCAAGCAGCTCTACTGGCGGGATTGCCTCGAGCGCCGAGCCGTTATTCTCCTTATTCTGATCCAGAGGTTGCAAAAAGGAGAAGAAACGATGTATTGGCGGAAATGGCAAAGTTGAAATTTATTACTAATGAGCAAAAAGATAACGCAATAAGAGAAGATCTCGAAATAGAAACTTTTAAAACTAAAATAAATGCACCGCATTTTGTTTTCTACGTAAGATCAATCCTTGAGAAAGAATATGGTGCTTCTATTGTTGAAGAAGGAGGGCTAAAAGTCACAACAAGCCTGGATTTGGATTTACAAAAACAGGCGGAAGCGACTTTATCTGCAGAACTTGAAAAAATAAAAAAATTAAATGTTGGGAATGGTGCTGCATTGGTGACGCGTCCTACGACTGGAGAAATATTAGCTATGATTGGGTCCCGTGATTATTTTTCTTCACCTTCAGGCACCTTTAATGTGACGACAGCGTTGAGACAACCAGGTTCTTCAATAAAACCGATAAATTACGCCATTGGTATTGATCGAAAGTTGGTCACACCAGCATCTGTGTTTCTGGACGTAAAATCATGTTTTACAGCTCCAGGTCAGCCAAAAGCATATTGTCCCGTCAATTATGACGGCAACTACCATGGTTTAGTGCAACTTAGATTCGCACTGGGTAATTCATACAATATTCCGGCGGTTAAGATGCTGCAGTTAAATGGCGTCGAGAATTTTGTCGCTTCTTCATCCAGTTTCTTATTTACTAGCTTTAAAGATCCAACCCGCTATGGATTGTCTCTGACTTTAGGTGGAGGGGAAGTAACAATGGTTGATATGGCTCAAGCGTTTTCCAGCTTTGCCAATGAGGGGATACCAAAAAAATTAGTTGCGGTTCTAAAAGTTGAAGATAAAAATGGTAATGTACTGTATGAATATAAAGATAATAATCTTGTTAAAAATATAAGAGAGCCAATAAATTATCCAAATTACTTAAATATCACTGGTAATCGGGCAATTTCACGGGACACAGCTTTTATAATTTCTCATATTTTGCTTGATAATAATGCCAGATCTGCTGCTTTTGGAGCAAGAAGTCAATTGAATATTCCCAAACACGTCGCTGTTTCGGTCAAAACTGGTACAACCAACGATCTACGAGACAACTGGACAATTGGCTATACCCCAAACTTTTTGGTGGCTATTTGGGTAGGTAACAATGATAATAAACCTATGTCGCGAGTAGTCTCAGGAGTGACTGGAGCAGCGCCAATCTGGAATGGAATCATGAGTTTTGTCATAAAAGATCAACCTGATTTATGGCCAAGGAAACCGGATAGTGTTGTTGGTCGGCAGGTATGCAGTGATAGTGGACTACTTATGGCTAGATCTCCCGAAGGAGTCGAAAGCTGTCACTCTAGATTTGAATATTTTATAAAAGGATTTGAATCGGTTTCATCGAGTGTTAAGTCAACAAAGGAATTTATTCCTGTAAGTAAAGATACCGGCAAGATGACGACTGTGGAAGATCCGTCTCACGAGATGCAGGAAAAAACAGTAATTAAAGATGGTATTTCTACTTATTGCGTTGATTGTGTCAATGATTTCGGTCCGAGCCCAACCCTGACGCCGACACCGTGAGGGCGTCAATCCCCGGGAGTGTGCCTTTTTCAATAAATTCTAGCATCGCTCCACCTCCGGTTGAAATATGGGTGATTTTATCATTACTTTTTTTATCTGAAATGGCAACAAGCGTATCACCACCACCTATAATTGTCACTGCATTTTCTGTCGAAATAATACTATCATAGATAGTATCAGTACAATGTCGATATAATTGATTTTCAAAGAGTCCTACTGGTCCATTCCAGACTATAGTTTTTCCCTGTTTAATAACTTTATCAAATTCTATTTCTGTCGCTGGTCCGAGATCATAAATAGCCAAATTGGAAGGAATTTCGGCAATAGGATGAACTTCAGGTTTAATATTTGGATCTTGTAAATTTCCACAGACTGCATCTAATGGGAGAATTAGCTTACACGGTGAATTTTCAACACTTGCCAATACTTGTTTAGCAGCTTCATTAGCTGTACTTTCTACTAAGCTTTTTCCAACTTGGTATCCTTGGACTTGGAGTAACGTATTGGCAATTCCACCACCCAGCAATATATAATCAGCAATTTTCATAAAACGGGAAATTAAACCAATTTTAGTAGAAATTTTTGCTCCGGCCAAAATTGCGATTAACGGGCGTTGTGGATTTTTAGTTATTTTGGAGAGCATTTCAATCTCTTTTTGCAGAAGTAATCCCGCATAACCTGGAATATAGTTCGCAATACCTACGATCGAAGCGTGCGATCGATGTACAGAACCAAATGCATCATCAACGTAAATATCAGCCATACGTGCTAATTTTTTTGCAAACCCGCTGTCATTTTCCTTTTCGCCTTTAAAAAAACGAATATTTTCAAGAAGTATTATTTCATTTTTTTTTTGATCAGCAATTATATGCTGTTTATTATCAGACTCAAAGTCAGTCATCAATTTTACGGTATAACCCGACACAAATGAGGTAAGGCGATCAATTATAGGTCTTAGCGAATATTTTGGGTCTATACCTTTTGGACGCCCAAGATGGGAGATTAAAATGAGTTTATTTTGCTGTTGAAGCAATTTTTTTATTGTTGGAATTGCCTGACGTATTCGTGTGTCATCTGTAATTTGTCCCTCATTAGATAAACTGACATTGAAATCGACGCGAATAATGACGCGTTTATTTTGTATTACTGCATCATCAATAGTTTTTATATTAAATCCCGCGATCATTTTAAAAAACTCAAAAATTCACTAACCATTTTTTTGCTACCTAAGACTATCGGTGTTCTTTCATCAAGACTCTTTGGTTGAATTTCAAGAGGATTATTGTCTTGGCTGGTAGCCGAACCTGATGCTTGGGTGACAATATATGACATCGGGTTGACTTCATACATCAGCCTTAATTTTCCATTTGGAGACTTGGAGTTTTCCGGATATAAAAATATACCACCTTTAATTAAGACACGATGAATATCAGCTATCATAGCTGAAGCATAGCGTAGGGTATATGGTTTGCCGGTTTCTTCGTCTTCCTTCTTTATAAAATCCAAGTATTTTTGGATATACTCCGGATATCGGTGATAATAACTCTCATTTATTGCGTAGCTTTTTCCGGTCTCTGGTACTTTCATATCAGGATGAGACAATAAAAAACTGCCAATTGATGGATCAAGAGTAAAACCATTGACTCCATTGCCACACGTATAGATAAACATAACGCTTGGTCCATAGACGACATATCCGGCTGCTACCTGATCAGAGCCTTTAAGAAGTAAATCAGCGTCACTTTTGATATTGTCCGGTTTTCGGTGAATAGAAAAGATGGTGCCGACATTTAAATTAACATCGATGTTTGATGATCCATCGAGAGGGTCTATATAGACGACATATTCACCATAATCGGTTTTAATAAGCTCTGGCTTTTCCAATTCTTCAGTGACGATAGCTGAGACATGACCTGTCTTAGTCAAAGTTTCGACTAAAATGTCATTTGAGAATTTATCCAGCTTTTGAACTTCCTCATCATATATATTAGTTGTTCCGGCAGAGCCTAAGATATCGACTAATCCTGATTTCTTGACATGGGAAGCGATGATTTTGACTGCATTTTCTATAGCAGTTAAAAGCAGTGTAAAATTTCCAGTGGCTTTTTTGAATCTTCTCTCATCTTGTAAAAGAAATTCGGTTAATGTAGTGGTTTTGTTTAACATAATTGATACTATTGGATAATATCAAAATATTAACATAATTACATTTTTTTTCAAACATCATTAAAACTACTAAAAAATTATGATTATTTATTATAATTATTGATTGTTAGCATTTAAAAAAACATATGAACAAAGATGAATTAATGAAAACCGCCAAGGCAATGGTTGCTCCCGGCAAGGGCATATTAGCTGCTGATGAATCTTCAGGCACAATAAAAAAAAGATTCGATACGATCTCAGTCGAATCAACAGAAGAAAATAGACGAGCATATCGGGAACTTCTATTTACCACTCCTGGAATGGAAGAATTTATTTCCGGTGTTATCCTTTTTGATGAAACAATAAGACAGAAAGCAAAAGATGGTACGCCGCTTCCGGCAGTCTTATCAAAAAAAGGCGTCATCCCTGGCATTAAAGTTGACAAAGGTGCACAAATGCTAGCCGGTTCAGAAAATGAAAAAGCGACAGAAGGACTTGACGGATTGCGTGACCGGTTTGCAGAATACTACACGCTTGGAGCTCGATTTTCTAAATGGCGAGCAGTAATTACTATCGGGCAAGGAATACCGACCGATTATTGTATCAGCGTCAACGCTCATACACTTGCTCGATTTGCAGCACTTTCTCAGGAAGCCAATATTGTTCCTATTGTCGAACCGGAAGTCTTAATGGATGCTGATAATACTATCGAGGTTTGTGAGCAAGTGACCGAGAAGACACTTTTAGCCGTATTTGACGAACTAAAAAAACAGAAGATATTTATTGAAGGTATGATTTTGAAACCTAATATGGTCATTGCCGGTAAAAAATGCCCGACTCAGGCTACCAAAGAACAAATTGCAGAAAGTACGATAAGATGTTTCAAAAAAGTCCTGCTCAAAGAATTAGCCGGGGTTGTCTTCTTATCCGGTGGACAAAGTGAAGTAGAGGCAACGGTCAATTTAAACGAAATGAATCAGACCGCGCCTCACCCATGGGAATTATCTTTTTCCTATGGCCGAGCGCTTCAACAATCAGCGCTTAAAGCCTGGGGTGGAAAGCCGGGAAACACAAAAGCAGCCCAAGACGTTTTTTATAAAAGAGCCAAGTTGAATGGAGCAGCAAGGTATGGGAAATATACTAGTGATATGGAATAATACGATGTCATCCTGAATTCATTTCAGGATCCATATATGTCATTCCCGCGAAAGCGGGAATCTATAGAATTGTATAGATCTCCGATCAGGCTGGGGCTGATAAGAGATGCTTAAACAAGTTCAGCATGATATAAAATAGCTATGATTTCAGTGATCCAACGTGTTTCTTCAGCGTCAATCTTAATTAACGGCGACTTATATTCATCCATAAACCAGGGGTTACTGATTCTTCTTGGAATATGTTCAGATGATGATGAACTGGTCATAAGAAAAAATGCGGAAAAAATCGCATATCTTCGAATCTTCGCAGATAAAAAAAATAAAATGAATTTGTCAGTCAAAGATGTAAAGGGAGAAATATTAGTTGTATCTCAGTTTACTCTTTGTGCTGATACAAAAAAAGGTAATCGTCCATCGTTTATCTCTGCCATGGAGCCTAAAAAAGCAGAAGAGTTTTATGAGCTTTTTATTTCAGAATTTAAAGATCACCAAATCCCTGTTAAATCAGGTGTCTTTGGTGCAATGATGGATGTTGAACTTGTAAACGATGGTCCAGTGACAATAATAATTTAACTAAATGTTAGATAAATTAATTTACGATATACGCATCCTAAAAAATCCTCAAAAAGCTACTCTTTTGCAGCGTTATTTTAAGACAGGCAAAGGTGAATATGCCGAAGGGGATAAATTTCTAGGTCTGACAGTACCCATATGCCGGCAGATTTCTAAAAAAAATAAGGATTTATCACTTTCTGACTTAAAAGAACTTCTTAAATCTAGATATCATGAAGAAAGATTAATCGCGTTGTTGATTTTGGTTAGTCAATTTGGAAAAAATCAAAAAAAAATATTTGATTTCTATTTATCATCCACTAAATATATTAACAACTGGGATTTGGTGGATTTGACAGCGCCAAAGATTGTTGGTCAGTATTTGTATCATCTAAAGGATGCAGATATTCGTTCTAAACAATTAAAAAAACTAGCTACATCAAATAATTTATGGCAACGTCGTATTGCAGTTTTAGCAACCTTTTATTTTATCCATGAAAATCATTTCGATGAATCATTGCAGATTGCCAAAATGTTGCTTCAAGACAGACATGATTTAATTCATAAGGCGATCGGTTGGATGCTTAGAGAGGTTGGTAAACGCGATCAAAACGTCGAAGAAATATTTTTAAGAAAGTATTATCAAAAAATGCCTCGTACCATGCTCCGTTATGCTATCGAAAAATTTCCCGATAGTTTGAGACGATTTTACCTTGCACGATCGACTTGACAAGTAAGATAAGTTTATTATAGATTTATTGAATCACAAAAATTATGGATGACAAAAATAAAGACGCAAAAGAGGAAAAAACACCGGAAAAAGTTAAGGAGATTTTGGATCTAGAGCAATCAATTAAAAACTATTTTGACGCGATTCAGGCAAAAAAGCTTGAGATGACAAAGCAAAAAGACATGGTTAAAGATGCGCTTTTGAATGATCAAACTTACTTTAATCATGAAGAAAAGATCAAGGAAGCAAAAAAAATTGCAGAAAAAACCAAATCGCAGATTGAAAGCACTCCAGCCGTAATTACCGCAAAAAATGAGGCAAAAGATTTAACTGCAGAAATTAAAGAAATGCAAAAGAATCTCTCAAATTATTTACTGAAATATCATCAACTTAGTGGTCAAAATCGTATCGCGGTTCATGAAGGCGAAGAGTATGATATTGTCGAGGAAGCAAAATTAGTCAAAAGTAAAAGAAGATAATCACCTTCAATAATCTTACTGAGTTTATAATCTCATCTTAAGAAACAAATATCTGACGAACTGATATAATATTGTCTCTATGACAAAAACTGGTACTTTTAAACTTAAATCAGGATTAGCCCAAATGCTAAAAGGTGGCGTCATTATGGATGTCGTTAATGCGCAACAAGCAAAAATCGCCGAAGACGCGGGAGCTGTAGCAGTCATGGCGCTTGAGCGAGTGCCATCTGATATAAGAAGTGCTGGAGGAGTTGCTAGAATGGCCGATCCGAAAATTATCAAAGAAATCCAAAAAGCAGTGACGATTCCTGTCATGGCCAAGTGCAGAATCGGCCATTTTGCCGAAGCTCAGGTATTGCAGGCATTGGAGGTTGATTTTATTGATGAGAGTGAAGTTCTAACTCCTGCTGATGAAGAGTTTCATATTGATAAGACACCATTTACGATCCCATTTGTATGCGGAGCTCGGGATTTAGGCGAAGCGTTGCGAAGAATAAATGAGGGAGCTGCAATGGTAAGGACAAAGGGAGAAGCAGGAAGTGGTAATATCGTCGAAGCTGTCAAACATATTCGAAAAGTGACTGCAGGTATAGATGAAATTAAAAAACTTCTGATCAGTAAAAAAATGAAACAACTTAATGATGTGGCTATAAAATACTCTGTTCCGGTTGAGTTGGTTATCAACACGGCTAAGTTAGGTCGTTTGCCGGTTGTCAATTTTGCCGCCGGAGGAATAGCTACTCCAGCTGATGCTGCACTTTGTATGCAACTTGGAGTTGATGGTGTCTTTGTTGGATCAGGAATCTTCAAAAGTCAAAATCCAGCTAAAACTGCTAGGGCTATTGTTGATGCAACTGCTCATTTCACAGATGCTTCTAAAATCGCTAAAGTCAGTGAGAATCTTGGTGATCCGATGAAAGGGCAGGAAATATCTGATCTTGTGCAAAAGATGTCTGATCGCGGAATTTAACTCCAGTAAATTTATGAAATTGAAAAACATAGGAGTCTTAGGTTTTCAGGGTGATTTTGTCGAGCATATTGAAACGACAAAAAAAGCACTGAATAAACTAAGTTTTGAAGGAAACATCATAATGGTTAAAACCAAAGACAAGTTACAAAATCTTGACGGTCTGATAATTCCCGGAGGAGAAAGTACCACATTGCAGACTTTGTGCATAAAAAACGGGCTGTGGGAAGATATGAAACGAATTAAATATATCTATGGTACCTGTGCTGGTGCAATTCTTTTAGCAAAAAAAGTTCTTCATAAAACCAAAAATCAGCAGACACTGGAGCTCATGGATATCGAGATAGATCGAAATGCATACGGTGGTCAGATTAGCTCTTTTGAAAAGAAAATTAAAACAAAATTAGGTAATTTTGATGCCGTCTTTATCCGCTCCCCAAGAATTACTAAGACGGGTAAGAATATTGTTATTATCGCAAAAGAAAGGAATGAAGTATTAGCCTGTGAACAAAGAGATAAAGATAAATATTATTTGGTATCGTGTTTTCATCCGGAATTGACGACAACGATCTTCCACGAATATTTTCTCAAAAAAATCTATTCACAATAATTATTTATTCTTTAATACTGTTTGATATCCGCCGCAACCTTTGAATAACCAATGAGCGACACGAGTGACAGTGGTAGTTGATGCACCGACTTTCTTAGCAATCAGTTCATAAGAACCTCCTTCTGTGAGTAATCGAGCGATCTCTAATCGATTGGAGAATTCTTCAATTTCAGGTAAAGTCATCAAATCGCGTATAAAATTGGTCATATCCGTTTCAGATTTTAAAGAGAGTAGAGCGTAGATTAATGCTTTTTCTTTACTATTTTTTGGTGAATATGTTTCTGTTTTAGTAAAACGGTTTGTTTTCATATGCTAATTATAAAGTATTGAATATCTCTTGACAATAATATAGTATCATGTTATCATATTAACATGATAGAAAATAAGGTTAGTAACTTTGAAGTAAATCATCATTACCCTGCTTCGGCGGGGTGATATTGGCGTTTTATTTTTTGTAACCCCGCCTAACCAGCGGGTTTTTTTATGTAGCTGTTTCTGCTTTCATAATAAAACGCAGAAATACAGCTACATAACCCCGTAGGATCGCTCCTCGGAGGCAAGGATGTAACCCTTGCGACGAGGTAAGATTCCTTCGGGGTAAAGAAATTATGCAGAAACTTAATAATGGAAATATAAAATTAGCGATTCAAAAGAAAGGTCGATTGAGTGAGGATTCGATTGAATTTTTGCGAAAAGCTGGTCTTGAGTTTGAATCCTACAGTAAAAGCTTATTTGCCTCTTGTCGCAATTTCCCACTAGAGATTCTTTTTGTGCGTGATGATGATATTCCCGATTACGTTGAGACGGGGGTAGTTGATCTTGGGATTGTTGGTCAAAATCTGCTTAATGAACTGCAACCAAAGGTAAAAAAGCTTTTAAACTTACGATTTTGCTTCTGCTCTCTTTGTCTTTGCGTGCCTAAAGACTCTTCAATTTCAGACTTTTACGATTTAAACGATGCGAAAGTGGCTACCTCATATCCAAACTCGACTAAATATTTTTTGCTAAAAAACAATATTAAAGCCAAAGTAATTACGATAAACGGTTCAGTTGAAGCAACTCCAGTTTTGGGAATTGCCAATGCCATAGTCGATCTTGTCTCAACCGGAAGTACTCTTTCAGCCAACGATCTAAAAATAATCTCCAAATTATATGATTCTGAGGCGATTTTAATATCAAATATTAATTTATTGACTAATAAAAAAAAGAATGCACTTGTTAATAAACTACTTACTCGATTCAAGGGAGTATTAGTGGCTAAAAACTATAAATATGTAATGATGAATGCACCGGAAAAAATACTTCCGAAAATTAATAAAACTATTCCTGGATTGAAATCGCCAACGATTTCTCCACTTAATTCAAAAGGGTGGATTTCTATTCAATCAGTGATCAAAGAGGACGTATTTTGGGAAACCATTGAAAAGCTTAAAAAAATTGGCGCGACGGGAATTTTGGTATTGCCAGTTGAAAAATTGATTCTATGAAAGTCACAAAACTCTCTGATTTATCAAAAAAAGATTATGAACGAATAGTAAGACGATCATTTGGTACTAATCTATCTATTATGCCTAATGTTAAAAAGATTATCCGAGATGTTAAGACGAACGGAGATAGTGTAATTATCAATAATTGTCAAAAAAATTATGGTATTCAAAATCTTGACAATCTTCAGGTAACGCAAAGTGAAGTGAAGAATGCATATTCCCAAGTAGATAAAACAACAATACAAGCATTGAGACAAATGATAAAAAATATTACCTTAGTTCACAAGGCACAGCTTCCTCGCAAAAAAGATACAATTGTGCAAACGGAAAAAGGTATTCGTGTTTGGCGCGAATGGAGAGCGATTGAGAAGGTTGGATTATACGTTCCGGGAGGAAAGGCAATATATCCTTCATCAATATTGATGAGTGCTATACCGGCACAAATTGCGGGGTGCCGCGATATTATTCTTTGTTCTCCAGCAAAACAAGACGGAAACATGTCTGCGGCAACCATTATTGCTGCTGATCTAATTGGGTTACGGAAACTATATAAAGTTGGAGGCATTGAAGCAATCGCGGCAATGGCTTATGGTACAGAAACGATTCCCTGTGTTTATAAAATTTTTGGGGCAGGCAATGCGTATGTTACTGCTGCAAAAATGTATGTGTTTGGAGACGTTGCCATCGATATGCCTGCTGGTCCTTCGGAAATATTTATTATTGCTGATAAAGAGGCAAATCCTAAGTTTATAGCTGCAGATTTACTTGCCGATGGCGAACATGGAACAGATTCAGCATGTGTGCTTATCACTACGTCGCAACAAATTGCTAAAGAGTCAATCAAGCAAATTGAAAAACAATTACAAAGCTTGAGAACCAGAGACCGTATAGAGGAATCTATTAAAAGATATGGATTGTTTGCGATAGTTAATTCACTTGATGAAGCCGTTTCATTTGCTAATGAATATGCGCCGGAGCACTTAGAAATTATGACAAAAAATCCTGAAAAATTGGTTGAAAAGATAACTAATGCCGGATCAATTTTTCTCGGCGATTGGACATCAAAAGCTACGGGAGATTATGCAACAGGCGCCAATCACGTGTTACCAACTGGGGGTACAGCCAAAATGTATTCACCACTTGGAGTTGATGCATATGGAAAATGGATGCAAGTACAAGAATGCACGAAAGACGGTCTAATGGCGATAAAAAAAACAATAGAAACTATTGCTGAAGTTGAGCAATTACCAGCTCACAAAAATTCAATATCAGTTCGATTTGCATAGTATGAAAAATAATAAATACTTTTCAAAAATAGCAGAAAAAATTGTTCCTTATCAATGGGAAGAGAGTTTGTCTGATGAAGTATTACGATTTGACACAAATACAGTTCCATTTCCGCCACCAAATTTGCAACGATTTTTTAAATCACTTGGCAATAATTGTCCTATCAATGAATATAAAGATCCGTCATATAAAAAACTGGAAACTCTTATTGCGCAATATGAAAAAGTCCAATCAGACATGATTACGGTGACAAATAGTGGCGATGAAGCGCTTGACATCTTAGCTAAGACATTTTTGGACGATGACGATACATTCTTGGTAACGCCGCCGACTTACGAAATTTTTTCAATTCAGTGCGAACTTAATAAAGGACGAAAAGTTGAAGTCCCGCTTTCAGGCAAATTATTTAACGTTAATACCAATAAAATTATTACCACAACAAACGAACAAAAAGTTAAACTTATTTTTCTGTGCAATCCTAATAATCCAACAGGCACAATTATTTCTCAAAGTGATATCGAAAAAGTGGTTCGATGCTGTTCAACTATAGTAGTTGTGGATGAAGCATACCGTGAATTCTATGGCAATAGTTCGGTTACACTTCTTAAAAAATACGATAATTTGGTAATTCTACGTAGTTTTTCAAAATTTGCTGGTATTGCCGGTGCGAGAGTAGGATATCTTATTGCTAATTCTTTTTTGTCATCTAAATTTCACAGCATTCGTTTCCCGATGGGAGTGAGCTATTTTTCGTACAAACTTGCTGAATGGGTACTTGAGAATGATCAACAATGGATGAATCAACAAATTGAAATGATTAAAACCGAAAGAGAAAGGCTTTCAAACAAATTATTAGTAATGGGTTTTTATGTCTTGCCATCAAAGGCAAATTTTTTGCTGGTAAATATTGGAGCTCGTGTTAAGGAAATACAAGACAAGCTTAAAAAGAAGGGCATATTAATTCGTGACCGTAGTTCAAAAAAATATTTGACAGGATGTGTACGGATTACAGTTAGGAGTCGCAAAGAAAATGATGTATTAATAAATGCACTAAAAAAAATTGTATGAAACTGAATTATGATGGATTAATTTTTGATATGGATGGAGTATTAGTTGATGTATCACGATCTTATCGTGAAGCAATTCGACAAACCGCGAGTTATTTTCTGAACCGAAATGTGTCGATGAATGAGGTAACTGAAATAAAGAATAAAACCGGTATGAACAATGACTGGGATGCGACAATCGCATTAATAAATAACAAAAAAATTTCATTCAAATCTGTAAAAAAATATTTTCAATCACTCTATTTGGGTAATAAAAATACGAGTGGACTTATCGATAATGAAAAATTATTAATCTCAAAAATGATGCTCGTAAAGTTAAAAAAGAAATATAAAAAAATAGCAATCGCTACGGGAAGGCCGCGAAAAGAAGCAGAATATGTTATGAAAAAAAATATGCTTCAGAGAGTATTTGATTGCTTGATTGCAAGGGAAAACGTAAAGAGAGACAAACCGGCACCGGAATCGATCATAAAAGTCATAGAAATTCTTGGGCTTAATAATACGGTTTATATCGGCGATAGCCCAAGTGATGTATCTGCGGCAAAAAATGCCGGGATACCAAGTATATATGTAGGTGATCAAAATATTGGAACAATGCGTTTTCCAACAATATTACAAGTTATTAAATATCTATTATGAAAAGAGCTAGTCAATTAAATAGAAAAACAAATGAGACGGAAATTTCCATAGATTTAAACATTGAGGGAACCGGAAAAAGAAATATCGATACCCCTATTGGTTTTTTGAATCATATGCTTGATTTATTTGCAAAGCATGGCTTGTTTAATCTGAATATAAAAGCAAGCGGAGATACATTTATAGATGATCATCATACAGTTGAAGATTTGGGAATTGTTTTAGGGAGTGCATTTGGTAAAGCGCTTGGTGATAAAGCAGGAATTAATCGATATGGTTTTTTTATATTACCGATGGATGAAGCGGTGGCCACGGTCGCAATCGATTTTTCAGGACGATATGCATTTTCATTTGACTGTAATTTTAAGCGGGAAAAAGTCGGCAATTTATCAACGGAGCTAATTTATGATTTTTGGGATGCGTTTGCCCAAAATGCCAAAGTTAACCTATATATAAAAGTTGAAAATGGTCGAAACGATCACCACAAAATTGAGGCTATATTTAAGGCATCGGCTAGAGCAATTCGGTCGGCATGCGAGTTAGATAAACGAGCTATATTTGAAATTCCGTCAACGAAAGGAATTTTATGATCACAATTGTTGATTATGGCTTAGGGAATTTGGGAAGTATTAAAAATGCTTTTGACAAGCTGAACATTAATTCTGTGATTTCAAGTTCGGCAAAAGAAATAGAGAAAGCCACAGGGATTATTTTCCCGGGTGTTGGGGCAGCTGGTGCTGGCATGAAAAATTTAAGGGAAATGGGATTAGATGAAATAATTGAATCATTGATTCGAGTAGAAAAACCGTTACTTGGAATTTGCCTTGGTATGCAACTTTTCATGTCATTTAGCGAAGAGGGAAATGTTAACTGTCTCAATTTGATCAATGGGAATGTTAGGCGATTTAATACAAAATTTAAAGTGCCGCAGACGGGTTGGAATCAAGTTAAAAAAAATAGAGCATCAAAATTACTAAAAGGAATCAATAACAATTCTAATTTTTATTTTGTTAATTCATATTATTGTGATCCATTTGACAAAAAAATTGTAAAAGGAGTTACAGAATATGGACAAACATTTTGTAGCGTTTTTGAAAAGAAAAATATTTTTGGTGTTCAGTTTCACCCAGAAAAAAGTGGAGAAAATGGATCGCAGTTATTAAAAAATTTTACCGACATAGTCTATGAAAATACTACCTGCAGTTGATATAAAAAACGGTAAATGTGTAAGGCTGACACAAGGTGATTATAGTCGAGAAACGATCTATGAAAATGATCCAGTCATAATTGCAAAAAAATGGCAATCTCAGGGTGCCAAAGATCTTCACATTATTGATCTTGATGGCGCCAGAGAAGGAAAAACAATTAATCTAAAAGTCATTGCTGACATTATCGAAGACACAGGTCTTACGGTGCAGGTTGGAGGCGGTATTCGCACCATCAAATCTGCACAGAAATATTTTGAAATTGGAATGTCAAGATTAATTTTAGGAACTGTGGCAATAGATAACCAAGAATTGTTGAAAGAATTTATCGATAAGTTTGGAGAAAAGATAATTGTATCGCTTGACGTGAAAAATAAAAAATTAGCCAAAAAAGGTTGGATTAATTTAAGTAACGATGAATTAATTCCAAAAGCTAAAGAAATTGAACAATTGGGTGTTAATACGATTATTTATACCGATACAAATAGAGATGGAATGTTAACAGAACCTAACTATAGAAATATTGTCGGGTTAAAGAAAGCCGTAAAAATTAATGTGGTAATTGCAGGCGGTGTTACAAATATAGATCAAGTAGCAATACTAAAGCGATTGAAAGTTGATGGAATTATTATCGGAAAAGCCTTGTATGAGGGTTCTATAAATTTAGAGGAGGTACTAAAATATGCTGACTAAACGAATTATTCCGTGCTTGGATGTTGATGATGGACGCGTTGTTAAAGGAGTCAATTTTGTAAATATTGTGGATGCTGGTGATCCAGTTGAACTGGCTAAAATATATAACAATGAAGGAGCTGATGAGCTCGTTTTTTTAGATATCACAGCATCAAGCGATAACAGAAAAATCATGATAGATATTGTAAAAAAAGTCGCCAAAAAAGTGTTCATTCCCTTTACTGTTGGTGGAGGAATTAGAACCATTGAAGATATTAAAAACAATCTTATCGCTGGAGCAGACAAAATCGCAATTAATACATCTGCAGTAAAAAACCCACAATTAATTAAACGAGGAGCGAGTATGTTTGGTAGTCAATGCATAGTTGTTGCAATTGATGCAAAAAAACAGGGCAATAGCTGGGAAGTATTCATTAATGGAGGACGAACGGCAACAAGAATAAATGTTTATGACTGGGTACAAAAAGTAGTTCAACTTGGAGCAGGTGAGATTCTTTTAACCAGTATGGATCGAGATGGAACCAAAGACGGGTATGATATCGAGTTAACTAAAAAAATATCAGAAAATGTGTCGGTTCCAGTTATTGCTTCAGGTGGTGCAGGAAGCCTTCAAGATTTTGCACAAATATTTAATGATGGAAAAGCTGACGGCGCACTTGCTGCATCATTATTTCACTATGATGAATTAAAAATTGCTGACTTGAAACAATATTTATTACAAAGTCAAATTCCAATGCGAATAACATGACATGGAAAAAAAATTGATACCAACGATTATTCAAGATTATAAAACCAATGATGTGTATATGTTGGGGTTTAGTACTACAGAGTCATTAAAGAAAACAAAAAAAACAGGTCTGGTTCACTTTTGGAGTCGTAGTAGAAAGAAATTGTGGAGGAAAGGTGAAGAATCAGGTAATTCATTACAAATAAAAGAAATATTTTTTGACTGTGATAACGATTCACTATTATTTAAAGTTAAACTTATAGGAAAATATACTTGTCATAAGAATCGGACAAGTTGTTTCTTTAATAAATATGATGACATTAAATAAACTTTATTCAGTAATCAATAGTCGCAAAAAAAAATTACCTGCTAAATCATATACTGCCTCATTGATTAGAGGAGGTAGTGATTCTATTCTCAAAAAAGTAGCAGAGGAATCAGCTGAAGTTGTAATTGCATGTAAAAACAATCAACAGAGAGAAATGATTAATGAAATCGCCGATTTATGGTATCACGTTTTAGTTCTTCTTGCCGTCAAGAATATTAATTTAAAAGATATATTTTATGAATTGGAAAAAAGATCTAAGAAATAAGGGATAAAGTATAATTACGTTGTGCAAACAAAACAGTGCTATTATGATGATCCATACAAAAATGAGCTGGAATGCAAAGTTATCTCTTCCGAACAAAACGGAAAATATTTTAATGTAATTTTAGATCAAACAATTTTTTATCCTCAAGGCGGTGGACAGCCGTCAGACCAAGGAGTGATCAATGATTTTAAGGTTGAATTGGTATCAATTATCAATGGTGAAATTATCCATCAGGTAAAGGGAGAGATTCAAAAGGATCACTTAGTTAAAACGATGCTTAATTGGGACAGGCGATATAAATTCATGCGATATCATACAGCAGGACATGTCATTCATGATGTCTTGACAGGTTTGATCAAAGGTTTAGTTCCTATAAAAGCAAATCATAGCAGTAATGCCTATATTCAATATCATGGTGTCATTGATCCATCAAAAAAAGACGAAATTGAAAAAGCAGTCAATGAAGCAGTGGCTGCTGATTATCCTGTTGCGACAAAGTCAGCTAACTACGAGGAATTGGTTAAAGAATGTCCTGATTTAGCATCGACATTACCAAAAAATAAGCCTCTCCGTGCGATAAAAATCGGAGACTTCCCGGTGATGGCCGATGGAGGAGTACATGTTAAATCAACAAAAGAAATCGGTACTATAAAAATTACTGAAATCAAGAGTGAAAATGATACTTCGATAGTTTACTATCAACTATAGTCTTTGATTCTTAACCCGCACATAAATTCATAAAAAGGCCCGACAGCAAGGCCTGTGAAGAATGCGAACAGTAGTTCCTCAATTGGAATTCCTAATAATAGTATTCCTGATAAATTTTCAAGTAGCCAAAATCTAGAAACCGCTTGCGGATACATTTCCAAAATAATTAAAAAAGCCAAAAAATAAAAGATCCCAAAGAAAATCGCACTCAATAAAGCATCACGAAGAAGATCGTGACGATAAAATAAGACGATTAAAGACCACGAAGCAAGAATTACAATTAGGGCGTATACGGAATTAATATTGAATCCAAGATTAATAATTACCATCGATGGTAGTAAAATGAAAAAACTAATTACAGTTATCAATATCCAATGATGAATACGATTTCTAACACGTGAAAAATGTTTTCCTAGACATATTTCATAAAACGTAGCCGCAATTCCGGCAATAATAAAACCAAATAAAATATCTTCAATTCCACCGGTGTTAAAGGGTAACTGAAGCATTATTGGTGGTCGCCAATAGTCTCGAAAAGACAAAATTTCCGATACCGGCGCAAGAATTGCTCCAAAAATCCCGGTAACAATAATTTCGCGTCGAAGATCCTTTCTCCATAAAAAAAAGATTAGCCAGATAGGAAAAAAAGCAACAAGAGTTCCAATTAAGTATGCATTTTGATAGTTGAGCATAAAATAATAGTAACAATAAAACCGAGGGTCAACAAGATTTGATTTCTTCAGTAGTTTCAACTAAACTATTAGTTATCAAGTATATGTTTGCCTTATCAAATAAGACTGATTATGCTTTTCTATTTCTTGAATATTTAAGTCGTCAAGACGCTGCGGTTCCTTTGTCTAAATTTGTCAGTGATGAAGGGATTCCACGACGGTTTATGGCCCAAATCGCTTCAAAACTGGCTCAGGCTAATATTGTTACAAGTAAAGAAGGTATCAAAGGTGGTTATAAGTTGTTGAAACCACCGCAAAAAATTCCCATATATGATGTGATTCGTTTATTTGAAGGTGACTTGACAGTAGTTAAATGTAATAAAAAAGATTTTCGATGTCGCTATAAGATAATTTGCTGTCATGGTGATTTTTTTAAAAACAAACTTTCAAAAAAAATAATCAAATCTTTGCAGGGATTTACTTTAAAAGATGTAGTTGCTTAATAAAGCATAAACAATCCTAAAATCTATGTTGAAAATTTCAAATTTATCTGTATTTATCGACAAAAAAAAGGTTTTAGATCGCATAAATTACAATTTTGAAGAGAATAAAGTCTATTGTATTATGGGGCCAAACGGCTCAGGTAAGTCAACATTGGCAGCGGTTATAATGGGTCATCCGGCTTACTCACTGGGTAAATCTTCCAGAATTGAATTTGAAGGGAAAAATATTACTGATATTGCAACTTATAAAAGGGCAAATAAAGGTATTTTTTTAACATTTCAGACGCCAATGTCTTTATCTGGCGTGAATATTTTTCAACTTGCGCGTTTTGCCAAAAATAATAAATTAGATCCAAGATTAGCTCGACAAAAAATTGTTAGCGATGCTTCAAAATTGAAAATAAACGAAGAGCTTTTATCTCGTTCATTAAATGATAATTTTTCCGGTGGTGAGAAGAAAAAAATGGAAGTATTACAAGCATCAATGCTTAATCCAAAGTTTATCATCTTTGATGAGATAGATACTGGGGTGGATGTTGATTCAATGCGAACTATAGCTAAGTTCATTGACAATACTCTTAATAAAAAAGGAAAAACTATTGTTTTAATTACTCACTACAATCGTATCTTACGGTTTTTAAAACCGGATCGAGTACTGATTTTAGTTTCCGGTCGATTGGTAAAGATCGGTGATCACAAGCTTGCAGAAAGAATTGAAAAGGAAGGGTATGATAAGATAAACTCAAATGTCAAAATTCAAAACTCAAAAAAAATTAGTAAAAATTGAAACGTATTATTAAAACTTTGAAATATGTCAGATCCATTAAATTTTGATTATAAATACGGATTTTCTATGCCTGATCTTGCAGTATTTAAAGCTAAAAAAGGCCTGAGTAAACAAATTGTTTATCAAATATCCAAAATTAAAAATGAGCCGGAATGGATGACTGAAATGAGATTAAAAGCTTATGATATTTTTCTAGAAAAGAAATTGCCGACGTGGGGTGCGGATTTATCTAAAATTAATTTTGAAAACATGGTTTATTTTTCTAAATCAACGGATAAGGTTAAAACATCTTGGGAGGATTTGCCCGCTGAAATTAAAGAGACTTATGATCGTATTGGCGTGCCTCAAGCAGAAAAAAAATATTTAGCCGGAGTATCAGCACAGTATGACAGCGAGGTTATTTATAAAAGTGTTCAGAAAGAGTTAGATAAAATTGGAGTAATTTTTTGTGACATGGATACTGGACTATCTAAATATCCGGAGATTGTGAAAGAATATTTCGCGTCACTTATCCCAACCCATGATAATAAATTTGCAGCTCTTAATACTGCCTTTTGGTCAGGTGGATCTTTTGTCTACGTGCCTAAAGGAGTGCATGTCAAAATGCCACTTCAGGCGTATTTTCGAATTAATTCTGAAAGATTTGGACAGTTTGAACGTACTCTAATAATTGCCGAAGAAGGAAGTCAAGTACATTATATAGAGGGTTGTACTGCTCCGATCTATACGACAGATTCACTTCATGCCGCTGTCGTGGAAATTTTTGTCAAAAAGGGTGCACGTGTAAGATATACCACGGTTCAAAATTGGAGTAATAATGTTTACAATTTGGTGACAAAAAGAGCCAGAGCAGATGCTGATTCTATAATGGAATGGATTGATTGCAATATTGGTAGCCAGGTGACGATGAAATATCCAAGTGTGTATTTGATGGGTGAAGGAGCCAAAGGTGAAGTGCTGTCAATTGCCTATGCCGGTAAAAATCAGCATCAAGATGCCGGTGCAAAAATGTTTCATTTCGCACCTCGGACATCAAGTAGAATTGTCTCAAAATCAATCTCAAGAGCTGGCGGTAGGACGTCTTATCGGGGTTTAGTCCAAGTTATGCCCGGAGCAACAGACTCTTCAGTTTATGTCTCATGTGATGCACTTCTCATGGATGAAAAGAGCCGTTCTGATACCTATCCATATATGAAAATTAAAGAAAATAACGTTATGGTGCAACATGAAGCTACGGTTGAAAAAATAGGTGAAGAGAAGTTATTCTATTTAACCTCCCGCGGTATTGACAGGGTCGCTGCCGAAGGAATTCTGGTCAACGGCTTTATCGAACCGGTGACAAGAGAAATACCTTTGGAGTATTCAGTTGAATTAAATAGATTAATGCAATTAGAAATGAGTGGCAGTGTCGGTTGATGCAGAATTTATGAATTTTATTGATGTTTCTAAAGAAAAAAAAGAGAAGTACCAGGTTGATAAGCCTGGTAAACACATTTTTTTTATCAGTAATTATTCAGGAACGGTAAATATAGAGATAGACAGTGTTAATGCGGAAGTGTTTATTTATGGTGTCTATATTGGTCGTAACAATGACAACTTTAAACTAAATACAATTCAACATCATAAGTCAGGTAGCAATATCTCTGATCTTTTAGTTAAAGGTGTTTTTTTTGACCAGTCAAAATTTATTTATGAAGGCTTGATTAGAATCGACGAAAACGCCCAAAAATCCAACGCCTATCAGAAAAACCAAAATCTTATCATGTCACCATTGGTTTTTATTGATTCAAGACCTTTTTTGGAAATATTAGCCAATGATGTCCGTTGCACTCATGGATCGACCACCGGCAAATTAGACAGAGAACAATTATATTATTTGCAGACAAGAGGTTTGAGTGTTGACATTGCTCAAAAAGTATTGATTGACGGATTTATCAAGGACGTATTTGATCGAATGAGTCAACATGGTGTGAAGAACGACTTATATGTTAAATACAAAACAAATTAAAAAGGATTTTCCGATCTTTAAGAATAAACCCAATCTTGTTTATCTTGATTCGACAGCTACTGCGTTAAAACCACAATCGGTGATAGATAAGACAATTGAGTATTATAGTCAATACTGCGCAAATGTCACACGGGGCTTATATGATATATCACAAAAAGCTACAAGCGAGTTTGAAGAAACTCGGGAAGTTGTTGCAAAATTTATTAACGCCCCGTCAAACTCGGAAATTATTTTTACAAGATCAACCACCGAGGCGCTAAACTTACTCGCCTACTCGCTTGGTCGACAATTAATAACGTCGGGTGATGAGGTCGTCACTTCAATCATGGAGCATCATTCCAATTTTGTTCCGTGGCAACAACTAGCATTTGAAAAGAAAGCAAAGTTTAACATAATTGATATAACAGATGAAGGACACCTTATTGAATTAGACAATGTCGTCACTAAAAAGACAAAAATTTTGTCTTTAACCTACGTTTCTAATGTTTTGGGTACGATTAATCCGATAAAAGAAATTATAAAAGCGGCAAGAATAATTAATCCGAAGATCGTTATCATCATTGACGCTGCACAAGCTGTTCCTCATATTCCAGTTGACGTTCAAGATTTGGGAGCGGATTTTTTAGCATTCTCATCACATAAAATGTTGGGCCCAACGGGCGTGGGGGTATTATGGGGGAAACGTAAACTTCTTGATAATCTTCACCCATTTAACTATGGTGGAGAGATGATTGAGGAAGTGTATATCGAAAGATCAACATTTAAACTACCCCCTCATAAATTTGAAGCGGGCACTCCGGACATTGCCGGAGTGATAGCTTTTAAAGAAGCTATTAAATATCTGTCTCAAATTGGTATGAAAAAAGTGCAAGAACACGAAATCTCAATGACAAAATACACATTAAAAAGGTTAAATCAAGAATTTGGTGGGGAAATTAAAGTTTTAGGCCCAAAAAATGCATCAGATAAAGATGGCGTTATTACATTTACTCTTAATAAAATCCACGCCCATGATATTGCTGAGATATTAAATAATCATTATATTTGCATTCGAGCCGGACATCATTGTGCTATACCACTTCATTTTCGATTACAACTGAAAGCAACTTCACGAGCAAGTTTTTATATTTATAATGACGAGGATGATGTTGAGAAGTTGATTGAGGGATTGAAGAAAGTAAAAAAAATATTGAGTTAACTTTAATTGCTCGATTGTTCAATGGTTCGATTATTAGCAATCGAGTAATGGAGCAATTGAACAATGAATATTTATCAAGAACAAATATTAGATCACTATAAAAGACCACAAAATTACGGTCATCTTAAGAAAGCCGATCGGCAAATAGTATTAAACAATCCTCTCTGTGGTGATAAAATTTCAATGGACATCATCATAAAAAAGGGAAAAATCCAAGATGTAAGTTTCTTTGGGGAAACATGTGCCATTTCAACAGCTTCAGCCTCAATGTTAACCCAATATGTTAAAGGAAAAAAAATTACCGACTTGAAAAAATTGAGCAGTTCGTTTATTTTTAAATTATTAGGGATTGATTTAAGTCCCAGTCGAGTCAAATGCGCAGTGTTACCGTTAGAGGCATTACATAAATTAATAATTAATCAAAATTTTGTAGCAAAAGAAAAAACATAATTATGGATAATCTTAAAGATCCTGTTCAACCATCTGGGCCCGTGTCGTCAAAAAATTGGAAAATTCATGTTGATCGTGATTTATGTATTGGTGCAGCGACATGTATTGCTATAGCTCCTAAGACATTTTTACTCGATTCAGAAGCGAAGGCAGTAATATTGACGACCATTGATCAAGAAGACCAAAATACGATAATCGATGCTGCTAAGGGTTGTCCAACAGCTGCGATAATCATTACCGATGAAAGAAATGAAAGAGTCTTCCCGAAATGATTCTGCTATATTGCGGAATCATCCCGAGCGAATTCATATGGATGAATGAACAAGGGATCTAGATTCTTGTGTAAAAATATATTATGGATAAAAGACATTTGTGGAAAATTGGGGGTGAGGCTGGATTTGGGATTATGACGACAGGACAAATGTTTTCCAAAATTGCCACTCGTCATGGATACCAAATATTTGAGTATTTTGAATACCCATCACTGATCCGTGGTGGTCATAATACTGTAGAAATAATTGTTTCTTCTGATCCGGTTTCCAGCACTAAAAGCATAATTGATATTTTAGTATGTTTAAACAATCAAACCTACCAATTTCATAAGCACAGGTTATCCAAAAATTCACTGGTAGTATATGATAGCTCTGATTTCAATATTGATGAGGGCGATATACTAAAAATTGACTTGCCATTTAAACGTTTTCTTAAAGAAGAGGGAGCGCCACTAGTTATGATGAATAACATCGCCATGGGTGCATCGTTGGCTCTTATGGGTTGGGATTTGAAAATTCTGAATCAAATGATTACCAATCAGTTTCAAAAGAAAGGTGAGGATATCGTCAAGAAAAACGAAAAAATGGCACAACTGGGATTCGATTTTATTACAACAAAGTATAATGATAAGATTCTGACCTTACCGGAAACAGTGATCAAAGAACCACAATTGGTTCTTACTGGAAATGATGCGTTTGCTTTAGGATCTATTATTGCAGATTGTAGATTATATAGTGCATATCCGATGACACCATCATCTACAGTTTTGACAACGCTAGCTGATTATGCTGAAAAAGTCGGTATGGTGGTAAGACATGCGGAGGATGAAATATCGGTGATCAATACTGCTCTTGGAGCAGCTTTTGCAGGTTGCCGCGCAGCCGTTGGGACATCAGGCGGTGGATTTGCATTAATGGTTGAGTCAGTATCTTTAGCCGGTATAGCTGAAATACCGATCGTCATTTTCCTGAGCCAGCGGCCAGGACCGGCGACTGGTCTGCCAACATGGACAGAACAAGGAGACCTGTTATTCGCCATTCATAGTGGTCATGGTGAATTTCCCAAAATTGTTCTTGCACCCGGAGATGTTGATGAGATGTACGAATGCACTACACAAGCTTTTGATTTAGCAGATATTTATCAAACGCCGGTAATTATCCTATCAGACAAACTTTTATCAGAAAGTCATAAGTCAATTATGATGGGTAAGTTTAAATTATTCGCACAAAATTACAAAAAGCGTAGAGGAAAGATTATTAATCATTCAGCAGAAAAAAAATATCTTCGATATAAAATAACTGATGATGGAATATCAACAATGTTGATACCTGGATTTGAGGGAGTGTATTATCAGGCTAATTCATACGAACATGTCGAGGATGGACATACTACGGAAAACGCTCAAGATCGTACAGCTCAGGTAAAGAAAAGAAATAATAAAACTGCTACATATTTAAGGAATGATTTCAAGATGCCTAAAATTTATGGAGATATTAACAAGGCGTCGGTCGTTTTTGTCTCGTGGGGATCGAACAAGGGTGCAATCCTTGCAGCAATGGAAACATTGAACAATCGAGCAATTCTTTCAGCCTGTCTCCATTTTACTCATGTGTTTCCATTAGATAGTGAAAGAATAAAAACTCTTTTTTCTAATAACAAGCGATATATTTTAGTTGAAAATAACTCTCACGGACAGTTTGGTAAATTACTACGGCAAGAAACAGGAATTAACATAAAGGAGAAAATCTTAAAATTTGACGGTAGGCCAATATGGCCGGAGGAGATAATTGAGTATGTCAATCTTAAATGATTTTAACGGATACAATCCAACCTGGTGTCCGGGATGCGGCGATTGGGGGATTGGCGTTGCCATAAAATCTGCGTTAGCGCAACTAAACTTTACACCGTCAAAAGTAATGGTGGTATTTGGAATAGGATGTTCGGGTAATATGAATGATTTTCTAAACGCCTATGCAATACATGCTTTACATGGTCGTGCTATTCCAATGGCGATCGGAATGAAAATTGCGAAATCTAAAATGCCGGTACTTTGCATTGTAGGAGACGGAGATTGTTATGGAGAAGGTGGTAACCATTTTTTACATGTTTGCAGGGGAAATCACGATATCACTGTCATTGTTCATGACAACGGGGTCTATGGATTGACGACAGGTCAGGTGGCGCCGACAGCGCAGAAAGGCTTTAAATCTAAATCAACTCCAAATGGAATATTAGAAGTTCCAATAAATCCTTTGTCGCTTGCCATAACTCAAGGCGCGACGTTTGTTGCTCAATCATTCGCGGGTGATACGCCAAAGACAGTTGCTTTGATTAAAGAAGGGATAAGTCATAAAGGCTTTTCAGTAGTTAATATTCTTCAACCCTGTGTCACATTTAATAAAGTAAATACTTACGAATATTATCGCCAAAAAATCTATACACTCCCGGACACTTACGACACATCAAATCGTGAAGCGGCTATTGCTAAATCTATCGAACCGGAGAAAGAGAAATTTCCCATAGGAATTCTTTATAAGATCGAAAGAGCTACATTTACTGATCAGATAGGCTCAATTTCACAAGATAAAAGTCTACTTGAAAAAGACAGATTTGTTAATTATGATATTCTATTAGAAGACTTCCTCTAGCCGGTACAGGGTATAAGAAAAGAGAATGATTACCTATTGACAATTAGCAATCGGTGTGTTATACTGCTAATGACTATGAATTTATTAAGTGGAGCGTCAGAACAGTCTAAGTATCCCATTATTGCTGTTCGTGATGGCATTGTTTTTCCTTCAACAGAGAATGTACTTCTATTCGGTCGTGAAAAAAGCATCTTAGCGGTTAATGAAGGTTTAAATCATGGGGGAAAAATCGTTATTGTTATGCAAAAAAACCCCAATGTTAATAATCCAAAAAAGGAGGATCTTTATTCAGTCGGCGTCTTGGCAAATATCGAGAAAGTCTTAAAGGGGGAACGTGGCGAAATTAGCGCTCTAGTCAAGGGAATAGACAGAGTTAAAATTATTTCGTTCGATAAGCAAGATCCTTTTTTTGAAGGCTTTGTTAAGAAATTAGGTGAGGAAATCATCGAGACCGAAGAAATTAAAGCCTTAGTTAAACATATAACTAATGAATTGAAAAAAGCGGTCAACTTAGGAAAAAGCGTTGATTTTGTTTTTTTAATGAACATCATGAGTGGCGTTTCCACAAGAGATTTTTGTGATCAGATTGCAACCGTTCTCGATGTTAAGACCGATGCCAGACAAAAACTGCTTGAAGAATTGAATCTTAAAAAAAGACTTCAAAAAGAAGCGGAATTAATCAGTAATGAAGTTAAAGTTTTGGAACTGGAGAAAAGCATCTCTGTAAAAACGCAAGAAAAATTTGAAAAGGGAATGAAAGATGCTGTTTTAAGAGAAAAACTTAAAACAATAGAGAAAGAATTAGGAGATGAAACAAAAGAAGATCGGGAAATCAGAGAACTTCGTGAACAAATCAAAAAAGCAGGACTTTCGGAAGAAGGTGAAAAAAAAGCTCTTAAAGAACTTAAAAGATTAGCGCAGATGTCTCAATATAATCCGGAAAGTTCATATATAAGAACGTATCTTGAATGGTTAGTTGATTTACCATGGCATGTGACTTCTTCAACTGATGTTGATATAAAAAAAGCTGAGAAAATTTTAAACGCAGATCATTTTGGTCTTAAAAAAATTAAGGAACGAATCCTAGAATATTTAGCAGTAATGAAATTAAAGGAGATGGAGGAAAAAGCAGCTCGGAAAAAAAGCGCTGCGACTGATAATAAAAATAAACCCAAAGAAAAAGAAAAACAGCCTACGATACTTTGTTTTGTTGGACCGCCTGGTGTTGGAAAGACGTCTCTTGGTAGGTCTATCGCTCGAGCTCTAAATAGAAAATTTGTCAAAATGTCACTTGGAGGTATTCGAGATGAAGCCGAAATAAGAGGTCATAGGCGGACTTATGTTGGTGCTTTGCCAGGGAGAATCGTACAGGGTATAAAGCAGGCTGGTACAAGAAATCCTGTTTTTATGCTTGATGAAATTGATAAAATAGGACGTGATTACAGGGGAGATCCATCATCAGCACTGCTGGAAGCTTTAGATCCCGAACAAAATCACGCATTTTCAGATCATTACCTCGAAATAGATTTTGATTTATCAGATGTAATGTTTGTTACCACTGCTAATATTTTAGATACGATTCCTGATGCACTTCGAGATCGTCTGGAGATAATTCATTTTCCTGGTTATACCGAAGATGAAAAATTTCATATTGCTAAGAATTATTTGGTTACCAAACAACTTAAAGCTCATGGATTAAAAGATGCACAAATAAGCGTGACCGACAATGCTTTGAAATTAGTGGTGAGGAGATATACCAGAGAGGCGGGAGTGAGGGATTTGGAAAGACAGATAGCTCAAGTGTTTAGAAAAGTTGCTCGTAATATAATAGAAGAAGGAAAAAAATTTAAGACAATATCTTCTTCTGATTTAATTAAATTCTTAGGACCCTATAAATTCTCCTCTCAAATGATTGAACAGAAAAACACCATTGGTATTTCGACTGGATTAGCTTGGACGCAAGCAGGAGGAGATATCTTATTTATTGAGGTTGCTATTATGCCAGGAAAAGGTACGCTTACTCTCACTGGACATCTTGGCGATGTGATGAAAGAATCTTGTCAAGCGGCGTTGAGTTATATTAGATCTCGTTGGGATTCTTTTAACTTAAAATCAGATTTTTACGAAAAAAAGGAAATACACGTTCACGTACCTGAAGGAGCAGTTCCAAAAGATGGACCATCTGCCGGTATCGCAATTGCGACAGCGATGGTGTCGGCATTGACAAAGATTCCGGTTAACCGAGAAGTAGCCATGACAGGAGAAATCACATTGCGGGGAAGGGTTATGGAAATTGGAGGAGTAAAAGAGAAAGTTATCGCCGCACATAGGGCAGGAATAAAAAAAATAATATTATGCAAAGAAAATAAAAAAGATCTTGAAGATATACCCTCATATGTCTTGTCTGATCTCAAATTTGTTTATGTAAATCATATGGATCAAGTGATTAAGGAAGCGTTAGTATCTCCAATAAAGGAAGTTTCAAAAAATACCTCTTGACAATACTCTGTATTTTCTTTATAGTTTTCAGAACCTAAATTAATCTGTCGTTAATAATTTAAACAATATATACATGGAACAATCAAAAAATAATTTAATAGTAATTTTATTAGTTGCAGGTGCTTTCTTATTGGGAAATTTGTGGTTTAAAGTTAGCAATCTTGAAAAAAACCAAAAGACTACAACTTCAACCACTACTGAAAAGACTGATACAACAGCGCAGACTACAGATACTCAAGCTCAGAAAGAAGCTCCAACCGCTGCTCCGGTGGCATTAGATAGCATCAAGTCATTATTTAAGGAGGATCATATAAGTTTTGGTGGCAATAGCAAAAAATTGCTTTTTATAGAGATTAGTGATCCCAGTTGTCCATTTTGTCATGTAGCGGGAGGAAAAAATCCAGAACTTTCAGAACAAGTTGATGCGCGATTTAAATACAAAGAAAAAGGCGGAGATTATGTCCCACCGGTAACCGAAATGAAAAAATTAGTTGATGCAGGAAAAGCAGGATACGTCTGGATGTATGCCAATGGACATGGTAATGGTATATTGGCATCACAAGCTTTATATTGTGCAAATGAAAAAGATAAATTTTGGCCTGTTCATGATCTGTTAATGACAAATAAGGGATATGATTTACTTAATAATGAAGTGAAAAATGATAAAGCAAATAGCGGGAAATTAGCTGATTTTCTGTCTTCGGCAGTTGATAAAAAATTTCTTACCGATTGTTTGACAAGTGGTAAGTATGAAAAAAATCTTACACGAGATGAACAAGAAGCAACCAAACTTGGTTTCCAAGGAACGCCACACTTTTTTGTCAATGCAGTTCCGTTTGGTGGAGCACAGAACTTTACCACAATGCAACCTGAGGTTGATAAATATCTCTAAAGGGAAATTTTATCAATTTCCTGATTTAGTTGTGTTTTTTTGATAAAACCTGATTTAAATAACCCCCAAAAGATTAATGGAGTTATAGCTCTTGCAATCAATCCAAATGGCCATAGAATGGATTGAAGAAGCACAAAGACGATCACACTTATTGCTAAAGGTGCTAACCTGACCATAACGCCCAGTCTACTATTTAAATTCCCTGCAATATTTGTCAATAATTCTTCGATGACAGGACCAAGATCTATTTCTCCTGAATTGCTGACTAAAGCTTTTTGAATGGGAATTTGACTTGGGGCTACTCCAAGAAGCTCTTGAGTTTTGGCTTGATCGAAATTCTTCAAACTTTCTAATAAGACAAGGCGGATAGCGTCATCTCTGTCAATCGGGACCGACTTATTTTTTAACATAGGTTCAATTTGATTATTTATCTGTTGAGAAAGCTGTTTATTTATTATTGGTGTGACGGGCTTTATTATTAATCTGACAAATTGTGGTGTAAGTAGATGATTATTCGTTAATAAATCTTTGGTTTGAAAAAAAGCGATACAAGCCATCAGTAATATCAAAATGGTAAATCCACTTCTGGCAGACGAGATAAATATTTCATTTGGAGAAAATCGGATGAATAGTTCAGCCCGTTTAAAACATTGATGATAAATATAAGATAGAAAGAAATAATAAATAAAAAAAGAGGTCATTCCAAGGAAGAGTTCAGAATTGAAAAGAATTAAACAACCGGCAAAGATAGAAGCGCATAAAGCAAAGACAAGATTCATATGACTTCGATCAGAAAAATCTAGAAGAAAAACGACTATAGCAATAAAATAAGATATACAGACAGAGAGAATGATCATTGTCAGATTCAACTGAGACTTGCCATCAAAAAATCCAGGAATATCGATTAATGAAAGCGATAGTCCGAGCAGAGTGGTTAAGATGATTAACAAAAATAAAAGACCAATTTTCTTTTCTCTCATAGATAATTATCCAAGCGATTTTAAGCTTTTATTTTATTAAAGCATAATAAATGTTTTTTTTGAAGAAGAAATTCTACTTCTTAAGTATTTCCGTTTAACAGTTCTAGTGTAGCCTGACGATATGCCATCAATGTTGAAATATCCTCTATTTTAAATCCAGCATCTTTTTCTGGTGATGATCTCCAAATTCGAATACTACTGTCTCTTTCTGGAATAAGTTCGGTTCGTACCATATGATTGATTCCAGCAAAAGCATGTCCGGGATTATTCATAAAACCATCAACATCATAAGCCAATCCCCAACCAATTTCCGGAATTTCAGCTCCAATTTGACCATTGTTTCTTTTGGCCGTGTTATTTGTACCTAATAAGCGATCTCCTAGAGCATGTATAATATCATCATCTGAACTAGCACCAACGTCTACATCTTCTTTAGGTCTCCACATATGGTTAGGTAGATCTATTTGATCAGAAGAAATCTCACAAAAGTGATTATCTCTTTCAAATATCCATTTATCATCTTTTTTTACAATACGATACTGATACTTCACTTGCTTTCCTCGTATAATTGCATATCCAACGACTTTATCTCCATCTTTGATTGGGTCATTGCTACACCGAGTAAAAATAATTGCTCCATCTCCAAATTCTCTTACTGCGTCAGATAAAACATTAAAAAAAGATTGATCGGTAGTACTGTCCTCGGCTATATTTGCTCTAATACGATTTAATGTAGTTTGCTCGGGAGTGATAACCTGTGGATCGACAATAACATCTCGGCGTCGACCTTCAGTTAATCTAATTGTCGCCAATCCTCGATTTGCAACAATATTGCTTCTCATTTGATCATATTGTCCTAATTTTTCCAATAAGTCATCATCAGACAAGTCGGAAAATAGAGTTTGACCAGAAATTTTTTCTAATACGGACAGTTCTCGAGCTACTACAGCGGGAATATTGTCGACATCTTGCATATAATTTAATCGTTCTAACATACCACCGGTCGCTGCAAACATGAGCAGTCCCGCAACAAATCGTCTGTCTTGTTCTGATAACATACCCCAACTTATCCCATTTTCTTCGATAGTGGTTTGGTCTAATATTTGACTCATTTCTTTACCTCTTTCGGGAAATCTTTGACCTCCTTTTTCAACAATGACGCCATCTTCTTTATCCGGCATGCCCATAACATGATCAGTAGCACTGAGTCTTTTTATCATAGCTCTCGTTTTTGCAATGGACTCGGGAAAAAAAGATCTTTCACTCTCGTTTTGATATTGGTATGAATCACTTTGGGTCCAATTATGAACAAATCCTCTTAAATAATCTTCTATAGTAGGGGTTACCTCTAAATCGGGAATATTATATTGTGAATACCAATCGGGACATAAGGAAGTATCAAATCTATCTTGCCCGGAAATTAAAGATAGACCATAAAGAAGACTATTTATTTGAGGGCGTTTTTCGTGTATATCTACAATAACATTTTGTTCTGTCATCTCTATTTGTTATAATTTGTCGAATTATAACAATAAAATCATTACTTTTTAAAAGCTAATTCTTTTTGTTGTAGAATTTATGCTAATTCGTGAGGCAAAAGAAAAACAAGATTTTCTATCTTGTTTTTCGGTAATCAAAAAACTTCGACCAAATTTACATCAGTCCGCATTTTATAAACAAATTTCAGTTCAATCAAAACAAGGATACCGAATAATTTATATCCAAGATAAAAAAAAAGTAGTTGCAATGGCAGGATTTCGTAGTATGCAAAACTTAGCATGGGGCAAATTCATTTATATAGATGATCTGATAACACTTGATAAATATCGGTCTAAGGGTTATGGACAAAAACTGTTTGAGTGGATACTAAAACATGCAATAAAAAATGAATTCGATCAACTTCATCTTGATTCAGGAGTTATGCGCTACGGTGCTCATAGATTTTACCTACGAAATAAAATGATTATTTCTTCGCATCATTTTGCGTTGGATCTCAAAAAATAGTGCCGCCAGCGAGATTTGAACTCGCGGTCTTCTGGATGAGAACCAGATATCCTAGGCCACTAGACGATGGCGGCAATTCAATCACCATCAGTCGAGTTTGACTCGACGATGGCGGCAAACGGTTGACATTGTATTCAAAATATAGTATATTTTAGCATAATTAGAAAGACCCCGAATGGGGGTCAATTTTTTATGCTAAATAAAGTAATTTTAACCAAAGAAGGTTTCGAAAAATTAAATCAAGAGCTAGATGTCTTGAAAAATCAAAAAAGACCTCAAGCAGTAGAGACTTTAAAAAAGGCCCGTGAAATGGGTGATTTGTCAGAAAATAACGCCTATACCAGTGCTAAGGAAGAATTAGGATTTGTCGATAGTCGAATCTTAGAACTTGAAGACAAATTAAATAATGCTCAAATAATGGAAGAAAATAACAATTCTTCTCATGTTGTAATTGGTAGTATTGTCGATGTTTCGTCTGACAATCAAGTATTTACATATACTATTGTGAGTCAAGAAGAGTCAGATCTTCAACACAACAAGATTTCTAATAAATCTCCTTTAGGTATGTCACTTATGGGTAAAAAAAAGAATGATATTGTTGATGTAGTTACACCGATCAATGTCGATCGCTACAAAATAGTGAGTATTAAATAACCTGACTTTTCCCCAGAGATTTATTTAGAACCGAAAATGCTATGTCTGTTTGTTTGCTGTCGAGAACAATTGTAAATTCAGTATATGTAGAAACACTGTCGATGACATTAATGTTTTGCCATGCAAGTTGTTTTAATATCGCATAATGTACACCGGGAGTTTTGACGGTATTTTCGGGTAGCTTAATCGTGATTGAGGAAAGGTTCTTTAAAATCGACACAAGATCTTCTTCTTTAAAAATATTTCTAATATCATTTTCAATGATGGAACTGCCGAAAAGCGTCGTCTCAAATATTCCATGCGTTATAGTCAAGAATGTATTTTTGCTTTTTTCTATTTTCTTTAATAATTTAGCATGTTTATAAACTAAGGTGTCAGAATTCGTAAAAGTATATTCAATCAAATTAGATCGTACGGTAATGTCACCAAGCTGACGCAACGTTTGTGAGAGATTCGATCTATCTTTTGACATGTTTATATTCTGCCGTTTTAGAGCCATGATTATGGCTCCAAGTTTTATTTTCTTAAACAATTCAGATTCAATATATGGTTTGATATATCGTGCCAATGAAGATAGATTAATAAGTCGTTTTTCCAATGCTTCTTCAATGTAGGGCGTCGTTTGAATATATCGATTGACTATCTGTGATATGGTTAACATGTTAATAATTTAACATTTTATATAAAAAAAGTCAAGTTTATATATAAATTTGACAAATAAAGATAACATCAATAAAATACTGCTAATTTAGAAGTTTTTATAAAACGCATGTCAACAAATTGCCCTATTTGTGATGCTAACCTGGAAATTCAGGACAATATTGAAGCAAGCGAAGTTATTTCTTGTTCGGACTGCAATAACCAACTGGTTGTCGCTGAAAAAAAAGAAGATAGAGTGATCCTTGAAGAAGCGCCGGAGGTAGAAGAGGACTGGGGAGAGTAAGGATATGGTTATTGGTTTATTACATACAACAATTAGGACTGATGAGAAATTGCTGATTGAAGCTGCGAAAAAAAGAAACGTTAAAATGATGCTGATTGATGTTCGAGAATCAGCTTTTTTACCGTCCATTCTTTACAATTTCGATGTGGTTTTGGAGCGCTGCGTATCAACAACCAAAGGTAATTATGCTATTTCATTTTTTGAGTCCCTAAACATACCGGTGGTTAACTCATCACGAGTTGCAGCTATATGCGAAGATAAATTTTTAACATCTCTAGCACTTTATAAAAATAAAGTTAAAGAGCCACAATTTGCTATGGTTTTTAATATTGATCAGGCTGTCATTACGATTGAAAAGATGGGTGGTTATCCTGTAGTTATAAAACCAACAAAAGGATCATGGGGACGACTGTTGGCAAAAGTAAATGATAGCGATGCCTTGGAAACAATTTTAGAACACAAAACAGTTTTAGGCTCACCACAGCATAAAGCATTTTATATTCAGCAATACATTGATAAAGCAGGTGTTGATATTAGAGCATTTGTAATTGATGGTGTGGTTATCTCGGCCATTTCACGTCGAAGTGATCACTGGATTACTAACACAGCACGGGGAGGTAGTGTTGAAAACTATCATGTAACGCAATCACTTCAAGATATTTGTAAATCTGCAAGCTATGCCGTAGGTGGAGGAGTATTAGCTATTGATTTAATGGAGACAGATAGTGGTTATTTAGTCAATGAAATCAACCACACTATGGAATTTAAAAATAGTGAAATTCCAACGGGAGTTAGTATTTCTGGTGCTATTATCGATTATTGTTTAAAAATTATAAATAAAAAATGTTAGTAACCAGTTTTTTGAGGAACCATCTGTTTGAGTCCCGACATTTCAATAGGGACGAGTTTGGTACCGGAAAAAAATTGGTTACTAACTTAAAACATGAGAAATAAAATTAGCGTTTCTATTCTAGGCGGGTCAGGGTATGCGGGTGGTGAATTGCTTCGGATTTTATTACAACATCCTAATGTTGAAGTATCCCAAGTAACATCTCGTAAGTTTGAAGGACAATTCGTCACGGTAGTACACCCTAATTTGAGAAAACGAACATCACTTTCCTTTATTGGTCCTGAAAAACTTGAGCGTTGTGATTTATTATTCGTGGCGCTACCTAATGGAGAATCAATGAATCAGGTGATGCAACTGATTAATAAAGCTAAAAAAATAATTGATCTCGGTGCTGATTTTAGATTACACAATAAATCAATTTTTGAAGAATGGTATAAACAACAACATATTAGTCCTCATCTATTAACGAAATTTGTCTATGGAATTTGTGAACTCCATCGATCAGAAATTAAAAAATCCCGATTCGTAGCTTGTGCGGGCTGTGAAGCAACTGTGTCCATTCTAGCCCTTTATCCATTGATTAAACATAATTTGATAGAAAGCAAGATTATAATCGACGCCAAAATGTCTAGTTCTCAAGCAGGGGTTTCTCCTACTCTTTCTTCTCATCATCCGGAGCGTGCTGGTGCAGTGCGTTCGTACATGCCGACCGGACACCGTCATGCTGCTGAGATAATCCAGGAATTATCAATTAATGGTTTTATACCTGATATCGCAATTTCAGCTACGGCAATTGATATGGTTAGGGGACTTTTAGTGACTTGTCATGTGAGTCCCAAACGGAATATCACGGAAAAAAATATTTGGTCTTCTTATCGTGAAGTATATAGAAACGAGCCATTTATCCGTATTGTGAAAGAAAAACGAGGTTTATATCGTTACCCCGAGCCAAAAATTCTTCAAGGCACAAACTATTGTGATATTGGATTTGAAATGGATAGTAGGTCAAACAGGCTTGTAATTATTGCAGCTATAGACAATTTAGTTAAAGGCACTGCAGGACAAGCAGTCCAAGCAATGAACGTGATGTATGGTTATGAAGAAATCACTGCTTTAGAATTTACCGGTCTTCATCCCATCTAAGTAATATGTTTAAAGGAATTATTGATACAACGCTCCGGGATGGTCAACAGTCGCCTCTTCTTTTTGATAGCTACAAATATAGTTTTAGTTTAAGTGATAAGCAAAAACTACTTTTTGGACTACTAAATTTGGGTGTTAAATATATTGAATTTTTTTCTCCGGTTGTTTCAAATCACGAAAAAAAAGAATTTATTGAAATCAAAAAAAATATTAAAGCGATTGATAAAAGGACGAAACTGTTAGCACATTGTCGATGTAATTTAAATGATATAAACGAGGCAATAACGGTAGGTTTTGACGGATTAAATTTATATTTAAACGGCACAAAAGACGCAAGACTCCATAGTTACAACAAAAATTTATCGACGCTAAAAGCAGATATCAAAAAAATCATTACGGAAATCAGATCAAAATATCCTGGTCTATATCTTCGTTTCAGTATAGAAGACGCCTTTAGAACAAAAAAACAAGACTTATATTCAATTTTTGATGAAATATATGGATTTGTGAATACTTTAGGTATTCCAGATACCGTCGGGATTGCTTCGCCGGATATTGTCAAAGTTTTGGTTTCTGATTTAACGCATCGCTATCCACATGTTGATTTGGAATGTCATTTCCATAATGATAGGGGACTTGCGCTAATAAATACAATCATTGCCATAGAATCGGGCGTTTCATATGCTGATACGTCAATTTGGGGGTTAGCAGAGCGGTCAGGGATTGCATCGACCACAGGCGTCCTGTTTAATTTATTTCAAACTGATAAAAATTTGGTTAAGGATTACAATTTAGCCCTTTGTTATCCTTTAAACGTCTTAATGGGTTCAATATTGCACATGCAGGTTCCCTATAATGAACCCGTATCAATCACTAATAGAACGCATATTGCCGGCGTTCATCATAAAGCTGTTTTAAATTCGACAACAATTTATGAAGCTCATCACTTGGAGCGATTCGGTGTGACCAAAAACCAATTACTTCTTGGTCCTTTGACCGGCTGGAATTTAATTTACTACTATCTAAAAGAATTTGAATTCTTTGATATTTCTCAAGAACAAGCCAAAAGAATTGCGTTGGAGTTTAAGAACCAGGCAAAAAAACTAAATGAGAGATTTCGACCCGAGATATTGCTGATCAATATTGCTAATCAATATCAATTAAAAAAAATTAACATTAAAAATCAGTATCTAGAGAGAAGATTAGAGAACTTGTCGTAAATATGGCTCAAACAATCGCCGAGAAAATATTTTCTGAACATGTAGGTAAAACAGTCTTTGCTGGTGACTATGTCATCGCTGATCTTGATTTAATCATGGCTCATGATACGACATGTGCTTGGGCTATTGAGCCTTTTTATAAAATTGCCAAAAAAGTATTTGACAAATCAAAAATTTTTATTCCGTTCGATCATGCCTTCCCGGCCCCAAATGTGAAAATGGCAAGTCTTCAAGCCAAAATCCGAAAATTTGCAGATCAGCAAGGGGTGCCAATCACGATCGATGGCGTTTGTCATCAGATCATGTCGGAGCGGTTCATATACCCGGGAGATCTTATTTTAGGCGCCGACTCACACAGTCCGACAGGTGGTGGTCTTGGCGGCCTGACCATTGGCGTTGGTTCAACAGATGCGGCAATTGCAATGGCGTCAGGCAAATGCTGGTTTCAGGTCCCAAAGACAATTCGAATTGAGATAACAGGTAAGTTACCTAAGGGAGTATTTTCAAAAGATGTAGTCTTACAGGTTGCAAAACAAATCGGACCAGATGGTGGAAATTATCGAGTACTTGAATATGGTGGAGATACAATAAGAAATTTTGATGTACCTGCACGGTTAACATTGACCAATATGTCTGCGGAAATGGGAGCAAAAGCGGCGATTGTTGAACCCGACAAGAAAACTGCTGAATATCTAAAAGACAATATGCGCGGCAGGAAATTCGATGAAGACGTGCTTAAAAGCGATCCTGATTGCAGATACGAAAAAACGCTTCATTTTAATGTTTCAGAACTGTCACCACAAATTGCCAAGCCGCCCGACATTGATAGAGTTGTAAAAGTTTCAGAATTAGAGAAAAAAAAGATCAATGTTGATCAAGTGTTTATTGGCTCATGTACAAATTGTAGGATTGAAGACTTGGATGTCGTCAGTAATTTATGGAGAAATCGCAAACTTAATAAAAAAGTAAGAACAATAATTACACCGGCATCAAAAAAGGTAATGATGCAGGCGCTGTCAAAAGGGTATGTTGATTTTTTTATGAAACTCGGAGCCATTATATTAAATCCCGGATGCGGTCCGTGTTTGGGCCGTCATGGTGGTGTATTAGCTGATAATGAAGTATGCGTATCGACAAGCAACAGAAATTTTACCGGAAGAATGGGTAGTCCCAAGGCGAAGATCTACCTGGCCAGTCCGGCAACAGCTGCGGCATCAGCCATAACAGGATATATAACTGACCCGAGACAATTTATAAGTTAAATCAATTTTTATGGATAGAATATGTCTGTTCGCAAATGCATCAAGCTCATCAAACTACATAATGAACCCGAGAGCTTTACCTCGCGTGACATTTGCTCACATCCATATTCTTCACCATATTTAATTTTATTGTTAGAACATGAACTGGATATTTGGAGATAACATAAATACTGATTTGATTACACCAGGTAGGTATAATATCACGACTGATCCTTATGAGTTGGCGAGTATTGTTTTCATTGAACATCGACCTGATTTTAGAAATAAAGTAAAAAAAGGAGATTTTGTTTTAGCCGGTCAGAATTTTGGCTGTGGTTCATCTCGAGAGACTGCAGTCATCGCCCTAAAATATTGCGGAATTGAAGCTGTTTTGGCCAAGTCATTCGCACGAATATACTACAGAAATTGTATGAATATTGGACTTTTAGCAATCCAGGTTGATACGAGTAAAATTTCACAAAAAGATAATCTGGAGCTTGATTTAAAGAATCTAAATCTAATTAATAGGTCAAAAAAAACCAAACAAGATTTGATCATTCCCCCAATGATGATGACTCTATATCAGAGTAACGGAATTATCTCTTACATCAGGAAAAATGGACTGAATAGTTTATCAAAATTAGTGGATAGTATCAATATATGAAACTTATTAAACTTTGTGCCATAGGAGGTGATGGTATAGGACCCGATGTATTAGAATCGGGACTTAAAGTTTTAAAAAAATTAGTACCGGAAATTGAAATAAAATTTGAAATAGCTGGGTATGGAGCATATCAAAAACATGGTAGATCACTACCAGATCATACGCTTCAAACCTGCCGTAATTCTGATGTCATTCTTTTTGGCGCAGTGACCACCCCTCCTCTAATCAAAAATTATCAAAGCCCAATAATCCGAATAAGACAAGAATTGAATTTATATGCCAATGTCAGGCCTTTTTTTTCATTACCGATAAAGGACACCTGTCGTGATATTGATTTATTAATAATTCGTGAAAATACTCAAGGACTATATAGCGGTATTGAAAAGAAAATTGATGGTGGTTTTTCTGCAGAAAGGATTATTACTAAAAAAGCATCCGAGAGAATTCTTTCTTTTGCATTCTCATATGCACAAAAAAGAAGAAAAAAAGTAACAGTGATACATAAAGCCAATATACTGAGGTTAACTGATGGACTTTTTTTGTCATTAGCAAAAAAAATGGCCAAAAAATATCCTCAGGTTGAATGCAATGACATGTTGGTCGATACCTGTGCTTTTCAACTCATCAAAAACCCTCAATCTTTTGATGTCATTGTTACTACCAATATGTTTGGCGATATTTTATCTGATGAAGTTGCAGGACTTATTGGTGGACTTGGTGTTTGCGCATCGGCAAATATAGGTCCCCATAATGCTCTTTTTGAGCCAGTGCATGGATCTGCTCCGAAATATGCAGGTCAGGATAAGGTTAATCCGATGGCAATGTTATTTGCAGTTTGCATGATGCTTGATTATTTGTCGTTGCGTCAAGAAGCAGATTTGTTGAGAAAAACAACTATTACAGCTATAAAAAAAGGAAATGTTACCTATGACCTTGGAGGAAAGTATAAAACATCAGAAGTAGTTAATTATATTATGAATAATATCAAATAATTAATGACTAGTCAGAAATTTTTAATAAAGGTTGGTGGAGGAGAAAAAATTAATTGGCATTATATTGCCAAAGATTTAGTTGGGATTACTAAAAAAGCAAAAATAGTGATGGTCCATGGAGCTAATGCAATAAGAGACGAAATTGCTAAAAAAATGGGAGTACCTACGAGGATTATTACTTCACCTTCGGGTGTATCAAGTGTATATACAGACAGCCTAGCACTCGATATTTTTTTGATGAGTTATGCAGGATTAGCCAACAAACGTATTGTTTCATTAATGCAAAAATCAGGTCTGAATGCAGTTGGTTTATCTGGTGTCGATGGTAGATTATGGCAAGCTAAGAGAAAGCAGCATACGTTTTCGGTTGAGAATGGAAAAACAAAACTAATTAAAAATAACCTTACAGGTCGAGTTGAAGAAATTAATGTGAAATTGATAAATACTCTTTTAAAAAATTATTTTTTACCCGTTATTTGTCCTCCGGCTATTGACGAAGATAGTCAAATAGTTAATATCGATGGCGATATCGCTGCAGTAAGAACTGCTGCAGCTCTCGGTATTAAAAAAATTGTTTTTTTGTTCGAAAGTCCGGGTTTGCTTAGACTATATCCAGATGAAAAGTCCTTAATAAATAAAGTGGAGAAAGATAATATTGATAAGTATTTACCCATGGTTGTAGGCAGAATGAAAAAGAAAATATTAGCCGTGGAGAAAGCATTCGATTTAGGAATGCAAACCGTTTATTTTGGTGATGGTCGCTATGAAAATCCGATTACAAATATTTTGGCGGGAAAAGGTACGATTATTAGTTAAAAGATTTTCTATTTATGAAAAATTACTTATTTTTGGAAAAACAAGTATTGCTTCCTCTTTATCCACAGCGAGGACTGGTTTTAGTACGTGGACAAGGCGTTCATCTTTATGATATAAACAACAAAGAATATCTTGATATGATGAGTAACTACGGCGTTAACATCTTCGGACACACAAATCAATTTATTTTAAACGCAATTTCATATCAGCTTAAAAAAATCACGAATCTACATGGAAGTTTTACATCAAGTATGCGTGTTGAGGCTGCTGACAGATTAATCAAAATGTGCAAATTGCCAGAGTATCAGATATATTTTTCCAATTCAGGTACAGAGGCAATGGAAGCGGCTTTAAAATTTGCTGTTTTGACAACCGGAAAAAAGAAATTCATTGTAATGAAAAATAATTATCACGGTAAGACGTTGGGGGCACTATCGACTATGGTTGGATCTAAATATCAAAAACCCTTTTTACCTCTTCTTTGGGATATGGTTGAGACAGAATTTGGTGACATCAAGGATTTAACAAAAAAAATTTCCTCTGAATTTGCTGCAGTAGTTTTAGAACCGATACAAGGAGAAGGGGGAATTCATGTACCCAGCGGTGATTATTTAAGAGATGTTCAACGTCTATGTCAAAGTTGCAATGTACTCATGATTGTAGATGAAATTCAAACTGGAGCTGGTAGAACCGGTGAATTTCTATGCAGTAGTTATAGTCGGATTGAACCCGATATCATTGCTTTGGGAAAGGGAATTGGTGGAGGTTTGCCGGTTGGGGTAACTTTAGTAAGTAGACAAGTTTCACAAAAAATAATTCGGGGAATTCATAGTTCGACTTTTGGAGGAAATCCATTGACCTGTGCCGGTATTTGCGCAAGTCTTGAATATATGATCGAAAACGATATTTTTTCACATGTCAAAAAAATCGGTGATTACTTTATTAACCAACTTATGAGTATTAAATCACCCCATATTAAACAGGTTAGAGGTAAGGGTCTAATGATTGGCGTTGAATTGGATCAACCTGTTACTCCAGTTTTAAAATTCATGCAGGATAACGGAATATTAGTAATACCAGGAGGAGATATGGTGGTTCGGTTCTTGCCACCATATATTATCGAGAAAAAACATGTTGACAAGACAATTAATGTTTTTAACAAGGCTTTAAAATCGTTAATTGTTACCAGTAATATCAAATCCGCTTGATTACATACATCCAGCGTCATTCCCGCGAAGGCGGGAATCTATTAGATAGTTTCCGCATCAAGTGCGGAATGACAAGGTGATTAACCGGATTTAATATAACAGTGTAGTTCACTAAAAATATATGTGTAGATTTTTAATGGTTAGATCAAAAAAACCAATTAAACTAGTGGAACTTCTTAGTGATTTTGCTTTTATGTGTAAAAAAAGTGTTGAATGGCAGGGAGATGGTTGGGGGATTAGTTGGAGGGTTGATAATGGAGGATGGCGGATGGAAAAATCATTAAAACCAATTTGGGACGATGTTAATATATTTGACGGAATTCCAGAATCCAATATTATTGTTGTTCATGCACGCGGAGCATCATTTCCAAAGCACAAAAACAATATTAATTATAATCAACCATATATTGATAGTGATATGTGTTTTGTTTTTAATGGTGAGCTTTATGGAGTCAGACTTTATGCAGAAGGACAAATAGGATCGCAAAAAATTTTTTCATTAATTAAAAAAAATTTAGATAAAAATAGTCCAATAAATACATTAAAAAAATTAAGAAACATGTTGATAAATAATTCATCAGGAATTTTAGGCTGTAACATCGGGCTTGTCATAAATGATAAATTTTATGCTTCTTGTTTTTACAGTAAAAATAAGGAATATTATACCCTCAGATATTTTTCCGATGATTCAGTTACTATCGTCTGTTCAGAAAAAATAAATAAATTCCTCTGGCGGAGTATGAAAAAAGGAGATATAATCCAAATATGATCTGGGTCGATAGGATGGTTGAAGAAATAAAAAAAAGAAATCTAGCAGTAGAATGGATAGATGATATGAAGACTCCTTCAGGCAGAATTCATGTTGGTTCACTTCTTGGTGTTGTTTATCATGATCTTATTTATAAGGCATTAATTGAAAAAGGTATTAATGCAAGTTTCAGTTATGTATTTGAAGATCATGATCCGATGGATGGTATGCCGCCATTTTTAGACGCCAAAAAATGGGGAAAATATATGGGTATGCAGTTGTATAAAATACCATCCCCGGAAAAAGGTTATAAAAACTTTGGGCAATATTTTGCTCTGGAATTCAAACATGTTTTTGAAAAAATTAACTGTCACCCACAAATAATTTGGGCATCGGACTTGTATCTTTCCGGGAAGATGAATGATGCTGTAACAACGGCTTTGAATAATGCATCTACGATTAGAGAAATTTATCTGCGACATACCAAAAGAAAGCTAGCCGATGATTGGTATCCTTTTAATGTTGTTTGTGAAAAATGCCAGAAGATTGGTACGACGAGAGTATTTAATTGGGATGGTGTACTGGTTCACTATCGATGTATGAAAGATTTGGTTTCTTGGGCTGTTGGATGTGGTTATGAAGGTAAAACTTCGCCATATGACGGGCGGGGGAAAATGCCATGGAAGGTCGAATGGCCAGCTAAGTGGAAAGTCATTGGCGTCACTGTTGAAGGCGCCGGTAAAGATCACATGTCTAAGGGGGGTTCACATGATATTTCATCAGACATATCTCAACAAGTGTTTAAGTATTCTGTGCCATACTCTTTTATTTATGAATGGTTTACGATTGGTGGAAAAAAAATGTCATCATCTAAAGGAGTCGGATCATCAGCAAAAGAAGTTTCAAAGATACTACCACCAGAGCTTTTACGTTTTTTAATTGTTCGAACTCCAGTTGAATCTCATCTGGATTTTAATCCCTATGGGGACACAATTTTGAATTTATTTGATGAATATGACAGATGCATGAATGCATATTTTGCAAAAAAGGAAAATAAAATTCCCGAGGGAAAGGAAGGTGAAGTATTATTGGATTTTGCTAGGATTATTGAGCTGTCTGCTGTATCTTCATTGCCAAAAAAAAGAGTAATCTTACCAAGATTTAGAACTGTTGTTAATTTGATAAAAAATGCCATAGGGATGGGTAATGACCTGTTTGTTCAAATATATAATGTTTACGAAAGGCAAAAAGGAGATAAATTGTCAACTGAAGAAAAAGAAATATTAGATAAGAGAATAAAATACGCCAAAATATATTTAGAAAAATATGCGACACAATCATCGGGCGATTTAAAAATCGCCCCTACTGCAACATTATCTATGGTGCAAACGCAATTTTTGCAACAATTATCAGAAAAATTATCTGATAAATTAAAAACCAAAGATGAAATTCAAAATATTATCTTTGATATCCTCAAAAAAAATAATTTGTCTCCGCGCGAAATTTTTAAACCTTTTTATCAAATATTAAACGGCAGAGATTTTGGTCCAAAAGCAGGAGAGTTAATATTGGAGATGGGGATAGGGGAGGCTAAAAGAAAGTTAATTGGCGCCTTAAATAACAAGAGTAATTCAAAATCAAATATTAAATTTGAATTTTCAAATCTTAATGATTCTTCAGTATTCAGTATTGATCAATCAGTCAGTGAAAAGTTTCCGTCGATTTGTATTGGTATCGCAATAATTAAAAACGTAAAGATCGAAAAGACAAATGAAAAATTAATGGCGGACATTAATAATTTTGTGGGTGAACAAAAAAACTTAACAAATGGAATCATCGGATCCTATCATGAAATACAAAGTTATCGGAAGTTATATAAGGCAACTGGAATCGATTGGCATTCACGTCGGCCATCACCGGAAGCATTGTTACGACGAATAGCGTTAAATAAAGGAATTTATAGTGTTAACAATTGCGTGGATGCATACAATCTTGTAGTTATGAAATACCGAGTATCCTCTGGAGCATTTGATTTGAATAATATTAAATTACCAACGAAATTAAGATTAGCAACAGGAAACGAAAAAATTTTATTATTGGGTGATAAAGAAGGAATTAATTATAAACAAGGGGAGATTGCCTATTTCGATCAAATCGGTGGATATAATATTGATTTTAATTATCGGGATAGCCAAAGAACTGCAGTAACAAATGAGACGAGAGATTTATTAATAAATGTTGATGGGATTTTTGATATTACCCGTGGGCAGGTAGAGAAAACATTAAAAGAAACTATTGAAACTATAATTAAATACTGTGGGGGGAAGGTGGAGGTGGTTGGGATAGTTGAGGCCTAATAATATATTTTTTCTAATGTCATTCTGGTAAGCCGAAGGCGCATCCAGAATCATAAATTACTGATGAAAAAAGGTTTTGTCTACATCTTGGCAAATAATCGACCAACTTTATATACTGGGGTAACAAATAATATCGCAAAGCGCGTTTTTGAACATAAATCTGGAAGAGGATCAATGTTTACAAAACGATACGCGATTCACAAATTAGTATACTATAAATATTTAGAAGATATTAAGAGTGCAATTATTAGAGAAAAACAAATAAAGGATCTGAATCGCAACGAAAAAATTAACTTAATTAAATTAATGAATCCGTCTTTTAAAGATTTGTTCGTAGAGGTGAGAGATAAATTTCGATAGACATCGATTCTGGAGTCTACCGCCTTCGGCGGGATCCCCAGAATGACTGATGTTTGTCATGCTGACTTGTCCAGTATCGGAAAGGTATGATTTTAATGTTGTTGATTCTGGACGCGTCCCGCGTCAAATGCGGGACTTGCCAGAACGACGGTTTAAATGTTCATGAAAATCCTAATCGGGACGACAAATAAAGGAAAACAACAGGATTACAAAAAAATTCTTTCTGCGAAAATTAAATCACCGATTTCAGTTATTTTTCCTCAGGATTTAGATATTGAAAAATCTCCAGTCGAAAACGGCTCGACTTTTGTCGAAAATTCATTAATTAAAGCAAAATATTATTTTGAAAAATCCGGTTTGCCGACAATTGCCGATGATGGTGGTATTGAAATTCCGATACTAAATAACGAGCCAGGTGTATTGTCGCGTCGGTGGCCCGGGCATGAAGCAACAGATGATGAACTAATTAAATTTACAATACAGAATTTGAAAGAATATCCTAATAGAGAACAAAGACGGGCTTTGTTAACTGTCTGGATTACATATTACGATGGTAAAGACACCATTGTTGAAAATGAATCAATCGATGGTTATATATCCAATCAAATTAATATAAACTATATCAAAGGATATCCATATCGAGCATTATTTATTGTTAATGGTGTTGATAAATATTATGATGAGCTAAGCGATAAGGAACATGCCATTTATAATCATAGAAGAAAAGCCCTTATTAGATTGTGGAAGAAAATTCATTTGAAGTATAATATTTGATATGTTATCAATCGATTTTATACGTCAAAACAAAGAAAAGGTACTGACATCGGCAAAAAATAAGAATTTTGGCGATATCAATTTAGATAAAATATTATCTTTGGATGATAAACGACATGAGGTAATTATACGCATTCAAAAGATAAGAGAAGAAAGAAATAAACTAGCAGGTCAGAAGCTAAATGATAAATTAAGAGATACGGGCCGGCGTCTTAAAGAAGATTTAAAAAAATTAGAGGTTGAATTAGAATCTATTGAAAATAAGCTAAAACCTTTGAGTTTAGAAATTCCAAATATCGCGCTACACGATGTTAAGGCTGGAAAAGACGAGAGTGAAAATGATGTAATCAAGACCGTAGGTGATAAAACTGCGTTTAAATTTGCTCCAAAAGATCATCTTGAGCTTGGTGAAAAACTTGATATTATTGACGTTCGACGTACTGCTAAAGTATCAGGATCACGATTTGGCTATTTAAAAAATCAGGGAGTTTTACTTGAATTTGCTCTTATTGAGCTAGCATTAAAAGAACTTATTACAGAAAGTTTTATTCCCATAATTCCACCAACTCTTGTAAAAAAAAGAATCACCGAGGGTTTGGGATATTGGCAAGCCGGTGGTAATAATGATTATTATGTAGTTAAGGAACCGGATATCGATGATGGTCTTATGTATCTTGTTGGTACAGCTGAACATTCTATAGTCCCATTTCACGCTGACGAAATACTGGATGCAAAATCACTACCTCTTCGTTATGCTGCTTTTTCAACATGTTTTAGAAGAGAAGCAGGCTCATATGGCAAGGATACACGAGGGATATTTAGAGTTCATCAGTTTGATAAAATAGAAATGGTATCATTTACGACTCCGGAAAAGGGTGATGAAGAACATGATTTTTTACTCTCAATGGAAGAACGACTCTTTCAAAAGCTTGAAATACCCTACCAGGTGATAAAAATGTGTACGGGTGATTTGGGTTTTCCGACTGCTAGGAAATATGACATTGAGGCTTGGATACCTTCACAAAATAAATATCGTGAAGTTACTTCAGCTTCAACAACAACTGATTTTCAAGCAAGAAGATTAAATATCAAATTTAAAGATGGTAACAAAAAAGAATTCGCATATATTTTAAACGGAACAGCTTTTGCAATTGGACGGACCTTAATTGCGATTCTGGAAAATCATCAACAATTGGATGGCTCAGTTAAAATTCCAAAAGTACTGCAACCCTACTGCGGATTTGATAAAATAGAACACATTTGAGTTTTAAGTACCACTAATATGCTAAACATTTTTTCTAAATTTCTCGATTTTAATCAACGCGAGGTTAACAAACTAAAAATAAAGGTTGATGAAATAAACAAATTTGAAGATAAAGTTAGAAATCTCAAAACTGAAGATTTTAAAGTACAGACAGATAAACTGCGTCATCAGATAAGAAGCGGTGAAAAAACCATTGATGAAATCATGTCTTATGGTTTTGCCCTCGTTCGCGAAATGTCGCGACGTACTTTAGGCGAACGTCATTATGATGTCCAAATGATGGCAGCAGTAGCACTTCATGAAGGAAAAGTTGCCGAACAGCGTACTGGAGAAGGTAAAACTCTTTCAGCCACAGCACCCCTTTATCTTAATGCTTTGTCAGGGAAAGGTGCTCATCTGGTGACGGTGAATGATTATTTAGCACGTCGTGACACAGGCTGGATGGGGCAAATTTTCCATTCTTTAGGAATGACAATATCAGCGCTAATATCGGATAAATCATATATTTATGATCCGGAGTTTATCGATTCAGATGCTTATGATTGGCGACTACGACATCTTCGTCAAATATCGAGAAAAGAAGCCTATGAATGCGATATAACTTATGGTATAAATTCAGAATTTGGTTTTGATTATCTACGGGATAACATGAATTATGATGTCCCCGGGTTAGTTCAGCGTGATTTTAACTATGCAATTATTGACGAAGTTGATTCGGTACTAATCGATGAAGCCAGAACGCCTCATATAATCTCAGCTCCTTATGATGAGGATACTTCGAAATACTATAAAATTGCCCAGTTGGTTAAACGCTTGAATGGTCAAAATGACTACATCATCGATGAAAAATCAAGGACGGCTCATTTGACTGAAAGTGGAGTTAAAAACGTCGAAGGCATGCTCGGGGTAAGTAATGTTTATGAAAAAGATTTTGACACAGTATTTCATATTGAGGCTGCTCTGAAAGCAGAAACTCTGTTTAAAAAAGATAAGGATTATATAGTCAAGGATAATGAAGTTATTATAGTTGATGAATTTACCGGTCGACTTCTAGTCGGTCGACGTTTTTCTGAAGGATTGCATCAAGCAATCGAAGCTAAGGAAAATGTATCAATAAAACGGGAATCACGTACTCTAGCTACAGTTTCCTTACAAAATTATTTTCGTATGTACAAAAAACTGGCCGGCATGACTGGTACTGCCGCTACTGAAGCAGAAGAATTTAATAAAATCTATAAACTTGAAGTTGTCGTTTTACCAACAAACAGAACTAGTATTAGACGTGATCAATCTGATGTAATTTACAAAACTGAGAGGGCTAAATACAATGCCGTTGCCGAAGAAATTGCCAATAACCATAAAATTGGCCGTCCGGTTCTTGTTGGAACAACATCGATTGAAAAAAATGAATATCTTTCATCTTTGCTTAAGAAAAAAGGTGTCAATCACGAACTCTTGAACGCAAAAAATCATGAACGAGAGGCGACGATTATAGCCAAAGCCGGACAAAAAGATGCGGTAACGGTAGCGACGAATATGGCAGGTAGAGGAGTTGATATTATTCTAGGTGGTGAACCACCAAATAAATATTTAGTAGGAGACGATAAGAAATCACAGGAAGAATATGAAAAGAAATCTTTAGATTGGCGTGGAAAACATGATAAGGTGATTGAACTCGGAGGACTTTATGTCATCGGTACCGAAAGACATGAATCAAGACGGATAGACAATCAACTTCGAGGTCGTGCCGGACGTCAAGGAGATCCTGGAGAAACAAGATTCTTTGTTGGTCTGGAGGATGACTTAATGAGAATTTTTGGTGGAGAACAGGTTACAAAGCTCATGAATTTTTTCAATTTTCCCGAAGATCAGCCTTTAGAGCATGGTATGGTTTCCAAAGCACTCGAACAAGCACAAGTAAAAGTCGAGGGATTCAATTTTGATATTCGTAAACATTTAGTTGATTACGATGATGTTTTAAATAAACAACGGGAGATAGTTTACAAATTAAGGCGAAAGATGTTACTGGCCGGTGTTAAGACTACCGAAGAAGAATTAAAACAAACGATTATTGAAACTTTTACATCAGAGATTGTAAATCTAGTAAATATTAATTATGCAGAAGATTCCAAACCCGACATTAAACGTTTATCAGAGGAGATATCTCTGATTATTCCCGAGAATATTGATCATATTCAAAGTCATCTTGACAATAAACCGGCAGAGGAAGTTCAACAGACGCTAATCAAGATGATTGAGACCGCATATCTGAATAAGGAAAAGGAAATAGGAAAAGATCTCTGGCATGAAGTTATCAAAAATATTTTTTTAACTACAATTGATAAGTATTGGACAGAACATTTGACCGCTATCGATGACCTTAGAGAAGGGATTAATCTTCGTGGCTATGCTCAGCTAGATCCTCTGATTGAATATAAAAATGAAGCATTTTCAATGTTTGAGAAACTGCTTTCTGATATTGATTACGAAATCACTCGGCGTATATTAAGGGTTCAGCTCGTTCAGACAGAAGATAACAAAACTCATGTTCATAGCTTGATGGACCAGCCAGTCACCTATAAATCAGCTTCAAATATCGATCCCTATGGTCAAACTGAAAAGAAGTCCATATCTTCACCTGCTCGGCAAGTCCAATCAGCTCCACAACAGATACCTGACCAGGACGAGCCCAACGGAGATGAAATTCAACAAGGCCCTGGTTTTCGTATTCTGCCTTCAGGATCATTATCAAAAAAACCTGGTCGTAATGATCCCTGTTGGTGTGGTAGTGGAAAGAAGTATAAGAAATGTCATTATCCAAATTAACCTCTTTTCGATTATGCCAAAGAAAATAGTTATTGTCCGGCATGGTAGGACGAAGTTCAATTATAAAGATCTGATGCAGGGGCAATTGCAGGTTTCATTAGATTTGGTGGGAATCAAACAAGCACAAAGGACCGCCCATGAGTTAAAAGATCAAATATTTGATGCTCTATTATCTTCTGATTTACCAAGGACAATGCAAACTGCACAAAAAATTGCTGAAAAACTCAACATGGACATAATATCAGTTCCACAACTTAGAGAACGCGCTCTTGGAGTGCTTGAAGGTAAACATAAAAATGACGTCTTCAAACTTTTAGGGATTGATGAAAATCAAGAAGCTCATCATATTTGGTTGTTTCAGGAAAATAGCGATCTTCATGAAAAGTTTATGATTGAAAAACGTGATGATATGTATCGTCGCATCAAAACATTTGTAAGTGACATAAGGAAGCAGTATAAAAATAAACAATTACTAATTGTCAGTCATGGAGGAACAATTCGTGTCTTGCTTTACTTTCTTGGATTTAAAGACAAGGAATTTCTAAAAAAGCTACCGATAAAAAATGCAAGCATCATCGCTCTTAAAAAACAGGGTACGAAATATACAATAGAGCAATTATTAAAGAATCGGAAAAGTGGACTTTGATCTTGATTAAAGGTAAAATATGCCCGGGGTAAAAAATTTCTAAATCATGAGAATACTACTAATTGAAGATGAAAAAAGACTATCTCATTTCATAAAAAAAGGACTAGTAGAAAGTGGTTTTGCTGTTGATGAGGCTCATGATGGTGAAGAGGGATTATATTTGGCAAAAGAAGAGACTTACGATTTAATAATTTTAGACGTAATGTTACCAAAACTGTCAGGTATAGAAGTATGCAAAAAATTAAGGGAGATGAAAAAAGATACACCAATTCTTATGTTGACGGCACGCAGCGAATTAGATGACAAACTTGAAGGTTTAAATTCAGGGGCTGATGATTATCTGACAAAACCATTTGCTTTTGAAGAACTTAAAGCGCGTATTAATGCTCTGATTCGAAGAAGTTATCGTCAAGTATCAAACGCACTGATTCTTGCTGATCTTGACGTTGATCTGGTTAAACATATAGCTAAGCGAGCGGGAAAACCTATTAAACTAACTCCCAAAGAGTTTTCAATCCTTGAACTTCTTCTGCGTCGAAAACATGAGGTGGTGACACGTACTCAGATAACGGAACATGTATGGGATTATAATTTTGAAAGTATGTCTAATGTTGTTGATGTCTTCATCGGCACACTTAGAAAAAAAATTGATAAGGGTTATAAAATTTCTCTTATACATACTCTTCATGGAGTTGGATATATGGCAACAGATAAAAAAAAGCAAAAATGAAAAAAAGCAATAGTCTTAAATTTAAACTGTTTTTTTGGTACATTGTGAGTCTATTACTAGTTGGATTTTTTATCATCCTCACTGTCCATATATATCAATATAAGTACAGTGCATTTGTACTCAGCGTCGTATTTATAATACTTTCCGGAATAGGGTTTATTACTATATATAGAATTACCCGTTCACTGACTGATCTTTCTTCGCAAATGCGACAAATAACAAGTAAAAATCTTGATAAACGAATTTCTTCTCTTAAAAGCGATGATGAAATAGGAGAGCTGGGTAAAACATTCAATGATCTTCTTGATCGGCTTGATATAGCTTTTAAACGAGAGCGGCAGTTTATCGCTGACGTTGCCCACGAGATGAAAACGCCGATCGCTACATTACGTAGCAGCTTTGAGGTTACATTACAAAAGACACGAACTAACGATGAATATAAAAAAATTATTAAAGACTCGATTACTGAAACAGATAGACTTACAACAACATTAAAAGATGTTCTTGATCTGGCATGGTCTGAGGTGCCTAATGAAAATTTAAGAGCAGTTTTTAACCTCTCAAGCTTAATTACCGAGCTATCCGAGATCGCTCAAAAACTTGCTGTAAAAAAACAAATTAATGTTAGCTACAGAATTACACCTGAAATTAAAATCAATGGCTTTAGGGAAAAACTTGGAAGGGCAATTCTGAATATTATTGATAATGCAATTAAATATTCACCCGAAAAAGGTATGGTTGAAATTAACTTATTTAAAAGAGACGATAAAGCAATCATAGCGATAAAAGATACAGGTTCTGGTATTAAAGAAAACGAAATAAATCATATTTTTAACCGTTTTTATCGAGGTTCTAAATCCGATAAAGTGTTTGGAGCAGGTCTTGGACTAGCTATCGCTAAAGCGACTATAAATATTCATAAAGGAATAATTGAGGTAAAGAGTAAAGCAAAAGAAGGAACAATGTTTGTTGTATATCTACCTGTTGAATAATTTATCTTCATAATTTCTTCACATTCTATTTGGTATTGTAAGAGTTATGATTAACAATTATCAATCAAAAAAGACAATATGGATACTAAATCTATTCCTATAAAAGGTATGCACTGTCGATCATGCGAGATTTTAATTGAAGATGAATTAATGAAAATACATTGTGTTAAAAAAGTCATCGTGAGTGAAAAAAGAGGCGTTGCAGAAATATATTATCAAGGAAATTTTGAATATGAAAAAATAGAGAGAGCAGTTTCTGATGCAGGATATATAATAGGTGTAAAAGACCAAAAACCTCTTTTTTCAAAAAATGTTCAAGATTATAAAGATCTTGGACTCGCTTTTTTAATAATAGTTTTTTTTTATTTAGTTGGAACTGAACTCGGGATATTTAATATATCGCTTACAGCAGGAGGAAATTATGGTAGTCTTCCTATTGTTTTTCTTGTTGGCCTTACGGCAGGAGTATCAACATGTATGGCACTTGTTGGAGGATTGGTTTTGGCAGCGTCATCACGTTTTGCTGAAAAACACCCTCAAGCGACGACCATTGCAAAATTCAAACCTCATATCTTTTTTAATGCGGGTAGAATTATTTCATTCTTTGTATTGGGAGGAATTATAGGGTATGCAGGCTCATTTTTTCAGTTTTCTACAGCAGCATTAGGACTACTTACTATTGCGGTTGGAGGAGTTATGATCCTTATGGGATTACAGTTAATAGAAATTTTTCCCCGTTTAAGCGGATTACAATTTACTCTTCCAAAGGGAATCAGTAGAGTATTTGGAATTAAAAAACAATCACAAAAAGAATACAGTCACAAAAATTCTCTAATTTTAGGAGCATCAACTTTCTTTTTACCTTGTGGATTTACACAAGCCATGCAACTTTTTGCAATAAGTAGCGGCAGTCCGATAACAGGTGCTCTTACCATGGGCATTTTTGCTTTAGGAACGACACCGGGACTTCTTGGAATTGGGGGACTTACTTCAGTTGTTTCCGGTGCTTACACAAAACCATTTTTTAAATTTGCCGGACTGGTGGTTATATTTATGGCATTATTTAATATTTCAAATGGCTTGAATTTAAGCGGTATTGATGTTAATGCACTTGTAAGTTCCAAAGACACAACAGTTTCTGGAAGTGACCCAAATGTCACCTTACAAGATAATATACAGATCGTAAAAATGACCCAGACTGGAAGTGGATATTCTCCGAATTCGTTTACTATTAAAAAAGGGATCCCGGTTAAATGGATCATAACATCAGAGGACCCGTTTACATGTGCAGCAAGTATTTTGTCTTCAAAATTAGGAATCCGAAAAAATCTTGTAGCGGGAGAAAATATTATTGAATTTACTCCTAAAGAGGAAGGACAGATACGATTTACATGTAGTATGGGGATGTATAGTGGAGTATTTAATGTTGTTGAAGGTGATGGTAGTTCAACTACAACAAATCGGCAGGTTATTAATACTGCAACAGCCCAAAACGTTGTGAGTTCCTGCGGTTTAGGAGGTGGTGGTTGTGGATGTGGTGCAAAACCTCAAATACAAGCACAACTTGATGCTGACAAAACACCACCAGAAGAAGCAGTCCAAGATGGAGCGCTTCAAGTTATTAAAGCCAGCTATTCTGTTGCGGAAGATGTTGTGCCAAATAAATTCACTGTTAAGGCAGGAATTCCGGTGCGATTTGATATTGAAGCAAAAGAAGATGGCCAGGGTTGCATGGGAAGCATTATGATACCCAATCTTGATAATACGGCTCAGGGATTTGAAAAAGGAAAAGTAACATCTCTGGTCTTTACCCCTCAAAAACCAGGTTCATACACGATTACATGTGCTATGGGTGTTCCTAGAGGAACAATTCTTGTTAACTAAATTTAAAAAAATAATATGTTACAAACAACAAATATGCAATTATCGGGATTAACATGCAGCGCGTGCGAAAAAGTGATTACTAAAAGATTAAAAACTATTACAGATGTGCAAGAGGTAGAAGTACAAGTGCAAAAAGGCACTGCGTCCATTATTGCTTCTCGTTCAATTGGAATTGACGAAGTTTCCCAAGCTTTAATTGGAACTCATTATAAAGTTGTTGATAATAATTTATAAAATATTTTAACATGAAAAAAAATATATCTTTTTCTGTAACCGGAATGCACTGTGAATCTTGTGAACTGTTGATTAAAGATGAATTAACATCAATATCAGGAGTCACTAATGCTATTGTGGATCATAAAACTGGACAAGGATCAGTAATTATTGATGATGAAAAAGTTAATCATAATGATATTATTGGTGCAATTACAAGAGCTGGATACACAGGAGTAATTAACAACATTGAAGATACACAAATTGAAAAAGATACCGTAGAGTTAGTCAAAAAAGATGCTAAATCGGGGGATCCTATGCGTGTACTTTTTCAAGCACATATGACAGCAGATGGAGAGGTTACGGAAAATGAAAATGGGAAGTTATCTTTCCAAGGGAAAGTCGACAATAAAAAAAAAGTAGAGGTTGTTATTCCGAAAGGAAAAGAAGTTGAAGCTGAAGATTACATCCATCGCTTTGTGAAGTCTCAAAACTTTATTCACCTTTTAGATGGAGTTAATGGTTCTCATGAAGAATCTGTGCAAACACAACAAATTCTTTCTCCTATGCAAAATACTCCGGAAATGAAAAATTCAAATGGATCAAAGCGAGTTAGTTTGTCACTTTCAGGTATGCATTGCACCTCTTGTGCTCTCATTATCGAGAAATCACTTAACAAGGTATCGGGAGTGAAGGAAGCACGTGTCAATTTTACTGCTGAAAAAGCATTAATAGATTACGATGAATCTATTATAAAAGTAGAAGTACTTGTTGAAGCCGTTAAAAAAACAGGATATTCAGCTACCGTGCTAAATGATAAAAATACTGAGTATGAAGCAAAGAAAAGAAAGCAAGAGACTGAAGCTTTATATACTAAATTTATAGTAGGTTTACTCTTTAGTCTCCCGATGATATATTTTATGCTATTTGATTTTTTCTCATGGATTCCGGGAAGAGTCTCTTTTCTTCCCTTTGTTGGAATCATTTCCCTTATCCTAACAACTCCGGTCCAATTTATCATTGGTCGCGGGTTTTATAAAGGAATGTGGTCTGCACTTCGTATGAATACGTTTAATATGGACAGTCTCATAGCAATTGGGACATCTGTAGCATATTTTTATAGTTTAATAAATTATATTTTTTATTATCTAAATACTAACTCACTCATAGGTATAGGAGGAGAAAAAATACCTGAGCTATATTTTGAAACAGCAGCATATCTTATTACCTTTGTGATTTTGGGTAAGTGGTTAGAGGCGCAAGCCAAGGGACGTACATCAGACGCAATAAAAAAACTAATGGGTTTACAAGCGAAAACAGCTCGCGTTATTCGAAACGGCATAACTACTGATATCTCCATTGATCAGGTGATAAATGGAGATATCATTCTTGTTCGACCAGGTGAAAAAGTCCCGGTTGATGGAGTGATTATAAAAGGATTTTCTGCAGTTGATGAATCCATGATTACCGGTGAGAGTTTGCCTGTTGAGAAGCAGGTCTCAGATACCGTAGTCGGAGGGACCATGAATAAAATGGGAAGTTTTGAATTTAATGTAACTCGAGTTGGAGCAGAGACATTTCTTTCGCAAATTATCCGACTTGTTGAAGAAGCGCAAGGATCTAAAGCTCCTATTCAGGATTTCGCCGACAAGATTTCCGCATATTTCGTTCCGACTGTTATCGGGATCGCCGTTCTGACATTTATTATTTGGTATTTTGTGCTAGGAGCTACTCTAAGCTTTGCTCTGATGGCCTTTACTGCGGTTATTGTTATTGCCTGTCCGTGCGCATTGGGCTTGGCTACTCCAACAGCAATTATGGTTGGGACGGGAAAAGGAGCGGAATATGGGATTTTAGTTAAAGGAGGGGAACCTCTTGAGGCAGCGTGTAAAATCAATGCGATTATTTTTGACAAAACAGGAACATTAACCAATGGAAAACCTATTGTTACTGATATTGAAAGCGTAAGAGATATGGATGAGGATGAAGTATTAACTATTGCTGCATCTTTGGAGAAACAATCAGAACATTCTCTTGCTGAAGCTATTTATAATGAAGCTGAAAAGGAAAAAATTTCCCTGAAGGATGTCGAAGAATTTAAAGCATTTGCCGGACACGGAGTGAGCGGGAATATCGATGCGACGACATACTATTTTGGTAACAGAAAACTAATAGGTGATATTGTTGGGTTGCCGGTTGAAAAAATTAATAGAAAAATGAATCGGATTGAAGAGCAAGGTAAAACAGTGATGATTCTTGCCAATAAAAATGAAATACTGGGACTTATCGGAGTTGCCGATACCGTCAAGGACACATCAAAAGAAGCAGTGGAGAGGTTAAAAAAAATGGGTATCAGCGTGTATATGATTACCGGTGATAATGAAAAAACAGCAAAAGCAATTGCCTCTCAAGTCGGGATCGAAAATGTTTTCGCTGAAGTATTGCCCGAAGAAAAAGCGATAAATATCAAATTGCTGCAGGAAAAGAAAATGAAAGTTGCAATGGTTGGAGACGGTATTAATGATGCGCCGGCTCTTGCCCAAGCAGATTTGGGGATTGCCATGGGATCAGGGACTGATGTAGCTATGGAAGCTGGTGGTATTGTCATCATAAAGAATGATTTAAGAGATGTCGCAGATGCTATCGATCTATCAAAAACAACGATGAATAAGATAAAGCAAAATATGTTCTTTGCTCTATTTTATAACATTATGGGTATTCCTGTTGCTGCACGTATGTTTGCCGGAATTGGTATTATATTAAAACCAGAGCTTGCCGGATTGGCTATGGCGCTGAGTTCCGTATCTGTGGTGGGTAATTCATTATTATTACGAAACTATAGTCCGGGTAAAAAAAACTATTTATCTGCCATTGCACCAATTGTAATGGCCGTAGCTTTCGCTATTATCTTTTTTCAATTCGCTAAGTTTAGTGCGATGTGATCAATTCCCGTAGAGTGGTTCTTTTCCAACTATATTATCAATGAAACGCATCAGATGGCGTCCATCAATATGTCCTAATCCTCCTCGTTGTGCCGATCGTTCTCCCATTTTAGAGACATCATCAACTCTTACATCGGCGCCGGCTACCAAAAGAGGCACTTCATCGGCAGTGTGACTTTTAAGACGGCACGAAGTTGAATGATCACCGGTGACGACGCAAATGGCCTGATTCCTATAGACAAGTTTGACAATTGGTGATAATTCTTGATCAACTTTTTCAATATACTGTTTTTTACCGATATAATCACCATCCTCAGAACATGTATCAGCTCCCTTAAAATGGATGAAGAAGAAATCAAATTTATCTAAATTATCAATTAAGGTCCTAATTTTGTTTTTGGCGCTTGTATTTGTTTTACCGGTAGCTCCGCTAACCTTAAGGACTGTCATACCTATAATTTTTGCAATGCCTTTATAAAGTCCTCCGCCGGCTATGCAACAAGCGTTAAAATCATACTTTTCTTTAAATGAAGGAAAATGAGTCATTTTGCCTGCTCCTCTAAGAAGAAGGCAGTTTGCTTCAGGTAATTTATCGTACTTCCTTTTTTTGTTCACTTGATGATGTGAAAATATATCATTGGCTTTTTTGGTTAATTTATTAACAATTTTAGCGGTCTTAACTGACTTAGGATTTTCTCCTAGGGGAGTTGAAATTAATATTTTAGATTCCAGATGATGAGGATCAGTGTCTGTAATTTCGTCTGACAAGTCACCTCCATGTAAAACTACAGCGATGCGATGACCGATACCTGCTTTTGCATTAACCGTGACGTCATCGATTTTTAAATTGTTAATTGATTGTGCTAGTCCCTCGACAGAATCGATACGCCCGGCACGACGATCAATAATTATTCCCTTATCATCTATCGTTGCGACATTACCCCGAAAGGCTATATCGCCTTCATTTAACTGCATGCCAACGCCAGCTGCCTCAAAAGGGCCTCGTCCCCGGTAATATTTTCTTGGATCATAACCAAAAAGCGATAGATGTGAAACGTCGCTGCCCGGTCTGATACTTCTTTCAATTGTGTGTATCAAACCATTAATACCGACTGCTGCCATGGCATCAAGATTGGGTGTGTTTGCGGATTCAAGAGGTGTCAAGTTGTTTAGTTGAGGAATTGGCCGATCGCCAAGACCGTCAAAGACGATAAAGATGATTTTATGGACCATGATTGATTGTCATGCTGAACTTGTTTCAGCATCTAAAATGAGATCCTGAAATAAATTCAGGATGACTAATGATTAACTTCAATTGCTTCAATTTCTAATAATCGATTGTATTTAGCGATGCGTTCAGATCGACTCATTGAACCCGTTTTTATAAAATCAGCTCCGCATCCGTAAGCCAAATCCGCAATAAACGAATCTTCGGTTTCACCTGACCTATGTGATATAAAAACTTGTAGAGAATGCTGTTGAGCCAGTCTTATTGCTTCGACCGTCTCAAAAAGACTTCCAATCTGATTTACTTTAATTAAGACTGCCGTGGTCGTCTTTTCCTTGATGCCCCTTTTAATTCTTTTTGGATTAGTACAATATAGATCATCTCCGATGACGATCCCGTTATTTTTTAAATCATGAGTAAATTTTGCAAAACTGATCCAATCATCTTCAGCAAAGGCATCTTCAAAATATCTGACTCCATATTTGGTATTAAGTTTCATATAATATTCAATCAGTTGATCTGGCGATAATTTTTTATTATTTTTCTTTAGAGTATATTCTGAATTGTTATAGAATTCACTTGCTGCCGCATCAATACCAAGGTTAATGTCTTGTTTTGAATAACCGGCTGTTTGTATTGCACATAATAAATATTCAAATACTTCATCATTTGAGTTTAATGCCGGAGAGTAACCACCTTCGTCTCCTACTAAAATTGACAAATTCTTTTCTTTTAATTTTTTGGCTAAATGATGAAAAATTTCAGATGAAATTCGTACCGATTCAGAGGGAAGATTATTAACAGGTGAAATTACAAATTCCTGTATGTCGAAGTTCCAATCTGCATGTTTTCCACCATTGACTACATTAACAAAAAGACGAGGAAATCCAGGTTTCACAGAGGTAAAATAATACTCATTAATGATTTTCCAGAGTGGTTTCTTAGAAAAAAATGCTAACGTTCTTGCAGTGGCTAAAGAAACTGACAAAATTGCATTAGCGCCAAGATTTGTCTTATTTTCCGTACCATCGAGTCCAATCATTATTAAATCTATATCTTGTATATTTTCGATTGAAGCCCCAGTTAATTTTTTAGAGATATTACTATTAACATTTTCAATTGCTTTTAAGACACCTTTGCCTAAATATCTTTTTTTGTTATCATCACGAAGTTCGGCTGCCTCATGGGTTCCAGTTGAGGCGCCTGAGGGGATGCAGGCTGAACCCGTGAGTCCATTTTCAAGCTCAACGAAAGATTTGATAGTCGGATTGCCACGAGAATCAAGGATTTCGATTGCTTTGATTCGTTTTATTTTCACTTTAAGATAGTTTCAATTAATTAATTAAAACAAATTTATTTGATTTGGTTTTTCACTCTCTTTTTTTTCCTTTTTAGGTTCTGGTAATTTCGGAAAAAATCTTGTTTCCAGACTTCTTATTTCTAAATTCTTAAAGAAGTCCTTCAACTTCTCATTATAACCAGCAAATTTAGCTGTATCAAGATTGAATTTAATACCATTAGACGTGATGATTGTAGCTAGTCTTTCAGACAAAAATGCGTTATCTTTACAATCTATAAGCGCTTGTTTAATTTTTTGACTCTTAATCTTGTTTATTTGTTTATATATATTTTCTAGGGTGTCAAATTCTAATATCAGATTTACAGCGGTCTTCGGGCCAATTCCTGTTACGCCTTTATAATTGTCTGCTTGATCACCGGCTAAAGCCTTAAGCAATGGTATTTGCTCGGGTTTAACTCCCATTTTTTTTCTTACTTCTGAAGCGTCGTAAAGTTTACTTTTATTAAATCCAATCTGTGGAGTCATCATATTTGTTTTATTTGAGACGAGTTGCATTAAATCTTTGTCTCCGCTTAATATCAAACATTTTTGATCTCTGTTTTCTATTCTCGTAGCCAAAATTCCAATTAAATCATCTGCTTCAAGACCGGTTTTCTCAATATATTTAATTCCTGATGCGAGCATAAATTCCTTAATCAAAGGAAATTGATCTTTCAATTCTTGTTTGATTTCGGGTCTTTGAGTCCTGTACTCGGAGAATAATTTATCACGGAACGTCGGTCCCTTGGAATCAAAACAAACGATAACGTGTGTCGGTCGAAGATCATATATAGCCTTGTGAATCATTGATGCAAATCCAAAGACAGCGTTTGTAGGGATACCATTAGAAGTCTTAAACTCAGGTATGGCATGGAATGCTCGATGAATCAATGCATTACCGTCAATGAGAAGATATGTGCTCATGATTGCAGACTTTTAGGTTTTTTTACGCCAACTATTCTTATAAAATCCTCGTCATCCAGACTTTCTTTTTCTAATAATTCTTCTGCTACCAAATTTAGCTTTTCACGATTTTGTGTTATCAATTTTTTAGCATGAGTAAAACACTGTTCAACAATGTTTCTGACTTCAACATCGATTTTAGCTAACATTTCGTTTGAGATAGTGTTTTGCTCGTAGTATGCTCGACCCCAATCTTTGACATCCATTGTCGGGCCATAATTGACCGGACCAAGATTGGACATTCCATATTCAGCTACCATGGCTTTTGCAATTCTTGTAGCTTGATCAAAATCATTGGCGGCTCCGGTTGTCACTTCATCAAAAACAATTTCTTCAGCAGCGCGTCCTCCCATCATTGAAGTGATAAGTTGCTGTAAGTGTGTTTTTGTTTCATGAAGACGATCAGATGAAGGGGGGATTAAGGTAAATCCGAGTGACATTCCTCGTGAGACAATCGAAATTCGATGTACAGGATCAGTATTCGGCTGAAAATGGGTGACAATTGCATGACCAGCTTCATGATATGCTGTAATTCTTTTATCACGGTCTGATTGCAACCTCTTTTTTTCCGGTCCTAGCTTTACCTTGGTAGCAGCTTCTTCGAGGTCTTCATTGGTTATCTCTTTTCGGTTATTTCTGGCTGTTGCAATAGCTGCTTCATTGAGCATATTTTCAATGTCTGCTCCAGAAAATCCTACAGTTCTCTTAGCTAATTTTTCCCAAGAGACTATGTTTGTGAAAGGCTTTCCTCGTGCATGAATTTGTAAAATTGCTTTGCGACCTTCTAAATCAGGATAATCGAGGATGACGTGACGATCAAAACGACCCGGTCGAAGCAATGCCGGGTCAAGTAGATCGCCTCGATTTGTTGCAGCGATGACAATGACTTGATCATTAGGGGCAAAACCATCCATTTCGACTAAAATTTGGTTTAAAGTCTGTTCACGCTCATCATGAGCAGGCATGGCAGAGACTGATCTGGTTCTGCCAATCGCGTCAATCTCATCAATGAAAATTATTGAGGGCGCGCTTTTTTTTGCGACAGTGAATAAATCTCGAGCTCGAGCAGCACCAATTCCAACAAGCATTTCCATGAATTCAGATCCAGCGATGGAAAAAAAAGGGACATTACTTTCACCTGCTACAGCCTTGGCTAATAATGTTTTACCCGTTCCCGCAGGTCCGACTAGAATAACGCCTTTTGGCGGACGCGCGCCCAGACGGCTATATTTTTTGGGATTCTTTAAAAAATCAACGATTTCCTCTAATTCCTTTTTTGCTTCGTCGACACCTGCTACATGGGCAAATGTAATACGAGACATTTCTTTGGAATATTTTTTTGTTTTAGCTTGACCAAACGAGAAAATCGAATCTTGAGCACCTCTAGCTTGTCGAAATATGAAGATAAAAAAAGCTATCATTAGTATCGCCGGTATTATATTAGAGAGAAAATTTACGACCATAGTACTGCTTTGACTGTCTTTGACACTAATGGTGACTTTATTGGGATCCACACCAGAATCTTTTAATGTTTGAATTAGACTGGATTGTGATTCTTTATTAATTGAAGCAACCTGATCATTCTTATATTGGGCTATAATTTTGTCACCGATGACTTCAACTTTTTTAACTTGATTATTTTTTATATCGGTGATGAGTTGAGTGATACTTTTTTCTGGAAAGACACGATTGACATCTTTAAATGATAAGTAAAGTGATAAAAAAAAGAATCCTATAAACAAAATCACGAACAATGTTTTAATATTGAAATTAAATTTAAATTCAGCTACTTTTTCATGATTAGTATTTTTACTTGCCATAGACCTAAATTCTATCAAATTTTGGTAAAATTAGGGCGATGATTTATTAGAATGGAAATCATTAAATTAAATAAGAAAAAAATTAGTGAGGCAGTTGACCAAACAATTAATGTATTAAAGAAAGGAGGATTGGTTGTTGTTCCCACCGATACTGTATATGGATTAGCTGTTGATGCAGAAAATGAGGCTGCGATTGCAAAACTAATACAATTTAAATCGCGTCCGGCGGGTAAGGCAATTTCTATTTTTGTTGCCTCGCTTCATGATGCAAAGCGGTATGTCGTGATTGATAGTAAAAATGAATCAATATTAAAGGAGATTTTTCCGGGCCCTTTTACAGCAATATTAAATTCTAAACACAAGTCCTCTCGTCAACTGGAATCTGATTTTGAATCACTGGGTATAAGGATTCCTGATAACCTTTTTATTAATGAATTACTAGTCAAGTATGGACGTCCTATTACTGCAACTTCTGCAAATCTATCAGGTGGGCCAATTGTATATTCAGTTGATAATCTATTTAGACAAATTTCAAGAAAAAAAAGAGACCTAATCGATTTGGTAGTGAATTATGGTAAATTACCTTACCACAAACCTTCAACGGTCATAGATTTAACTGGTGACAAATTAACAATGTTACGTTTAGGTGATAATCAGCTGCTGAATAAAAAGAGTTACATATCCGCTAGCGAAGCGGAAACAAAAAAAATCGCCTCGGAATTTATCAAAAAATATGACAAAAATAATCAAAGACGAGCACTGGCTATAATCTTACAAGGAGAATTAGGGTCTGGAAAGACTCAGTTTGTAAAAGGTATCGGAGCACATTTTGGAATAAAAGATATTATTTCACCCTCGTTTGTTGTTTATTATGAATATAATATTCCAAGGCAATCTCGGAGACGTTTATATCATGTTGACCTTTATAATATATCCGAAAAAAACGAGTTTGCATATTTGGGATTTGAAGAGATGCTTAAACCCCGTAATATCATTTGTATAGAATGGGGAGAAAAAAGCGCTCCGATTTATAACATTCTTAAAGATAAATCAATTATTGTCCACGTGAAGATAAAATATAGTAATGAGAATAGGCGGCAGATAGAAATTAGCATTAATAATTTATGATAATTTTAGCAATAGATACGTCTTGCGATGAAACATCCGTTGCTGTTTGTGAGGGTAGAAAGATACTATCCAATAAGATATATTCTCAAATACTAATTCATAAAAAATGGGGTGGGGTGGTTCCAAATTTAGCTAAACGAGCACATGAGGAAAGGATTGACATGGTTATAGAAGAGGCGGTTATGAGATCTAAAAGAGACTCCTCTGAGCTCGGAATCCGAGATCATCGTCGTCTCTTGCTTGCTCAAACATCCACTCACTTCAGAAATTTATTTGACTTGTCTATGAAGCAAATCGATTATATCGCCGTAACTTATGGACCTGGGCTGGCTCCGGCTTTAGAGGTCGGCATCAATAAAGCTAAAGAATTGGCCAAAAAATATCATAAGAAATTGATAGCTATCAATCATTTGGAAGGTCATATATACTCTTGTTTTGCTCAAAACAACAGAGGTAATCCGAAGCGAGAATACAATTTTCCATATTTGGCACTTGTAGTTTCAGGTGGTCATACTGAGCTAATTTTGTTTCATGATCATCTTAAATATGAGGTAATCGGTGAGACAATTGATGATGCAGCAGGAGAAGCTCTTGATAAAGCAGCCAAATTATTAGGTTTAGGGTATCCAGGTGGCGCCGTCATAGAAAGGTTAGCTAAAACAGGTGATTTTAAATACCATAATTTTCCGCGTCCTATGTCGCGGACGCATGATTTAAATTTTTCTTTTTCTGGACTTAAAACCTCTTTTTATTATCATCTGCAAAAAATGTCAATAAATGATAAAGCACATAATTTAAATAATTTAGCAGCTTCATATCAAGAAGCAGTTTTTGAATCAATAATTAAGAAAATAAAGCTTGCTATTGAACGTGTAAAGATTAATCGGTTAGTCGTTGGTGGTGGTGTAATTGCTAACGTCTATCTTCGTAATAAGATCAGGAATTTAGCAAGAGCATATAATGGAGACGTTATTTTTCCGACAAGTAAATCACTATATGGCGATAATGCTGCCATGATAGGCGTGGCGGCCAACTATAAGGCGGAAAAAGGCATCTATGTTAAGAATGTAGCTGATTTAGAACGGATGCCAAGATTAAAAATAGCCGATTAGTTAGAAAGAGCCGATTGGATTAATTTATCAAATTCTGACGCTGAGGAAAAATTACCCATTTGTTGCCCGTTTAGATAAAAAGTCGGTGTTTGATTGATGCCTATTTCTCTTGCGCTCGTAATATCCATATCAATCTTTGATTTGACATCAGTGCCATTTATATCCTTTTCCCATTTATTGATATCCAGCTTCAGATCTGTCGCGTATTTTTTAAATTGAGACCCAGGATCTTTAAGGGCAGACCATTCATCTTGATTTTCAAAGAGTTTATCATGCATTTCAAAAAATTTATTTTGTTGACCTGCAGCTTCAGCAACTGCCGCTGCAGGTAAGGCTAATTTATGTTGATCTAAAGGGAAATTACGATAGACAAAAGTAATTTGTTTCTTATATTTCTCTACTATCGGTTTGATTAGAGAATGATAATATTTACAGGCCGGACACTGAAAATCGCTAAATTCTACTATTACGACCTTAGAATCTGACACGCCATAGATGTGATCTTTTTTATTTAAAGCAATTTGGATGGGTTTAGAATTTTTTGTTGTCAATTTCCAAAGTCCATAAATAGCGATAAAAGAAACAATAACAATTGAAAACCAGGTAACTAATTGTTTTTGGTTAAATTGTTTAAATATTTTCATATTTTATTAAATAAACTTATGTGCCAGTAGGAAGAATCGAACTTCCGACTTACCGCTTATGAAACGGTCGCTCTGCCACTGAGCTATGCTGGCTTGCATGGTGACGATTGCCCTTTACCCGCGCAAATTTCTTTGAAATTTGTTCGGGTGAACCACTGAGCTACCCAGCCTGCGCTGGCCTTAGAATTTGCGATTAATTATAACATGTGCTTAATCAAGTATTGTTCTGACTTTTTTTACGATTGCGGTTTTGTCAATTTCCTCGAATCTTAAAAGCTCATCTGGCGTCCCGCTTTTGGGAATTTTTGTCACTGATAGTTGATAGATCGGTTTTCTATTCTTCAATGACGATAGCGCCTGGTTTACCGCCGTTCCTAAACCACCACATGGATAGTGATCTTCAACCGTGATTATAGCGGTAGTTTCATCATGGGCTTTCTGCAGAGTGTCAATATCAATTGGTTTTATGCTATAAATATCAATGATTCTAAGGTATATATTTTCTTGTTTTAATAATTCATATGCTTTTAAAGCTTCATGTAGGGTAATTCCTCCGGTTATAATACTGACTGAATCCTTTAGCGAGCTTTTTAGTGTTTGGCTCCCGCCAATTTTAAATGAATCTTTGTCTGTATATAAATGAATCGTGTCAGATCGTGTTGTTCGTATATATACTATTCCTTGATATTTTGCTGCGAGATCAACCAATTTAATTGTCGCCGTTGCATCAGCAGGGTATAAAACAACACTATCTAATACTGATGTGAACATGGCAATATCCTCTAGTCCCATTTGAGAAGAACCATCTTCTCCAATTGATACTCCAGCATGAGAGCCGCATATCTTGATATTACTGCAGGAATATTGACTCATGCGGATTTGGTCATGGCTTCGGGTTAAAAATGCGGCAAACGTAGAGACGAAAGGTATTTTACCTCGCCCAGCTAAACCCGCAGCTGTTCCTATCATGTTTTGTTCAGCAATATACATTTCAAAAAAACGTTCGGGATAAGCATTCATAAAAGTTTCAGAATAAGTGGAGTTACGCGTTTCTCCATCCAGAGCAACGATCTCTGGATGGTTTTGGACAGCATGAATTAGAGCTAGACCATAAGCTTTTCTTGTTGCAAGCGGTTTTGATCGATCTAAAGATATATTCTGATGAGTTATTTTTGTTTTTTTTGGTTTTAAATTTTCCGGCTGAAGCAGGGAAGGTGAAATTTTTTTAAGAGGACCTATTTCCAATATCGCCGTTTTAAGTTCGTCTTGCGACAAGGGTTTCCCATGCCATCCTTCTCTATTTTCAATAAATGACACTCCCTTGCCTTTTTTAGTTTTAGCGAGAATAACGACGGGCTGCTCGGCGGAAAGTTGTACATTAGTATACGCTTTATCTATTTGTTCAAAGTTGTGGCCATCTATAATAATTGATTTCCATCCAAAGCTATCGAACTTTGCTTGATATGATTTTAAATCCCATTGGTGGAGCGTTGCGCCAGACTGTCCAAGACGATTAATATCAATAATGGCTATGAGATTGTTTAGTTTATAATGAACTGCCAGTTCTGCTGCTTCCCATACTTGTCCTTCAACGAGTTCACCATCCCCCAACAGAACATACGTGTTATATGGTAATTTATCAAGATATTTAGCGTTAAGCGCCATTCCAAGTCCAATTGATAAACCTTGTCCAAGAGAGCCTGTTGCAGCTTCAGCATATGGAAATTTCGGAGTAGGATGACCTTCCAATCGGCTATTAAATTTTCTAAGTGTTAATAGCTCTTTTTCTTCTATAGCTCCCGCAGCCGCCCATAAAGCATAAAAAAGAGGTGATGCATGTCCTTTTGAGAAGATTAATCGATCATTGTTTGGATGTTTTGGGTTTTGTATTAAAAAACGAAAATGGTTATTAAAAAAAAGTACCGCCATGAGGTCCGTAGCAGATAGACTTGTAGTTGGATGACCTGACCTGGCAGTAGTTGTCGATAATAATATCTGATATCGAATCCATTTAGAAATTTCTAGAAGTTTGTTTGTGTCCATATGATATTAAGTCGGGGTGGGGAGAATCGAACTCCCTCCTCACGGTCCCAAACCGCGCATTCTACCGGTATACTACACCCCGTCGTTATATTATATATTATCGTCCATTGTTTGCAGGACGATATCAACGGTCAAATTTTCTAATTTTTTGATAAAATAGCAGATTATGGGGAAATATTCATCTAGTTTGATCTTTGGCAAAAAGTACAATCGATATATAAAACGTCTACTCGATATCATCATGTCAATATTATTAATAATATTATTTTCTCCACTTGCTGTTTTAACTGCTATTGCTATTAGATTGGATTCCAAAGGTCCTTTTTTGGCTGACGTACCCGAGCGAGTAGGATTTAAGGGCAAACTGTTTAAAATGCATAAGTTTCGTTCTATGGTCGTAAACGCACATTATCTTCTTCGTCACAGAAGTGAATTTAAGAATCTATATGAGGAATATCGAAAAGGTAGTTTTAAACTAAAGAAAGATCCAAGAATTACCTCTGCCGGCAAATTCATCCGTAAGCATTCTATTGATGAAATTCCACAATTGTTGAATGTTTTGAAGGGAGAAATGAGTTTAGTTGGTCCACGGGCATATTATCCTGATGAGCTTAAAGATCAATTAAGAAAATATCCGCAAACAAAAAGACTTGTTAGAAAAGTACTTTCTGTTAAACCTGGAATTACTGGTCTTTGGCAAGTTTCAGGAAGATCAAATATTAATTTTGATAAAAGGATTGCAATTGACGCTCAATATGTAGATAATATATCTCTACTTAAAGACTTAGAAATTATATTTAAGACTCCTATAGCAATGATTTCTGGTAAGGGAGCAGTTTAAAAATATGTTTAATTTTAAAAGAAAAAAACTTTATCATGGTCGAAAGGCGGGGAAAAGAAAATTAATTTCTTCATTATTAATAATTTTTGTTTTCCTAGGGCTTTTAATTTATTTTCCCTTAAGGGAAATGAATGCGAGGGGACAAATTCTCCTAATTGATGCCAGAAAAATAAAGGAATCTCTAAAAAATAATAATATCGATGAAGTTAAAACTGAATTGTCTTATCTAAAACGTGATTATGAACAGTTTGGTAAAGCATCATCAAAGATCTATTGGTTGAGTTATATGCCTGTAATCGGTGGTTATGTCTCGGATCTAAAAAACGGAGTTTTAGCGGGCAGCGAGATGCTTAATGCAGCGGAAATTTCTGTTTTAGCGATCGAACCTTATGCAGATCTTATTGGTTTTAAAAAAGGAGCGACATTTGCAGAAAAAAGCGCTGATGATAGAATACAGACGGCAGTTTTGACATTGGATAAAGTCTTGACTAGAGTTGATGATATCTCAACTCATGTCGAAAAAGCTAAAGTCGCAATTGATAAGATTAACCCTAGTCGTTATCCGAATAAAATAGGAAAAAGAGAGATAAGACCAAAACTCATAAGCTATATCGACCAATTTGATTCGATTGCTTCTTTGTTTATAAATGCAAAGCCATTAATTGTCAGGCTACCTAAACTCATGGGTGTGGACGGAGAAAAGAACTATCTTGTTCTATTTCAAAATGATGCAGAACTTAGACCGACTGGTGGATTTCTGACTGCTTATGCAGTGTTTAAAGTTAATCAAGGTAAAATTCAAGCACTACGATCAAAAGATATTTATGAATTAGACGATACCATTAAATCTCACCCCCGAGCGCCAGAAAAAATTTTACTTTACCATAAAGAAGTCAATAAATTTTTTATTCGAGATAGCAATCTATCACCTGATTTTTATGAATCAGTTAAACTATTTAACTCACTATATGATCAAAGTAGTCAAAAAATTGATTACGACGGAATCATCACTGTTGATACAAATGTTTTAGTTGATACTCTGCAGATTTTGGGAGACACAGAAGTTAGAGGTACGGTTTTTTCTTCCAAGATTGAGCCGAAATATAATATTCCTCAAGTCATCTATCGACTTCTTGACGAAATTGATCGACCTGTGGGCTATATAAAAGAAGACAGAAAAGGAATCTTAGGTGATTTGTTGTATGTTCTAATGCAAAAGGCACTAGGTTTTTCACCTTCTCAATATTGGGGTCCGCTATCACAGGAAATGATTAAAAACATGAGAGAAAAACATATTCTTATTTATCTTAAAGATAATGAAGCTCAAAAGGCGCTCGAGGCGATAAATTTTGCCGGTAGAATAATAGATACGAAAGATGATTATTTACATATTAGTGACACGAATTTTGCAGGTGCGAAGTCGAATCTGTTTGTCACTCATACTATTAAATCGGACACGATATTTAATAATCAAGGAAAGGTGCAGCGAAAATTGACAATTGAATATAAAAATCCATTTAAACATTCAGATTGCAGTCTGGAGAGAGGTGGGCTATGTATCAATGCGTCGCTTCGAAATTGGCTTAGAATATACGTACCCATAGGGAGTCATTTAATTTCATTTCAAGGTTCAGAAAAATCTGTAAAAACCTACGATGAATTAAGGAAAACTGTGTTTGAAGGATTTTTGAATATTAAACCTGAGGGTAAAGCGACAGTAAACATTGTTTATTCGCTACCAGATAATTTTATCAAGAAAAATAATTATAAGCTTTTAATACAAAAACAACCGGGGACAAAAGGTCATGAATATGATATTTTGATTGATGGTAAGCTTAAAGACAAATTCAACTTGACTGAGGATAAAGAATATGTTTTAAAATGATATTATGAGACAGTTCGTCAGAGATGAAGGAATAGTTATCAGAAAAAGGGGCAATTTTAAGGAAAACAGAATAATAACTATAATTTCAAAGCAAAGTGGTAAGTTAAACCTATTAGGTTATGGTGTTAGAAATCTGCTGAGTCGTCGTATTTCACACCTAGAGACTGGTAATTATATTTCATTTACATATAATATAAACAACAATCGTACTGTACTTCATGAAACTAATCTTCTTTACGGCTACTCAAAGATTAAAAAAGATGAATCCAAATTAGGTTTGTTGTTTTTACTTTTTTTTATTCTCGATAAGATGATTGTCGAAAATCAAAAAGAAGAGATAATTTTCAATAAAACTGTTGTTTTGTTAAGACAATTAAATAATCGTAAAGATTTTGGTATGACTGACTTTAATGATTATTTATGTCAATTATTATTACATTCCGGTTTTATCGACAAAAAACGGATACTCAGTGCAAATTTTAATCCCGTTGTTTTTATTGAAGATCTAATTGGATCTAAACTAAAATGGGCTTTTGTATCTTAAACTAAATGTTGATTATCTCCTTTTGAAAGATTATTGACTAACTTTTTCAATTTTGACGATGAGGATTTTTTTGTAATTAAAAGAACGTCTTTTGTATTGATAACAACCATTTCCGACAAATCGAGACCAACAATCGTTTTTTTGGCGTCATAATTATAAACAAGATTATCTCGGCTTTCAGAAAGTAATACGCTGCCTTGAGTTATATTTTCCAATTGGTGTTTTTGTAGAGCGTCTTTTAGTGAATCCCAAGCTCCGATATCGCTCCACCCAATATCTTCATTTACTACGTAAATATTTTTTGGATCAAGCTGCTCGAGTATAGCGTTATCAAAACTGATTTCCGGCATTTGTTGATACTCTTGATTTAAGACATTATCAAAGTCTGCCATGTCAGCATTGGCTATTTTGTTAACTTTAACCATTATTTGTGGAGAAAATCTCATAAATTGTTCATATATAAACGATATTGTTGAAACAAAATAACCTAAATTCCAAGAATATTGTTTATTTTTGAAAAACAAATTGGCTTCTGCAGCGTCCGGTCGATATTTAAAGCTTTTAAGTGAGAAAAAATCTATTCCATTAATTGTCTTTATTTTATCGCCAAATTCTATCCATCCCAAATTTTGACTGGCAAATCTTGGTTTTTGTCCGATAAAAATTAACTTATTCTTGTCTTTTGATACCAAATCACCTGCAGTAAGTATAATTTTTTTAAAAATATCCGGTTTTTTAACCAAATGATCACACCATAAAATAACAACAGGTTCATCCTTAAATTTTTTATATAAAATTCCTATAACCAATCCCACAGCAGGTCCAACATCTTTTTTTTCAGGTTCCAGAATAAAATTTTGTTGCGGAATTTGAGGTAATTGTGTGATTAAAACTTGCTTATATTTTTTTACCGTTGAAATGTATATATCTTTGGGGTGAAATTCAGGAGTTAGTCTATCGACTGCCATTTGGATGGTCGATTTATTTCCAATTATTTGTTCAAATTGCTTGGGTGAGTTGGTTCTTGAAAGAGGCCATAATCGTTTTCCTTCTCCTCCGGCAAATATTATTGCTTTCATTAGAATTCGTTACAAAACTGATAACAGAAGTTTTGCTTACTAATTCTTATGTCCGCCAATAAAGTGCAGCATGAGCCGTGTTCGAATAGAACTGAAAAGGCGAATGCTAAACTTAGGTGGACCATACATCGCTCATTATTCATATCGTCTAAGTAGATTTGTTAAATTAGATACAAACTTTACCTTTGAGAACAATTCGCATTGCTTTTTCCCCAAAATAATTGTTCTTTTCTTTAGATCTTTTTTTATTTTATCATATTGGATCAACACATAGGTCAGTGAATCAACAGTCTGGTTCTCAAAAAAAATTCCAGTCTGATTTTCAATAATGGTTTCAACAGTTCCTCCTTTTCGATAAGCGATGATGGGACAATCAAAAAATTGAGCCTCAAGAGCCACATATCCAAAATCTTCTTCTTGCGACATGATCAGTCCTTGGGCAAATTGATAATATGTAGCCAGTTCTTCATCAGTTAAATCCTGAAGAAAAGTGATGTTAGACCTTGCGATTGATTTAAGATATTTTAACTCAGTTCCCTTACCGATAATTATTAAGTTTTTTTTTGGATGTTTATTAAATGTTTCAACTACCAAGTTAATCTTTTTATAAGGTTCGAGTCGAGATACGACTAAAAAATATTTTGAATTTATTTGTTTCTTGTTTCTTGTTGCTTGTTTCTTGATTTTATCCCAATGGTGAATATCAAATGGTGGATATATTACCACTCCAGTGCGGTCGTGAATCTGCAGTAGTCTTTTCTTAACAGTCTCAGAAATGCATATATAATCATCGGGTCTTTGTGCCGCAATGTTATCCCATTTTTTTAAGTAGTTTATATAGGGTTTAGTTAACATGTTATTAGTTTTATACACTTGTGGGTGTATCCATAAAAAACGAGTAGGAGTGAGCAATATACATATATGTTTTGTACCAGGTTTAGTGATAATTCCCTTAGCAAAAGATGACGTCACAGATAACACAAGACTATAATCACCAAAATTGAAACTCTCAAAAGCAAATGGGTATAAGGGAACAGATAATTTTCGATTTTTTTTTATAAAATCCGGAAATTTTTGAATGAAGGAGGTTTTAATATTAATTTGTTTTGCCCACGATGCATTCTTTGGATCATAATAGGACGAAAAAAAATCAGCTTCAGGGAAAATCTCATGAAGCGTCAATAGCAATCTTTCCACACCGCCCCACTTATCAATCCAGTCATAGACAATAGCGATTTTATGACTCATTAGTTAATACCCCAAATTTTTTTTATAAATAAGGAATGTTTCTTCAGCCATTTTTTTAAATGATAATTTTTGCAGTCTCAAAGAATAGTCTATTTTAGAATAATTTTTATTATCCAAATATTTTTGAATTTTACCGGTGATGTCATTCTCTGCGGTCGGATCAAAGGAAGTATAGTTTTCACCGATGATTTCTTGGAACACAGGAATTTTAGATGCTATTATCGGCAATTTGAAATACATGGCGTCAACTATCGGCAGGCCAAAACCTTCTGATAGAGAAGGATGAACAAGAGAAATGGCATTTTTATAAAAGAAAACAAGATCTTCTTTTTTATTGGTTGAAAACAAGACAACTTTCTTATTTAGATCCATTTGATTTATTAATTGGTTAATTGAGTCTGAAAAATAATCAACTGGACCAAGCAAAATTAGCTTTACATCAGTTTTAATTTTGCTATATGCTTTAATCAATCGATCGACATTTTTATGAGGATAGAAATTTCCAACGTAAATCATAAATTTAGTATTGAATTGTTTCATTAAGCTTGAATTTTCATTTAAATCTTGTATTGCCATGTCAACTCCCTCATATATGGGATAAATTTTGTTTTTATAATTTTCTCCATAGTAATCTAGAATTTGTTTTTTGACCGATTGAGATGGGGTTATAATTGCTTTGGATTCGTTTAACTGTTTGGACAGGATATATTTAAAAGCCTGAAATTTAAGTTGATAGATTAAGGGATTTTTTGTTGAAGCACGACCGGTTTTAAGCAAGAGTGGTGTGAGATCATGTATAGTTGCGATAAAGGGTTTTTTGTAAAAAAAAGGATACGAAAAATAGGTAAAATGGACAAGATCGAGATGATCCTGGTTAATTTCTTGCAGATAGGCATATTGCTCGTTTATGCTATGCCATTTTGAACGTGTAGTACGAATGATGAAATTCTTACCTTTAAATTTAAATGTCTCTTTTTCCGACTCTAAAAGATAAATATAAAAGACAATATCATTTTGTGAGAGTTGGTCAAGAAAATAAAGCAGATTTCGAGTATATGTACCAATGCCTGTTTGCGATATAAGCCGAGCGTCAATACCAATTTTTTTAACCATTAAAATCTCTTTTTTAGATTTATTAACAAGTGTACTAGCTTGGAAATGAATCGGGGGTGATGTGGTGCCGAATGTTTATTATAAAATTCTTTCATAGCCTCATAAAAATAATTTTTTGTTTGTTTTTCAGTTGATGTGAGACCACGTTTTAAGCCACTCCTATATTTAAGATGGCATACGGTAAACATTGGGTAATAGATTATTTTATAGCCTAATTTTTTAATTCGGTATGAAAGATCCAAATCCTCGCCATACATAAAAAATCTGGTATCAAAACCACCGGTTTTGTTTAAAATTTCTTTCCTGGTGAAATAAAAAGCGCCACTCGGGGAATCAATTTCATGAATCGTATTTAAATCTAAATGTTTGAGATGATATCCGCCAAAATATTTAGCAAGTTTTGGCACATGAGAGAACAAAAGCTCCAATTTGGAAAAATAAGTCAATGATCGCCATATATTAGGCGTACCACGGTGAGATGCCCAATCTATTTTACCTGTGGGTAATAATACTTTGATAGTTAAGGCGCCGACTGAATCATTTTTATCGAGGTAATATATTAAATCCTCAAAGTTGACATCCTGCAAAATAGCGTCTGAATTGAGAAATAGAATATATTTTCCTTGTGAAACCTCGATAGCCTCATTATTAGCTTTAGAAAAGCCAACATTCTTTGAATTGTTGATAATGGAAATAAAGTCGGAATATTTATGTAAATACCGTTGGAGAAGTTCTGTTGAACCATCAGTAGAGGCATTATCGACGATTATAATCTCAGCTTTGACTTTAGGAGTTTGTGACAATGATTTGATAACGCTATCAAGACTTTTCTGAGTTATGTTCTTGGTATTATAAGAAACTATGATGACTGACAGGTCTTTCATTTTAAATACATTATACAGATTATCTAGTATATAATTTTATCATGAGAAAGGGGTTTTATATCGTCATATTAGTCTTTTTATCGATAATAACCATTTTTTTTCAATTCAATAAAATACCGGTCAATATCGATCGTGACGAAATTGCGTTTGTGAGATTGGCACGGTCTCTAAACAATAAATCTTATCGGATTTATACACCTCAAGAAACAGGCCACAGTACTTTATATTTTTATCTTCTATTAACTTCGTTTAAATTATTCGGCTTGAATTTATGGGCATTGAGAATACCTGCGGCAATATTTGGTGTTTTAAATGGGCTTTTCATCTATCTAATCTTTGACTTGGTATTCCGTGAAAAAATTAAATTTAAATTCAGAAGGCTAATATTTTTGATGCCTGTCGGTTTCATTCTGGCATTGATTTTTATCACTTTGAGATGGCAATTTAACTTTGCCAGGTTCGCATATGAGGCGACGTTTCTATTGTTTTTAGAACTCGGCTCAATTTATTGCTTGATACGGGCGTTAAAGAAACAGAATATATTATTTGTATTAATATGTGGGATATTTGCCGGATTAGCATTTAACTCATACACTCCGGGTCGAATATTTTTTCTATTACCTTTAATTATTTTATTTATAGATAAAAAGACAAGAATATTAATTTTTTATTATGCTTTAGCCTGTTTGCCCTTTATTATCCCTCTGGTAATTGCATTGATCCATAATCCTGAACCCCGTGTAGTTGATGAACTAATCCTTTTAGACAGAAACCTGGATTTTATTGGTAAATCAGTGATTTTGTTACAAAACATCACCAAAAATATCTTTATGATATTTGTAATCGGTGACATGAATGGACGGCATAACTATCCCGGTAAGCCGGCATTAAATCCAATTTTGAGCCTATTCTTAATCGCTGGGTATTTATTTAGTCTAAAGGAGAAAAAAAATATTTATTGGAAAATGTTCAGCATATATTTTCTTTTATCATTGATTCCGACGCTTTTTACTCTCCCGAAAGGTAATCCTAACATGTTACGTACTTATACTCTAATTCCATCGATAATTTATTTTATTGGGATTGCTTTGAATAAGATATCGTCTTCTATGTCATTCTGGCAAGTCGAGTTGAAGACGAGGCGCGTCCAGAATCTTATTGTAATTTGTTTCTTTCTATTGCTTTCTGTATCTTCTTTTTACGAACTGCGCACCTATTTCAAATTTCAAAAAGAAGTGACTAAGTATTCTTTTGAAGTTAGAAAAAGTTTTGAATGGTTAAAAGAAAGAAATTTTGAGTTAGTTGATACTTGGTATAAATATTAAGTTAATCTATTTTGAGAATCTATTCTTCTTAAATATATTTAGGCGGTTGTTAATGATAGATGCGGTATTATCGAGATTATGAATGATATTCCACCAATCAGGATTGAAATGATTGAACCAGTACGTTAAATATCCCATTTGTGAGCAACCCCATAGATAGCAATTAATTGGTTTGCTTTTATATTTTCTATCTATGCCATCAGTTAAATCTTTATAGTTATAAAACTCATCACAATACGACATTTTTTCATCGAGATTACTATAATCATATGCAGAATTACCATTTGGTGGTATTTCAACAGTGCCACATCCATAAGGCTCTATTGCTCTATTAAGAATAGGTGCTCCCGTGTCATTGTGATATGAAAAATAATCCCACGTTGTTATTGGTTTTTGCCAATGGTCTAGACTTTGGCCAATAAAATGGTCAAGGATAAACTCGGCTCGATGACCAAATGAGTGTAAAGCATTATCAGGACCCGCGGAATCATCGAAAAACATTATTGGAAGATTTTTCTTTAAACCAAGATATCGGATGGGATCGCCGTTGACGTCAAAAGGGTTCGGTCCGATCATCGCCGCTTCAGGTAGAGGTGCATTAGGTAGATTTGTAAACCAAACATCATCAATCTCATCATTATTTGCCATAGAAACAATTCCTAAGTCATTAAACCATTTAATAATATCAAAGCGATGTTTCTGAAGTTCCTGACAGCCTTGAGATTTGCCTTCGGCACATTTAATGAATGCCGTTTCATAATCATCAAGAGCGTAGTTATCTTCTAAAGGAGGGAATTTATTACTATAAAAATATTTAACTACTTTATATCGTCGGTCATTATAGACCGATCTATTAATTACGGTGCTAACAGTATCAATTATTTTTTTAGGATTTTTGCCTTTGGAATAATTAAAATTGTAATAGTTTAAATACGTTGATTTTTTTGATTTTAAGTAAGGATCCATTATTACCGCAAGTATTTTCCAGTCGGCTGTTTTTTTTACAGGTGTTGGCGATGGTTTTGGACAATCTTTTTGATCTGTTGGCCAATAGCATTTGCCCCATCCGGGACCGGGTTCAGTCGAATCGATAAATGGATAAGGCAGAGGGACACAATTGTGATCTGTTCCACAGTCATCGATTTCACTGTTGCAGTGACCAATGAGACAAGTACTAGGTGATGAATGGTATAAACAATAGTTTTTTAATAATCTGCAGTGTCTTAGTCTAAAAAAGGAGGTGTCTGTCGAAATTTGAAAAGCAGAAAAGCCAGGTTGAGATTGTCGTTCACAATCTCCATTGCGACGAGAACCTGAGCATTCTTCTATAGAAATAGCATATGGATATGTAACTTGAGTAAAACCTGGTTGATCTAGATATACTACAGTTTTGTATTTTTTTTCATCAAGTCCTAGATTTGAAAAAACGAAATCATAATCACTGTTAGCTATTTCAGAAAGGTTTTCTATTCTTCTTGTATCGAGGAGAGAGTATCTATTATTATTTTTATCGTCTCGATAGAGCTGAGCGATTAAGTTGCTTGTGGCAGGTAGAGATGATTGATTAAATGAAACGTTGACTCTAATAGTATCGTTTTCAGTCGTAACACAATCAGACCAAATATGGCATTGTTTGCCGCGCGTACCATATACTGAGCAGAAATTGTTACACGATGATGATGTTGAGTTTTGATCGCATTGACAATTAAGTTCATACGAATTAGCAGGTCTTTCGCATTTTGATTTGAATATTAAGTTATTATATCGATCATATGTGTCGGAGGCTCTCTGAAGATCTAACCATACTTTTCGTTTATTATTTGGTTCCTCAGGTTGAGAAGGATCATCTAGTTGATTCCAATTTTCGATTGTCTCTGGGTTTGCTACTGCGTTGTGGATAATGGCGGCGGGAACTCCTTTTGATACAGATTCACAAATGTTAACTTTGTTTTGCTGAGCTTGAGTTTGATAAACTTGTGATTTAGATAAAAGTAATTGTTTAAAAAAATAAGCCATTAAAAAGGCGGAAACAACAATAATGGATAAAAAAAATAGACGTAGAATAGTAATTTTATACATGCTATTTAGATCAAATCTTTTACTCCAGTGTGGCAACATAATTTTAACGAAACCACCTTGCACGGCCAAGTTTGTAGGAGAGATTTTTATCCTGTCGTTCACCGATAATTTTAGCTGGCACACCAGCGACTATTGCAAAGGGTGGTACATCTTTTGTGACGACACAAGCTGCAGCTACGATAGATCCTTTACCGATGGTGATGCCAGGCATGATTATTGCCCTGGGACCGATAAATACATAATCCTCTATCACTACCTTTTCAGTAATTGGCTTGAAATCCCGATCGTTTATATCGTGTTCGGAATTATAGATCATAACATCGCTGGCTAAAGCCACGTGATTGCCGATTATAAGTTGATCACGACCATCTAAAACCGCATGTTCGCCAATAATCGAATCTTCACCGATTGAAATATTTTTAGGATCATAAAAACGTGTATACATATGGATCGAAGAACCATTGCCGATTTTGATCCCGCCCGATCGATAAACAAGACGTCTTATATGATGGAAGGGGATTGAGCCGGATAAGTGAAGGAGATAGACTTCAA
>Ga0155252_101_pt2 | contig 40328 bp, 36 predicted proteins | sample RifCSPhighO2_02_FD_106220 | JGI IMG/M metagenome (GOLD analysis project Ga0155252, IMG submission 106220) | Candidatus Roizmanbacteria bacterium RIFCSPHIGHO2_02_FULL_37_13b
TAATCCTTTCGGAAATACCCATCCTTTATGTTGTGAGTGCTGGCAAATTAACCATACAATATCAGTTTTGACATTTGATATTTGACCCCGATTAAATCGGGGTTGAATTTTGAGCTTTTTGAAGACTATTCCCCCGGCTGATATTTCATGCTTCATATTTTATTATCAGTCATCTTTATAATTAAGTCACTTTATATAGTCTTAACGATACAAACAGGTTTGTCATTTGTTCTTTTTATGATTTTTTATATAACTCTCAGTGACAGTGCCGCCAACGTATTTCAACGCACCACCGGCAACTAACGTCGCGCTACCCAATACAGCACCTAAACCAATTAAACCAACGGCAATAAGTTTACCAAAATGAATAAGTTTCTCCGCGACGCCTTTTTTTTCTGTCTCAACACCCATATCTTACCTATTTTATCATTTGGATTGTACTGTTTTATTAAGTAAAATATATTCAATTGTATTTTAGCTTGGAGGGTTGGCCGAGCGGTTTATGGCGCAGGTCTTGAAAACCTGTGGGCGCAAGCCCTCAGAGGTTCGAATCCTCTACCCTCCGCCTGTTGGGAAATGAAGTCATCGGCTCGCCCTGAGCTTGTCAAAGGACTCTACCCTCGCTAAAATTGAGAGTAATGTTATAATGAGGCCAAACGTCCAAACAATGGCGAAAATCGCCAAAGCTTTTGGCGTTTCAATAGAGAATTTGTTAAAATCGTAATATTAAAAGGGGAAATATATAATGGGAAAAATTAAAAAAATAGTATTTGTTCTCGCGGTCTCTTTCTTTATCTCTTCTCAAATTGATGGTTCTGCTTTTGCTCGGGAACCCGGAATCGAAAGTGGATTTACTTTACGATCCGTTCCTGGCCCAATGATCGAAGGAGATTATCTCGGCAACATGTGGAGAGATCTCTACAAAGGCGCTTCGATCGTTGTCAAAGATAATGCCTTCGATACCAGCTACAGTTCACGATACAATCTGGGTCCAGGCACCGGAGATACTAACTCTTCGGTACATCTCAAAGGAACCTATGACCCCGAAACGGAAATGCTCAACGCTCAATGTGAAATGACCAGGGAACTACTATATTCGAGTAAGGGCGACAAGCAAAACAGTGTCTACACCGGTACCGGCAGCGTAAAAATTACCAATCAGGATTTTGGAAAAACAGTAAACCTCCAATGCAAAGTTGATATTACTTACGTTGAGTCCTCAAGATATCGCATGGGGAAGAGTACCTGGTCTGACTGGAAGGAAACTAAAAGAGAGACATATCCGACAGTATTGAATGTAACGTATCAAGTGGATAAAACAAAAAGTACCGAGGACTCCGAGGCAGGAGATACAAATAACGAAAATGCTGAAGGAAAACAGGATTTCAGTGACCTTCCGGATGTAGAGTATCAACCCGATAAAGACAGCGGCGCAAGATTTACGAGTATCCAGGGCGAGGTAAAAAGTTATCCGGATGGCAATCCGGAAGATATATCATTTCCAAAATTTGGCATTAAAATTGCCCCCGGTACGCATATCTTCACCGGTGAAGAAAGTAGCGTTACTTTAACATTTGCTGATTTGTCTACATATAAAGTGCCGCCAAACTCAGAAATTGTTATTAGATCAGGCGATCCAAAAGGTCCTCTTTCTCTTACGGCGGGGAAAATATGGGGTAATATCAAAAAGATTGCCAGCGGTGAATCAATAGAAATCAGGACTAACCAGGCAGTGACGGGTATAAAAGGCACTACATTTGTGTTGGAAGAAAATAATGGCAAAACTGTTTTGAAGGTGATAGAAGGTGTGGTTTCTTTCATATCTCAAAAAACCGGTGGCACACAAGAAGTCAAAACTGGAGAATCTTTATCTGCCGACGTAAACGGTCTGGGACAAAAAAATACTTTTGATGTGGCTGCCGAACAGGCAAGCTGGGATGTTTTGGAAAAAGAAGCACGTAAATCAGCCCCCAAGTTAAATAATTTGGTTTATGTCGGTTTGGCAGTACTTGTTGTGATTATTATCGGAACTGTTTTGAAATTCAGAAAGAAAAAAGCAGGAAAGTGATAATATAGGCTGGTTATATCTGAAGTTTCTTAATTTCCTCCCACCTCTGTCTTAATTCCCCAATATATTTCAAATCCTGAAATGCCTGAATAATTGGGGCATAATCTATCGTTATATTAATCCTAGACTTGGGGAGCAATTTCTACGGCTTTGATTTTCTTTTATTGTGTACTTTTATCTGCATTTCATCTATAATCCCCATAGTGTTTAAAAAACTATTCCTTTTAATATTATTTTTAGTAATTACCACTCCAGCTCAAGCTGTTGTTAGTTGGCCACCTGAGGTTAAACCGGAACAGGGTAAAGCATCCGGTACGTTGGGAACTGGGGATACACAATTAACCGTCAATATTGAGTTTTGGAACGTTGGTGAAGTTGGAGGGTATGGAGAAGTAACAATTGGCTCTGTATGTCCGCCCGAAATGGTTAGTGAGGGATGTGTATCGAACGAAGGGATTGGAACTTTTAGCGGTGGGCCTAACGGGGAAATTACTGCAAATGGAAAAAAGACAGGTATCCAACTGGTTAATGGTAAATCTTTTAAATCTAATCTGGAGAAAACTTTTCAAGCAAATGTAGAAAATCCGGAAATATTCTCAAAATACAGATGGAGTATGGATGAATCCGTTCCGGATCTCGAAATTAAAAAAGGAAAATACGAAGTAGAGACCATAGGTTCTGCCCGTTTCGGTGATCTTTCGGGACAGGTGGAGGTAAATATGCCAAATCCAGATGGAACCTATGACGAGCAGGCTTGGGATACTGCCAAATTAGATATGGAATTACCGCCGGGTACGCGAATAATTGTACGTGAGAAAAGCGGATTAATTCTCGTATTTCCCGACACCCAAACGAATATTACGGTTGGACCGGGAACAGAAATTATACTGGTTTCACCGGACCCGCAAAAAAGCAAGATTAGTCTGCCGTGGGGAATATTAAAAGCGAATGTCCAGAAGATGATGAAAGATGGCTCGATGGAAATTGAGATGAGCCAAGCTGTAGCCGGAATAAAGGGAACCCAATTTGTATTAAACGAAACCAAGACGGAATCTTCAGTAAAGGTTATTGAGGGAAGTGTTTCTTTCAAATCAAAAGCCAATGGTCAAACTGAGATGGTTAATGCGGGAGAAACCATGACTGCTGACAAAAACGGTCTGGGACAAAAAACAACTTTTGATGTAAACGCGGAAAACGCCGATTGGAAGAGCTTAGAAAGTAATTTCGGCAAAACCAGTGCCGACTCAAAAAAGTATCTGTACTACTTGGGAGTTCCGATTTTACTCGTTGTTGTTGCGATCGCATTCGTGATCAAGAGGAGAAAAAGTAAAGTTTAACTTACAATCTGCCGCCCTACAAATTTTGGCGTAATCTGTTCGAATTTTTTCAAATGCACACCGCCAAGAGTCTATAATCATTATAGACAGTTTAATAAGATATGAACAAATGGAATATTCCCAGCAATCTTGAAGACAAAATTAGAGATCGTGATAAATTTTGCGTTTATTGTCATTCAGAATTTAATAGAAATTCATATACAAAACGAGCAACATGGGAACACATAGACAATAATGCAAAAAACATATCTGAAACTAATATAGCCTTATGTTGTGCTTCATGTAATGCAAGCAAGGGTACAAAAAAAATATTATCTTGGTTTAATGCACCATTCTGTCGAAAAAATAAGATAAATATGGAGTCTGTAGCTGATATGGTAAAAAGTCAATTAAATTTACAGAAGTGTAACTTATATATATGAGATTTACTGGCTCCAGACCCACATGCTCCGCAACGTAAAAAAACAATAATCTGCGTTTAATTATAAATTTAAAAAAACATTATGATCCATAAAAATATCAAGCCAACCGGGTGCTGTGATCCGTTTGACCCTACACCCTGGGAAGATAAGGAAATTGCGTGGGATAAAAAATTGTTCGTTAAAGATCGAGTGACAAGTTTTTTACATATTCCTTTAAATATGGGTCAAAAAGTGGTTAAGAATATGAAACTTATTGAAAAAGCCGCTGCCAAAACAACATATCAACTCATGTTAACCGATGAAAAATCGCTTTGGGGCACAGATATTTATATTTATGTCACCAAAGATGTCCCCGGATCGCAAATGGCCACTCTTTCCGGTGTGTATTTAACAAAAGTATTTGAAGGTCCATATCAAATGGTAGGTAAATGGGCTAAAGAGATGATGGAATATGTTAAATCGAAAAATAAGGAATTAAAGAAACTCTATTTTTCCTATACAACATGTCCTAAGTGCGCAAAGATCTATGGCAAAAATTACGTCGTGCTTTTTGCACAAATAACTTAATCACAAATAACACCAGACATTGTTGGTTATTACTTCCAAAGATGCATTAATCCCAAGTCTGCTTGACAATTAGCTAACAAATATTCTATCGTGATATTATGGAGGGTATTACGGAATTAAAAGATAACGATAATAATCCAAAAAAAATTCTTCTATTGATAATAGCTGTATTTATCTTATCCTCGTTTGCATTCACTACGATAATTATTACCAGATTAAACAATAGACGAGCTTTGTTGGATAAACCTTTTGCTGCTATTCCGGAGAATATTACTCCAATTTTGACACCAACGCCCACGATTATTCCGGGTGGAAGTATTGAATATGGCAGGTTTGATTTAAATAATGATTCATATATTAATGCCGTTGACACTGGAACATTGGTCAGTAATTGCATCTTTGGTGACAATGAAAAAAAGAAAACCTGTTGGCCAGATGGCGACTTCTCCAAACCACCTTTAAATGGTGATTGCAATTATGATTTAAAAATTGATGCCGGAGATACCTCGTGTTATGGTATCAGAATAAGCCAAATGGGCAATCTCAATTATTCATCACTTGATTTAAGTATCGATAAAATCATAAATAAATCCGACGTCGATCAGCTAATCTCAGACTGTATTTTCGGGGATAATGAAAAAAAGAAAACCTGTTGGCCAGATGGCGATTTCACAAAACCACCACAAAATGGCGACTGTAATAATGATTTAATAATTGACGCTGGAGATATATCGTGCTTTGTATTTAAAATCAATACTTGGGTTCAGGCAATTCCTACCCCAACTCCATCACCAACATTACCTCAATTTGTTGAGATAACTCCAATGCCATATCATTATCTTTGTGATTGGGGCAGACGAGATAAATTCTTTACCGAATCCGATGTATTACCTCTATTTAATTGTATTGAAAATTATTCCTTCTGTGCCCGAAGTGATATAAATGGAGACGAAGAATATAATATTTTAGATCTCAATGCTGCAAAAAAATGCATTAATAACTTTAATGCCTATCCAAATTGTCGGCTTATTGATTTTGATGCTCCATTTAATCAGATAACTGCTCAAGAATATATGAAAATAATCATGTGTTATCGTTCAAGTTGCATGACTGATCCCGATAGAAATACAGACTTATCTATAAATGAAAATGATCTTAGATATTGTTATCAACATTTCTACCCGATTCAAAAACCACTTTCAAGTAATTTCAATTGTAATCAGGCAGATTGGAATGGTGATAGACTAATAACTCGATATGAAATTGAGAATTATATGACCAATATGTGTATTTTTGGAAAGAATCAAAATGAACTAAAATATTGCTGGATCCAAGGAAATAATAATAGACCCAACTTCATGGGTAATGTTAATAATTCAGGATCACAAGGTCAAGAAGTGGATGCTGGCGATATCTCTGCGGCAGTCCTTTGTGCCAATGTGACACCGACTCCAACCCCAACAATAGATCCTTATAAATTGGGTCAGTGTGATCTAAATAATGACTCAAAAATAAATTATTCTGAGATATCAGATATTAATATTTCGTGCGTCAATCGAAAAGCCGTAAATAAATGTTGGAACTCCGTAGGAGCATATCGTTATGGTGGTTCATTCAGCGGTGGTTCGATGGGTTGTCCTTTTAAAGGGGATCCAAATAAGGACTGTAAAGTAGATAATCTGGACATTCGAGATTGTTTAATGCTAATGCTTCAATATTATTGAAATCAGCTCAGATTTTAATTTATTTCATAGATCTTTAGTCTCGATTATGTTAGAATAATCCATCATGTTTACTAGTCCTACATTTGGGCAAGTAACTCCTAACAGTTTAAAAAAAGTCATCTCAGATTTTATGGCTGTCAATAAATCCGCAATTTATAGAATCATAGTTGGTTCTGATTCACAAAAAGTTAAAACTGACACTCACGATTTTGTATCCGCTTTAATTATTCATCGAGTCGGAGAAGGAGGAATTTACTTTTGGGAACGACATCTGGTTAATCAGAAAATGGGTTTGAAAGAACGTATTTATAGAGAGGCGATCGGGTCTTTGGAAACGGCGGAGTATTTTGTAAATTTATTTCGTGGTAATGGTATATCCAGATATAATATCGAAATCCACGTTGATATCGGCAACAATGGTGAAACAAGAGGTCTGATTAATGAAGTTGTAGGAATGATTAGATCAAATGGTTATCAGGTCAAGACAAAACCGGATTCGTTTGGCGCTTCTAATGTAGCAGATAGACACACGTAATTTATTCAATAAATTCTTTTGCGTTAAACTCATTGATTAAAAATTGTGTCCCTTCACCCGAAACAAATTTAAAGGCGACTTTTCTGACAATCATCTCAATTTTCCGCTCCACCGATCGAAGCCCCGGATCATATCCTGACATTCGAGCTATTTTTTGCCAAACTACGTCATCTACTTTAACGTTCTCTTCAAGTAAACCACTTGTCTTGACAGCACGAGGGAATATATATGATTTTGCAATAACCACTTTTTCTTCATCGCTGTATGAAGGTAATTGCACTACTTCCATTCTATCCATGACGGCTGTAGCAATGTTATTTGTGTTGTTTGCAGTAGCAATAAAAATTACTTTAGATAAGTCAAAAGGGTAATCAATATAATGATCGAGAAAACTATTGTTTTGTTCGGGATCCAAGAGTTCAATCAACACCCCCATAATTTCTCCTTTTGCTTCAGGTGAAATCCTATCCAACTCATCCAAGAGTATTACCGGATTTTTGCTATTGACACGTCTCAAAGCTTTAATGATAAGACCAGGCTCCGCCTCGGGTTGAATCTTAGACATGCCTCTTAAATCTAAAGCATTCGATAATCCACCGAAAGGAATTCGTATATATGTCCGACCCAAAGTCTCGGCTATGGAACGAGCAAAAGTAGTTTTCCCTGTGCCAGCCAAACCGGTGAAAAAAAGTACCGGCGCGTGATAATTGGAAAAATCCGTTTTTTTACTTTGTAGAATTAATATTGATAAATATTCCAAAATTCTTTGTTTGATATCGGTCAAGCCATAGTGATTCTTATCCATTATTTGTTTGGCTTTATTGACATCAAGAATATCATTAGTCGCGCTATTCCATGGCAATGAAGCAATCCATTCAATATATTTGGTAGTGTTATCTATTTGATTTAATCCTGCTCCATATCGAATTGCTAAAGATACTCGTTGAAGCTGACTCTTGGCTTTTTCTGTTAGATCTGTTGGTAAAGCAGCTTTAGCTATTAACTCCTCAAGTCGTTTTATCTCGATCAAACCATCCTGAACGCTTTTCATTTGAGAATCGCTCGAACCGTTAGTTATAGATACATCCATTTTTTTACATTAACTTATAGTAATTAGCAGACAACAATACCACTTGACAAAAAAGTCAAATTTCGCTATTATTTACACGTCCAATTCATATCCATTATAAGTTATATCAATTAATATATATTAATTTCAATATGAAACAAAAAATAAATATCCAACCAACTTTCGATTATGTTTTGGTTAAACCTTTAGAAAAAGAGGAAGTTCTACCTTCCGGAATTGTTCTTCCCGACAGCGCCAAAGAAAAACCCCAAATGGGTGAAGTAATGGCTACTGGACCAGGAAGTATCAATGATGAAGGAAAGAAATTACCTATGCATTTTAAAGTGGGACAAAAAGTACTTTATAAAAAATGGGGTGGCAATGAAGTGAAAGTAGGCAGTGAAGAATGGCTGCTGATCGAACAAAAAGACATAATGGCTCTAGTCAATTAAATTATAAGTTCTAAAAAATAAATTTTAATATGGCAAAACAACTTAAATTCTCTGATGATGCGCGAAGCTCGCTATCACGCGGGGTTAATATTTTAGCAAAAGCAGTCGTGACTACTCTTGGCCCAAGAGGACGAAATGTCGCTCTGGATAAAAAATGGGGCGCACCAAATGTCGTTCATGATGGTGTTTCAATTGCTAAAGAAATAGATCTTGAAGATCCTTTTGAAAATATGGGTGCTCAGCTTGTCAAAGAAGCAGCATCTAAAACTAATGATGTTGCTGGAGATGGTACGACTACATCAACTCTTTTAGCTCAAGCAATGGTAAATGCCGGTTTAAGAAATATTACTGCCGGAGCAAATCCTATGATTCTTAAGCGTGGTATTGAAAAAGCAGTCCAATTGATAATTGCTGAAATAAGTAAAAGCTCAAAAAAGATTCCACTCTCCGATCAAGCGGCAGTGACACAAGTAGCTACAATTTCTGCCGGTGATCCTTCGATTGGCTCGATGATAGCTGATGCTATAAAAAAAGTTGGTAAAGATGGTGTCGTCACAGTAGAAGAGGGAAAAGGATTACATATGGAGATTGAACATAAGGAAGGTATGGAATTTGATAAAGGCTACGCATCACCATATTTCGTCACTGATTCAGATAAAATGGCAGCTGAAATCGAAGACGCATATATCTTAATCACTGACAAAAAAATTACAGCTGTGGCTGATTTGTTACCTTTTTTGGAAAAATTTGTCAAAGTATCCAAAAATCTGGTCATCATAGCCGATGAAGTTGAAGGTGAGGCATTAGCGACTCTTGTCGTCAATAAACTTCGAGGAACCTTTAACGCCCTAATCGTTAAAGCTCCCGGATTTGGCGACCGAAGGAAATCCATGCTTGAAGATGTAGCAATTTTAACCGGGGGACAAGTTGTCTCAGAAGAACTCGGTAAGAAGTTAGAGAATATTGATATGGACGTCTTAGGGAAAGCAGACAAAGTTTGGGCTGATAAAGAGAATTGCCGCATCATTGGTGGAAAAGGTAGCGCGGGTGATATCAAAGCACGTGTCAATCAAATTCGCCGGGAAATGGACGATACCACCTCTGAATTTGACAAAGAGAAGTTTCAAGAAAGATTGGCTAAATTGACCGGTGGTGTTGCTGTAATAAATGTTGGTGCTGCCACGGAGATTGAAATGAAAGATAAAAAAGAAAGGGTCAATGATGCCGTATCAGCAACGAAAGCAGCGCTTGAGGAAGGAATTGTCGCCGGTGGTGGTGTCACTCTACTCAAAGCCAGGAAACTATTGTTACCGTTTAAAGAAAAATTAACTAACGATGAGGAAAAAACGGGTGTCGATATAGTCTATCGATCTCTTTGCGAACCTCTTTCAATGATAGCCAAAAATGCTGGAATGGATTCAGGATGGGTCTTGAAAAAGATTGAGGAGTCTAAAGAAGGGGACTTTGGTTTTGACGCCTTATCTTTGGATTTTGGATCAATGTTTAAAAAAGGAATTGTCGATCCAACAAAAGTAGTCAGAACCGGTCTTGAAAATGCCGCATCGGTAGCAATTATGATCCTAACAACAGAAGCTCTGATTACAGATATTCCAGAGAAAAAAGATACGACCATGCCGGCTGCACCAACAGGTATGGGAGATTATTAATTTCGTCAATAAATTAAAAAAAAGCGGTCTGTAAAGGCCGCTTTTTTTGTTGTAGAATATCTACAATTCATGTTAACAACTGGTACCATCTTAAATAAAGAAAGAATTAGAAGGGAACTTTCCATCGAGGATGTAGAAAAAAAAACGAGAATAAGAAAAAAATATTTATCGGCGATAGAGAATGATGACTGGTCGATCTTCCCCTCGAAGACTTATATCTTAGGCATTCTTAAATCTTATGGTAAATTCTTAGATCTGGACGGCGATAAATTAACTGCATTTTTTCGTCGAGAATATGAAAAAAAAGAGGAGATCCGCTTCAAAAGAAAAGTCCCCAAAACATATTTGACACCGAACACTAAACGAGCTCTTTCAACCTTAATGTTTATTTTCATATTATGTTTTATTGCTTATTTTGGATTCCAACTTAAACTACTGTTTTCAACTCCCAATGTTGAAATTTTATCACCCACGAAAAATTTATTCATAAAAGAAGAATTTGTAGAACTCGTAGGTAAAACAGATAAAGAAACGATAATTATTGTAAATGGTGAAAAGATTATCCCTGATAAAAATAGTATTTTTAGAACAAAAATTCCGCTAGCAGCAGAAGTCAACAAAGTCGTAATAGAGGTTACCGGAGCCAATGGCAGAAAAACAATATTGACTAGATATTTCGAGAGAAAAAAATAGTTTAATCCTTATATTGCATTTGATAATATTCTTTAAACTCCCCGGATTTTATTTTCTGCCACCAATCAGTGTTTTTTTTATACCAATCGACCGTTGTTGATAAAGCTTGAGTAAAATTATATTGTGGTTGCCACCCTAGGTCACGTTTTATTTTACTCCAATCTATAGCATATCGCCTGTCATGACCTGGTCTATCTTTAACAAATTCTATTTGCTTTAAAGTCTCACCCATCATGCTCAGGATTTGCTTTATCACATCAATATTTGAAACGTCATTACCCGAAGCACCGATAAAATACGTCTCACCGATTCTCCCTTTTTTCAATATTAGATCAATTGCTGTGATATGATCCGTGACATATAACCAGTCGCGAATTTGCTTACCGTTCCCGTAAATTGGTACTTTTTTCCCCTCCAAAATATTAGTAATCGTTAGAGAAATTAATTTTTCTGGAAATTGATATGGGCCAAAATTATTCGAGCAGTTAGATATAGTCACTGGTAAACCATAAGTGATGTTAAAGACACGTACTAAGTGATCTGAAGCTGCTTTTGATGCTGCATATGGACTTCTCGGATTATATGGAGTTTTTTCATTAAATTTTTCTTTTGAAGCTAATGGCAATTCTCCAAAAACCTCATCCGTTGAAATATGATGAAATCGTTTTATTTTGTATTTTAATGACGATTCTAAAAGAACGTGTGTACCAACAATGTTAGTTTGTATAAACGGCGCCGAATCATGAATTGACCTGTCAACATGTGATTCAGCAGCAAAATGAACCACCAAATCCACCTCTTTAATCAATGAATCGACTAAATTTTTATCACAAATATCGCCTTTTACAAAACGATAATTCTGATTATTTTCAATCCCTTTTAAATTATCAGGATTACCAGCATAAGTTAATTTATCAAGATTGATAATTTGATCTTCAGGATATTTATCTATCCAATATAAAACGAAGTTTGAACCGATAAAACCACTCCCGCCAGTTACTAAAAGCTTCATAACTGACCAAATTATATCATAATGAATGATCCAGCAATCGGTTGACAAATGTTTTTTTATTATTCATAATGTTCAATATGGCAGTATTTGATTTATTTAAAAAGAAAACACCTACAAATCATCAACAACCAACTACTCAATCGGGACAAACAGTAGTCACACAGACAGAAAGTCAGACTGTCTCGAGTCAACCACAAGCATATTCGGGTATTGGTAACCCTCCAGGTGGTCATGCTTACTCTGGTATCGGAAGCCCGCCAAGCGGTCAAGCTTATTCAGGCATAGGAAATCCACCTGCTCCGATGGCGACAACGACTACTCAAACTAATACACAAGATTTATCGCCCCAATCACCTCCTATAGATAAGTCAAAATCAAATCTATCTACAGATAAACCAACTAATGCAGATACAAAAAAGACCACTACCCCAACAAATAATAATCAGCCACTAGGATCAACGATTGATGGAAAAAAACGTGAAGAGTTAGATCTGATGACTCACTTGACACAACGATCAAATCGAGTTTTTCTGACGGCACAAAATAAAGCAAAAGAACTAAAAGATGACTATGTTGATTCAGAACATCTTCTTCATGGGCTTCTCTCTGATCCAGAAATTTATAAGCTGTTTACCGAAGCTAAAATTCTACCCCAAATCATTGAGCAAGAATTGGAAAAAATATATAAAAAGGGGGAATCGGCTAAACTACCAGGATTGTCACCACGGATCAAACGTATACTGGATAATTCATTGGTGGTAGCGCGCAAACTTGGTTTTGATTTCATCTCTCCGGAACATATTTTATTGTCATTATACGAAGAAGGCGAAGGTGCTGGAGCTCGAGTCTTAGCTAAGCTCGGTGTTAAAAAAGAGGATTTGAATAAAAAAATTATCGGTAAAAAAGAAGGATTGGCTACAAAAGAAGGCACTGGTGAGACAAGGCATCAAAGCGTGGTTGAACAATACACGGTCGATCTGACTGCTAAAGCAGCACAAGGACTTCTTGATCCCGTCGTTGAAAGATCAGACGTGATTGAAAGAGCGATTCATATTCTATCCAGAAGAACTAAAAATAATCCTGCCCTTGTGGGTGAAGCGGGGGTTGGTAAAACAGCTGTGGTTGAAGGATTAGCTCAAAAGATTGTTTCCCGATCTGTCCCTGAATCACTTCTTAACAAAAAGGTCCTGCAACTTGATCTTATGAGTATTTTAGCTGGAGCATCACACCGAGGAGAATTTGAAGAACGGATGAAGAATCTAATCGAAGAGGTCGTCGCTTCAAAAGGACAAATCATATTATTTATTGATGAGATACACAACTTAGTTGGAGCTGGTGCAGGAGGCGAGGGCGCAATGGATGCATCCAATTTCTTAAAACCATCTCTTGCCCGAGGAGAACTGCAGATAATCGGTGCCACAACATTGACTGAATACCGACGTTATATAGAAAAAGACCCGGCGCTAGAGCGTCGTTTCCAACCAGTGATAGTTCCTGAACCCAGTGAAGAACAAGCCGTAAAAATGTTGAAAGCACTAAAAAATAAATATGAAGCTTTCCATCGCGTGAAAATTCCTGATGAGACAATTGAAGCTGCTGTTAAGTTATCAAAAAGATATATTGGCGATAGATTTCTACCTGATAAAGGAGTTGATCTCATAGATGAGGCTGCATCAGCTGTCAGACTACCATTAATTTCCCTACCTGAAGAAATTCGGTCAATCGAAGAACGTGTATCTCAATATAAACAAGAGATTCAAGAAGCTGAGAAATCCGGTAATCGAGTCAAAGCTAATATTTTAAAAAATAAACTAGAGGAAGTGGATACCCAGTTGAAGGAAAAACAAGAAAGTTTTAACGTTAGAAAATCTCAGACTACAAGTAGCGTATCGATTCAATCAATTAAAGATATTGTCTCACGATGGACAGGAATACCGGTATCCAAAATAACGGAATCGGAGTTGGAGAAGTTAAAGAAGCTTGAAGACATCATGCATCAGCGACTCATCAATCAAGAAATTGCTGTCTCAAGTGTATCTCAAGCAGTACGACGAGGCCGTGCCGGACTGAAAAGTACTCAAAGACCCATTGGAAGCTTTGTCTTTTTAGGACCAACGGGTGTAGGTAAAACCGAACTTGCTAAAACTTTAGCAGAAATTCTTTTTGGTCAAGAAGAAGCAATGATTAGATTTGATATGACAGAGTATATGGAGCGTCATGAGGTGGCTAAATTGCTTGGGGCACCACCAGGATATGTCGGCTATGAAGAAGGTGGTAAATTAACCGAAGCGGTTAGAAGAAAACCATATTCAGTAGTGTTATTTGATGAGGTAGAAAAAGCGCATCCGGATATTTTTAATATTCTCTTGCAGATTTTAGACGATGGCCGCCTGACCGATAATAAAGGTCACACAATTTCTTTCAAAAATTCTGTAGTCATCTGTACGTCAAATATCGGAACATCGCTTATCCAGGATGAAATAATGAAATCAGGCAAAATGGATATTCAGGAGCCGACAATTCTTTCAACGTATACTTTCTCTCCCCGGGGCAGAGAAATAATGACCATTATGGGTAAGATTTTTCAGCGAGAATCAAAAGATGTCGGTGAATGGCAAGCATCAATGTTGCTTGATTATTTTTCAGGTCAGAAATTGGAGTCTCAAGATGAGAAAGAAGATGACGCACAATTTCCTATTCAAGGATTTGATACCCATGCCATATCAGCAAAAGGAGTTGAATTTATATCCAGCAAAGATTCAGTATTTTATCGCACCTCAACCACATCAAAGATCTGGAAATTGACTAATCTTATAGACTATTTTAAGGATAATGTCGTCATCAATGCCCTACCTGATGCTCCCGAACAGCAATTACCTACTAGTAGGTTAAAAACACATGCCTTGAGCCTGGATGAATATGAATATGTAACTTCAAAGGACCGTTACTGGCGTCGAAAAGAAGGTACGACTGATTGGGAAACAGGCATGTTAAAAGATTATTTTAACGGGCATACCGTCCAAAGTCCAGCTGATGTAAAATCGGCACAACCGGTTAAAGAAGAACAAAAAAACGTTGCTAAAGATGAAAAAGCTGCGAAAAAAACGAATCAACCCGAAGTTGGTTTACCCATAAATTATTGGGATGTCCATTCATTCTCTCCTGACGGAAAAGAACTTATTATTGTCGGTGACCGACTTTGGATTCGACAGTCGAGCGAAAAATCATGGAAAACACTAATGTTGAAAGATTACTTTGGACAAAACTTCCCTCTTGAAAAAGAACTGGATGAAAAGAAAAAAATTGAGAATGAACTCGATAAAAATCAATATCTCAGAACAAAAATCAAGGTTATGAATGAGCTTCGTAAATTTTTCCGGCCTGAACTTATTAATCGTTTTGATGAAGTAATCATATTTGAACCTCTTAAATATGAACACATGCTCAAAATTGTTGAGTTACAATTGAAGGCTCTAAAGAAATTATTAGAAGATCAAAATATCGGATTTAGTTGGACTCCCGCTGCGGCAAAAGAGATAGTTCGCGCTGGATTTGATCCTTTATACGGAGCTCGACCTCTTAAACGAACCATTCAAAAATTAATTGAAAATCCCCTTTCTAGTTTGATAATAGAGCAGAAAGTCAAAGATTCAGACACTGTTATCGTTGATTTTGACGGTGATAATTTTATCTTCAATATCGAAAAGGTAGAACTTGTTGATGTCTCTAAGCTAAACGTAGATCAGACTAAACCAATCCGATACTTTTGCGAAAAGTGCGGAAATAAATTCGAGACATTAAAATTAAAAAACAGCACGGTCATTTGTTCTAAATGTGCTTCGAACCAAGTTCAACAAGTTGCTGCGGAAAAAGAGGAAAAAATGGAGGAACCTACTTCAAAAGGCGTTACTGATAAACCGCTCGAACAAAATCCGCAAGTTGATTTAAAAATAGCCGATGCGGCAAAAACCGGTCAAGAAAAAAAAGATCAAAAAGAGCAACCTGACAAGACACAAAACGGATTTTTGAAAAAAGATACAGCAGGATTTAGCAGAAATACTCAATCACCGGTCACCGCCTAAATCAGACATGAACAACTTTCTCTGTCAAAAATTAATAATTAGTCTTGAGCCTGATCCGACTGGAGGAGCTTCTTCAGGTCCATTCGAAATTCAAGGACCATTAGTTGGCCCAAACGGGACTCCAATTAATACAATGGCTGATGTCATCAGTATCGTCCTCAAATTCTTGATTCCCTTTGCAGGAATATTACTTTTTGTATATCTTGTCTGGGGAGGATTTACTCTACTTACTTCCCAAGGTGAACCAGAAAAAATTGGGTCAGGAAAGAAAAAAATTACTTATGCTATTTTTGGATTTATCCTTTTAGTTTTTTCTTATCTTCTTGTCGGTATAATTTCAAGAATACTAGGAGTGGGATTAGGAATATTCTAATTAGATTTATGATAGAATAGTATAAAGTAGACGGTATTTTTGTATGTTTCCGGACAAAAAAACTCAAGAAACAATTGTTCTTTCTGTCGGCGGAAGTCTCCTCGTCCCCAATGGTGGAGTTGATACTTTATTTTTATCGCAACTTAATTCTTTCATTAGAAAACACATAAAAAAAGGTCGAAAATTCTTTATTGTGGTTGGCGGAGGCAAAACAGCTCGGAGATATCGCGATGCAGGCAAACAAGTTATAGGAGAGTTAACCGCTGACGATTTAGATTGGCTCGGTATTCATGCTACAAGATTGAATGCCCATCTCCTGAGAACCATATTCCAAGATATCGCTCACCAACGAATTATTGAAAATTATCATAAAAGACTCAGAAATTGGAAAGAATCGGTCGTCATTGGAGCAGGTTGGCTTCCCGGTCATTCGACAGATTATGATGCCGTTTTATTGGCCAAAGAATATCGCGCTTCAGTACTTATCAATTTAAGTAATATAGATTGGGTCTATGATAAGGATCCTCAAAAACATAAAGATGCTAAACCTATTGAACGAACTACTTGGGAATACTTTGAAAAAATAGTTGGTAAGATCTGGGAACCTGGGATCAATGCACCATTTGATCCTGTTGCCTCCCAACTCGCAAAAAAAATAGGACTGACAGTCATAATTGCCAATGGAAATAACTTCTCTAATTTAGATAATATTTTAAACGGTCACCCTTATAAAGGTACGATGATAACCCCTCTAAAAATTGATGCTGATTTTTTTGACCGGGAATATTTTGAGAGGCAGAAAGGTGAATACCGACTCGCCTATACGGAATCCACTTTAGGTAGTTTCTTTCAGACAATCGCTAATTGGTATCGTGCATTGTGGATAAAATTCTTTCTTGATCCTAAAGATGTTCTGGATGTTGGCTGCGGAACAGGTAAGCTCGTTGGCACATTAAGAAGATTAGGAATTAAAGCATATGGAATAGATATATCAAATTACGCATTGGAAAAGGTTAAACCAGAACTTCAACCATTTATAAAAAACGGCGATATTATCAAAATTCCTTTCAAAAGTGAATCATTTGAACTAGTTGTAAGTTTTGATGTATTGGAGCATTTGGAGAGGTCGAATCTACAACGCGCTATTAAAGAAAGTGCTCGAGTATCAAAAAAATGGATTCTCCATAAAGTCTACACCAAGGAAAACAAATGGATCACCTTCTTACATGGTCATGACTTGTCACATATGTCAGTATTATCTCATCAGTATTGGTTAAATCTTTTTAAATATATTGACAATATCACCGTAGTAAGAAAAGGACTAATAAAATTGCCTTCTTTTTTTGAAAGTATGTTCCTCTTAAAGAAAAAATAAAATAATGATACTTAAAAGTATCGAGCTCACTAATTTTCGAAATTTTGACAAGGCAAGATTCAATTTTAATCCATTCCTGACTGTCATAGTTGGAAATAATTCTGTCGGTAAGACAAATTTGATCGAAGCGATACATTTTCTCCTCTATGGTAGTGGCTTTAGAGAAAGCCAGCGTCAGGAACTTTTTTTAACAAACACAACTCAACTTAACGTTGAAGGTTTATTTATTCAAGCGGAAGAAAATAATCTTTTTCGGATTATTCTCGAAGCAAGAAATGGTGTTATTTATACATCTCTTGCGATTAATAAAATCAAAAAAAGACTATTTGATTATCTATCATATTGTCCTATCGGAGTTATATTTTCCCCTTTCTTAATTTATGCAATCGATGGCCAACCTTCCGACAGAAGAGAGCTTATAGACAAGGTTTTGACCAAACTTGATATCGAATATAAAAAACATTTAACCAGTTATGAAACTGCCTTAAAAAAAAGAAATAAATTATTAGAAAAAGAAAAAAATCCCGATAAATTAAAAGACTCATTAACGTTTTGGGATGGATACCTTATTGCAGAAGCAAAATATATCCAGGAGAAAAGATCTGAATTCGTAGAATTTTATAATCAACATCCTAAACTTGATAACAAAGAATTTTCGCTTGAATATAAACCTAATTTGATAAATCACGATACCCTAAAAGCGACTTTTGAAAAACAACTCTATATAAAAAAAACTCTTGTCGGGCCACAACGTGACGATTTCCAGATTTATATTAAAAAAAATGAGTTAAATATTAACGTTCATCATTTTGGATCAAGAAGCGAGCAACGATTGGCACTTTTCTGGTTTATCATCAACCAAATTAAGTTAATCGAACAAACAAAAAACACAAAACCAATTTTACTTTTAGATGATATTTTCTCCGAACTTGATCTAAGCAATAAGGCGCTGATTCTAAAGCTTATTACTAATTACCAGACGATTGTCACTACGACTGAAATTCATCTTGAAGAAATCATCGATTTTCCTCATACGATCATAAAATTGAAAAGTTAAAATACCCTCCAAGTCATCTGATGGTAGAATATATATTATAAGGTGAGGTGCCGGAGAGGCCAATCGGCCAGGTCTCGAAAACCTTGGGAGGCGCAAGTCTCACGCGAGTTCGAATCTCGCCCTCACCGCTGATTCGATAAGAATTCAAGGAGTTTGTCTTTTTGCTCTGAAGTTAAAGTCGGCATTATCTTCTCAATATATTCAGTAAAATTCTCTTTGGTTATATCAATTAGCGTTCGCTGATATTCATCAATATTCTGATATTCACGTAAAACGGAAGTAATTTTGTTTTGATCTTTAGCCTTTTTTATTTTCTCTTGAATTTCTTTTTGTTTTTCGATTGGGAGATTTGCAAGAACCTTAGCAGAAGTTTGCGCCATACACATGGTTAAAAATTCCTGGGCAAATTTCTGTTTATCATCAGCATATCCGATTATATTCAAAATTTGAATCATGAATTCTAGAGGATTTTGATTCATAGATTAATGTCGGTGTCTCATTGCTAATGCAGTTGAGCCTATTGATAAACCTACAGCAAGGGGAATTGCCCAAGGCGCTTGAGTAAAGGCTCCAACTGAAGCTAAAATCGGAGCTGCTATTTTTATACCGGTATATAAATTTCTCTCAAGCGAACCGGCATTTTTTGCTCCCTGCCATCCAATTTCATTACCGATCATCCATGACAGATATCCTACGGCTGAAGTGATATACGGATGTACGCTTGCCGAATCTATTACAAATTTGGATGCTTCTGCAAGATAAGGTATATGTGGTGCAGCGGCTGCAAGTGACGAAGCAACGCTTGCTATCGGAGCAGTCAGATTTTTAGTATGGTATATAAAAGTAGGCAAGGCTAAAGCTCCGGGGACTGCAAGCCCTTCTCCGAAGGCTGTACGAAAAGCATGTCCAATACCTCGACCAACTTTTTCTACTAGAAAACTGTTAGATGTTTCTGTGGCTAAATTAGTACCCTTTACTTCAGGATGAAATCCAACTTCTCCTTCTACCTTTTTGTATGCCACCGAAGATGCCTCTGCACTCATATTATGGGATATTATATCATACATAACTGATTATATCCACCTATAGTATAGATCCTGAAACAAGTTCAGGATGACAGAAGCGTAGACTTTGTACTTGGTGCTAGTCTTTTTTAAGTAGATTTTATGTGTTATGATTATGCCACTACACGTTTTTTTTGAAATACCAGCCATGGCAAGCGACGTTGAAGAAATCAAGAAGAGAATCGATATTGTTGATTATCTCGGTGCATTTATCACGCTTAAAAAAGCCGGGCGGAATTATAAAGCTCTTTGCCCCTTTCATAACGAAAAAACTCCCTCATTCATAGTCTCTCCCGACAGGCAAACCTGGCATTGTTTTGGAGGATGTCAAGAAGGAGGAGACGCAATTAAATTCCTGATGAAGTGGGAAAATATGACATTTTTTGAAGCGCTTAAAGAGTTGGCTGAGAAAACGGGTGTTAAACTACAGAAACTTGATTTTGAAGACAAGATTTGGAAAAAAAAGGAGCGTCTTTTTGCGATAAATTCCCTGGCAGAGGAGTTTTTTCATTTTCTACTAACTAAACATAAGATAGGAGAAGAAGCCCGTCAATACTTATCAAAAAGAAATATATCATCGAAGGTCATCGAGACCTTTAAATTAGGCTATTCTCCTTCTTCTTGGGAATCGCTATCAAAATTCTTAATTAAAAAAAATTACCAAAGTTTAGATCTAATTGAATCAGGACTCGTTGTACAAACTGAAACTAATAGGACCTATGATCGATTCCGCCACCGGTTAATTTTCCCGCTGAAAGACCCTCGTGGTAATACTTTGGGCTTTTCCGGCCGGCTGTTTACCGATGAAAAAGAAGCCAAATATGTTAATACACCTGAGACTCCCGTATATCATAAAAGAGAAACCCTTTTTGGATTGAACATCACTAAAGAAAATGTAAAAAAGAAGGAACAGGTAATTGTCGTTGAGGGTGAATTTGATATGCTTACCTGCTTTCAAAATGGCATCTCAAATGTCGTGGCTGTCAAAGGCTCTGCAGTAACTCGCGATCAATTAATGCTACTTAAAAGATATACCAATAAAATGATTCTCGCACTTGATGCAGACTCAGCTGGAGAAGAAACCACCAAGCGTGCCATTTCAGATGCTGAGGCACTTGATTTTGAAATTTATGTAGCAGACTACAATTATGCTAAAGATCCCGATGAAGCAATCACGACTGACTTAGCACGTTTTAAAAAAATTATTGATGAACCGGTCGTATATTACGATTTCATAATCTCCCGTGCATTTAATAAATACCATGCCGGCGATGCCTTCTCAAAAAAAAATATTGCTACGGAAGTGGTTAATTATTTAGTCGATATTCAAAATCCGATCGTGAAAATTCACTATATAAAAAAATTATCTTCGATGATCGATGTAGATGATAAAACTATTGAAAATTTAATGAATAAAGAAATTATTAAAAGAAAAAAGAAGAATTTGACAAAAGTAATTGTCAATAAAGCCGTTGAAATAAACCGCTTTGAATTATTACAAAGATATGTTTTAAGCGTACTATTTCAAAATTCCGATCCAAAAAAAACAATAAAACAAATATTAAAAATTGTCCAACCCGAGAATTTTTCAATTCCATCATATCAAAAATTACTTGAACGATTCGGAAACTTCATAGAAAAACGCGAATCCATGGATTTTAATATTAAACAATTTATTCAAACTTTAAGCAGTGAGTTAATACCCGTCTTTGATGAAATCTATCTTTTTGATATTGCGATTTTTGATAAAACTATAGAAGAAATTGATTTAAATAAGACACTAATGGAGATAAAAAAACTCGCTCTAAAAAAGCAAATAAAGGAAAAAATCACTAATATCGGCGACAATGATGAAGAAGATAAACACTCCGTAAATCAACTCGTTGAACAACTTTCTAGCCTAGAAAAGAAAATATCAATGGTATAATACTAAAAGATACATATGAGTTATCAAAAAATTCCAAAATCTACTAAAGAATTACTCCGACAAGGAGAAGAAAATGGTTTTTTGGTTCAAGATGATATTTTCTTTATTTTCCCTGACCCGGAACATCATATAGAAGAAATTGATGATTTTTTCAATACTGCGATGTTGAAGAATATCGATATTTTTGAAAATGTTTCCTCATCTGAAGAAGAAGATGTAAAAAAATCTGTAGAAGAGATTGAAAAAGAAATCAAGCTAATTATTAACCTTAAGCATGGTGAATCACTTGATCCAATAAAGATGTATTTAAAGGAAATTGGCAAACATCCACTATTGACCTTTGAACAAGAAGTCGATCTTGCAAAAAAATATGAAAAATCTGATTTAAAAGCACGTGAACTATTAATTAAATCGAATCTTCGCCTGGTTGTTTCTATAGCCAAAAAATATCTGGGTCGACGGCTATCATTTCTTGATTTAATACAAGAGGGTAATCAAGGATTGATAAAAGGGGTAGAAAAATATGATTGGAGAAGGGGTTATAAATTTTCAACCTATGCAACTTGGTGGATCAGACAAGCGATAACTCGTGCTATTGCTGATCAATCAAGAACGATTAGAATTCCAGTCCACATGGTTGATCATATCAACCGTTATTATAAGACACAACGAAAAATGATCCAAAAACTCGGGCGGGAACCGAATAACGATGAAGTAGCTAAAGAATTAGGCATGACAGTCAAAGAAGTAGAAAATCTTATTAAAATTTCTCAACACCCGAAGTCCCTATCAACCCCAATTGGTGATGATAAAGAGACAACATTAGAACAGTTTGTATCTGATCGGGATCAACCGACTCTATACGATAACGTTTCTAAAGAGTTTTTAAAAGACTACCTTAATGAAGTATTAAATACTTTATCTGATAGAGAACGTAAAGTTCTCATTATGCGTTTTGGACTTGACGACGGTAAAAGTAAAACTTTGGAAGACGTCGGCAAAGAATTCAATGTCACCCGAGAACGTATTCGCCAGATTGAAGCCAAAGCCATCAGAAAACTTCGCCATCCAACCCGCGCTAAAAAACTCAAAGACTTTGTGGAATAAAAAATAATCCTCCGCTTTGCGTCACTCGCTTTTCAATTGTTATAATAGTCCTTGCCATGCAACTTACGCCTTCACAAAAAAAAGCAGTCGCTTATAATAAAGGACCTCTTCTTATCATTGCCGGAGCCGGAACGGGAAAAACAACAGTATTGGTTGAAAAAATAAAATATATTCTTAAGAAAAAATTGGCCAAACCTGAAGAGATACTTGCATTGACTTTTACTGAAAAGGCAGCAACTCAAATGGAAGAGAGAGTAGACAAAGCTCTTCCTTACGGCTATTTTCAAATGAATATTTCAACTTTTCATTCTTTTTGCGATAAAATATTGCGTAGCGATAGCATACACATTGGACTTTCATCGGGGTATAAACTATATTCCCAGGCTGAATCAATAATCTTTTTGAAACAAAATCTATTTCATTTTAATTTAGACTATTTTCGTCCGCTTAGCAATCCAAATAAATTTTTGGAGGGCATCCTGCAGCATTTTTCAAGATTAAAGGACGAGAATGTAGCGCCCTATCAATACATTGATTGGGCTAAATCCATATGTCAAAACTCAAAAGTTCAAAATCGGGAAACAAAAATTGAATGTAAAAAATATCTTGAACTGGCTAACGCTTATAAGCAATATCAGAATTTGAAAGTAAAAAAAGGGATTTTTGATTTTTCTGATCTGATTTTTTTTACGATTAAATTATTTACGGATCGTCCTAATATTTTGAAAAAATACCAACAGCAATTTAAATATATTCTCATTGATGAGTTCCAGGATACTAATATCGCTCAATATGAACTTATTAAACTACTAGCTCCGATAAAAAATAAACCCAATCTTACTGTCATTGGAGACGATAACCAAAGTATTTATAAATTCAGGGGTGCATCAATATCGAACATTCTACAATTTATGGATGATTATACCACTTCAAAAAGCATCATTCTTACTGAAAGTTTCAGATCAAATCAGCAAATTTTGGACACTGCTTACCGCCTGATAAAACATAATGACCCGGACACTTTAGAAGCAAAACTTAAAATTCCAAAAGAATTAAAAAGTAGAACAGGTAGGGGAAGCGAAAAAAGTGTCAGGTTTCATTTAAGCGACAGAGTAGAAGAAGAAGCTGAATATATCACAACACAAATTCAGAAATTGAAAGATAACTATAACTTCAACGACGTTGCCATTTTAGTAAGAGCAAATAATCACGCCGATCCTTTTGTAAGAGCACTTTCACGCAAAGGAATTCCCTACCAATTTTTAGGCCCGGGAATGCTTTTTAAACAGCCTGAAGTAAAAGATCTCATGGCTTTTTTTAATGTTTTGGTAGATATTAATGATTCAACTGCTTTTTATAGGGTTTTGACAATGGATGTTTTTGATCTTGATAATCGCGATATAGCAAGCCTAATTTCATTTTGTAGAAATACTGGTAGATCGCTCTTTGAAACAATGGAAATTTATCTTTCATTTTTCTTTACAGATCTCAAAAATGATGAGTTTTTACCATATAAAGAAAATCTGTTCTTGACGAAAAAAGAATCTCAACAAATACTTTATAAAATTTATCAGGTTATTAATCGAGCCTTGTCACTTCTAAAAAAAGAAACCGCTGGGCAGATACTTTATTTCTTTTTGGAAGAATCAGGATACTTGCAAAAATTAATGAATCATACTTCAGAAAAAGATGAAAGAATTGCCTTAAACATATCAAAATTTTTTGATCGATTGAAAACATTTGAAATTGAACATGAAGACGCTTCGGTTTTTACTACGACAGATTATCTAACTATGTGCATGGAACTCGGAGACTCACCAACTTCTCAACAAGTCGATATGACAGAGTATGATGGAGTAAATATTCTGACGGTCCATGCCGGCAAGGGTTTGGAATTCCCGATTGTATTCTTGGTAAATCTTACTCAAGAGCGATTTCCAACTCGACAGAGAAAAGAACAGGTTCCCATTCCAGATGCGTTAATTAAAGAAATTCTGCCTCTTGGTGATTATCATATGGAGGAGGAACGTCGACTTTTTTATGTTGGATTAACTCGTGCAAAAGATTATTGCTTCATGACGTCATCAAACTTCTACGGGGAGGGAAAACGAGAGCGAAAAATATCACCATTTATCTTTGAATCTATAGGGAAGGATAATGTTCAAAAAATTGTCGGAAAAGTCGATAATATGAAAAAACAATTATCTTTTTTTGATTTTAAAAAGATAGAAGAAAAAGAACCTAAAAAAATAATAATCCAATCTGATACTTTTTCTTATTCACAACTTGAGACATATAAAATATGCCCCCTGAGATATAAATATCAGTATATAATCAAAATTCCTATTCCACCAAATCCGGCCGGTTCATTTGGAGAAACAGTCCATATAACTCTTCAGAAATTTTACGAACTGTATTCGAGTGGAAAACATATTGATTTCAATAAAATGATGACTATTTATCATGATGCCTGGATTCCACAAGGTTTTACTTCGAGACGTTATGAAGAAAAAATGAAATTACAGGGCGAAAAAATGTTAAAGATTTTCTATAAAGAACATCATAATAAAGAAATAAAAATTATGGATTTAGAACGTCGTTTTAAAATTAAACTGGAGCAAAAAATCTATTTAGTGGGAAAAATTGATAGGGTTGATAAAAAAAATAGACAATATTTGGAAATTATTGATTATAAGACCGGGAAAGTACCGACCGAACCAAAGTTAAAAAAAGACTTACAAATGGGGATATATGCTCTGGCAGCGAAAAATCCCGGACTTTATGATAAAAAATTAACTGAAATTACTCTGAGCTTTTATTTTCTTCAAGAAAATAAAATAATCTCGCTTCATAAAACATCGAAGGAGTTGGATAAAGTTACGGAAGAAATAATAAAGATCGTCAACGAAATAAATATAAGTAAATTTCAACCAAAAGTAGGAATTTGGTGTAACTTCTGCCCTTTTAAAATCAACTGCGAAGCGTGGCAGTAATTCTGACACCCGTCGGGTGTACTTTGCTTTGCACCCTACGGATATTATCAAAGTATTTTTTTTCGTATTGCATTGACAATATTATAGCCAGTGTATAACAACTGGTTAATTACCAAATCGAAACTTTCGACAAATTCAACAAACTCAGTCCCATAACCTTCTTTGAAGCGTGTAAAGCCTATCCAATCTTTGTTTAGATTGGTCCTGAGCTCCGTCGAAGGACCGACCGACGATAACTCTTTGTATTCGAGACCTAATGATCCCCACATATCAAATTTCTTAGCGCCAGATCGTTTAGCAAACTTAATAGCTTCCCACATTAGCAAATTTGCTCCCATTAAATTCCGGTTTTCAAGAGCGGAACCACCATATGGATAATAACAGACGTCGTTAAATGTAAATAGCTCGAATGACGATAGGGGAGTCATTTTCCCTTTTTCGGGATAAAACGCTACAAAGATATGCGCGATTTTATCTTTCAGTGTTTCAAATATGATTTGATGATACTTATATGTATGCCCCCTATACCCCTGTCTTCTGCAGGTATCAAAATATAATTTAGCAAATATTCCAAAACCCTCATCATTAGTCATCTCTCTGATCTCTACTCCTTTTTTTTCAGCCAATCTTATGTTATAACGCGTTTTCTGATGCATGTTTTTCAAAAGCTCATCTTCGGATTTTGTAAGATCGATCAGTTGAGTCCAAGAGGGAAATAAAGGATGAGATGAAATTGTCACATTGTTCAATTGTTTGATTGTTAAATCGCTTTCCGTTTTACGTTGGAATTTTGAGTCTTGAGCTTTGACATTTGAGCTTATCACATATGGTTCTATTTTTATAAAGATACAATTCCTCTTTTTAGCTTCGTTTTTTAGAAAATCTAAGACTTGTCTTGAGGGTATCACTGACCGTGGTAGATATCCAATTGTGAATCTCGTATACGGGATCTTATGGAAAGTTAATTGAAAAACATTTTTCAGCGCAAATTCTTTATCTCGCTCAGAGGATGATCCGCCTCTAGCGGAAAATTCACCAAGTCGTAGAACTTCAATCCCCATTTTTTTTCTCGCCTCACCCCATTCCCAGGATTGAAGAGGATTGATAGCCAAATTATTAAATCGCTCTGCATCAGTTTTTTCAGAAATAATCTTGATTTCCATAAGTTGGTTCTGAATCATTAATCAGGAAACGCGAAATTTGGCTAGTTCCTCTTCTGCCAAAAAAAAATCGGCGTTTAGTATGAGTAATATATAATTTTTTCATTGCTCTAGTAATTCCGACATAAAATAAGCGACGTTCTTCTTCAAGACTGGAAAGATCATCCATAGATCTTGAATGTGGCAGTATACCATCTTCGACCCCCACGATAAACACATAAGGGAACTCGAGACCTTTTGCTTGATGAAGCGTCATCATATATACCCCTTTTTTTTCTTTGTTAATTTTTTCGCTTTCAGAATATTCAGATTCAACTAAAGCAATTTGTTCTAGAAACTCAGTCAAATTAGGAAAATTGATCGCAACTGATCGCAACTCCTTAATATTTTCCAATCTTGCAATATCGTCTTCGCCGTCAGTTTTATATAAATCTAAATAATTAGTCTTTTGTAGAATTTTCTCGATTATTACAGAAGTAGAATCTTTGATTATTTCTGTCTTAAGATCTTCATATAATGACTTAAATTTAGCTAGTCTTCCTTTTCCAATTTTTACTGCTCTTGAATACGATATATCATCATTTGGATTAACAATTAGTCTCAAATATGAAATAATATCTTTAATTTCTTTTCTTTCATAGAAACGAGTGCCACCTATTAAGACATATGGTATACCCATATGTAAAAATGCCTCTTCAATGACTCTTGATTGAGCATTGATGCGATATAGGACTGCTACTGAACTGTAATCGCCATTCCCCATGACCGATCTCTCAGCTTCATCAGCTATATAAAGAGCTTCATATTGTTCATTTTCAAGTTCTTTAATCTCAATATTTTCTCCTTTTTTATTGGTCGTGTACAGCTTTAAAATTGGATGACTTTGGTTTTTCGAAATTACATTATAAGCAAAATCCAAAATATTTTGTGTTGATCGATAATTTTTCTCCAAAGAGAACGATTTTGTATTTGGAAAATCTTCTTTAAATTTCTCTAAATTTCTCAGTTCAGCTCCTCTCCATGAATATATGCTTTGAGAAAAATCTCCAACAACAGTGATATTTCTATATTTTTCACCTAAATATTTCATTAATATATACTGTGCATGATTGGTATCCTGAAATTCATCAACCAAAAAATAATGATATTTATTTTGATATTTATCTAGAATAACTTCATTTTTTAAAAAAAGCATGACTGTCAGATAAATTAAATCGTCAAAATCTACTGCATTGTTTTTTTTTAGTTTTTTTTGATAATTTTTATATACCTCAACGACTTCATTTTTTGAGTAAATAGAGGCCAATTTTGAGTATTGTTCCGGTGACATAAGCTGGTTTTTAGCTGCCGAAATCTGATTTAAATAGTAGTTAATACTATGTCTTTGAAGATTACTATCCTCCATTATTAGCTTTTTTAATAGCTGTTTTTGATCGTCTTCATCATATATAACAAAATTTTCTTGCAATCCGATATGATCACCATCAATCCGCAAGACTTTCACACAAAAACTGTGAAAGGTTCCAATAAAACCCAAAGAATGAGAAACGCGCTTTTTCATTTCGCTAGCGGCTTTATTAGTAAAGGTAACCATCATTATTTTTTTTGGATCGACAGCACAGTTTTTTATTAGATTGAGGACTTTATGAGTTAAAACCCGAGTCTTACCAGAACCTGCGCCAGCTAAAATAATCGATGGTCCCTCTGTATGTTTGACAGCTTCAAGTTGTTGATCGTTTAAACCACTTAAAAAATCGCCCTTCATAAGTTATAATCTTATCAAATTGTAAGTTCTTAAATTATAAATCAACCTAGTTAACTATGAAGTACGTAATTGGCAATTGGAAAGCTAATAAAAACATTTCTGAAACAAATCTCTGGTTAAATACTTTTCTAAATTTTGATTTCTCCCATATTCAAAATCGCTCGACATTGATAATATGCCCACCCTTTCCACTTATTCCTTTAGTTAAAGAAAAACTTACTGGCATTTCTTTTATCAAAATTGGCTGTCAAAACGTCTCTTTTTATAATCAAGGTGCTTATACGGGTGAGGTACCCGCTCATACGCTTGTGGGACTCGTTGACTATGCAATCGTTGGACATAGCGAGAGACGTCAACATTTTAATGAAAATGATGACTATTTAATATCTAAGGCAAAACATCTTCAAAGTCTTAATATTGAACCGATTTATTGCGTCAGAGGAGTTGATGATTCTATTCCTGAATCGATTAAATTTGTAGCTTATGAGCCTGTATTTGCCATCGGCACCGGAGAATCAGATACTTTAGATAATATCATTAGCATTAAACATAAGTTAAAATTGCCTGATAAATGCCTATATATTTATGGTGGCTCAGTCACTGATCAAAATGCCTTTCACTTTTTGGAGCAACACGAAATTGATGGAGTTTTACCCGGGGGAGCATCACTCGATCCAAAAAAACTTTACGAAATATTAAATGATTGTCCTTAAATGAAAAAAAAATTCCTTATTTCTTTTATTGTCATTTTATTGGTCCTTGTTTTTCTTGTTAAACCATATTACGACTTAGTTGCCGAAATTACCGGAGTTTCTCCACTCAAAATACTACTTTTACCCGGGAATTTTACAAAATTTAACGACAAGGTCAATATAATTTTATTAGGTAAAGCAGGACTGAAACACGATGGACCTAATTTAACGGATTCTATCGCTGTTGCTTCATTAGACTTAAACACAAAAAAGATCACTCTGATTTCTATCCCACGCGATATTTGGAGCGATACACTACAAGATAAAATTAATGCTGCCTATGCCTATGGGGAGGCAAAATTGCCGGGCGGTGGTATAAAGCTGGCAAAATCAGAAATAAGCGCCGTCGTAGGGTTTCCGATAAGTTATGGCATCGTAGTCGATTTTAATAAATTTAAAAACATTGTTGATTTTTTAGGCGGTATTGATGTCAATGTTAACAAAGATTTTGTTGATAACAAATATCCGATCGATGGACGTGAAAATGATGAATGTAATAATGATCCAGAATTAAAATGTCGTTATGAAACTATAATTTTCAAATCTGGTTTGCAACATTTTAATGGCAACACAGCGTTGAAATATCTCAGATCGAGAAACTCAGAAGGCAGTGAAGGTACGGATTTTGCCCGCACTAATCGACAACAACAGGTGATAAACGCGATCGCTACCAAAATTTTAAATATTGTTAAGAAAATGAATTTAACTAAAATTAGAACTCTTTATTCCTTAATTGACAAAAGCGTTGAGAGAGATGTTAAAAACGCTGATATTGCTTATATTGGAAAATACTATTTAAGAAAGACCAAGATTAACGAAATTGCTTTAAGTGAAAATTTATTTATTGTTCCACGTAAACAGAATTATTATGGTAAATATGTATTAATTCCTAAAGATAGCAATTACACTCAGATTCATCAATTTATCGATTGCATGATAAACTTTGGCACAGATAAATGTAAAATCAAATGATGTAGAGTTATAGAGCTAACGAGATAAAGATTAATCCGATAGAAGCTGCAACTAATAAAAAGGATGGTAGCATCAACCCTGACTTAGGCAGTGTTTCATTTGTAGGAATCGTAACCTTAATAGTCGGTGCGATGGTAGTTGTGATCTCCGATCCAGAATCAGAGGAATAATAATCATCGACCTGTTGATTTTCATTCAAAGCTACAAAAACTGGGCTTGAAGGACTTATTATTGGAGTAATTATATCCTTTTTCTGAATCGTATCAGTAATACTTGGATTTATAGTTACGATAATATTATTTGTTTCTTTCACCGGTAATCGTACCACTTTTTCGTAAGTTTTAGTCTCGGCTTTAATCTTTGTCGTCGTCTTATTTCCCTCTTTTTTTAAATTAAGTACAAGAATAATTGTCAACACTCCCAATGTTATAAGAACTATTAATAAAGTAATAGCAAAAATATTTTTACGAGATTTTTGATGCTTATTGACCAAGCCAACCATCTTCCTTAGAGTGAAGCTGTGCTTCAATTTTTAATACTGATTCAGTACTGGCAACTTTGTATTGACGATAAAATATGTTTTTTTGTTTATCAAACAATATAGTTTCATCATTCGATACCCATCCATCATTATTAACCCGTATTCTTGCTTTATCAATATCTCCTCCCTGAACATTAGCTAGTGTTATATATATTAAATCTCCGGACTTTATACTGCCAATTTCTACACCATCTAATTCTTTCCACTGCATGTTATAAAGTTTTATCCCTGATGACGAAATTATCTTTACAGTCGTTTTTTCTCCACTGGTAGTATTTGTTAACTCCAAATCAGATACTTTTAATATAAAACCCATAGCATAAATAATTCCAAAAGTTATGAGAATGATAAAAAGAATTATTATAAGTCTCTTGTTTGGTCTACTTAGAATAATATTTTCATGCTTAGATTGTAATCTTGCCACCTTTACAGAAGGAATTTTATTTGAGCCACGAAAATCAGGGATGATGGGTTTTGCTGATTGATTTTTTTCATTCACCAACAAATATATTTCATAAATAATAGCAATAAAAGTTATTAAAAAAGCTATTATTGCAATCTTATTTACCGATTTAAATATTAATAATAGGTCCATATTAGAAAATCAAAATCATCATGGCACCTAAAATAACGACACCAAAACTTATTAATGTCAATGGCAATATCGTGATACCACTGCCTGGCAGATCTGACCTCGGAGTTGTCTCTACAGTTGGTTCTTCAAGGGGTAGTGGAGTGGCTGTTGGTTCCTCAAAGATCGTTGGCGTTAACTGGGCTGACGGCGTGGCATCTCCCAAGACAGATTCACCACTTTTCGCAATACTGAATCTTCTAATAATGGTTTTCCCCTTATTAAATTCATCTTTAGCCTTTATTGTTAATTCATATTTTCCGGCGACCAAATCATATTGAGGTGTGAAACTCCATATTCCATCACTTGAAGTTGTTGTATTAAAAAATTTCTTTAGTGGTTTAATATCGGCCTCAAACTTAGTTAATTCTAATGTGACTAAAGTCCCCGACGCAGCCGCGCCTTTAAATAAAGGACGAAAACTGGGAATCGATGCATTTGCTTTGGGAAAAATAACATCAACGTCATTCAACTTCTCAATTGTTTCTGATGTTTCTTCTCCCAAAACCACGGATTTGACCTGAGTAAAATTATAATCATTTCCTAAAACAATAGTTTTCTGTATTTCTTCAACATTACCATAGATTACTGATACAAATGTCGATTTTCCTTCATCATCAATTATTTCCAATTCAAATGGATCTTCTTTACTAGGTATTTTACTAAGATAATGAAGTGGTAAAAGCCAGTCACCGTTCTTTACTAGGGTTGATAACTTTTCCGTCTTAAAAAAACGCGCCAAAATGATACCAGTTTGTGGTTTATCACCATTTTTTTTCATCAGTTTACCCCATAAAGGTGTTATTTTTTGAGACTGCATTAATTGTTTTATACTAAATTTTGATATGGCAAAATTATCTGATTTTTCTGTGGAAATCGGTTTCATATAGTATTCATTGTCCTTTAGATCTCTTAAGTTAAAATAATGACAATATTTCGACTCAGGATTGGTAGATAAATCTCGATCATCGTATGATGATTGATTCATTTCATCTGAATTTGGACCATAGATTAAGTGAAGGGATTTTTTTTGAGCGAGACATACAATTGCAGTCGCTGAATTTGCTGCTTTATTTGTTATTTCAATTCTGGCTGATAATACGTCCTTTAAATTCTCACCAGTTCTTTTTTCTTTATTACCCACAAAAAAAATTATTGTCAAACCTAAAAATACGATTAAACCAAGCGCTAAAGGAGCGGGAATTAATTTTTCGTCTCGATAAAATCGATCGTACATAATTATTTTTTGTTAATTATTTTCTCAAAGACATCTATATCGATATTAACGTTTATCGGCTTCAGATATTCAGGTCTAGCAGCATCAACTTTTTGAGTATTAATTACATGATTAATATCAGCAACAATCCATGCTATTAATGTTAAAAAAACCGTTAATGAAATTATTAGTAGTTCTCTTTGTTTCATAAAATTTTACCGATAAAACCCTGATATATTAACGGTTGATGAAAGATTAGCGCTTTCACTTGCCACTTCGTCATTTACTGCTATAGAAATCTGGTTAATCGATTTTAATCTACGTTGATTTAAAATTTCTTTGGTAAACAGAACAACAGAAGAATAATCTCCTTTAAGTTTTAAACTAATTTCTACATCGGGTAACGCATCTTTTTTATCTCCACTAATCAACTTGACTTGATTAACATTAATGACTTCTACTATAAGCCTATGAGCTGTGGCTGAAGAAATTATGTGGCTCAGCATTTCATCTGTTTGAGGTTTGAGAGGTATTGCCTCATCTAGTAAATATTTCTTGTCACGTGAAAGCTCAAGATTTGACTGAATTTCTAGCAACTTCATAATATTGTTTTCATATATCGTATTAACCTTCTTTAAATCTACGGCTTCACGACGCAAAGTAAATGCTATTGACAGTGCCGGTTTTACGGCAAAATACATGAAAAAAGATGCCGTCAACAAAAACATTATGGCATAGGTATAATCAGATAACTCTTTTTTACCCAACAACGCTTTTAATAATGCTTTTCTATCCATTTTTTATATGTCTATATTTATAGCGAATGACAGACCACTTGACTCACGTTTTATGGTACTAAGAACAATTGATTTAAATTGTTTATCATATTTAACTTTTTCAATGAATATCTTTATTATATTAATATTCGTAGCTAATCCATCAATAGTTATATGCTTATCATCTAAATTCATTTTTTTTAAAACTATTTCTTCCGGAATTGTCGATAACAGATAATCAAAGGAGTGACTAAATTTTAATTGCCGATTTAATACACTTTTTGTATCGGTTATTTTTTTATTAACCTCTTTTGCTTCTGTGATTAGTGATGTGGTTACGTTAAAAATTTCCTCTTTCTGTGCGATATTCTCTTTGAGATCAATAATCTCTTGATCTACCTGAAACCTGAAGAAAAAAACGCCTATTACCACAATTTGTGTTAATACAATAATATAACGCAAATAATGTAAAGCAAAATATACTAATTTATCTACAAAATCCTCCTTTTTTTTTGTAACTAAATTTATTCGATATTTCTTCATTTAGTTTTTTTTGTAATCTGTGACTTTAAACGTGCGGCTTTATTTGCATGGATAATACCCTTTTTTACCGCTTTATCAATAGAGGAAACTGCTTTTTTTATATTTTCAGTGTTTTTATTAGTCTTGGCCTCTTTTAACAAATCTTTATATTTTTTTTTGTACCCCAAATTTAAAATCCGTCTCTTTTTATCTTGACGCAATTTCTTTTTAGCTGACTTTATTATTGGCATAAAAATCACCTCCTTTTATATTTTAAGTGTAACAAAAAACCGACTGCATTATACAACAATATTAGCTATAATCTGTTAATACTACGTAGGTTATTTTTATGGAAAAATTATTGAATACCACAAAGAAAATCATATTTCATCGGCAACAAGACATCCTATCTTCGACGCTAATTTTATCCGGCATGTTCATCATTTCTCGTTTTTTTGGAATTTTACGGTATCGTATTTTCTTCAGCTTCTTTACAAAAGAAGAGTTTGGTTTGTTTTCAATTGCATTTAGAATTCCCGATTTTGTATTTGAGATTCTTATTACCGGAGCGCTCAGTGCCGCTTTTATTCCACTATTTATTAAAAATAAGAATAACGAAGAAAAGACCGCTGATACTGTTTCAACAATCTCGAATTTTATTATTATTAGCTTATTAATTCTAATCGTAGTTCTATATGTTCTCTTGGCTCCAATAATTAAATTAATGACTCCTACCCTACCACTCCGCGAACTGAACTTGGTGATTTCCATGTCAAGAATATTATTAATATCACAATTGCCGTTTTTAGTGTTGGGTAGTCTAATTTCAGGGATCGCACAAGCCAACAAGATTTTTATCTTAACCGCAATAGCACCGGCATTATACAGTCTCGGAGTAATTGCAGGTACGATAATCTTTTCATCATCCTTAGGGTTATTCGGTCCAGTCATTGGCGCGACAATAGGCGCTTCCCTATTTTTACTAGTTCAATTACCGATAGTTTTTGTACTTAAAGTAAAATATCGGCCTTTTAAGGTTAATGTAAAAGTACTGAGCGAGTTTATCAATTTATTTATTCCCCGGCTTTTAACTGTCATTACTACTCAAATCGATCTAACTATAGATCTATTTTTAGCAGTGTTTGTTCTTGGCGTTGGAGCCTTTGCAACATTTGATATCGCTCAACAGTTCCAGTTTGTACCAATAACATTTATCGGCATTGCTTTTGCCCAAGCAGCTCTACCTTATCTTTCTGATTTGTTTTCGGAACAAAAAATTGATGAGTTTAAAAAAATTTTCGTCAATTCCATATTACAACTCGCTTATCTGATCATTCCGATATCTTTCATGTTAATTATCATGAGAACTCCGGTTATCCGGTTATTTTACGGGGGTCATAAATTTGACTGGGAAGGAACTGTACAAACAGCCAAAACTTTATCTTTCTTTAGTTTGGCGCTTCCTTTTCATACTATTTTCTATTTCATTACTAGAGCTTTTTATTCAGCTCATGATACCAAAACACCATTTAAATTAAATAGCTTATCAGTATTAATCAATACCGCTCTGAGCATTATATTCTTGGTTTTTTTCCATTTGCCGATTTGGTCTCTAGCATTGGCTTTTTCAATAGCAATCACTATCAATGTATCGTTATTATTAATTTTTTTCTATAAGAATATTACTCCGTTTGATTATCACAAACTTATATTTAATGTAATCAAAATCTATATAGCTGGACTTATAGCTGCTTTAGTTTCATATCCAACAATGAAATTAATTGATGGATTAGTTATAGATACCACTCGTACGATCAATGTTTTCTTCCTGCTCATTACCATATCCGCCGTCTTTGGCATGATTTATTTATTACTTTCATGGATTTTTAATATTGAAGAAATCTATCTCTTTGCCAAATTAATCAGGAAAATGAAACAAATTAAAAAAATTGTCATTGAGCTCTATACTGACCTAGGCATTTAATATGAATAAACAATTGAATCATGAACAATTAGCTCTTTCGGCCATCAAAAAAAAGTTGTTGGGAAAAAAACTGAATTATCATGAAGTTTTCGGTCTTATGGATGAAATATCGCATCGAAGATTAAGTGACGTCTTAACTACATACTTTGTCGCCGCTTCATTTAAAGAAGGATTTAGTGATGATGAGCTTTACTATTTGACAAAATCAATGGTAGAAACTGGTAATAAGATATCTTTTTCCGGAATTGTTGCTGATAAACATTCAACCGGTGGCGTATCTGGAACACGGACAACAATGATCATCGTCCCTATAGTTGCCGCTTGCGGTTTCAAGATTCCTAAACTATCCTCTCGTGCAATAACAGCAGCAGCGGGAACAGCTGATGTCATGGAAGTTTTGGCTCCGGTAACTTTAACACTGCCAAAATTGAAATCTGTCGTTGAAAAAACAAATGGTTGTGTTGTCTGGAATGGAGCAATGGGATTAGCTCCAGCAGATGATATCATCATCCATCTTGAGGAACCATTAGCGTTTGAATCTTTTGATAAAATAATAGTCTCGATCATGGCGAAAAAAGTCGCCGTCTCAACCAATCATTTAATCCTTGATATTCCAGTTGGCCCAACAATGAAAATTCGCCATTTCCATGACGCAGATAAAGTAGCTAGAAAATTTAAAAAATTAGGAGAGCGTTTTAATATTCATGTAGAAACGGATGTAAATGAAACATTCGAGCCGGCAGCAAGGGGAATTGGTCCGATGCTTGAAGCCAAAGATGTTTTTAATGTTTTGGAACAAAAAAGGGACCGTCCATTAAAATTAGAAAACAAGGCTTTAAGACTTGCCGGTAGACTTCTTCAGATGTGTTATAAAGATGCCAATATAAATAAAGACGGTGAAGAAGAAGCCAAAAAAGTATTATTCGAGGGTAAAGCATTGAAAAAGTTTATAGAAATTATAAAGGAACAAGGTGGACAGCCCGATGTATCTTCATCATCGTTAGTAATGCAATCACACAAACATGAAATAGAATCAAATTACGGAGGTCGTATCCATAAAATCAACAACTACAATATTAATACTTTAGCAAGAATATTAGGTTCGCCTCACGATATGCAGGCGGGAATTTATTTATTAAAAAGACTAGATGAAGCCGTACATAAAAAAGAAGCTTTAATGATTTTTTATTCATCCGATAAATATCGACTAAAAGAAGCCATAGACACGCTGCTAAATTTACCAATTTATGAAATAGAAAAATAAATATATGAAAAAAATTTTGGTGATCTTCATTGTCTTTGTGTGTGTAATCTTAATTACAACGATATTTTATTTAGAAGGATCATTACCTGTTAACAAAAAAGACAAAACGTCTAAAATATTCGTAATTTCCCGTGGGGAAAGTGTAACTCAAATTGCTAGAAAACTAGAAAAACAAGATCTTATAAGAAATAGGATTGTTTTTTATTTAATTGTGAAAAGATTGGGTATAGATCAAAAAATTCAAGCGGGTGATTATAGGCTTTCCTCAAGTATGGATGCAACCACTTTAGCAAAAAATTTGACTAAAGGCACTTTAGATCTCTGGATAACAATAATTGAAGGATTGCGTAGAGAAGAAATTGCACAAACCATAGGCTATGAACTACAGATTCCTGAAAACGAATTTATTATGCGATCAGAAGAAGGTTATCTATATCCTGACACATATTTAATTCCAAGAAATTCATCGATTAATACGGTTTTAGATGTCTTTAAATCTAATTTGGAAAAAAAGTATAACTCTTCATTACAGTTGAGAGCACAGGAAAAAGGCATCACTAAGACAGAAGTATTCACATTGGCATCTCTTGTTGAAAAAGAAGCTAAGACAAATCGTGATAAACAAATTGTTGCTTCAGTCCTTTATAAACGTCTCAAACAAGAATGGCCACTTCAAGTTGATGCTACAGTTCAATACGCTTTGGGGTATCAACAAGATCAAAAGACTTGGTGGAAGAAAAATTTGACTAAAGATGATTTAGAGATTGAATCAGACTATAACACTTATAAGCATCAAGGACTCCCCCCTGGTCCTATTGATAGTCCAGGACTGAATTCTATCATGGCAGTACTTAATGCTAATGAGAATACTCCTTATTGGTACTATATTTCCTCACGTGACGGTTCTAAAATGTATTTTGCCAAAACAATTGAAGAACACAATCAAAATATCGACCGGTATTTAAGGTGAGACTATTCTTGCTCGACTGTTTGGGTCTGCTCTTGCCGACGTAAAATAAAGTCGCGCGCTTTAGAACCTGTGGAAGGACCGACGTATCCTTCAGCTTCTAGTTGATCAAGTATGCGTGCTGCTCGTGCGTAACCGATTGACAAACGACGCTGCAAAAGCGAAGCCGAAATCTGACCAAGCTGTGTCCCGAGATTCAAGGCTTGATTGAAAAAAGCGTCCTTATCGGATGTAGAAAACCCTATTCTACCTCCACTTCTCCCGGAGACTTCTTGATTAATCACCTCTTCGGTATAGTGAACTTGTGGTATTTTGTTTTTAAGAAAAGCAACAACATCCTGCACTTCCTTTTCGGTAATATATGGTCCTTGTATCCTTTTTGGTTTCGCTTGATCCGGAGGTAAGTAAAGCATATCTCCTTTTCCTAAGAGTTTTTCCGCACCTGGCATATCAAGTACTACCCGTGAGTCGATCATCGAAGCGACATTAAAAGCAATTCGCGCTGGAATATTTGCTTTCATTAAACCTGTTATTACATCGACGGAAGGGCGTTGTGTCGCTAAAATTAGGTGTATTCCTGTTGCTCTAGCCATCTGGGCAATTCGAGTAATAAGTTCTTCAGCATCACCCGGGGCAAAAATCATCAAGTCGGCTAGTTCATCGATGATAAAAAGTATGTAGGGAATTTTTTCAATATCTTTTATTTTGTTGAAGCTTTCTATATTCCTCGCTCCTGCCTTGGCAAAAATTTTATATCGATTCTCCATTTCACCAACCGTCCATTTTAAAGCGCTTATGATCTTATCCGGTTCGATAATTACTTCAGTCAAAAGATGTGGTATGCCATTGTATATACTCAATTCAACGCGTTTTGGATCGACCATAATTATTCGCAAATCCTCAGGTTTGGTCCGAAACAAAAATGAACATATCCATGAGTTTAGCAAGACTGATTTACCAGAACCGGTAGTTCCCGCAATGAGAATATGCGGCATTTTTTCTATTGTTGTTGTAAGTGGTAGACCAGAGACATCAAGACCCAACGGAGCTAACAAAGTTGCATTACTCTCTGTCATAACAGAAGATGTGATTAACCGCTTTAAAGTAACAATTTCTGCTTTTTTATTGGGTATTTCGATACCAACCAGCGAGCGACCTGGAATCGGCGCTTCGATACGAACTTGACCTGTCGTAGCGGCTAATGCTAAAGCTAGATCATTAGATAAAGACGTTATTTTTGATAATTTCGTACCTCTTACGATTTCAAGCGCATATTGTGTCACTGTCGGTCCACTATTGACTTCAGCCACTCGCGCTTTTATCCCAAAACTGTCAAGAGTTTTTTCGATAATGTCGGAATTTTTTTTGACATCTCCCCGATCGGCTGCTGCTTGATCAATGTCAGCCAATAAACTAAGTGGAGGATATACCCATGAGCTTTGAGATTCTTTTGATATGGGTTTAATCGTCAATTGCGGTTTGCCTAAATCAGAAGTTTGTGATTGGGTAGAAACATTTATAACCGGAGACGGTCGTTTGTCTTTTATGAAATCTTGAGAGATGCCTATTTCTTTTTCCTTGCCCTTATCATGTTTTACAAACAGACTTCTAAGTAAATATTTTTGAATCAATTCAATAATTCCTGTAATTGTTTTAATTATAAATAACAAAAATACGTCGACCGATGTGTTCAAAAATAATATTAAACCAACAATAAAACACAGTGTAATTATCAAATATGCACCTAATTTTGAGAAATCTTGTTGGAGATTGTCAAAGATAATCACTCCAGATAATCCTGTTTGTAAAATGCCTAGTATCGATACAAAAATTAGTGTTAGACCCAAACTGATATTAAATCTTATAAATTTAAGTTTCTTTGTATTAAAAAAGTGAGCGCTGTAGAGAATCAAAAGTAATGGAGCAATCAGGGACGTTATACCAAACCAATCTGTCAACTTAATATTAATAGATGAAAGTATTTCACCACTTTGAATATATGACAATAATAACAACAAACCACTTCCAAAAAGAATAAATCCTATGATATTAAACCAAGTCTTTCGATTTATTTTTAGTTTTAAAAACGGAAGTTTGAATTTCTTTCGGTATTTTCTTCTATGCCACATTTGATAATTCTAGCCAATCTTGAAGCAAAAGGCAAACGATAGGTTCTAAAACGAAGTGCAACACTTGTTGGTAAAATAGCCAATGAGAAATGCACAAAAAGGTGGGTATAATCACGTTTCATTAG
>Ga0155252_104_pt2 | contig 38799 bp, 41 predicted proteins | sample RifCSPhighO2_02_FD_106220 | JGI IMG/M metagenome (GOLD analysis project Ga0155252, IMG submission 106220) | Candidatus Roizmanbacteria bacterium RIFCSPHIGHO2_02_FULL_37_13b
AATGAGTCCCGACGTCATAAATATGATGTCGTTTCGGGCTTTTTTGAGGAATGGCAAAACATTTTTCCAATTCAGGTAGGATAAATTTTAAAAGTCCGGTATTTTTTAAGAACGTAATTCCTTCTGCAGGATGAGGAGAGCCAAGTATTTTCAAAAATTCCATTGAAATCCTTTCCCAGGAAATATTTTGAATAAGATTGGCATTCTTTTGTATTGATTTTCTTGTTTCATCTTCCAAAAAGAACCCTAAAGTACAAGCAATCCTAATTGACCGGATCAGGCGGAGTGCATCTTCAGCAAATCTATTATCAGGATCGCCAACAGTTCTTATTATTTTATTTGACAGATCGGCTTGTCCATCGTGAGGATCAATAATTTTACTCCCGTCAAATGCGATCGAATTTATAGTAAAGTCACGACGTTTCAAATCATCTTCAATTGTGTCGGACCATTCAATTTTTTGTGGGTGACGGAAATCTGCATAATTCGATTCTTTGCGAAATGGAGTGATTTCGAAGATTAATTTTTGACTATTTAAATTAATTGGCACAGACACAGTTCCATAATCATTGTTATAAAAACTGTCAGAAAATATTTTTTGGATTTCTTCTGGGTTGGCATTGGTTGTGAAGTCCCAATTGTTGGTATTTCTACCCAAAATCAAATCTCTGACAGCACCACCAACCACATAAATCTCAAATCCTGCTTTTTTAAAAACAGTCAGAAAATCAAAAACTTCTTTTGGTAGAATGAGTTTTGTCTTCATAATGCTATTTTACTATGAAACTAGATATCAAACGTACAATTAAAAAAGAAACTAATATCACGACAATCGTTGATTATCTACTTCAAGATCGCAAAATTCCTGACATTAAATCATTTATCAATCCGCAATTACCGGAAAATATACATCTGTCATCTTTTTTTAAAAATAGTAAAGAATACCAAAGTAGTTTTGGGAAAATTATCAAGCTGTTGAAGGAAATACAAAAAAAAGAAAAAACCATTGTTGTTTATACCGATTATGATGCTGATGGTATCACTGGTGGTGCAATTTTATGGGAGACGTTACATCTTTTGGGTTTTAAAGTGATGCCCTATGTACCGGATCGTAAAACAGAAGGATATGGATTTTCAAAAAAGGGTATCGATAACATAAAAAAACAGTTTGACCCCGCGCTTATTATAAGCGTTGATCATGGCATTGTCGCTCATGAGCAAATTGCTTATGCCAAATCTATTGGTATGCCAGTTATCGTCACTGATCATCATCAAAAACTTGATAAAAAACATGATGATGCTTTGGCTGTTTTTCATACCGATAAACTCTCAGGTAGTGGGGTTGCATATTTTTTTTCTAAAGAAATTTTTAACAAGCTTAAACAATTTAACCATCGAACAATAGAACAATTAAACAATAATTTTTTGACTGATTACTTGGGTTTGGCTTCAATCGGCACTATTGCAGATTTAGTGCCATTAGTTGGACCGTCACGAAGTATTGTCAAATACGGACTGGAACAATTATCAAAGACAAAACGCTTAGGGATCAGTCATTTACTAAAAGAAACAAAGATTGATGGTAAAGATTTAAGCCCTTATGAGGTCGGTTTTATCATTGCGCCCAGAATCAATGCCTTTGGGAGATTGACACATGCGATAGATGCTTTGCGGTTATTGTGTACTGTTAACGTTGAAAAAGCGGTCGCTTTGGCCAAGAAAGCAGGAGAAACTAATAAACAAAGGCAAGAGTTAGTCACGGAGGCGATAAAAGAAGCAGAAAAAATGGTCTCTTCGACTTCGCTTGGGGCAAGTAATCAGAAATTAATCATTTTGTATTCGGATCATTGGGAAGAGGGAATAATTGGTTTAATTGCTTCGAAAATTGTCGAGAAATTTTATCGTCCGGCAGTGATCATGACAAAGTCTGACGGTTTTTACAAAGGATCGGCCAGGTCGATATCTGGTTTTGATATCACTGCTTTTTTACGATCGTTATCGAAGTATTTAGTCGATATTGGTGGTCATCAAGCAGCGGCCGGATTTACGATTAAAGAATCAGATATTGAAATATTTATTAAGGAAGCACAAAAAAAAGCTAAAAAACATATTTCAAACAATGATTTAATACCTAGGTTGGAAGTTGATATGGAACTGCTGTTACAGCAAACGTCGTTAAAGCTCGTGCAAGAGCTGCAACGATTAGAACCATTTGGCGTAGGAAACAGACGGCCTTTATTTTACTCGATAGGACAAATATCAGATGCACGTCTTTTTGGTTCAAAGAGCAATCATCTTAAATTGCAAATAAAATCTAATGATAGTTCTCCGCTTGAAATAATTTTTTTTAATCAAGGAGATCGATTTTCTGAATTATCAATCGATAAAAAAATCGGTATTGTGTATTCGCTTGAGATAGATAGTTGGGATGGAAGAATGAAGGTGAGAGGAATGGGAAAGTATATTCAATTGCTTTAACTATATCGTCCCGGACCGCGGTATATCACTTGTTTTTTACCAGCTCTTTGTGCTTTGATAACTAGACGAGCGTGTGCAGATCTATTATCCTCAGGAGGACTTGGTCTTCTACTAGCTGCTTCATCACTTCTAGCTGACCAATGTTCTACTTCTTTAGCAAAACTGGTAAACCAACGTCTTTCAGCCCGTTTTGACCAGTTTGGTGGTGGTGGTGATAAAGGTGCTATTTGATCAAGGCGTGTTTGGATAGCCGGCTCAGAAATTGCACTACGTAATACATCTAAACTCTGTCTGACTCCATCTGGACCAAGTGTAGGTGCATTATTTGCTAATGACACTACGTTTTCAACCAGCGCGGCAGGAAGAACATCATCGTGAATTGCACCGGTGGGATCAAAATTGCATCTATAGGAAGTCCTAAAGCGCTCAGTACAGGTTTAAGATGCGGAAACTCAGCAAAAACATCAGGATGTGACGTTGTATTTGATGGATCAGGTTTTAATGTTTCTGCCATATAAATCTTTTAAAAAACCCCGAGAATTCCCGGGGTTCTAAATAGATCCGCCCTAAAAAAAGCGGATCTTAAACAATAATTTTAGATTGCTTACAAGCTCTAATCATAAGTACCTAAATAAAATATCATAAATGGCATCTCTTGTCAATAATAAGTTTAAAAGCTATAATCTTGTCAATGAAAACTAATTTTATTGTTGATGAAGTAAAAAAAGTCGGTTCTGAGGTAGAGCTCTTTGGTTGGGCTGAGACAGTCCGCGATCACAAAAAAGTAATTTTTATAGATCTTCGGGATCGATCGGGTGTTGTCCAACTTGTAGGAAATGAATCTTTAAGAGGAATATCTTGTGAGGATGTTCTCTATATTAAAGGTTTGGTGAAGAAAAGACCGGATCATATGATTAACCAAAAGATACCTACAGGGGAGGTGGAAGTAGAAGTTAAAGAATTTAAAATTCTATCCAAATCCGAAGGACTGCCGATTCCGATTGACACTGATGGCTATGAAATTGATGAAGAAATCAGATTGCAATATCGATATTTGGATCTACGTCGAAAGCGGATGCTCAGCAATCTTATAATTCGTCATAAAGCAATCAAATTTATCCGTGATTTTTTAAATGAGCGGGATTTTTTGGAAATTGAGACACCGATTTTGACCAAAACCACACCGGAGGGAGCCCGTGATTTTATTGTTCCCTCCCGACTCCAAAAAGGCAGTTTTTATGCTCTGCCACAATCACCACAGCAGTATAAGCAACTTTTAATGGTTGCCGGTATTGAGCGATATTTTCAAATTGCCAGGTGCTTCAGGGATGAGGACCCAAGGGCTGATCGTGCTTATGGAGAATTCACCCAGCTGGATTTGGAAATGTCTTTTGTCACTCAAGAAGATATTTTGGTTTTAACCGAGGAGCTATTCACAAAATTGGTAAAAGAAATTTTTCCAAATAAAAAAATGACCAAGTCTCCATGGCCGCGTCTTTCCCACAGCCAGGCCCAAGAAAAATATCAGTCAGACAAACCGGATTTAAGGCAAGATAAAAAAGATAAAGACGAGTTAGCGTTCGTTTGGGTTATAGATTATCCACTTTTTACCGAGCAATCTGAGAGTGACTATTTTCATGGTTCGGGGAAAGCTAAATACGCACCCTCCCATCATATGTTTACCGCACCGCATCCTGATGATATTGGACTTTTAGACACTTCACCGGAAAAGGTAAGGGGTTTGCAACATGATTTGGTGTTAAACGGATTTGAAGTCGGTGGAGGAAGCATAAGAATTCATGATTCGAAAATACAAGAAAAGATTTTTGAGCTTATAGGATTTAGTGATGCGCAAAAAGGACAATTTAATCATATGTTGACCGCTTTTAAATATGGCGTACCCCCACATGGAGGGATTGCTCCTGGTATCGACAGGTTTTTAATGTCAGTACTTAGTGAGTCATCAGTTCGCGAGTTGATTCCTTTCCCCGCATCATCCGGTGGTAAAACCGCGGTGATGCAGGCACCTTCGCTAGCCAGTCCTAATCAACTTGATGAGTTAGGAATAAAAATTGTTAAATGAAATTCAAAACCCAGTTTGTAATTCTGCTTTTTTCATTACTTTTTTTATTTTATCCGGGAGATAGTTATTACATTAAATTATTTTTTTTTAATCGGGATTTATTTGCCAACACTAAAAAGAATATTAATTTACCAAGCGGGAGTTTTCCTTATTCAATCAACCCCAATTTTATTCCTCAAATTACTGCAGAGGGTAGTTATGTCATCGATTCAGACTCTTTTACTCCCATATTTCAAAAGCAACAATCCAGGCAGTTTCTACCGGCGTCAACTACCAAGATAATCACTGCATTAGTTGCTTTTGATTATTATCGATTAGATAGTATGTTGACTGTTGAACGGGTTATAGATGAGGGTCAAAGTATGGGTCTTGTTAAAAATGAGAAAATTACATTTGAAAATCTGCTTTATGGGCTTTTAGTGCATTCAGGAAATGACGCTGCATATGTCATAGCCGACAATTATCCGGGAGGAGAAAAAGCGTTTATCACTGCCATGAATCATAAATCTAAATTAATTAAAATGCGAAATTCAGTCTTTAAAAATCCTGCTGGGCTGGATTCTCCTGGGCAATATACAACACCATTTGATTTAGCGCTAGCGGCTAGGCAAATCTTAATTAATAAAACTTTAGCAAAGATTGTTTCGACAAAAAGCATTACTGTATCGGACGTTGATTTTAAATATTTCCATAGTTTAAACAATGTCAATAAACTTCTGGGAGAAATTCAAGGAATCGGAGGGCTTAAAACAGGATATACTTTAGACGCAGGGGAGAATCTGGTTACGTTTTATAAAAAAAATGGTCACGATTATCTAATTGTAATTTTAAAGAGCCTGGATCGATTTGAGGATACCAAAAGAATTGTCGAATGGATCAATACTAACGTCGGTTATATTAATATATAGATTGTTATTCAACGTATTCATTTCTAACTGCTGAGACATAGGCTGCAAAACCATTTTTCCCTAAAAAAATATAGATAGGTTGAAGATAGTCTTGAATTGAGTCAGGATCAAAATAGCCGAATAATAATTGATTTATTGATATTTGATTGTTATTTTTTCCTGAGGAGACGATAATTCCTTTTCCGGATGTCAAGTCGCTAAACGCTTCGTCACCGCTTTTTATAGGATAGATACCGAAGTTTTGTTTATCAAAGTCAAAATACTTAATTTGAGACTTGATTACTTTATAGTTTTGATCTTTAAAAATCATAACCACATAATTCTGGCTATTAAAATATTTCGGTGGTAAAACTGGATTTCCATCAATATTAGATCTAAAGAAATCAACTTCAGCGATATTGGCTTCTTCGGGTGTTTTAACAACAATAAAATCATTGATTGTCGGTTCAAATTGAAGATAAATAATTTCTTGTCGACCACGCGCGAGTTCATCGGGATAACGGTTAATTGCTCTAAGAAATTGGCGGGCGTCCTCAAGAATAGTATCATCATTTGGTAAAGTTGATCCGGAAAAAATCTCTGGGTTATTTTCGTAATTTAATTTGTATTCGAAATTGAAATTACTAATATCAATTTTTAACTTTTTTTCATCATCTTCAAAACTTATTGAAGTGACGTCGTCTTCAGAACTCGTATATTTGGTGATATTGGTATCAAAATCTAAAGTTTTAGCTATTAATAGAGATGTTGCAGCATATCCAAAGCGTACCGGCTTTTGAGGCATGAAGAATACCTTAGCTGAATCACTGGCTGAAATAGGTTTTCCTTCGATTGTATCCAGAGAAAATGTAGCGTTTTGTGGATAATCAATTTTTGACAATGTTTTTAACTTAGTAATTTTCCCAAAAATTGGATTATAGATAGGAACAGAAGATCTATTACTAGTAATTGAGGAGAAAAGTGCCATTATTAAAAAATAAAATATGACTAAAAAAAACAATCCAATTGCAACAAAAGGAGCCAGTTTCCTAAAATAATAATTAACTTCTGTTAATGTCATATTTTATTCTTCTTTTGTCTTTTTATAATTGATAATACCGACCCGAAGGGGTGTGTATATATCAATATAGGCAATTTATCAGTATAATTCAACATATGGTTAGGACTAGAATTGCACCATCTCCGACAGGTGACGATCTTCATATTGGTAATCTTTACACTGCATTAATTAATTGGGCTTACGCAAAAAAAAACAAAGGCCAGTTTATTGTACGGATAGAAGACACCGATAGAGAAAGATTGGTTAAAGGATCAGAAGAGAAAATTTTAAGCACCTTAAAGGATTTTGGGTTAACACCCGATGAGAGTCCGGGCGTTATAGGACCTTATAGTCCGTACCGGCAATCGGAAAGATTGGAAATATATAAAAAATATGCGGAAGATTTAGTCAAAAAGGGGGTTGCATATTATTGTTATTGTTCAAAAGAAAGACTGGATAAACTTCGCCAAAAACTACAAGCGGAAAAAAAAATCCCGAAGTATGATAAATACTGTCTGGGGCATGAAGCATGTAACATGAAACATGAAACACGAGAAAAATATGTTATTCGATTGAATGTTAAAGAAAATATAAATATTACTTTTCATGATGAAATTCATGGAGATATAACTTTTAACAGTAATGATATTGATGATCAAGTATTGATCAAATCCGATGGATTCCCGACATATCATTTAGCCGTCGTGGTTGATGACTATCTGATGAAAATATCTCATGTGATTCGTGCTGAAGAATGGATTTCAAGTACCCCAAAACATATTCTAATATATGAAGCAATGGAATGGAAAAAACCAGTTTTTGCTCATTTACCGATACTGCGAAATCCTGACCGGTCAAAGCTTTCTAAGCGTAAAAATCCGGTTTGGGCCAGTTGGTACTTGAAGGAAGGATTTATACCTGAAGCAGTTTTGAATTATCTGAGCTTGATGGGTTGGAGTCATCCGGAGCAGAAGGAGATTTTTAGTATCGAAGAATTCTTAGAAGTTTTTGATTTAAAAGATATTCAAGCCGTCGGACCTGTTTTTGATGTTGCTAAATTAAAATGGTTGAATGGCGAATACATTAGAAAATATAAAATTCAAAATTTAAAATTCAAAATTAAAGATTTTTTTGGAGATAAATACTCGGAGAATTTAATTGAAAAAACAATTCCGTTGATTCAAGAACGGATAAAAACTTTAAAAGAATATGATGAATATTGTGGGTTTTTTATCGAACGGCCAAATATTGATGTAGGGGCGAATTTTAATTCGCCAGAACAATTTAAAACAACAATGCAAAGAATTAACGAAAATATTGAAAAAATACAAGATTGGAAAGCCGAGAAGATCGGTGAGGTAATGCAAAACGTCGCTAAAGATGCAGAAATGAAAAATAGTGAATTTTTTATGATGCTTCGGGTGGCAATCTCAGGAAAAAAAATCACACCGCCTTTGAATGAATCGATGGAGATTTTAGGCAAACAGGAATGTTTGGAAAGAATAAAAGTATTATCATAAAAATATGACAGACAATATGACCTATTCAAAATCAGGCGTTGACTACAAAGTCATGGATGTTTTGAAAAGACTGGCGCAAAAAGCAGGAAAAAATACCGCAATAAATTTAACCACACATAATCTTAAAGAAATTGATGCATCTCGAGGTGAATCAGCTTATGTAATTGAATCGGATGATTGTTATTTTGCTTTTGTTCAGGAGGGACTGGGAACAAAAAACCTGATAGCTGATCAAATGAGTATAATCACCGGTAAATCTTATTATGATCTGATTGCTCAAGACACGGTGGCGATGATTGTCAATGATTTAATTACGGTTGGCGCCAAGCCGGTGACCGTTCTAGCTTATTGGGCACCCGGTTCATCCGAGTGGTTTAATAATAAAAAAAGGATGGAAGATTTAGTCAGCGGTTGGAAAAGCGCTTGTGATCTCTCTGGTGTATCTTGGGGTGGGGGTGAGACCCCGACTTTATCAGGCATAATCGAAAAAAATACCATTGATCTTGCCGGCTCTGCGTTTGGGATAATAAAACCAAAATCACGTTTAGTACTTGGTAATAAATTACAAGCCGGCGATGTAATCGTTGCTTTTGAATCATCTGGCATTCACTCGAATGGAATATCATTGGCCCGCAAAATTGCAGAAAAATTGTCGGATGGTTATACTACCAAGCTTTCATCAGGACAAACATACGGTGAAGCACTTTTAATCCCGACAACAATTTATGCAAAACTCGTAAATGATCTTTTAGACAATGAGGTAGATATTCATTATATGGCCAATATTACCGGTCACGGATGGAGAAAAATAATGCGGGCGACTCAACCTTTTACGTATCGAATAACGAGTTTACCTCCGACACCGGAAATTTTTACCTTTATTGCAGAGAAAGGACCGGTCACAACCGAAGAAATGTATGCTAACTTCAATATGGGCGCTGGATTTGTGATTTTTGTTCCACAGTCATTAGTTGCGAAGGTTCAGAAAATATCCTCAAATCGCAACATAAAGACCTATGAAATAGGAAGAGTTGAAAGTGGTGAAAAACAAGTAATCATAGAACCAAATAAAATTACCTACAAAGCAGAAAGCTTACAGTTAAAAGCAAGTTAACATGAGCCCCGGAATAATATATGCCATATTGACTTCGATATGTTTTGGTATAACAGGCGTTGTCGATAAGATTGGAGTATCGCAAGTCAATAATCCTTTGGTATTTTCTCTGCAGAGTACATCTGTTGCAATTATTATAACTACGTTTATTGCAGTCATTTTTTTCAATACTTCACTTGCAAAAGAATTAAAGTCGATAAAAAGATCCATATGGTTTTATGTTATTCTTGTCGGTATATTCTCATCAGGCATTTTCGTCGTTTTTCGTTTTATAGGGTTAATTCAAACTACGGGAACATTTGCTAATTTGACTCAAATAATCACTACATCGCTAACTGCTATTTTTGCTTGGATCTTTTTGAGAGAAAGATTACCAAAAAAATTCTGGTATTTATTTGTCATTATTCTTATAGCAACATATTTTGTATCCATCGGACATATTAGGTTGGCATCGATTAGTCAGGGTGATATGTATATAATTTTTGGGACGCTATTTCTTGCTTCAGGAAATATTTTTTCAAAACTGGCAGCTGGACGAGTTCATCCAATAATTCTTTCAATGGCCCGTTTTTTCTTTGGAGGGATTGTGATATTAGTTGTTAATATATTTTTGTTCGACCAGAATTTAATGACCCAACCTTTTGTAGGATGGGCTTTAATAAGTGGTCTATTATGGTCAGGAAATGTCATTTTTTTTCATTTAGCTTTAACACAAATTGGCGTTACGCTAACGACTTCAATATTGATGATTGGTCCTATTTATACAATGATTCTTGAATCTGTATTTTTAAGTCAAGTTTTCACTCCAGTTCAGATAGTAGCTGCATTTATTGTAATTTCTTGTGGTTTATTGATAATTCGTCTCAAATAAAGAGAAAGATGTAAATTATCTATCTTGCACCATAACAACCTATAATATTGTATAATATATGTTGATTATGCAGTCAGAGCAATTATACCCGTCTTACGCTGGTTTGTCCCGACGTACGTCGGGATCAAAGCAACTTAGAGGGGTATATACTCGAGCAAATTCATTTGCGAGTGGTATTAAAACATCAATAATATATTTTATCGCTGGAATCTTTTTAGGATTAATAATGTTACCTTTTATTTTTAAAACCGACAATGCGTATTATTCTCAAAGTAAAGTAATTCTCGAGATAACTGTGATTCCTTCGCCGACACCGACGCCAACTCCTACTGTCGCCATGCCACAAAGACTAATAATTGATAAATTAGCCATTGATTCATCTATCGAATATGTTGGACTTGACGGTAAAGGAGCGATGGGTACACCACAAAATTTTGATAATGTTGCCTGGTATCAAGATGGACCAAAGCCGGCAGAACCAGGGAATGCTGTCATCGCGGGTCATTTCGACAAAGTCACCGGGGCTCCGGCTGTTTTTTATAATCTCACATCATTACAAGTGGGTGATCTTATCTCTACAATCGCCGAAGATGGCAAAGTATATACTTTTGCGGTAACTAATAAAAAAATCTATCCTTATAATCAAGTACCATTGGATGATCTTTTTGGAGAATATAAAAGCAAGCGGTTAAATCTAATTACTTGTGAGGGAATATTTAATCGAAAAACTCAAAATTATTCAAACAGAACGGTGATTTATAGTGACTTAATCGAGCGATAATTAGATGGATTTCTTTAAATTTTCGCTGATCCTTTTCTCAATTGGATATGTAAATTCGGGGAATTCAGTGCCCGTGATTTTTTCATAGACACCGATGTAACGTTTGGCAACTGCCAGGTTTAAGTCATCAGGCATTTTAGGAGGTGGTCCGTCACCCCGGTAGCCGTGTTCTACATACCAAAGCCGTAAAAATTCTTTATCAAAATTTTCCGGTTCCTCACCACGTTTGATTTTTTCTTCATAGGTATTAGCAATCCAAAATCGCGATGAATCAGGGGTGTGGATTTCGTCCATAAGAGTCAGCTGTCCATTATGCAATCCAAATTCATACTTGGTATCGACAAGAATTAGTCCCTGTTTGAGACAAAGTTGAGATCCAAATTCAAATAAAGCAAAAGCGGCTTGTTCCATTAGCTCATATAAATCATGTTTAACTATCCCTTTATCAATAATTTGTTGTCGGGTTAATCTTTCATCATGAGTGCCCGCTTCACCATGAGTAGTTGGCGTAATTACAGGTTGAGGAAGTTTTTGGTTCTTTTTCATGTCATCAGGGAATCTAATTCCATAGATAACCCGATCTCCTTTTTCATAACTGTACCAGATGGACGTGTTGGTGACACCAGTCAGGTAGCCGCGGACAACGATCTCAACTGCAATGCCCTGGCAATTTTTAGTCACCATAACGTTTGGATCGGGAGCAGAAATATAATGGTTTTCTACGATCTGTTTTGTTTGCTCAAACCAGAACTGCGAAAGCTGGTTAAGTACTGCACCCTTGAATGGAATATGTCCTAAAATGACATCAAAGGCCGATTGTCGATCAGTAGTAATTAAAATTCTTTTATCGTCCTTGAAATAAATATCACGGACCTTCCCCTGTTTTTTTTCACCTAATTCGGGGATGTCAATAGATTTTAGTGCAAGAGGAATTGATTTTATGATTTTTTCGTCATTTATCATAGTTTGATTGTTCTATTATTTAATTGTTACTACAATGTAGTAATCGAGTAATTGAGCAATTATTTTTCATTCAAATATTTCTCATACCCCAATTCATTCAGTTTCTCATTTTTTTCTAATACTTTTTGGGTTTGTTTTACTAAATATTCTTTTAATTTATGTGACAAGTCTGTATCGGTAATTGCTAAGACTTTTAAGGCTAGAAGTCCTGCATTTTTAGCGGCATCTATACCAACTGTTGCAACCGGCACTCCGGGTGGCATTTGAACTGTCGAAAGTAATGAATCCAATCCTTTTAAAGATTTACTGCTGATAGGGACCCCAATCACAGGGCCGGGGAAATGTGCAGCGCAAACTCCGGCGAGGTGTGCTGCACCGCCTGCTCCGGCAATTATTACTTTTATTCCTTTATCATTTGCTGCTTTTAAATATTCTACTGTCTGATCGGGTGTACGATGGGCTGAAAGAACATTTATTTCATAACCAATAACAAATTCATCCAGAATTTCTGCTGCAGATCTCATCACTTCCAAGTCCGAATCAGAACCCAATAGTATCGCAACTTTTGTCATAATAGTTTAATTTTATCAACTAATTTTTTCGCTCTCTCTGGTGCATCTCCGATATGATTGGAGATGTCTAATAATTTTTTTATTTTTTCTATCTTTAAATATTTTAATAAAATATCATTTGTCGTCAATAGTTTATCCATTGGATTTTGAACTCCTTTTTGAATTTGTTCCCAAGCTTGTAGGGAAATAGTTCTTAATAACTCATGTATCTCTTGTCGATTCGCCCCAGCTTTAACTGCTTCGATAATGATAGATTCGGTAGCTGCAAACGGACCATATTGTTTCAAATTAAATTTAATTCGTTCCTTATTAATCACCAAACCTTGGACAATTTTTATCGCAGTTTCCAAAATTTCATCAACAGCCAAAAATCCTTCAGGAATAAAAATTCGTTTATTTGCCGAGTCATCAAGTGTTCGCTCTAGATGCGATAGTGAAGCGTTTTCGAGTGCTACTGATGGTAATGAATTGATATATCGTGCTAGCGAGCAAATTTTTTCACTATTTAAAGGATTTTTTTTGAAAGGCATGGCGCTGGAGCCGACTTGTTTTTTACCAAAAGGTTCACTCCATTCTCCAATTGCCGGGGTTTGTAAAATTCGTAAATCTGCAGCAAACTTAGCTATTGATGAAGCAATGCTGGCTAAGATGACCATCACTAAATAATCAAATTTTCTAGGGTAGACTTGGCCACTGATTAAGACAGAGTCGATACAAAGAGATTTCATGATTTCTTTTTCAAATTCGCCCACCTCGGAGGAGTCCATCCGGCCACCTCCGAGGAGGGCCAAATAACTGGCTCCGGTGCCAACGGCACCCTTAAAGCCTTTTGCTTTAATTGTTTTTTTGACAAATTGGAGAATTTCATAGTCAGTTTGTAAGTCTTGGGCGTAAAGACTTAAACGATAGCCGACCGTCGTCGGCTCTGCCGGCTGCAGATGAGTATAACCTAAGCAGGTGAAATCGATGTTATCTTCTATTTGTGCCGCAAAAATTTGCAGCAGATTTAATAGTTTATTTTCTATAATTGTTATAGCTTCTTGGATCCGCATCATGTCTGCATTATCGACAATATCCATACTGGTTGCGCCAAGATGGATTTTTCCGCCACCCTTGCTGGCTTTTTCAGCAAATTCAGCTATTGCAGCGACGACATCGTGTTTAGTATCCTGTTCAATTTCCAAGATTCTATTGATGTCTAAATTATTTTCGTTTTCTTTCAAATCATCTAGCTCTTCCTTAGAGACTAAACCATGTTTGTGTTCACTTTCAGCAAGTGCAACCCATATTTTTCGCCAGAGTTTATACTTATTTTCTTCACTGAAGATATAACGCATTTTCTCACTGCCATAGCGCCAAGTAAGTGGTGATAGATATGTTTTAAAATCAAATGTTTTCATACTTAAGTAACGATTTTATCCAAACAATTTTCTTTAATTGCCTGCTTAATCTCAACAGCAATTCTTCGGCCGACGGTCATTGATTTGCCAAATAAATATGAGCCATATGGCGTCGAGGAAATTCCGGGGGAACCAGGAACTCGTGGTGAGACATCAACAACGATAATATCTTTTTTTGGCGGACCCGGAATAATTATTGATTGCAATGCAAAAGGGCCAACGACTCCGGGCGCCATAATTTTTTTTGATGCTTTCACGAATTTTTCGCGGATTTCAAAAACTTTTTCCAGCATTGATTCCAAGACTGTGACAGCGATATGTCCGGCCTCCTCATAGGTAACCGGCATAATTTGTGACAGATTTTGATATACATAAGGAGGCAATTTAGAGAATCCTTCTAGATTCGTTTGGCGTCGGGTATCAGTTCCCAACAACTCCAATCTACCATTCAAAGGAGAATAAAAGAAATTGAAATTAACTTGAACCCCAAGAACAAATTCCTCAATAACAGATTGTTTTAGTTGGTTCTCTGTAAAGATTTTTTTCTTCAACATTCGTTCTACCTGATTTTGATAGTCAGAATAATCTCGACTCACAAAAAATGCTCTTTCAAAGCCCCGTTCTTTTTCCAGAACCTTAACCAAACAGAGTCGATCAATATCTGCCGGTTTTTTGAAGATTTTAGGATATCTAATTCCGGCTTCCTCAAGTAAATCATACTGGCTATATTTTGTGCCTCGTTCTTCAAGGCGTAACATGAAACGATTACCAAACATCGGTACCTCGAAATTTTTTTCAATCGCGTTATAGTCATTTAAATAGACCTCGAATGATCGGTGGGGTATAAAAATAGCATGCTGAGAAATCATTTTCTCAATGGTACGGACTAGTAGGATATCTTTAAAATTATCTAATGCTATTATTTCATCGACGCAACCTAAATTTCCATCACTTTTATAATATTTTTCATAAGGCGTGCCGCGGCCTTTTTGAGTTATCACCAAAGTCTTAAATCCTTCATCTTTTGCTCCTCGGCAGACATCCAGAGCACTGTGACTGCCAAGGACAGCAATAGTAGTATTTAATTGGTCAAAATCTTTTAGTTGGGCAGTGATGTTCATAAATCATGTAACTCGAAACATGTAACGCGAAACCTGAAACATTTGTCATTCCCGCGCAGGCGGGAATCTATAGAATTGTTATAATTTATATAGATTCCGGGTCTTCGCCCGGAATGACATGTTGTTAATCCAATATTAATTCTAACTTATTTTCGCTGATTGCTTGTTTTATTTCCATCGCGATTCTTCTCCCGGTTGAAACCGGTTTTTCATGATGAAATATTGAATAAGGTGATGTATCAGTGAAAAGATTAGTTCCGGCAACGATTCTTGCCGATACTTCAATTGCATAAAAATTCATATCCGGAGTAATAATTGTTTCCAGACAAAATGGTCCAAAAAGACCTTTATCACTGATCAATTTTTTTGAAGATGCAACCAGACGTTCTCCCATGTCATAAGCTTCAGGTAGCATTGACTCACGAAGTACAAGCGGGGAATTACCGACGACGACATAGGAGGGATCAATATCAATTTCTTGCTGCATAATTGCAGGAATCCGACCTAAGCCATCAGCATTGGTTTCATATCGTCGGTCCATGCTCAAGATTTCCAAACTATTTGTTAAAGCTGAATAAAAATAATGGATATATAAAGTCACTCCCAAGATATATTTTTGAATAATATATTTATTGGACTTAAATGTCTTTATTTTATTTTCAAATTCTTGCTTTTCTTTAGCCAAGAAATATCCAGCGCCACCGGCCGCTCCAAATGATTTAACAATCACGGGAAATTGTGCTTTTTCAATTGAATCGTATTGAGGTGGCATATTGATTTTTGACTCTAGTAGCCACTTTTTCTGTTTGTCTCTGTCTTGTTCCCAGTCAAGCACTGCTTTATTACCAAAGTAGGCAAGAGTCATATTTTTATTTTTCTCAACTCCAAGATAGGCAACAAATGAACCATGGGGGATTATGATGACATTTTTATCTTTAAGATCTTTTTCAACTGTTGGAAAATCGGCAAATGTAGGAATTGTTTTTACTTCATCGATAAAAGAGAACCTCTTATAAAATTTTTCCCGATCAGGAGTCGTAATTAAAAGAGTATTGAAATTTTCTGCTTTTGCACCATGTAGAATCTGGAGAGCCGAATGACTACCCAAAGTTGCAATCGTATATTTTTGATAGTCCATGAATAATTATAGCAAATTCTGTTAGAATAATCCACTATTAATTATGGCGTAAATTAAAATAGTTATCAACTGAAATAAATTTGAAATAAGAAGCTGTAAGTAAATTATTAAGATGTGATTTATTTGATTATTACTTAAAATAATCAACACCATTCTTGAATATCTGCAGTCCTGGACCGTGTTCGGGGAGGTCTTTACCATTTCGTAAATACCGTTCCTTAAGTCGTGTCCAATGAGGAAGTTGAGTGAAAAAAAGTGCCCGGTCGGGGTGAGGCATCAGGCCAAATATCCGGCCTGTTTTATCGGTGATACCGGCGATATCAGAAAGAGCGCCATTTGGATTGTAGGCAAGTCCATATTCTTTATACATCTCACCCTTAATATATTTGACGGCGACTTGATTATTTTTTTTCAGATCACTTAATTCCTTATCCGGTAAATAATATTTACCTTCTCCATGGGCAACTGGAAGTGATAGATTTTTAATTTTTTTAAGCCATGGGCTTTTGTTTACTACTTTTAAATCGATCCATCGGTTGATGTAACGAGCTGATTCATTAAATGTCAATGCACCGGGAAGTAATCCACAATTTGTTAAAATCTGAAAGCCATTGCAGATGCCAATGACTAATTTGTCGCTCTCAATAAAACTATTTAATTGATCCGTTAAATGATTTTTGATTTTGTTTGCATATGCTTTGCCGCTTCCGGTATGGTCGCCAAAGGCAAAACCACCGGGTATGCCCAGGATCTGATAATCATCAAGTTTTTTTATTTTGTCGATAATATCATTAATATGAACTATCTCAGCATCACCACCGGCGAGTTGAAAGCCATAAGCGGTTTCTTCTTCACAGTTTAATCCGTAACCCGATAGGACTATAATTTTTGGTTTGATCATAATTTTAATAATCTTTCAATGATGACTTATATGTTTTTAATGCTTTATCGGTTTTTAAATTGACTACCGTTTTGTCGGATAAGTCCCTGATTTTTATAATCTGATTCTCAGTGACTCGGCCTAAAGATAGGATATTATTACTAAACAGATTTTCAAATGCCTCCTTTTTTTCCGGTGCGATACTGATAAGTATTCTACTCGGGAATTCCGACATGAGAATTTTTTTATCAACTTTTATATCAATGCCCAGGATTCCGGCTATAGCGCTTTTACAGACGGCAATTGCCAGGCCACCGCGATGGATGTTGATTGCTGATACGACATAATTATTTTGGATTGCAGTAAACACAGATCGGTACAGTGCCAATTGTTTTACCGGATCGAAATTATCATGATTTTCTCCTAAAAGATACACCAGATCCCCCGGATTTTTAAAGTCGATCGTGACGGTTTTTCTTACATCGTCAATCACCCCGATAGTTGAAATAAGTAGTGTCGGTGGTACCGAGATTTTTACCGGTTTGCCGGTTTTATCAAAACCATTGAAATCATTAAACATACTGTCTTTTCCTGATATGAACGGTGTCCCAAATGCTATAGCCACATCATAGCACGCCCTAGCAGCCTGTTTTAGCTGATATAGCCTATTCGGATCGTCACCGCTTGACCAGCAAAAATTGTCCAATATAGCCAGATAATCAGGATTGGCTCCGACTGCAACAGCAGAGGCAATTGCAGAATCAATTGTATAGGTGGCCATATAATAAGTATCAATATCAGATAATTCCGGATTGATTCCATAAGATAATACAACACCTTTTTGACTGTCATATAGAGGTTTAATTACGGTAGCAGAAGCATTGACCCGTCCCTTTCCATGAAGAGGGGGCAGTACAGCATTGCTTTGTACTGTATGATCAAATTGTTGTGATATAAATTCATAAGAGGTGATATTTAATCGCATCAACATTTGTTCTAAAACTGAAGTAAGGCCACTCGAGACCTTTGACCTTTGACTTTTGACTTTTGACTTTATTTTTACGCTTTTTTGCTTTTTTTTCGGTCGGCCATTATGAAAAAAATTCATATCAATATCCATAACTCGTTGACCATTATGTTCAACAATGCATTTGCCTGAATTGGTAAATTCACCTATTACAGTTGCTTCGACACCTCTTCGCTTCATTAAACTATTAAAAGTCAACCATTTTCCTTGGGGTATAGCCAAAGTCATTCTTTCTTGCGATTCAGATACCCAAATTTGCCAAGCATGTAGTCCATGATATTTGAGAGGGACTTTATCAAGATATACATGGCATCCACCGGTCAGTTTAGCCATCTCACCAACAGATGACGATAGTCCACCGGCGCCATTATCTGTTATCGCATGATAAAGATTTTTATCCCTGGCTTCTTTTATTATGGCGTCAGATAGCTTCTTTTGAGTAATTGGATCACCGATCTGCACTGATGATGATTGACTTTTGACATTTAATTCCTCTGATGAAAAAGTGGCGCCATGAATTCCGTCAATTCCCACCCGACCACCCACCATTACAATATAGTCTCCTGGAAGCGCTTTTTTTTCAATGGAATTTCGTTGATTAATTTTTTTAGGAATCAAACCTACTGTGCCAACAAATACTAATGGCTTTCCTCGATATCTTTCATCAAAATAAACAAATCCTAATGGTGTTGGTATTCCTGATGAATTACCACCGACATTAACTCCTTCGACTACTCCTTCAAGAATTCTTTTAGCAGGTAATAGTTTCTCGGTTTTATTTTTATTGCGATAATAAATTGTTTGATCAGTCGGGTCAGCAAAACAAAAACCATAAACATTGGCTATGGGTTTGGCTCCAAGTCCAAATCCTAACGTATCTCGATTGACGCCGACTATGCCGGTTATTGCTCCACCAAAGGGGTCAAGTGCCGATGGAGAATTATGAGTTTCGACCTTATGAGTGATTAAATAATTTTCATCAAATTCAATAGCACCCGAGTTGTCAACAAAGACCGAGGCGCAGAATGGTTTATTGATTTTTAAAGTTGCTCCCTTAATATACTTTTTGAAAATTCCCTCCTTAATTTCATCCAGTGGATCATTAAAGATTGTATGTTGACAATGTTCAGACCAAGTCTGAGCAATTGATTCAAGTTCAACATCAGTTGGATTTCTTTTTAACTTTCTAAAATAATCGCGGATAGCCAGCATCTCTTTTAAATCTAAAGATAAAGGACCACGTCTTTTATTATCACCCTCTTCAATTCCTTCTTTTCCTATTCTTTCCAGTTCTTTTTTTGTGACTTCAAGATAAACTTCTTTAACCAGTGTTTTTTTTACAATCGCTACTTTGGGAACCATCCGGGATAGACAGCGATCTTTTTTTATATCTTCAGCCGATTTTACGACCACTCGTTGAATTAGTGGATTGTAAAGACTATCAGTAATTTTATTTATATCTTCAGCAGTTAGTTTTCCGGAAAAAAACAAAACCTGTGAAGAATAAATATTCTCTCCTGATAAGAATGGCCTTTGGAAAAAATCTTCTAGCGTTTCTTTGGCAGTAGCGCCAACATTATCAGTCACCCCGGGTAGAAGACCGATTTCAATACAGAAATCAAAGTCAGAGTCGATGGGTAAACTATTAATGGAATTTTTTTCTAAAATTGGATTAGTTAAAATATTGGCGGCTTTTTCGATTTGTTCGTTATTTAATATTGAATCGACAAGATATGAGTCGACAATAGTTATCTGTTTGATTTTTCCTTTTAATCCCAGAATTTCAAAATATTTTTTCTTGATATCCGCTCGGGTATCTTTGATTTTGTAGGTAATATCAATTCGATTTATCATATTTCAATGCTTGCCAACCAATATCATGTCGATAATGCATACCGGGAAAATATATACTTTTTTTGTTAAATGGATATTGTAGAACATGATTATAAATATCATCACACGCCTTTTGAATATTAGTAGAGTAGGACGTAATTCCAAGAACTCGTCCTCCCGAAGTTAATATATTATTATTTTCGCGTTTAGTTCCAGCATGGAAAATAGTTACATTAGATTTATTGATATTATTAAGACCATTTATTGTTTGGCCGGTTTTATACGATCCTGGATATCCAGGTGCTGCAATTACAACACATACAGAGGCTCCTGGTTTTGTTTTTACCAAATCACTTTTAAGATTCCCGTTAATACAAGCCATCGAGAGTTCATAAAGGTCAGAGTCTAAAAGCAGCATTAAAGGCTCTGTCTCCGGATCACCGAAGCGGACATTATATTCCAAAACCTTTGGTCCGTTTCTTGTCATCATAAGTCCTGCATAAAGTACACCTTTATAAATAATTTTTTCTTGACGGAGGCCTTGTATTGTAGGTTCAAGAATTGTTTTTTGGATGACTTTAAGGTCTTGACTTGTTATAAAAGGAACCGGTGCATAGGCTCCCATACCACCGGTGTTTGGTCCTTTATCATTATCAAAAATACGTTTATGGTCTTGAGAGGGGACAAGAGGTATGACAGTTTTTCCGTCGGTAAAAGCAATGATTGATACTTCCGGGCCTTCAATTCGGTCTTGTATGATCACTTTATTTCCTGCCGTACCAAATATTTTTTTATTCATGATGTCGTCAATAGCATCAAATGCATGTCTTTCAGACTCGGGTAAGATAACTCCTTTTCCGGCAGCTAAACCATTGGCTTTTATAACACTTTTTTTTACTCCAATTTTCTTAAGTTTTTTTTTCGCTTCATCAGGATTCATAAACGTAAATGATCGGGGGTATGGAATGCCGTGCCGTTCCATAAAATCACAGGCAAATACTTTGCTACCTTCAAGTTGGGCGCCTTCTTTATTTGGACCAAATATTTTCAAACCCTCCTTTTCAAATTCGTCGACAATACCGTTTACAAGTGGAATTTCCGGTCCAACAAACGTTAGGTCGATTCTCTTCTCTTTTGCAAAGATGACAAGTTTATCGTTATCAGTTACATCAATTGTTACATTATCACCAATATCTCCAGTTCCGCCATTGCCGGGAGCAAAATATATTTTCTCAACAAAAGATGATTGAGCGAATTTCCACCCCAGAGCATGTTCTCGTCCTCCGGAACCGATTATCAGAACTGTTTTTTTTAATGACATAATTCTTATTTACAAAGTTTTTTTAATACGTTTATATATAATTCGTGTTCTTTGTGTTTAAGTCGACTGTACAGGCTGTCAACAGTATCGTTAGATTCTATCTTCATGAAAACTCGACCCAAAATTGGGCCAAAATCAAAATCATGCGATAAAAAATGGACTGTTGAACCGGCGTAAGATGCACCTGAATCTAAGAAATTTTGTATTGCTTTATCTGTAAATTTACCTCTATTCCATAAAGCCTTACTGCCATCCGGATTTTTTACTCTACTGGACAATGAGTCGGGGATTAGTCCGGGATGAATATTTAGGATCTTATTTTCAAAACTATCAATAAATGAATCGGGAATTATGAGTTTCCAGCCTGCCAAACAGATATAATCAACTTGATATTGTTTTTTAAGGATTGCTACCAAATCAGTATTCTTATCAACGATTTCATAAGGAATTTCATGTTTTCGTGCTCGCTCAAGTCCAAGCGCATCGGACGAATCAGAAAGAACCACCACAATCTTAGCTTTAAGTTCTCCTTTTTCTATCGCATTAATAATCGCCTGTAAATTCGTACCTGTTCCGCCAGTTGATATGAGAACGGCAAGTCTTTTCATATATATATAAACCGTTATTAATGTTTCAAGCTTCAGGTTTCATGCTTCATGTTGTATATCTCGGATATTCCGAGCCGTCTTTTAAAATAGGGTAAAGTCCGGTGATGCACCCGGCGCAACCACCATTAGCTAAAAAAATTTCTTTGGGATTTTCTGGCTTAATCAATTTTGATGAGGCTTTTCTGGATTGAATAAATCCTTCAGGGCTAATATAGTTGACAGATGTTGCACCGATAGCTCGCGCGATTTTTTTGGGATTGCTGTCGAATTGAGCAGCGATTAATTCGTCTCTAGTTCTCATTGATACGCCCAAATGGCATGGATACGCCACTGGTGGAAAGCCAACCATCCAATGTACCTCTTTAGCACCAAGTTTAAAAATCGCTTGAGTTAATTTTTTGGAGACATTGCCCCGGACAATTGAATCATCTCCGATCACAACAATTGCATCTTTCCATACTTGTGGATCTGGTACTAGAGAAAGTTTACCTAATACTTTTTGAGATATAGTTTCAATTTTGTCATCTCTCATGAAAAGACGTTGCAAACCGTAAGGATCAAAATGATCCCGGAGAATTACCTGAGCGTATGGTAGACGGAGTTCATATGCGTATCCAGTCGCCAAGGCAACTCCTGAGTCTGGTACTCCAACAACAAAAGAAGCATTGGTTATAGGCATTTCCTTTGCTAAAGCCTCACCACAGCGTTTTCTAAAAAGAGAAAAAGATATCCATTGAGCGGGGTAGTCAAGATCATTATCATTTTCTCGTGTTGGTGCTTCAGAATTCGGTCTGGAAAAGTATGCCCATTCGAAATCACAGAAGTTGCCTGGTTTTGCCGTGCCGTTTCTAATTGTAGATAAACCGTTTTCATCAACTTTAACGATTTCACCCCGTTTAAGCCGTCTGATCGCTTTGACATTAATTTTACTAAGAGAGTGAGTTTCAGAGGCAAATACCCAACCACCATTTAATCTGCCCATAATTAAAGGTCTTATACCCCAACGGTCGCGAAGCGCATATAGAGAATTGTTAACACCAATTATCAGACTAAATGCTCCGGTGACTTTGTCAACCGCGCTACAAATTTTTTCATCCCAATTATCTCCCTGACTTTGTGCAAGTAAATTGGTAAATAGATAAGTATCACTGGCGCCTTCTGGAATTGAAATATCTTTGATGAAATTTTTCATCTTATCGCAAGCTGGGAATTCCCCGTTATGAATTACAGAAACAATATTACCATTTGGCGCTTTTGCTTGAATAGGTTGAAGATTGTGATCAATATAGTCACCTGAGGTGCCATAACGCAGATGAACCATAGTCCAAAAACTGGGATGAGTGAATTTTTCAATAACATCTTTTGTAAATGCATCTTTTAAAAGGCCAGTCCCTGTGAAACGTTTTAATCCATTTTCTGTTTGCATCGCTATCCCAGCGCCGTGTTGGCCTCGATGTTGTAATCCCGCTGCAGCAAGAAGTGCCAGCGGGAGATTAAGCGTTGGTTTAACAGTATGGATTCCTAAAATACCACATTTGTCCTCTATTGAATCTTTTAATTGGTTCATAAAATAAAAAATCCCGCAAAATAATTTGCGGGACTAATATCAAATGCCTGTTTGACTACTTTAGTCACTTTGTTGACTTAAATTTCTAATAATAAACTATAGCAAATTATTATTTATCTTACAATAACATATTATAATTTACATAATATAATTTTGATTTAATCTGATACATTCAAACGTTGTTATTATTCTTGACAATAGGTGCAATAAATATATATACTAGGCTGTTCTTCGTTAAATTATGTCACTCATTGATTCAAAAACTGGTAAGGTAAGAAAAAAATTCACGGTTGAAGAGCTGAAAGAAAAAGCGAATTTGATGCGGGGATATAATTTAATCGCTTTAAATTGCGCTGGATCCGGACATGCTGGGGGAACATTGTCAATAATGGATATTGCTGCGGTACTTTATCTTGATATAGCCAGTCACGATCCAAAAAACTACACCTGGGATGATCGTGATCGAATTGTTTGGTCAGGCGGCCATAAGGCTCCAGCTTTATATGTTAGCCTGGGGATGAGTGGTTATTTCCCGATAGAAGATGTTGTAACTTTGCGAAAATACGAAAGCCCTTTTCAGGGGCATCCTCACTGGCTATATCTTAATGGAGTAGAGGTGTCGACCGGATCTTTGGGTCAGGGATTAGGGATAGGTGTTGGCATGGCTTTAAGAGCTAAGATTGATAAAAAAAACAATCGAGTCTATGTCATCACCGGTGACGGTGAATGGGATGAAGGTTCAATGTGGGAGTCGGCAATGGAAGCTAATCATTATTGTTTGGATAATTTATGTGTCATTGTTGATCGAAATATGTTGCAGATTGACGGTTCTACAGAAATAGTAATGAAACTGAAGTCAATAGAGAAAAAACTAGCGAGTTTTGGTTTTACAACGATAAGAACAGATGGTCATAATATCAAAAAAATAATCACCGCTTTTGAGCAGGCAAAAAAATCTAAAAGACATCCGACTGCGATAATATTTGAAACGACCAAAGGCAAAGGAGCTTCTTTCATGGAAAACAAAGCCGGTTGGCATGGTAAAGCTCCAAATGATGCAGAACTTGCCCAAGCCTTAAAAGAATTAAAATTGGATAAAGTTTTAAATGTGAAAAAACTGAAAAGTAAAGCATTTAATTTTCAAAAAAAAGCCGATAAGAAAATTGATCAACTCGTTCCTAAATTCAAAAAGGATTATTTTTGGAACAAGCAAGAAAATATGAAAGTAATCATGGAGCCAACAAGATTTGGTTTCGGAAGGACTCTAGAGAAATGGGGAGATGATAAACGAATAATATGTCTGGGATTAGATATTTCAACATCTGTAACGATAAGTAAATTTTATGAAAACTTTCCCGCAAGATCAACGCGATTTTTATCAATGGGAATTCAAGAACAAAGTGCGACTACAGTTGCTGCCGGGTTAGCCAAGGAGGGAAAGTTGCCAATATTGTCTACTTACGGCGTTTTTTGTTCGCAGCGAAATGCTGACCAGATGAGAACGACAGTTTGTTATAGCAATCTTAATGTTTTTTTTGCCGGAGCCCATGGAGGAATTTCGGTCGGTCCAGATGGAGCGACACATCAGTCACTTGAAGAAATAAGCGTTGTCGGTATATTACCCAATATGCATTTAGTCGTTCCATGCGATGTCGTCGAGACACAAAAAGCTGCAGAATATCTTCTCTTTAAAATTAAAGGTCCTAAATACCTTCGCTTCGCTCGGGAAGCAACCCCGATAGTCTCAGATAACAAAACTCCCTTCATATTTGGGAAGGCGAATGTCATCCGGTACCGAGGAGTAAATAAAGATTTTGCCAAGGCTTTTGAGACTGTATTAGCTTCGAAATATAAGAATGAGAAGGAGGAAGTGGCGATAATAGCTTGTGGTCCTGAGGTACCGGAAGCGATGCGTGCTGCCTGGATATTAAAAGAACAATATAATATTGAAACAAGAGTTTTAAATGTTCACACTGTTAAACCATTAGACAAACAGGCTATTATTCAAGTGGCCAAAGATGTAACTATTATAGTTACTGCTGAGGAGCATCAAAAAGGTGGATTTGGTAGTTTAATCGCTGCAGCTATAATGGAGGGTAATTTATCTAAAACCCCAAAATTTGCTATGATTGGTGTCAATGATCGATTTGGGATATCAGGTGAACCTTGGGAATTGATTAAAGCATTTGGTTTATCAGCAGAACACATAGCAGCTAAAGTTATAAAATTAAAAAAATAAAAAATATGAAACCATTTTCAAAGTCTATAAATAGAATTGGGACAGAAACAGCATTTGTTGTTGGACCAGAAATATCATCATGGGTTAAAAAAGGATTTGATATTATCAAGGTTAATATCGGTGAGCCAGGATGTAATATAAAAGAAGCGGCAACCAAAGCAGCAATACAATCTTTTAAACATCACGAAACACACTATATGCCCTCTGCTGGATTAACATCATTACGCACAAAAATAGCAGAATATATGAGTGCATCAAGAAAAGTTGACTATAGAAAGAATGACATTATTTTATGTCCAGGTGGTAAACCAGTCATTGCTGGGACAATTTTAATTCTAGTTAATCAGGGGGAAGAGGTTGTCTATCCAACACCCTCTTATCCGATTTATGAATCAATGGTTGATTTTGTTGGTGCTAAGGGGATACCGATTGAGATTAAAGAAGAAAATGGCTTTAATTTCGATATTAAAGATTTGAGAAAATTGGTTAATAAAAAAACAAAATTATTAATTTTGAATTCTCCATCAAACCCAACAGGAGGCGTTATAGATAAAGAAGAATTAGAAGAAATTGCCGAGTTGGCAGAGAAATACGATTTCTATATCTTAAGCGATGAAGTCTATTCTCGAATAGTATACGGTGACGCTTTTGATAAAATATTCTACAAAGGTAATAAATTACCGATTTCACCAAGTATTGCCTCGCTAAAGAATATGTCACAACGAACAATTATTTTAGATGGATTTTCAAAAACCTATGCAATGACAGGATTGCGTTTAGGATATGTCTGTTGTAGTAATAATGACTTCATGAAACAGTTTTTAACCTACGCTATTAATTTTTGGTCATGTCTACCACAACCGTTGATGGCAGCCGCGGAAGCAGTATTAAGCAAGGATCAAAGCGAAGCACAACATGAGATTGAACTCTATGAAAAAAAACATGATATAGCCGTTAAAATGCTCAATGAAATTGATGGTGTTAGCTGTCATAATTCATCAGGTGCGTTTTATCTTTTTCCCAATGTCACTAAAGCATGTAAAAAACTTGGGTTCAAAGACGCCGAAGCAATGAGAAAGTATCTTCTAACTTATGATAAAAAAAATAAAAAGGGTGTAGCAGTTTTATCAAGAATTCATTTCGGAAGACGATTGGCATCAGAAAAAGAGGAGTATATAAGGATCTCGACTGCAGGGAAAATGGATGATATTAAAGAAGGTATAAGACGCATTAAAATAGCGATCGAAAAATGACATAACTAATACTTTTTTTTGAATGTTCATTCTATTACTTCGGAAAGTTTTCTATAAAATTCTTCTGGATTATCGTTCATGACAAAATGGCCACTATTACGGATTTCGACAGTTGAAACTTTCGGTATTTTATCTAAAATCGCCATTTTTTTATTTTCACTGCCATAAAAATAATATTTATTCGTTTTCATTGCTAAGAATTTTTTCAACAATGTTCCACTTTCGCGTCCATTAACTAATGATTGAGCACTTTTATAAAATGCAATAGGGCTAGCTTTTTGACTCCAGGTTGCCCAAAGTCTAGAGCCAACATTAGGAGATCTTATAAAAGTATCTCGTAATTCTTGAAATGTTTTACTCTCAAATATTTCAAAAGAAACGCTGGTTGTTTTTTTACTTATTAAACCACAGTCTTCCATGATTAAATTTCCTTCAACATTAATAAAAGTTCTCAATTTATTAATGATGAAATCAGTTAACATTATTCCAATTGCTCCGCCCATACTGTGTGCAACAATATGAATTTGTTCTATTTCATATTTGTCGAGTAATTTTTTTAACACATTAGCTTGATTAATCAAGGTATAGGAAAAATCAAGCGGTTTTGAAGAAGAGCCAAATCCCATTAAATCGGGAACAAGAATAGAATATTTACTAAAATAATCATAATTCCAAATATCATCGAATGATTCTTTGATACAACCAAGTCCATGTATTAAAAAAATTAAGTCCATCGACGTATGTCGGTATTTGGTGCTCAATCTATATTTTTTATCTCCTAAGTATATTATTTGATCCATATTTGAAGTATAGCACAAGCTAAACAAGAGATTGACAAAGTTCATTATTTGTCTATAATTAATCTCAATTAGGAAGCATAAAGAGAGGTGACGAGGGCACTGGCCCAACGACTCACCCAGCAACCGAGTCTTTCAAAAAAAAGAATACGGTGCTAAACCCAGCCCATATGGGACGGATGTGTTCGCCAGCCGGCGGAAAAAAAGTTAAACCTCTCATATCGAGAGGTTTTTTTGTGGGTAATTTATGAACAATATTGCTCAAATTGAACAAATGGAGGGAGAAAGATTAAACGACTGGTATGAACCCGAAAGTTTTCAATCACTAAAGTTACGACGCGATTGTGTTGCAAATTTAGGGACAATCTCGCGAGTAATTGTTGTAGGTTCTTCCGGTGCAGGTAAATCAATTATTCAAAGGGCTGTGATTGATGCGTCAGAAAAGGATAGTTTTCTTGCTGGAAGAATTTGTATACCGCGACGAGTGGTTACTCGTGATCCTCGTCCTGATGATGACAATATGCTAACTTATTGTTCGAGCGAAGAACTGGAGTTACGAACGAGAAAGGGAGAATTTGGTTTATATGGTGTAAAACTTATGGAGAATGGTAGAGAAGAATTATTTGGTTTAGAAAAGCCAGAAGATGGAGCGTTTCCAATCTTCTTTGCAAATAATGCAGTAATTAGAAATAGAGAAAGTATTGGGCCTCCATCGGTTTTTGATGGCGCTTTAATTGTTGGTATTTATGCTCCCGATAGTGTTCGAGAAGAGAGACTGCGCAGACGATCTCCACATTTATTTACGGAGCGACCCGATGAGATAGCATTTAGATTGTCTGATGTTGAAAGCTCCAGAATTATAATTCCTCAGGCTCATGTAATTGTCAAGAATTTTGGAAGATATGAATCTAGAGTAGTACAAGATTTTATAAATTTTTTAAAGCTTGTTGAATTAAGTAAAGGAGAGCAATTGTTGACCGAGTTAGCTGGGGTAAATACAAAAAACAGATATATTATTTTAAGACACGGAGAAAGTGAAGCTAATAAGCAAGGAGTAATTGTCAGTTCTTTGGATAATGGATTGAATGATTATGGGTGTACTTCTGAGGGAATTGAAGATGTTTCACGTGCAGCTCGTTATGCCCAAGAGAAAGGAATACACGTTGATCACATCTTTACTTCTCCATTTCTAAGATGCACGGATTCAGCTCGTGTATTTGCAGAAGTAAGTAGTTTTATAGGAGAAATATCAGTAAGAGATGAATTACGTGAACGATATTTTGGCATATTTGAAGGAACGAGTAGTTGTAATTACCAGATTGTTTATAATACCGATCAACAAAATAGACTTGGGAGTAAAGAACTATTTGGGGCTGAAACGCCAACAGATGTATTAGATAGAGTTACACGATTAATTACTGAACTTGAAGAAACAAATGAGGGAAAAACATTTTTACTCGTAACACATGCTGATGTCGGAGAAATTGCACAGGCTGGTTTTAAAGGTCTACCTCCGCAAACGCATAGACTATTTATGCCAAAAATTAGAAATGGTACACTGAGAGAAATAGCAACGATGGGGACATAATTAAGTTAGTGTATTAACCCAATGTTTATCTGTTTCTACATGAAGATCAAGATAGATTTTTTTACTTGTCGCAAGTTCAAGCTCACGCCTGGCCATGCTACCTATCTCCTTTATCCGACGACCATTCTTACCAATGAGTATCTTTTTATATCTATCATCCGTTGTAAGAACCCGGGCTTTAATATAGGTCAGTTGTTTGTTTCTTTCAGTTATTTCATCGATGACAACAGTAGTGGTGTAAGGTACTTCTTTTCTTGTTCGAAGGAATACTTTTTCCCGGATAAGTTCAGATATAAAAGTCTTACTATCCATATTTAATGCCGGGTAAACATATTCATCTTTGTTGATAATTTTTTCTCTTTCAGGAAGATATTCAAAAATCTTATCCAAAAGCGGTTTGATATGTTTACTATTCAATGCTGAAATATAAAAAAAATCCTTAAATTCATCTTTCAAAAATTCATATTGAGGTAAAAAAGTCGGATCTTTAATTTCAATTTTATTGACAACTAAAATTTTCGGTTTATTGACTTTTCTCATTAATCCCAAAATCTTAGCTTCTTCAAAATCGCGTCTTCTGGTATGATCGACAATATAAAGAAAAACATCTATTTCGTCATTAAACATCGATAATGTTTTTTTATTGATTTTTTTGGCTAGCGGATCTTTAGCCTTATTAAATATTCCCGGAGTGTCGACAAAAATGATTTGTCCCCGTTCATCTTCAAAAAGCGCGTTAATCGGAAAACGAGTCGTTTGGGGTTTAGGAGATGTAATCGCCACTTTTTGACCAACGATATTATTAACAAGAGTTGATTTACCGACATTTGGTCGGCCGATTAGCGCAACTGTACCTGCTTTCATAATTTTTATTGTATCATATTTATAGAAGTGTCATGCTGAACTCGTTTCAGCATCCAATTTGTCATTCCCGTGAAAGCTGAAATCTATAGAATTCTGCAGATCCTGAACTAAATTCAGGATGACTATGACAAAATAATCATGAATAAAAAAATATCAGACGGTGAGATTATCAGAGATATTCAACAAGGTCAAATTGATCATTACTCATATTTAGTTCACCGTTATATCGGCAAACTTAATTTATATGTTAAGCAATTCATTAAAAAAGCAGAAGATCGGGATGATATAATCCAAACAACATTTATAAATTACTATAAAGTCATTGATTGTATAGATTCAAGCCGTCCGATTTGGCCATATTTGATGACTATCGCAAAACATGAAGTTAATCATTTTTTAAGACAACAATATAAAAAAGTTGCATTGACTGATGATATTTCAGACGAAATGGGAGAGTATAATATTGAGGAAAAAGATGTAATTGAGCAAACAATTGCCAAGTTAAACGAGAAAGACAAAAGAGTAATCAGATTATTATATCAAGGTTACACATATAAAGAAATTGCCGAAGTTTTACAAAAACCTTTAAACACGATTAAAACATTAATTCGACGATTAAGAATTAAATTAATAAGAAAAAATGACAAAACTTGAAGATAATATCATAAAAAAAATCTATCGATTTGAGACTAAGCGATCATTATCTTTTCTATTAATTAGAATTTCAGCTATTATTGTTGGCTTAATTTTAATTTGGATATCTTTTTCAAAATCCTGGCAACAGGTTATCGAATGGCAAGTAATGGATTTGTTATCTTATCTTAACTATGACTTGATTCCATTTATTGACCGGGTAAAAATGATGCTAATTGGTTTTTATCTGGAAAGCCCAAAGGAAGCAATGATTTTTTTTCTAATCTGGTTTTTTATCGTTTCTATCATTGTGTCCGGTTTAATCAAGAATAGAAAAAAAATATTTAATTGCTTCAGATGCCTGTTTGTTTACTGGACAAAAAAATGCTGAAACCAAGTTTGACTTGGTGAAACCGAGTCAGACTCGGTGAAACCTTTTTTCTGATTTCCTACTACCTATCTATAGATGTTAGGACCAGTTATAAACGTTGGTGTCTTGTTGGTTTTTTTATTTTCAGTCAGTCCTGTTTCAGCATATGAGAATCAGTTCTTTTTAAAGAACTATTTTGTGAAAGTAGCCCCAACTATTAGAGCAACGGGGATGAAAATAAAAAAATGGGGGAAAGCGACGATAGCCGGTGAGATTAAATTAATCACCGGAAATGCGTTAACCATAAGTAAGGGTGAAAGAGATTATCTGGTGCATGTATTAACAACAACCAGATCGCTATGTCGCTTTGGAACACCGGCAAAGATAACTGACTTCTCTATCGGTGATAGGGTCAATATTGTTGGTGATTATATAAATAAAGACAAAACCGAGATCGTGGCAATGTGGATAAGAGATAAATCTATATCTAAAATAAAGTGATGTTCTTTTGGGATTAAAAGCGGTCGTGTCAAAGCGACCGCTTTTTTATATGGCCGATTTTTGATAAAATAGCACTGTAATCATGCCCGGTCGTCCAATGGTAGGACGGAGGACTTTGGATCCTCTAATCATGGTTCGAATCCATGCTGGGCAGCTCGAGGCAAAGCGTTGCCGAGATACAATTTTCAGCAGAAAATTGTATAAGAGACCGCTCAGGCGACGAGACACAAGAAGCGTCCACAAAACGGTTGATGATCTTTAGAAAAGGATTGGTATATCAATCCCTGGTTTTTTAGTCATTTCTACCCCTGTTTTACCATTAAGACGACGGAATCTACCGCGACAATCTGTATACTTAGTTAACCTCCGTTTCAAAACATATCCGTTAATCCAAAGCTTTGTGTGTTTTATCGTTTGAAAAGATCGAAGAGCAAAAAATCTTGATTCAAAATGACCATTTAAGCCTTCAATAAGATTAGTAGTAATTGGTGCTTGATGAATATTTCGATAAGCTGTTAACTCTTGTTTGTATTTTTCGATATTAGTTAGCACTGATAAACAAACGGGATCTTGTTGGTAATCCCGATACAAACACCAAAGCCAGTGATTTAAATTCTGATCTGATATTTTGTTCCTGAGTACTGATTCAATTCTTTTCATAAAGGGTTTGTAAGTATTATCTGATCTTATCTTTAAGTTACGTCTGATATTTTCTTTAAAATACTTGCCGTCAAACAAAAACACATGAGAAAATCGATTACAGAAGTTAAAGGTAAATTGATTGTTATTCGGTAATTTCCTTAATTCTTGATGGCATATTTTCCATGCTAATGATTTACTAATGCGATACTTTCTAGCTATTTTCCGGAATGATAATCCATCCAGATGATCGTTAAGTAATACTTTATTATCCGTAAAGCATGGATTAAAAGAAAAATATCTTTGACAGTATTTATAAAACAAGCGTATTACTTTTTTTCGATAGCCATAACAGATAACATAATTTGTGGTTTTACAGTTGGGGCATTTGTACTTTTTCATACGCCCCATTTTGTATCACTTTATGTTATGACTACAAGTAGAAGTATCGTTTTCACCAACCGAATTGTGGACGGTACCCAGCTTGAGGTAATACGTCGCCGAAGATCCCGTGAGTAGCAACGAACGGGAACGAGATAGAAGCGTAACAAAAACGACAGTTACGTATTAAAAATAGAGCGATTTTAGCCTCAGAATTTTATATCAGTCCATATCAGATAGAAATTGGATTCGAATCTCTTATTAAATTTCTCTGTGTGTGTATCTTGACTTTGGTATGGCTTTAATATATGATTATTTCATATATGTCTATTACATATAATGATTCTTTGCAACCAAAAGTTTTCGGTACGGTTCAACGTTTTATAGAACCCTGCATTCTCCTTCTTCTTTCAAGAGGCACGTCTCACGGCTATGGTTTACTGGAAGATTTGGAAAAGCACTGCGGAGAAAAAGTTGATATTGGTAACTTATATAGAACCTTACGAAAAATGGAAACAAATGGTTGGGTAAAATCTGAGTGGGGTGTAAACAAAACTGGTCGTGATAGAAGAGTCTATACCATTACAAAAAGCGGACTCGCTTTTTTGGAAAGAGCAGCCGTCTCGCTTACTCAAACTGACAGTCTTATTCACAGGTTTTTTGAGGGATACAAGAAAACTTTTCAGAAGGGAACATCTTTATGAAACTTTCTATTATTTTATCGTCCAATAACGCAGAAAAAAACTGGAATGCTTTGAGGTTTGGTAATCTAGCTCTTAACAATAGTGACAACGTTAGTATCTTTCTTATCGGTGAAGGTGTGGAATATCTTAAATTTGGGAATGAAAAGTTTGACATTCAAAAACAGGTTGATGCATTTCTTGAGTCAGGCAAGGGAGAAATCCTAGCTTGTAAAACGTGTATGGTATTACGACACCAAAAAGGTGACAAAACCTGTCCTGTAAGCGGAATGAAAGATCTGTATAACCTAATAAAAGAAAGCGATAAAGTGGTTACTTTTTAAGCTTATGAAAAAGATACTGTTTAGTCTAAGTATATTACTTATTTTAGTTTCTGTTTTTACTTCTTCTGTTTTAGCTCAAGGGATAATGAACCGGGATAATACTTCCAGTGTAACTCCTTCCTCAGTGTCTTCAACTGCACAGGATGAAGACAAAGGAAAACAAATATGAGAACAACTACAAATCAAAACAAGTAGATTGTGAGAACTTAAAAGATGACGATTATGAAGTTTTAGGCGAATACTTTATGGGACAATCTATCGGTAACACTGAAAGACATGCTGTTATGAACCAAATGATGCAGAATATGATGGGTCAAAACAGTGAAGAGCAAATGCATATAGTTCTTGGTAAAAGATCAAGCGATTGTAATGCAAATGCTTCGTTTCCTCAAGGATATGGTTTACCAATGATGGGATGGATGATGGGAGGAGGTGGAAATCCTATGATGGGCTATGCTGGTTGGGGCGGTTTTGGTTTCGGGTGGATTTTTATGATTATTTTTTGGATTCTTATTATTTTAGGGGTTGTTGCTTTAGTCCGTTACTTAAGAGGAACCAAACAAAACAGCATATATAAAGACAAGATATCTTTGGATATTTTGAAAGAACGATATGCTAAAGGAGAAATTAATAAAAAGGAATTTGAAGACAAGAAAAAAGACTTGAGTTCATAAAAGATTTAATGTGCATTAGAAAAACTAGGTATCGTATATTGGTTATCAGCGATCATAAATAAGTTCGATCTTTGTTCAGGGCTCGTAGCATAGTTAAATCCAAAGTTTAATTTTCAATACAATTAAGAAAATTGCGAGGATTATACGAATAATTATTACTAACCACAGTGGAAGATTGACCCATCCATAAAAAGGTAATGCGATACTTGGAGTGTCGTCAAAGCAATTGTCGAAAACTAAAGCTCCAAAAATCATATCCCAAGGAACTAATAAAAAAATTATCCAATAGGTTGTTACTAAAGTAATCCCTCCACTCATATATGCAATAACAGAAGGCAATATTAGTGGTAAAAAAATCAAAAAAATAATGCCAATTATTTTCCATTCCCATTTTTTATAAATATTTTTTTTATATGAGGAAGAATAAGACAATTTCCTCTTCTCTTTAAACACTAGTCTATTGAATAGACCATCAATTGTAGCTAAGGAGATTAGATATAAAATACTAAGAATTATAAAGATTGTTCCACTCATCTTTTAGAATTATACCCGAAAGCTTTAAGGGTAAAATGTTCCTAGACCCGCACACTCAGTAAAGTAGAATATTATTATGATCGACAAATGTTTTCAATGTGGTATTTGTTGTCGTTTGTTTTTAGTGAATTTATCTGAAGAAGAATACCGATCGGGTAAATACAGAACTCAGTTTGAAGAGTTTGGTTTGATTGATGATTTCCATAAGGCGACTCTCTATGGAGCGAACACTCTCAAACAAAAAGAAAATGGCGAATGCATCTATCTCAAGGAAAATACATGTAGTATTCATAAAACCAGACCTCAAGTTTGTAGAGAGTTTTTCTGTACTTCTAAGTTAAAAAAGTTTAGATATATGATTGAACAGATTGAAAAAAAGAGAACTATTTTGGAAAAAGAGAAAGAAGAGACGTGGGAAAAAAAGAAGTTCCCAAAATATAAATACTAATAGTGTTTGATTTCTGGCAATTCTTTTCCTTTAGGAACAAAACGGATTGATAAAGAATTGACGCAATGTCTTGTATTTTTATTTGTTAAATGTTCTCCTTGAAAGACATGTCCTAAATGAGCTCCACAATTTCTGCATTGAATCTCTATTCTTTGCCCGTCTGAATCAGGTAGTCGTTTAACCGCGTTTTGGAAATCTTCATCAAATGCCGGCCAACCGCATTTAGCGTCAAATTTGGCTTTTGATGAAAATAATGGAGCATAACAGCGTCGGCAGATAAATTTACCATCCTTGTAGAAATTATCATACTCGCCGGAAAATGGCGCTTCGGTGTCTTTATCTTCAATAATTCCTTTTTCTTTTCTCGTTAAGTCATTATATGGCATAGATATTAGCTTAATTATATATATTATTAGTTGATGACCTATTTTGTCTATATACTTCTGTGTTCTGATAATACCTATTACACCGGTTGCACCAATAATTTGGATAGAAGATTAAAGGAGCATAACAATTCTAAAAAAGGTGCTCACTATACTAAAATTAGAAGACCGGTAAAACTAGTTTACAAAAAAGAATTTAAAATACTTAAAAATGCTCGGCGACGGGAAAAAGAGATAAAAAATTGGACAAGAGAAAGAAAAAAAGCATTATTAAAAGAGTTTGAATAGTATAATTTCTTTATGCAAACAGATGAAGGCAAAGTAATTGATAAAGACGGTGCAAAAATTGCTGTCTATAAAGATGAGACAGGGAAAGAACATCTTTTATCAGCAGTCTGTACTCATGCTGGCTGCATTGTTTCATGGAATAGTAATGATAAAACATGGGATTGTCCGTGTCACGGATCGCGATTTGACAAAATGGGAAAGGTAATCGCTGGACCAGCAATAACTGATCTTGAAAAAGGAAAATGATGTTGATTGTTTAATCAATCATTCTAAAGCTATCATTCTTGGAGTTTGATCTTCTTGATATAATTCATCCTATGAAAGCCGCTTTTTTCGATATTGATGGGACACTTGTTTCAGGTTTTTCGGGTGTATCATTTTTTGAATTTTTAGCAAATAAAAACAAGTTTAGAAAGAAAAATAGAGATGGTTTAGTAAAAGCTGTTAAGCAATATAAAGTTAGTAAAATCACATATGAGCAACTTGCAGTAATATGGGGACAAGAAATTGCTTCCGGGTTGAAAGGACAAAAGCGAACAGAAATTTATGGGTTATCAAGTGAATTTTGGCAATATGTGAAACCAAAATTTGCTGTTTGGGCAAAAAAACTTATTTCGTTATTTAATAGCCATCAATTTAACACGATTGCAATTTCCGGGTCGCCGATTGAATTGCTGAATCTCTACAAAGAAAAATTGGATTTTCAAAATGTTTATGCGACAACTGTTGAAACAAAAAATGATATATATACAGGAAAGTTAATTATAAATTTAGTTTTGGGAAAAGAAAAATAAATGATAGTTAACAATGTTGTTATAAAGGACCACATTGATCTGAAAGAGTCTTTTGGATTTGGAGATAATGAGCACGACAGAGCATTTTTGGACAAAGTTGGGCATCCAATAGTAATAAGTTCTGAAAGTAGTCTAAAACACTTTGCAAAAAAACAAGGATGGCCGATATTCAATTTTAGTGACGATGTCTTTGAAAAAGTAAAAGCTTTACTTTAGAATTTAAATATTCCGTCGACAGGATATTATTTAATTTAAGGATTAAAATAATTTCATTATAGAAATGAATAAAAAAGATAAAGAGATAAAAAGACCAAAGCTACTAACATTCATTATCATTTTGACAATTCTTGGAGGAATAATTGGGATTATTAGGTCTGTTCCTATTTTTAGTTTATACAATGCTGTCAAACAGGGTGGGATTACAGTGAGCGATAAAGTTACTATCCAGCAAGTTCAGTCAAATACACCCGCATTTGAAAGCAAATTGCAGAAAGGTGATGTTATTCTCTCCGTTGATGGCAAAATTATTACTGATAGTTCAGAATTTGTAGAGATTTCGGATGCCAATCAAGGAAAACAAATAACAATACTGATAAGTAGAAACGGACGAAACCAAACGATCAAATTGACTCCTAGAGTAGATCATCCAGCAAACGAAGGTAGAATTGGTATTGTATTGTCAAATAGCAGCATCGAGAAAAAATCATTATATAAGTTAGTGCCTTTGGTTATTATAAGAGCTTATTCAGGCAGAGAAGAAAGATATAGCTTATTCTTCGGCTCCCAAGTTTATCAGGATAAAGAGTTGCACCGATTAAAAAGTCTTATTTTTGGTATTATTTGGATTATTATTGGTGTAGCGCTTTGGAATTGGAAGAAATGGGCAATTTATATATGTGTGATATCGACTGCATTTTCAGTTTTATCATCTATTCCTTATCTGGTAAATCCAGCCAATTATCAACCTTATCAGTCACAATCGATATTTTTAGCAGTTTATGTTGCTAAAGCAAATATACCCAATATATTTGACACAATTTTTGTGATATTAGAATTATTGATTGATTTAACTTTCACGTTTTACATATTCCGAAAGCGAAATTTATTTAAGTAGTATTTACTGAGCAATCACTATTACTTTTGGTCCCATTTACTTTAATCTTGTATATCATTTAAGTGGTTCATAGTATTTATGGTTTTTACAACCATGTTATATAATTACTCAACAAAGTTATTTTTAGAAGTATGGTGGATATAAAAGAAAGGATTAAATATAAACGGCCTTCCTGGGATGATTACTTTATGGATGTTGCTCATGCTATCTCAAAACGGTCGACGTGCGACCGGGGTAGGAGCGGTTGTGTCATCGCTAAAGATCAACAGGTTTTGGCGACGGGTTATGTCGGATCTCCCGTAGGATTTCCCCATTGCGATGAAGTGGGGCATAAAATGAAGAAGCTTACTCATGAAGATGGGACAGTCACAAGCCATTGTGTTCGTACTGTCCATGCCGAGCAGAATGCGGTGACTCAGGCAGCCAAACGGGGGATAGCTCTTGATGGTTCGACTGTCTACTGTAGGATGACGCCTTGCAGAGTATGTACGATGCTATTAATAAATTGCGGAATCAGACGTATTGCGTGTGAGCGGAAATATCATGATGGTGTTGAGTCTGAAAAAATGTTAAAAACAGCCGGAATTAAAATAACGTATAAATTTAATGAACGTCAAAAATATAAAAAGCAATAAATATGATTACTTTCGAAGATTTTCAAAAAGTTGATATCAGAGTCGGGAAAATTATTAAAGTTGAAGATTATCCCGAAGCAAGAAAACCATCGTATAAATTAAAAATAGATTTTGGACCTGAGATCGGAATAAAAAAATCAGTCGGTCAATTTCCAGCAAACTATACAAAAGAAGAATTGCATGGAAAGCCGGTTGCTTGTGTCATCAACTTTCCTCCTCGTCAGATTGGTCCTGCTCTATCTGAAGTTTTGACACTTGGCTTTCCGGACGAGCAAGGAAATCCTATTTTAGTGATTCCGTCAAAAGAAGTCCCTTTAGGAGGAAGACTGAATAAGTTACGATACATATGAGACTCTGAGGGTATATATTTATGCGGGGAAAAGTAGGAGTTTCAACAAGATATCAGCACGTCTTCT
>Ga0155252_108_pt3 | contig 29766 bp, 20 predicted proteins | sample RifCSPhighO2_02_FD_106220 | JGI IMG/M metagenome (GOLD analysis project Ga0155252, IMG submission 106220) | Candidatus Roizmanbacteria bacterium RIFCSPHIGHO2_02_FULL_37_13b
CCGACCAAGTGTCGGGAAACCAGAGGTTCGCCAATCGGCGGGAAAAAAGCTTTCCCGCTTGACTTAGGGACCTCTACGATTTTCCCGGTTTTTATAAAACCGGATACACTACCCTCATTGCATCTTTCAATAAATAGATAATTTATCTTTTTTTCAATCCCCATTTTCCCAGTAATCATCAATCAAGCAATAGAGCATTAGAACAATCGATATGTAGCTTTTTTGATATAATCTTGGCTATGGGACCTGAAACAGCTCGCTTTGATTATCTTTTTTCAACGGGTGAGCAAGTTAAAAATCCATATCAGGCAGCGAATCTATTAGCAGAAAGATTACCACAAGTTGTTAATGTGCGATTTCCGTTATTACCCGCCATCTTAGCTCTGTCAGAACTTGATGCATTTCATGAGGGCCCAATTCCAGAAGAATTCAAACGAAATCTCTTGGCATATTATATTACCCGGTGGCAAGATCTGGATCAAGAAAAAGTGATTCCCGTGTTATATGCCAAATCTAGCACAAGGGCAGATTTCAATGCTGTGACAGGAAAAATCAATCTAATAGCTAGACCGGTTTCACCTGATGATTTGAAATTGAGAAATAATTTTCTATTTATTACTTTGGGTACGGAATATTATGATCGTCTATTTGAAAGCGCCGGGGTTCAGGACAAAGCTGTTTTAGATTTCCAAAAAGAGACGTTTGAAAAAGGATGTCAAGTGATATATGAATCACGAGGCGAACAGCGAGCAGAACATCCAATTGCTTTTTCTTATCTCAGAGTTCAAGCATTAGCTCAATCCGATATAAATATCAGCGCTAGAAATCTATTTGCGATTGGTTTACCGGATGACGAAATCTATTGGCATTTGAGACAGCGGGATGATTATGAAGAGTTGGAAGATCATCGAGATCAAATGTTTGTCGTCGAATCTAGACAATCACAACTGGCAGAAGCAAAACAAATCTTAAAGGATAGGCCTAGACGGAGATTATCTCCAACAAGATTAGAAATATCAGCTAGTCCGGAAATGGCTATGGCACGTCAGTTATATTCTCAAGGTATCACTCGAGGTGAAATATTTGAACGAACTGGAGTCGTTATGGAAGAGCTTGAATCTTATATCACTCCGCAAGAAAAACTACAACGGATAGAAGAAATGAGAATAGCAGTTTTAAGTCTACGGGATGAGGGAATGACTGATGAAGCTGTAGTGCATTTTGTTTATGATCATGATTTAAGTCGAGCGGCAATATCAGAGGCGACGGGAATCGGGCCAAACAGAATTGAGACAATATTAAGAGCATATCGAGCTGAAAGGACAGAAAGCTTAGCTTCGAATTTTAATGTATTATCTGCTGAAATTGAAGACATTACAGAAATTCAGGATCAATTACTGATACATGGATTTAGCCGGACAGAACTTCATCATTATCAACCATTTTATGAACGGATGCTATCTCATGTCGGCGAACTCTTACAATCGGGAGTAAGTCAAGTAGAGGTAGGCAGAAATCTACATTTATCCGGTCGACAAATGGATATATTTGTCACAGAATTAAGAGGTCGAGATGTTTTACCGAAAGTAGCCGCTCGAGAAGTTTTAGCTCCAGAACAAATTGCCGGCTATGCAGATCTTATCGCTCCTCTTCTAGATGAAGGAAAGTCAGTTGAAGAAATTGTCGCAGCTACTCATCTTCGACCTTGGTTGGTTGAAGAGGTTAAAAGAGCACTTCTTTCGTCGGGGAGAATTAAGTCGCGAAGGTATGGAGAAAGACCTGAGAATATTCAGAGAGCCAGACAAATCAAAGGATGTCCGGTCGATGACTTTGACACGATGCGACCGCTACTCACCGGTATTAGCTATTTTTTTTATAAACATCATCCGGATATTTTGATGAGTTTGAAAGAAGCGGTAGAGGCAGAAGGACGGCAATATGAAGGATATAAACAATATTATGGTAGTCGATTTCGAGAATCAATGATTCCACATGCGCAAATTAGCCATACAGAAAAAGCCAAAGGTGTAAAGACCACAAGCGTGGTGATCGCGATTCCTCGTCAATATCAAACAGAAGGTGTTATTAAGAGGTGGTTACAGCAAGTACCAGTGCCAAGCCGTGGCGGAGACTTCAAAAATACCTTTCCCAGTCGCCGTCGAAAATGAGTATAATTTTTCTATGAAAAAGATTATTTTTCTTCTTGTTCTTTTCGGGTCATTTTTTATACCGGGCAAAAGTGTCTTCGCTCAGGAAAAAATCGATGATTTTTTGGTGACAATCAATATCGAAAAAGACGGCAAAATAAAAGTCAGTGAAAAAATTAGTTATGACTTCGGCGACTTACAGCGTCATGGAATCTTTCGAACTATTCCTTATATCAAGACTAATAAGGATGGCAAAAGATATAAATCAAAAGTCGATGTTAAGTCAATTACAGATGAATCTGATAATACATATAATTTTCAGCAATCGATTGTCGACGATAAACTGAATTTGAAAATCGGCGATCCGGATAAGCTTGTCACAGGGCCTCATATTTATAACATCAACTATAATGTCTCGGGTGCCCTGACGTATTTTTCCGATCATGACGAGCTTTATTGGAACGGAATTGGGACCGGTTGGGAAGTACCGATAGAGAAAGCGACGATTATCGTTAATAAAACGTTTTCTTCAAATAGAGAAAACGACCAGATTAAGTGCTTTGTCGGAATTGAAGGAACGTCGTCGGAAGATTGCGGTTATTCTTTAAAAGATGCTGATATTATTTTTGACTCCAAAAGGTCACTGAATACAGGTGAAGGTTTCACAATAGTTTATGGTTTTCCAAAAGGACAAGTGGCTGTGTTGGAACCGGAATTGGTAGTATCTTTTTGGGAGACGGTACCAGGAAAAATAACTGCGGTGATTTTAGCGATTTTGGCTCTTTTGTGGTATTTAATCTATCCAATTAAAATAATTTATAAATGGTTTAAATACGGTCGTGACCCAGAGGTCGGCATACCTGCCACAGCTTATTTTGATCCCCCAAAGACGAAGTCGGGGAGATCGCTGACACCGGCAGAGACGGGAGCTTTGGTTGATGAAACTGCAGATTTACGTGATGTTATGGCAACTTTGGTTGATTTAGCGCGACGTGGTTACTATAAAATTGTTGAAAAAAATAAGAATGATTTTTATTTTGAAGTCAGACACCCTGGGGGTGACCAGAAGTCAGCGGGGCTCCCGCAGGGTGTGAAGCTTATAGACTTTGAACAAACACTCATTGATGATCTCTTTGATGGCGAAACGGAAATCCGTTTAAAAGATAAAAAAATGTATGAGACTGTCAGCGAAGTGCAAAACACCATTTACACTCATTTAGTTGAAGATAAGTTTTTCCCAAAAAATCCCCAAAGTACCCGGGCGTTTTATCAGGTGATGTCAGCTCTAGGTATATTTTCCGGTAATTTTTTCTTATTCATCGTTGCCCTAATCTTTGGCCGGTTAATGCCGGCTAAGACTCAATATGGGGCAGAGGAAGCAAACAAAGCAAAAGCCCTGCGAAATTTCCTGAAAAGTCAAGAGCGCCAACTACAATTTCAGGGAGATAAACAAATATTGTTTGAGAAATTACTGCCATATGCAGTCGCATTTGGGGTCGAGAAGGCATGGGCAAAGCGGTTTGAAACCATCGCTCTTAAATCTCCGGATTGGTATCAAGGTTATGGATCAACAACTGCATTTAATAGTCTTATTTTAGCTAATGCTCTGTCATCATCTTTCAACAGTTTTGCATCGGCGGCAACACCGGTTCGCTCATCATCCGGTTTTTCTTCCGGATTTTCCGGTGGTTCCTCCGGCGGCGGCGGCGGAGGTGGAGGCGGCGGTTCATGGTAACGATTCCCGCCAGCCGCGTTTGACGCGGAGGGAGATTGTCATTTCTAAACTCTCCTTCGATAAACTCAGGATCGCTAAGAAATGTCAATGCGGAGCATGCTGGTCTGGGACCAAAATTTATATAGTACTTCACTTCGTTCAGTACCTAGAATCTGTATGACTCATTTCATATCGTCTACAGATTCTACGGCGGAGAGGGCGGGATTCGAACCCGCGCGAGTCTTACGACTCAAGGGTTTAGCAAACCCTCGCAATGGACCGGGCTATGCGACCTCTCCTCAAATCATATTCTAACATACGTCTGATTTATAAAATACTATATAGTCCTTGCCAAATTCAGGCAGAAGGTGTAGTATATCCACATACTAATACTTTATATCATTTAGACAATCTAGATGTAATAACTCATGGATAAAACTGTTCAATATCACTTTGATAAAACCGTTGATGACTATGATATTTTTGCTGATGATGTCGTGATGAAAAATAACGATCTTCATCAGACGATTACGTTGGCCATGGCTATACCAAATGACAGAATTACAAACATTTTAGATCTTGGTTGTGGGACAGGTTATGGTTCGGGTATGATATTAAGGACTTATCCACAAGCAAAAGTTACCGGGGTTGATTTTTCACAAAGAATGATGACAAAAGCGAAAATCAATTTGAATCATTTTGGAGATAGAATAATATTATTGGAAGAAGATTTTACCACTATTAAACTTGAAAATAATAAATACAATGCAGTTGTCTCTGCAATAGCGATACATAACGTTACCCATTCACAAAAAGGTAAGCTATTTCAATCGATTTACAGTTGGTTAAAGAAAGGCGGCTGTTTTATAAATGGTGATTTTATTCAAGGGGAAACAGCGCTTTTAGATAAAGAATATCGTCAAATATATAGTGAATATATGCTCAAACGGCTACGTGGAAAAGATCTATTAATATGGTTGAATCATGCTTTTAATCAGGATACTGCCATGAAGCTTTCAGAGCAATTTCAACTTCTGGCAAAGGTGGGATTTTCCAAAATAGAATTGTTATGGCAATTCAATAACGAAGCAGTATATAAAGCAGTCAAGTAATTAACACCGGGAGTTACTTGGAGCATAATGACAGTTAGATTATCCGCCAGATTTCGAAGACGATCGTAATTCCAAGAATAATGCTTATTGTTCCAGCCAATAGTTTAACTGCCTCATTTATTCTTTCAAATCGGCTCGTTAACACAAACGGCAGGCCGATGATGGCGCTGGTTATAAACATCCCTGCCATTGATCCAATCCCAAAGATAAGAATAAATAATAATCCCTGAAAAGTTGATTTAACTGTGGTCAAGACAAGAAGCATCAAAGCAGCTGATCCGGCTAAACCATGAAGCATGCCGATAAGAAAAGAACGTTTATGATGGTGATGAAGATCAATATGATTATGTTCATGAGAATGTTTGACATTTTCATGGATATGGAGATGATTGTGCATATTATTTTTTCTTAGATTTCTCAAAACATCCAAACCCATAAATACCAAGACGACACCGACACATCCCTCAAAAAAATAGGCTAATTTAGCAGGGATAGTTATTTTCAAAATCAAGATGATTAAACCTGATAAAAAAAGCGTCGTGGTATGGCCGGCTCCCCACAAAGCTCCAAAAATAGAAGATTTTTTTAGACTTTTCGTCTTTGAAACAATCGTCGATACAGCGACTACATGATCAGCATCCAGAGCATGTTTAAACCCTAGGATAAGCCCAAAACCAAGTAAGGCCGCTAATTTTACAACTACCTGATCCATGTGCCGGAGAGAGGATTTGAACCTCCACGGGGTTACCCCCACAGCGTTCTGAACACTGCGTGTATGCCAATTTCACCACTCCGGCAAATTCCATATGTGTTACTTTCTAATAATCTATTTTATATTAACATTAGTATCTCCCAGGAAAAAATATATATTCTGTTTTCCTGGGATCCACACATGAGTAATTCTAAACTCCGTTTAGAAACTCATGTGGGAAATTCCACCACTCCGGCGTGTTGGGCTGATCTTCCAGTTCCGCCACACAGGCTTATGCCAGGCACCACTCCGGCATTTACGTTAATATATTATAAAATATTTCTTAATGCTTTAAATTTTTATTATTGACAAAAGAGTTATGTATGTTATTATATAACTAATTATGAATAATAATCAAATTTTTCCGGAATATGTGTCTGTTTCTGATCTTCAGCGTAATTATGCTGACGTTTTAGCAAAAATGAAAAAATGCTCCCAGCCCGTATTCATTTTAAAGAAAAATAAGCTGGAGGCAGTCATTATCAATCCCCTATTTTACGCTCAATTGATCCGTCAAAATCAGGACACAGAAGAGAAAATGGCCTTAAAAGCCATTGGTATCTATCAAAAAGAAAAAAAAGCTAAGAAACTAAAAAAATTATCCAAGGCGGCCGATTTGTTTGTATGAAAATCGACGAGATATATTATTCTTCAGAATTTAAGAAAAGCGTCAAAAAATATTCAGATCTAAAAAAAATAATTATTCAAAGAATCAATATTTTTAAAAATAACCCATTTGATTCGAGGTTAAAAACTCACAAACTTACCGGTAAATTAAAAGATTGTTGGTCATTTTCAATCAATTTTCAGCTACGGATTCTTTTTGAATTTATTAGTGATACTAAAGTAGGTTTCATCGACATCGGTAGTCATGATATTTATAAATCATATTAACACCGGGAGTTACTTAGACTGTTTTGACACTCTTTATTTGCTATTTTGATGATTATAGTCCGTTGACAAATGTAATTCCTTAATGTCATGATTATGAACATATGCCGGAGCGGGGAACTAAATTTATCAACAAGGGTATTTATCACATTTTTAATAAAACCATCGATAAAAAAAAGGTTTTTACTATCGATAAATATGCGGAGCGTTTTTTGGAACTTCTGAGATATTATCGCTCCCGAAAATCAATAATTAGTTATTCAAGATTCAAGAAAAATCCGAGTGTTCTTGCTTTCCATACACAAGATTCGCTAAATGATAAACGATATTTTAGAATAGAAATTCTCGGGTTTTGTTTGATGTCTAATCATTTTCATCTGCTTCTGAAGCAGAATTCAGACAATGGCGTTCAAGATTTTGTAAGATTGGTACTAAATGGTTTTACACGTTATGTTAATCTAAATGAAAAACGCAGAGGGCCATTTTTACTTCCACGATTTGAATCTCGTAGCATTCTTACTGATGAAGTATTAATGCATATTTCCCGTTATATTCATCTAAATCCATTTTCGGCAGGTATTGTTAAAAATATAGATCAACTTAAAAATTATCGTTGGTCATCGTATTCAAGTTACCTTCAAGAAAAAAAAGATGATTTAATTGAGAGAGATATTGTTTTGAAATTATTTAATGTTAATCCAAGAAAATATCAGGAATTTGTTGAAAACCACGCTGACTATCAAAAGTCCTTAGAATATATCAAGCTCTGATGCCCCAATTAACTCCCGGTGTTACCTATTTTTCTATTATAATAGCCAAATGACGGCCCAAATCGAACATAGAGAGGTAAGACCCACAGGATATGGCGAAATTTATCAAATACCTTATCAATCCGATATGAGTGCTGATGATATCAGACGCTTGTTTCCTAACACAAATGCTGTCATTGCGGTTGATTTTCCTATATCAGGAGAGGGTGAGCCCTTACTGACGCCAGAGGGTGATTTAATCGGTCATCAATTTAAAAATGGTGTTATATCTGTGGATCACCATAATGACGATCTCCAGATGTGTCAACCCAATATCTGTACGACCACTTTAGCTTGGCAGATGGTAGAAGCTGGGATGAGACCGAATAAAAAAACACCGATTGTAATCAATCATCATGATCCAGATAGTATTTTATCCGCTGTCCTTTTGTCCGGTATGGAGGGAGGTCTCGTGAAACGCGATAAACTAGTTGAGGCAGCCTTATGCTCAGATCATGGGGTTAAACCGTCATCTGAAAAACTTAATAAAATAATTGAACTGTTATTTGCTTTAGATGAAAGAGATAGTTTTGCAGATTCATGGGTTGCAGTAGAATCATTGCTTCGTGGATATAGAATGCCTGATTATGTCGACCCCGCACTAAGAGCATATCGTGCCATAAAGAAACGGGCAGAAGAAGCATTTCAAAGAGTTGAGGAAATGGGTCGCGGTGTACATCTTCTATATCTTAATGAAGGAATTCCCAGTCATCATTTTATAGAAGCGGCTCGACGAGGCGGAGCAAAGGTTTTAGTAATAATTTCACCTGATCCCTATGATGAAAAGAACTTACGGATAAGAGTCAGAGGTGTGGATTTGCCGGAATTTGTTTATCTGACAGCTATGGATTTGGGCAGGTTTGGCTTTCGTGGTCGCTTTGATGCTGGCTCAATATTTGCTAATGATGGAATTGATCCAGATTTAGTGATGAAAACTATAGTAGAGCATATGCCGACGTAATGATTTATACTTTTATAGTATGAAACTCATAGTTGGTCTTGGCAATCCAGGAGAGAAATATCGGAATAATCGGCACAATGTGGGGTACCTTTTTTTGGATTATATAATCCAAAAAAAGGAAGTATCAAGTATCAATTATCAAGTATCAAGTGTAAAACCGTTTAAAAGAGATAAATATTCAGAAGCGGAAATTACGGAAATTAAATTAAACAATGAAACAATTATATTAGCCAAACCACAGACGTTTATGAATGAGTCGGGGAGAGCAGTAAAGAAAATAGTATCTAGTATGAAGTATAAAGTATTAATCATGAATGATATGTTTGTTGTTCATGATGATCTTGATATCAAACTTGGCGAATATAAAATCCAATTGGGGAAAGGGCCAAAACTGCATAATGGTATTGAATCGATAGAAAAGGCACTTGGAACGACCGAATTTTGGCGTATCAGAATTGGCGTGGATAATAGAGACTCTGAAAACCGTATGCCGGGAGAAAAATATGTGTTGCAGGATTTTACTTTGGAAGAAAAAAAGACGCTACAGTCTAACTTTGATGAAATTCTTACAACTTTTGTGCGTAAACACCCCTCGCGTGCATAGCCTCAAAGTTTGTAAAATCCGGGATCATAGGCTACGGGACGATCCGGAATAGTCCGAGAAAGTTGGTTTACAAATGAATTTTTTTAGTCAGCGCAAAGTATGCGAGGTTTAGAGCCAGATAGCTTTCAGCTCCCTGATTATCATTGATTTGTTTTTTCATCAGTCCATCATAGACAGCTCCACTGGCTTTATCTACAAGAGTTTTTTTTAGCCGATTTTGTCCCCAAAACCAGTTGTAGGCGATTTTTGCCTGTTTTAAATATTTCTTATCCTTAAATAGTTTATAAGCAGTTATTAATGCTGCTGTCATAGAATAAGATTCGACAGCCTGTTCATCATATACAGGCATTTTTTCACCCTTGCTCCAGAAATTCTTATTTCCCGGAAATTGGAAGAAATCTTTCTTAAATATAGCATGGGTATAGAATTCAAGCATTTGACGGCCTAATGAAGTTAACTCATGATCTTTTAAAAGATCCCCCAGGATGAGATATGCCTGAATGACTTTGCCATTATCATAAGTAATCATCTTTTCAGGCCAATGCCATTTGTCGCTGAAATTAGCTTTTGCCTGTTTTTTGAGATCGTCCCGCCACATTTTTAATACCTTACGGTATCTATCCAGTTCGCCGTTGCGGAAAATGCGTTTTGTTTCGTTCTTTTTCAGAATGTAATAAAGGGCCAGAATCAAAAATGCTTTCGTCCTAATGGAAAATTCTTTATTAAAAATTAACGGCAGTGTCTTTTGTGTCATTTCCCAGGCTACTTTTTCAAATAATTTTGAGTAATAAGCAAGATAGGCAAGTGCAAAAGCAGAACGGCCATACCAATCGCCTAGTCCCAATTCTTTTTTATGCAGATCAAATGAAATATAGCAATAAAATTGACTGCTTGATTCATCGCGGGCAAATTTCAAAAAACGAAGATAACCGGTTTCAAGATTTCTTAACAGTTTTTTTTTCTTTAAATCAGTATTTTTCCATAAATTAGCGACAATTAGAGCCCGGGCATTATCGTCAGTTGAGTAACCATGTTCCGGATCAGGCAGGTTAAACATTGTATGTTGCATGATGCCATGCGGAGTGGAAAGGGCAAAAAGATAATCATTATTAGGTTTTATTATTCTTGTCATAATATTATTTTGATTTTTTTTTATTAACTACATAAGAAAAAAGATTTAAATACTCCAAAGCCACATGTTCCCAAATCATCTTTCGTCCGTATTGATAGGCTGCTTTTTCGATTTTTTCACGGAACGTTGGTTTTTTTATGATGTTAACGACCGCATAAGCTATCGCTTTTTCATCTTTTTGCGGGACGATAATACCTCGATCTTGAGCTAATGTTTCATTTGCATATATGTAGGGGGTTGATATGCAGACTTTTCCGGCTCCAATAGCATAGGCGAGGGTACCGGATGAGGTTTGGTTTCGATCCAGATAAGGAGTGATATAGACGTCCAGTGCTTTTAAATATGAAATCAGATTTTCGAGCGAAATATATTCATTTATCTCGACAAAATTAGCTTCGAGATCTAATTGTTTAACTAATTTTTTTAGTTTGTGACGATAATGTTCATCTTCATTGATTTTTACAAGCGGGTGTGTGGCGCCTATCATCAAAAATTTCACGTTAGGATAAACTGATTTGATTTGCGGTAATGCTTTAATTACATATTCCAATCCTTTGTTGGGGGCAATTAAATTTATCGCGCCTATAAGGAAGTCTTTTTTTGAATATCCGATCTGGGGTTTAAAAAAATGAGATGGAGAAAAAGGAATATTAGGGACACCATGGTGAATAGTTAGAATCTTATCTTCTTTTATGCGATATATTTTTTTTAATCGGTTAGCAGCTTCTTTGATCATGACGACGCATGCTTCTGACTCTGAGGCGATTATATTCAAAATCGACTTTTGTTGTTCTGAAGGGCGAAGTAGTGTAGTATGAAATGTAGTAATCAGCGGTTTGTCAATATTTTGTACCAATTTAAGAATGTATTGACCGTCCTCTCCACCAAATATTCCGTATTCATGTTGAAGTGAAACGAAATCACATGAAGAGCGATTTATATATTTGGCCGCTGATAGATAATCTTTTTCATTATCTTTTCTGATATGATATTTGATCTCCCATGGGTATTCGACAGTTTCGCGTGTATCATCCATGGCAAGGATTTCTGCCAGATATTTAGGATTTAAGACGTTGATTCCATTGGTCAGATCTTTTGTATATGTAGCGATTCCGCATCGGCGAGGAATATAGGTGGATATATAGATTCCTTTTAAATTAAAATCAGTCAAACCTAATTTGGGCTTGAGTTGGCGAGCCATAGAGAACTTATTATAGCATGTATTAGTATTAAGTATTTAGTATCTAGTATTTAGTCCTCGCCTGCGGCGGGGTTAGTTAAAATTGGCCAATTACAACTAATTTCAACTAATTACAACTAAATCTTGATTTAAATACTAATTTCAGTTATCTTTTTTTATATGCCGGGAAAAAGAATCAATCGTGTTTTAAAAAAATTGTCAAAGTATGAAGATACACCTCAGAGGAGTCCCTTCGACTCCGCTCAGGGCAAGCCTGCCATCATTCGAGGTGAAAAGAATGATCATCTTTTTGAGACGAAATATGGCTATTTTCAAGATGGAGGACGTGAATTTGTCATTAAAACACCTCATACTCCTGGGCTTTGGGCTAATTTTTTAACGAACGGGAAATATACGGCCTTGATTTCACCGACGGGTGGCGGTTATTCATGGTATGAAGAATCAGGTTACAATCGTATTTTGCGGGAGCACCCACTTCGCCATTTGATCGAAGATCTGCCCGGCCGCTATATATATATCAAAGATTTACAAACCAATGATTATTGGTCCTCCAGCTATCAACCTGTCGGCAAGGCTAACAAATTCAAAGCCACTCACAGTCTTGGATTTACTAAGTCACAAGTGGATTATAAAGATATTGAATCAGAGGTCACATATTTTATTCCTTTTGATAAATCTTATGAAGTTTGGCACTTGAAATTAAAAAACAATAGCACAAGGACAAGAAAACTTAAATTATATACCTACTGCGAATTTGTATTGGGAAGTTACCGTCCGGATCTTCTTGAAAATTCCTTTAACAGTATGTTTTTTAAAGGCGAGAAAATAGACAACGCGTTGATCTTTACCAAACCAATTCTGACAACTAAGGATAATTTGATACTACGGACCTATGACAAAATTGGTTTTTTCACAACAAATGAAAAATTTAACGAATATGAAGTATCCAGACGTGACTTTATTGGCTTTGGAAAGTCATTAGGCCAACCACAGGTTTTGACAAAAAAATCGAAACTCTCATCTAGCCCTAAACAAGGTGAAAATATGATTGGCTGTATTTCAGTGGAAATTACTTTAAAACCAGGAGCAGAAAAAGAAGTTTATTTTGCCTTGGGTTTGGTGAACAATCCCGAAGAAATTGTCAAAGTCCACACATCGCTGACTAGGACAAACATGGTTAGGGAGCTCGACAAAATAAAAAAATATTGGGATAAACAAATCAATAAAATCTGGATTGAGACGCCTGATGAGGGGTTAAACATCTGGTTTAATTATTGGCTGAAATATCAGATCCATTTCAATGCTCATTGGAGCGAGATGGATTCATTTTATATCGGCGGTGGAGGAGGATTTGGCTTTAGAGATACAGCGCAACACATCTGGGGTATTTTGCCATTTGACAGGGATTTATATCTTAAACATTTAAGATTTTTACTTTCGCATCAATCGCCAAATGGTAGCGTGCCACATGGAATTTCCATTTTTTCAAATGAGGCATCAAATTCACCGCATAGTGATGATCCTTGCTGGCTGGTATTTGCTGTCTTGAATTATTTAGAGGAGACAAATGATCTTAAATTTTTAGATGAAGATATTGCATTTCACGATGGATTGACATTTGGCAAAGAGCACAAAGGATCTGTGTTAAGGCATATTATTCGTGCTGCCGATCACTCACTGCGGCATATGTCAGAGCGGGGGATACCGCAAATGCAAGTGGCAGATTGGAATGATGCGCTATCCAGCGGAATTTTTGGTAAGGGTGAATCCTTTTTGACTGCAGGACTTCTTGCAGCTAATCTGCAGCGTCTAGTTGAACTGCTAAAAAAAGTGAAGCGTCAGGATAAGGTAAATGAATATACTTATGCTTACAAAAGACTTTCACAATCGATTATTAATTTCGGTTGGGACGGTGATTGGTTTTTACGAGCGACTCAAGATCATCAAAAAAAGCCGATAGGCAGTAAATCTAACGAACGTGGACAAATATTTTTAGATTCTAACAGCTGGCTTTGTATTTCCGGATTGTCTGGCAGTTATACGGAAAAAACTTTAAACAGCATGTGGGAACGATTGATGACTAAGTACGGAGCATTGATTTTCAGTCCTGCCTATTCAACAGAAGACAAACAACACGGGGTGATATCTCAATTTGTCCCGGGATCAAAAGAAAACGCCTCGATTTTTTTGCATGCTAACGCCTGGTTTTTCATCGCACTTTGTCAAGCTTTAGAAAGTGAAAAAGCCCATAAACTACTTAAGAGTTGCAATCCGATTCATGCCTCATATAATTTCTCTGATACTTACAAGGTTGAGCCGTATGTTTTATCTGAGTTTATTTTTGGTAAGGAGTCAGACAAATTTGGTGAAGGGAGTTTCAGTTGGGTGACCGGATCAGCCGAATGGTTTTTCCGTGGGATTTTGGAGTTCTTTTTAGGTTTAAAATCTACTTACGGCAAAGTGACTTTTGAACCAAAAGTGCCTAAAGACTGGACATTTAAAGTCGAACGTGAATTTAATGGAAAGCGGTGGATTGGGGAGTATGAGAAAGGAGTTAGTAAACTGAAATCTGTGATTTAAACAAGCATTTCACTCACATCAGCTCCGGATAATATTTTTTTAGCAACAACAATATTATAATCAACCAGATTCTTATGCAAAATTTGGTCAGTCCTGCTTTTGGAAAATTCTATGACTTCCCCAGCATGAGCAAGAAAACAGACGAGTAGTGATTGATGAAATATTTCTTTATTAGTGACGAGTTTTTCCATTTCATCAATGATTTTTTTTCTTTCCGGTTGGGCATTGAGATATGGAAGATGGATGAGAAAATAAATCAAGTTATAAGCAAGAGAGAAATTGAGATAAAAATTACCCATGGTCTCGAGATCGACGATGATAAGAGTATTTTGTTTATTGTCATCCTGAACTTGTTTCAGGATCTCTTTGGGATGCTGAAATGAATTCAGCATGACATTTTTTGGTCGGGGGTTGATTCTTATCAAAAAATTATGGGGTGTGCAATCAGCATAAAGCACACCCGTATCTTTTTCTATAAATAGATCTGCTTTTGGAAGTTGTATGTTGGTTTTTTTTATCCCGGATATTATGTTTAATAAAATTAAACCTTTTGAAGCGCGATTAAGTCGGTCGATGATAAAGCTTTTATCATAGTTTAATTCGTTAGGTAGCTGAAATTGCATAAGTCTAGACATTATTGTGGAAAATGATAGCAGTTCCGGAGGAACGAACGTTGGATTTTCAAAAAAAAATTGAAAGACATTTTTCGCCTTAATTTTTTCCATTTGGATGAAGAAGATTTGTTGCAGATTCTGTCGCTCGACAGCCCCATTAAGTGCTCCCCAGCTCTTCGCGAAGGGCTGGGTTGCGCGCTTGGATGGGGCTCCCCGTTTCGCGCCACCTGCAACAATAATGGAATCCACAAGAATATTAATTATCTCTGGAAAAAAATCCAGTCTTTTTTCTTTTTGAAACTCGCTGATAATTGCCTGTCTTTTTATACTGTTGATAACGCCATCTTTTATTGTTTGATACGTTTTTTCATCAACTGTTTTTCCTGCTTGTCTGACGACAGAGTCAGGGAGATTAGCTGAGATGATTGATTCACGTCCGTTATTATCAATCCACGAACCGGTGAATTTAAAATATTTTGGATTAAATTCAAATTCGTCAGTTAAATAAAATTCCCAGAATTTTTTTGTGATTTCATCACGGAACACACGACCACGGTAAGTAGTTTCCAAATATCGGTAAACAGTTTGGATGTATTGAGACATTGATTTACTATATCAACGACAAAACAATATGTCATTCCAGCGAAAGCTGAAAGTCCTGTAAGGGCTGGAATCTATATAATTGATGTAGATTCCGGGTCAAGCCCGGAATGACAAAAATTGTAAATTGTAAATTAACTCTTTGATATCGCCAAAACACATTCATATTTACTTTCTCCGAGATCTTTTTCAATATATTGTTTAACAATTCTAATCAAATCTTGGTGTGATAAAAAAATCTTATCATAATTGGGTTCTTTTTTTGCCGTCGGTGAGTTCTCTTTATTGACTCCACCAAAGCGGATGGCAACAACTTCCAGATTATGATAAGCGGCATAGTATCGACCCAGTGCTTCAAAATAGAGTTTAGTTGCGCCATAAATGCTGGTGGGTTGCTCTTGAATATGATAATTGAAGCTAGAGGTGTGAGGTGTGAGGTTAGAAGATGAAGTTTGAAATGGGATTATTTCCAACTTCCCACTTCCATATCCAGCATCCCACTTCCCATCTCTCACATCTTTAAGAATTTTTTTTCCATATTCATCAGCATGCATACTGCTTGCCAGAATCACCCGCTTGATTTTTTTCCGTACTGCCGCTTCAAACACATTGTGGGTCATTAGAAAATTGTCATTTTTGAAAATGCCATTTTCATAAATCGGCTTTTTATCCCAGGCAAGGTGAATTATCACGTCCGTATTTTTTGGAATATTTTTTATCAACGAGAGAAAGTCGGTTAAATCGCAGTTTTGACGGGAAAGGGGAGTCAAATCAAAATCATTTTGAAGATTCTTGATTAAAACCGATCCAATGATTCCAGATGCTCCGGTGATGACAATTCTTTGTTTCATGCCAAACTTCATTATAGCATCAAAAATGCATACAGATCATTATCTCAAAATAATAGGGATTAGATTACTATTATAATCCATTATCAACCTCGGAGGTTGCTAAAAAAAGATAAATGGATTGTAAGAAAGCGACGAAGTAGGGTAGGGCAATTTTAAAAATGAGTCAAACCTAAGGCTAAAAGGGTTCGATTTTAGAGATTGTTTCGTCATGCTGGGTCAGGATGACAAGATCCGCAAGACGTAACGTGTAACTCGTATAAAGTGCATATTGTACATATTATGCATATTAAACATATTATAGACATTATTCATATTTTGGATAAAATACACAAAGTCCTTGACAAGCATATTTTCGTTGTTCTATATTGATATATATTGATGTCTACAATTGAATACAAATTACATCGGATGAGTCCGAATCAACTTAAAGCCTTATTTTTGTTGGCAAAAAGTGAACAGGGGATCATCTCTTCATCTAATTCAGCGCCTCAAATCGGTAAAAAAGGCAAAGCACTCGGTGGCGTGTTTTCATCACTTGCAAGACAAAATATCAACGGAGAACCATTAGTTTTACCATGGGGTCGACCGGAAAACAATCGAGGACTCAAGTGGAAACTGAATGAAAAAATTATCACGAAATCAAGATTATTAGAAGTTGTGAAGGAATTATTAAGCTAAGCAATGGAACAATTGAGCAATAGAACAATTAGATTAATGAGGAAAGTTTTATCAATCACCGTCTCTATATTAATTGTAGTAGAAAGTATTCCCATGGGTATCTTGCCCTTCCAGCAGAAACCTCCAGCTGTTGAGGCAGCGGCGCTTAGTAAGACGTCCCAGGCCGAATGGATGGCAGGCAAATATGAATTTAATGAGATTGATATCGCGACTTCAAGCGGTGATATGAAGCTGCAATTTGATTTAGGAAGCTGGAACGCATCAGGTTCTGCCGATCTCAATCACTACGCTTATATTCAAGAACCAATGGTGAAGGTGGGACGATTTGTCTATATGTTGAGAAATAGAAACGTCGGTCAACTTTATCGATATGATCTTGATTCAAGAGAGTGGAAAGAAATGGCTAACTTGCCAAACAGTTTATATGAAGTCGCTGATATGACTACCAACGGCACTGATAGCATTTATGCTTTCGCGACGCGTTACAGTGCTGGTCCGCCTAGCATGTATTACAAACACTTTTTAAAATACGATATTCCGACTGATACTTGGAGCTATCTGGATGATCCGCCGGCCGATCTAAGGTCAATGGCTGCTCTCGAATATGTCTCCGGATCAACTAATTATATTTACGCTATTGAAGGAGCTGGTCGTTACGGATTTTGGAAATATAACGTCTCGACTAATACCTGGTCGATTATCAATAACACTACTTATTATTGCCAGTCCTATTGTGATTTAGAATATGATGGCAGTCGTTATATTTATGGGGTGACTGATTGGTACGCTCCTGATAGGATCTATCGCTTTGACACTCAAGTAGGGACATGGGCATTTATGGCAAGCGCCCCACTAGACGGTTCCATATCTACCGGGGTAAAACTAGCCATTTTTGGAAATTATGTTTATACTCTTCGCGGCGTCAGTACACGAACTTTTTACAGATATTCAATAAGCGGTAATACTTGGAGTACAGCGGCTGATGTCCCGTATGCATACTATGGTAGTTTGATATCGGTGCCTGAAGATAATAAAATTATCGTGTATGCCAGTCCGACCAACTTCTTTGATTATTATCCGGCGACCAATTCTTGGAGTGACCCTTTGCGAGCGGTTACTTATGGAGCTGATGCCGGACAACAAACTGTTTCCGATGGAGCGGGAAATATATATTACTGCATCGGAGCCGGTTCGACAGCTTGTTATAAATATACTATAGCTACTGATACTTGGGTAGCATTAACCGCAGCGCCGGCGACGATAGGCTCTGGTAGTTCTGTTGCTTGGGATGGGACAAATCTATATGCCCATCGTGGTAATTATGCCAATACTTTTTATCAATTTAATGGTAGTACTTGGGCTGCTAAAACTTCTCCGCCAGCTACGTTGACAGTAGGATCCTCGATGGTTGCTTCAGGGTCAGCTAGTCTTTTTGCTATTCAGGGTGGTGGTGGAACTGGTTTTTATAGATATGATATTGCTGGAAATTCTTGGACGAGTAAAACAGCATTGACAGAAGGAGCATATCGAGGTTCGGGAATGATTAAAGCAGGTAATTATATATATGTACTTACTGGATACAACAAGGGCGTTTTATTGCGTTACAACGAGACTGAAAACAGTTGGACGAGAATGAAATCTTTACCGGTTGGATCTTATTATGGCGGTGGGATTACCTATGATGGAGTTGATACAATTTATGCCTTTGTTGGTGGTGATACTGATATTTATTCACGTCAGTTTTATAAGTACCTGATTTCTGAAGACAAATGGTATCGAGTAGCAGATACGCCGGAAAAAGTAAACTCTGGTGGAGCGTTGGTATGGGCAAATAATGCTGTTTATGCATTACAGGGGAATTATAGTTACACCATGTGGAAATATACTCCCTCGACGACTCTATATAAAACTTCGGGTAGCTGGTATTCACCGGTCTATGATTTGACATACAATAGTGCTTTTGGCAGTTTCACCACGACGCAAACAACCCCAAGTGGTACATCTATTACATATTATTCACGGACGTCTGATAATAGTAATAAATGGGATGCTTGGACTGAAATAACAGGGGGAACTATCAGTTCAACTGCACGTCGATATCTTCAAATTAAAGCGACTTTAGCAAGTGATGGCACAGCAACGCCGACTTTATCCGATTTTACCGTCAATTATACCGGTGACACCACCGCGCCGGTGATGACGTCTTTATCCGTTTCCGGTTACTCGGCAAGTGGCGGCTCTGCCCTGACCTCAGGGCAAACCTACAGTCACACAAATCCCTATTTCACTTGGTCCGGAGTCACCGATGCCGCATCAGGAGTCGATGGTTATTATGTTTATTTTGGATCAAGTGCCACTGCTGATCCTGAGACAGATGGTAATTATCAGACCACGACCAATTATACCGTGGCGACAGCGATGGCGACCGGATCAACATATTATTTAAGAATTAAAGCAAAAGATGTTGTCGGCAATGTATCCTCAGCAGCTACAGGTTTTACCTATGGTTATAACGGTATCTCACCGCCGTCAACACAGACAATTTCCACACAGGGTAATTTTGAAGCAGGTACTCTGGAAAACACCACTGCCTCAACATCTGCCTGGTGGAATACTAGCTTCCTGTATCGTCAACAGATTACAGTGACCAACTCAAGTGGAGCTACCGCCAAAAAGGGCGATTTTGCCAAAATCTTGAGTCTTGATACAGCTACGCTTATTGCTACGAGTCCTGCCAAACTTCAATCTGATGGTGATGATTTACGGGTAGTTTACTGGAATAGTACTGATTGGGTCGAAGCCAAGCGAGGTTGGGAAAACCTGGATACATCTTCAACGACCGTATATTTTGATCTCCAAGCAAATATAAATAACGGCTCCTCCGACAACAATTATTATTTATATTATGGTAATTCCACTGCGACGGGTCCGACGGCAATGCCGGTTTTCAATGACAATTTTGATGATAATTCACTAAATTCTACACTTTGGCAAGTCAATACAAACTATGGCACAATTGCCGAGACTAACCAAAGGTTGCAGTACACTGGCCGGACTTCGGGCCAAAATGGCATCTCAAGTCAGGCCAGGTCAAAGACAGCGATAACCGGTGATTTCACTTATGAAACCAGTATTTATACCGTTAATAACAATGGTTCGGGTTTCAACGGCGCTGTATTTTTAGGTAGTTATGATGATTCAACGCCCAATAATGCCGCCGGAGTTTTGATCACCCAAAATTATAACGGCGGGATATTTTACGTTTATTCAAAAGCAGCAGGTGCCGGTTATACCTATCTTACGCTGACGGCAACTACAACCGAGGATGCCTGGCACACATTGAAAGTTAAGCGATATGGCGACTCCTGGTCATTTTTCTGGGATGGTACGGCTATCGGCAGTTATGAAGGTTTATACAGCGGCGACGTCTATATGAGCACTTTGAGATATTGGAAGGAAAGTCTGCCGACAAACTGGCAGGGAGATCAATATTATGATGATGTTTATTTCAACAGTAAAGTTGCATCCAACCTGACTACATCTGCCGGAGAGGAAACTGCTGTCACGACAACAACCGCCGCAACATTGAAGTTAACTCACGAAAAGACCGGGACCTGGGCCGGGTATCAGTTGCCGACATTACCAAGGGCTCTCCGCATGTATTTGGGTTCAAGTGTTTATGCTGGCAATGCACTCTATGTTGTTCGCGGCTATGCTACCCAGACATTTTATAAGCTTGATTTAGCAACTTCGACTTGGACAGCGCTTGCCAATACCCCGGCGACAATGGGGACAACCGGTGCTGCCGGAATCGCTATGGTCTTTGATGGGACCGATAACATCTATGTCACTCGTGGCGGCGCAACGACGGCATTTTATAAATACACAATATCGACTAATACGTGGAGTACAGGTCTAGCCCAACCGGAGTTGACGATCACCAGCGGTGCGGCGATGACGATGGTAGGTACTGACAGTATATATCTTCTTCGTGGTGGTTCTAATATGGAATTTTTACAATATACAATCTCGACAAATACTTGGAGTAATATGACTTCGGCTCCTTGGGGACCAAGTACAGGTACGGGCATGGTCTATGACGGGACAAATACTATTTATGTAATGTGGGGTAGCTCAACTGCTTTTGCTCGTTATACTGTATCGACCAACTCTTGGAGTACGGATCTTCCTTTAGCTCCATATCCAAACGGCGCTTCAGCTAATGATTTGATATATGATGGTAATGGTAATCTATATTTTTTTACCTATTATAATTATCAACTTTCCGTTGATGAAAGACATTACATTTGGAAGTATAATATTAGCTCAAGGAAATGGTCATCCATTGATGTTTCGACCGACTTAGCCCTTGTCTATGGCGGTATCGGTTTTGACGGAAGCCGATATGTATATTTAATTCAGGGATATCCTATTACAACAGAGGCGGGTACGAGAGCAATATACCGTTTTGATCTAACTACAAACAAATTTCTTCCCGAGACCCCGCCATTACAAATCGACAGAAATTTTGTCAATTCAGATGGTGAATACTATTATTACATGCCGTATACAGGTACATCGCTGGCTTATGACAATAATGATAATGTCTACTATATTCAGGGAGGAGCATATTCTTATACAAATAAATATCAAATTTCAACTAAAAAATGGTCGATGATAGAACCAATTCCTTGCATTTATTACTCAGGTGGATTGGCGTGGGCTGGTAACTATTTATATGCTGCATGCGGTGGTACTACCAAGTATTTCTTCCGCTATAATCCGGTTAGCCGGTATTGGGAGCAGCGGGCTGATACTCCCGATACTATTGTTGCCTCAGGTCAGGGGCTGGTTTATGACGGTTCTGATAGTATGTATTTACTTCGCGGGAACGGTGGGACGATATTATATAAATATACGATTTCAACCGACGCTTGGACCACAGAATCAAGTACTATTCCCGGAACCATCGGTAATAGCTATGGCGCCTCAATTACTTACGATGGCAGTGGTGCTTTATATATTATTCGGGGAAACAGCCTTGGCGGTTTTTATAAATACAATATCGGCACGCAGACGTGGAGTACGTTATCCAGTGCGCCCGGGCGAGTATATAATGGTGCCGGAGCCATTTATTTTGAAGGAAAAATATATGCCACTTTTGCCAACCTGACGCAAAAGTTTTATGTCTATGATGTTGCCTCAGATACATGGGAAGTGGGACCGACTGCTCTTTCTGAAATCAGTATCGGCGCTTCACTGGTTAAAGGATCAGGTAGTACTGCTTATGCTTTAGCTGGAAATTATGATTTTGTTTTCTGGAAATTTAATCTACCGACATCAACTACATCATATAAATATAATGGAAAATTTACCTCGGCTGCATATGATCTAGGTACTCCGTATGGGTATATCGGATTATCGGCAACCGTCGCCTCACCATCGGCAACTACCACGACATTTGAGACGCGGACATCAACTGATTCTGCCACATGGGGATCATGGACAGCGGCGACTAATCTTAAAAAGATCGCTGGATCAACTTATACCTATAATATTGCTTCGTCTGTCAACCGATATATTCAAGTACGTTGCACATTGGATAGTGATGAAAGTTATCAAACACCATCTGTGTCCAATATCACCATATCTTATTATGGCGATCCAACTGTTCCGACAAATCCCGATACATTAAATTCATATACAACTGCGACCCAAGCAGCGAGCTTGACAACCAATACCTGGTATAACTACGCTAGTCCCTATTTTGCATGGAGTGGGGGATCTGATGCTACCGGGTCGGGAATTTTAGGTTATTACGTATATTTTGGCAATGATGAAAATGCTGATGCATCGGTCTCAGGGACTCTGCAGACAGCAGCCAATTATACTGCCAGCTTCTCTACAGACGGAGAATATTTCTTGAAAATTAAAACCAAAGATAATGCTGGCAATATCGCCGATCACTGGTCTCCTTTCCATTATCGCTATGATGGTACGACGCCAAATACACCTTCATCTGTCGCTGCTGATCCAAGAAGTTATACGGCGACAAATAGTTTCACAATGTTTTGGACGACAACAACTGATGTTACCTCCAATTCAACTTCATCAGGGGTACTTGGCTATTATTACAAAACCGGTGCCGGGACAGGCAGCTTCTCAAACGATCAGTTGACTACCAGTACCCAAATTTCCAGTATCACCTCTTATCAAAACGGCACTAATACTTTTTATGTTAAATCTAAAGATAACGCCGGAAATTACTCGGATTATGCTACTACTGCTTACTACTATAATGGTAGCGCACCCTCGGCTCCGACTAATCTAGCAGTTACACCATCATCAAACACCTCAAATTCCTTTGCCTTTTCCTGGGATCCGCCGACGAGCTATTCCGGTTCAATCAGTGAATATCGTTATTCAATAAATTCGCTTCCGTCAGCGACCAACTATACGTCAACTAATACTGAAGCACTTACGGCCGGAGCTTATGCTACGATAAAAGGAACGAACGTATTTTATGTGGTAGCAGTTGATGAAGCCGGTAATGTTAATTATGACGCTTATGCATCTGTCGAATTTACTGCCGATACTTCAGCTCCGGGGATTCCGAGAAATGTCGAAGCTTTTGATAATTCCATCCGCTCAACTACTTCATATAAAGTAGGGTTAACCTGGGATGCACCGACTGATCTTGGTACCGGATTCGCCGGTTATGCGGTCTATGGTTCTTCAACCGCGACAAGTTGTGACAGCAGTTTCAGTTCGTTTACATTAGCAGGGACGACAGCAGGGACGACTTATGTAGTGGCTTCTCTAGGCGGCACCGCTCTTTCATCAACGACGTATTATTTTTGTGTCAAAGCTTACGACTCGACCAATCAATACTCCGGAGTTTCATCGACGGTATCACTTCTTCCATCCGGACGCTGGTTGACTGCGCCTGATTTATCATCCAATCCGGCGGTAACTGCCAAGACTAAATCCGCCTCTGTCACCTGGTCAACATCGCGGACCGCCAATTCATTTGTCAAATACGGGACTAGTTCGGGCAGCTATGGTAATGAGGTCGGCAGTTCTACCCAGGTGACAGCTCATTCAGTTGCTTTGACCAATCTTAATCCTGGGACAACTTACTATTACAAAGTGCTTTTCACGGACGAAGACGGTAATTTAGGTCAGTCGAGTGAATACTCCTTTAAGACGTTGGATGCACCGCTTGTTTCAAATGTAAAATGTACTGATCGGGGCCTTTATTCAATGTATATTACTTTCACTGTCAAAAATGCTTCAAAGGTTGATCTGCAATATGGAAAAACAACATCCTATGGTGGCGCTCAGTCTTTATCAGTGTCTACTGCCGAGTCAACCAACAGCATCAAACTTGACAGTCTTACCGATGGCATGCTTTATCATTATCGGCTGGTTGCCGAAGATGAAGAAGGATATGACTATAACAGCGATGATTACTCCTGTGAGACTTTGCCTGAACCAAAGATCACGTCGCTGAAGATCCAGTATGTCATGGGTATGCCCACTGCCACGGTCCGGATTTTATGGATTTCCAATACCGCGGTAACTTCCATAATTACTTATTATCCCACAGATAACCCGCAATCATCAAAAGACCAGATAAGTATTGCCCTGAAAACGAGTCACGATATGTTGCTTAAAGACCTAAAAGATAATACAGATTACACCGTTATTGTTAAGGGTAAAGACCCTGCCGGTAATGAGGCCAGTTTTGCACCACAAAAGTTGAAAACGTCAGCAGACCTGCGGGCTCCGGAGATCGTCAATATGAATGTTGAATCGACAATCGTCGGTGTAGGTGATGAAGCTAAAGCACAGATCATCGTTTGCTGGGACTCTGATGAGCCGACGAGTACTCAGGTTGAATTTGGCGAAGGTACAGGATCGACATATTCATCCATGACCCAGGAGGATACCAATTTGACGCTAAATCACTGTGTCACTATCCCGAGTCTTTTGCCATCGAAAATATATCATCTTAGGGCTCTATCAAAGGATAAATCTGGCAATCCCGGTATCTCGGAGGATACGGTTTTGGTGACACCAAAAGCCACCAAAGACGCATTGAATTTGGTCGTCGACCGGTTATCAAAAACATTCGGGTTTATTAAAAAAATTAAATTATTTAATAATGGAAAATAAATCACACATAAAAACCGACAAACTGTTCAAGTCGTTTACCGTTGGAAGCGAGACAATTGAGGTTTTAAAAGACATAAACATCGACATCAAAGTCGGTGATTTTACAATTATTTTTGGACCATCAGGTTGCGGCAAATCAACAATGCTGCATACTTTGATAGGGCTTGAGCAGCCTTCCGTCGGCAAAATTTATGTTGAAAATCAAGATTTCTACTCAATAACAGAAGATGAACGAGCGATGTATCGAAGGCACAGGATCGGGATGATTTATCAGCAGCCGCTTTGGATCGGCGCATTGGATATTTTCAACAATTTAGTATTTTCACTGCATCTTCTAAATTACAACCGTCAAGTCATGGAGCAAAAAGCCAAAACGGTGTTGGGAATAGTTAAAATGGAAGACAAAATTCATTATCGACCGCTTGAGCTTTCATCCGGTCAGCAGCAGAAAATCAGTCTAGCCCGAGCGCTGATTATCGACCCGTCAATTATCGTTGCTGATGAGCCAACCGGTAATCTCGATACCAATTCCGGCGTTGAACTTCTGGAGACGCTTTTGGAGGTTAATAAAAAAGGGATAACGATTATTATGGTGACTCATGATTTGGAGTACTTGCGCTATGCCAATCGGATTTTCCATATGATTGATGGCAGAGTCGTTGAAGATTATCGGCCAAAGCGTCGGTTTAAGCAGACAATCGCCGGAAAAAGGGGTGTGGAGGGTGGTAACTCAAGCGATGTTCGTGACCCGCAATTTCTTAAAAAATTAAATATATGAGAAAAATGTTTTTGCTGACCAGAAAGGGAATACAAAGAATCATAAATCCAAGAAATTGGTTATTGGCTTTAAAAATACTAATTCATGATTTTCCGAAAATCATTAAATGGTTACTTCATTTTGCTGTCTTTTTCATGATTTTTATTAATTTCTTTATGATTGTGATTTTGGAAATATTGTCACGATTACCCGTTGTCAAAATTATTGCATCAAAGATATTAGCTTTCTGGCTCGGTCGAATAGAAGGCTTAATAAACGCGCTTGCCAATCGTCTCGAGCCGGATAAAAAAGGTGAAGTCAACAGGACATATCTTATCTATCTGGCTTATGAAAACTTAAAAGGCAAAGCCGGACGATCGCTGGTTACCATGTTGGGGATGTCGGTTGGAGTCGGAATAATCGTTTATCTTTTATCTTTGGGTTATGGAATAGAGCGGCTAATTGTTAACCAAGTTGCAAGTCTTGAGGAGTTGAAAGTAGTTGATGTTTCGGCATCAGAAAATACAGCTTTGCAGATCGATCAGACAACTCTAAAAAAAATAGCCAAGATAAAAAGCATCGATAAAGTCATTCCACTTATCTCCATAGTCGGTCGAATCAATTTCAATAAAGCCAAAACCGATGTATTAGTCTATGCCACGACCAAAGATTATCTTCATGAGTCACGAACTAATGCGCTTAAGGGTAAGATGATAGGCTACACCAATGAAGATTATCATTCTGATAGCGGTCGGCAAGGCGGGAAAGTAGCCGGAGTCTCCACAAAATTAACAGATGCCAAAATGGGAGAAAAAATTAGCGAGGGTAACTGGCTAGTTAATATATTACCTGACAAAATTGCTACTGTTTGGAGTGATTGTTCAATCTCCGGCAAATTAATTGGTTACACCAAAAGAATTGAGGGTGAGATGGTTGGTCAACAAGTGTGGGGAGGGACTTTTGCGCCTTTTAAGGATTTTGGTCGTGTCGGCTATGACAGCAAAAAAGATATATTTTTAGGCACTTGGGTTAAAGCCAACGTCCCGCTTTTTGACAAAGTAGATGATAAGATGACGCCCAAAATTGGCGACAACGGATTTCAAAAGTGGGAAGTCGGTTGTATCCAGATGAAGGAGATGCAGATCGTTGAGAAAAAATTGGGCTGGGGAGCAGTGTTGGGTGAGTCGACATCAACATCACTCTCAGCGATACTGGCCAGTACAAAGAGCGCGACAGAAGAGTCGGCTTTATCTACGCAATCTGCCAAATTTCTATATGATGCCAAAGTCGTCTCAACCGACTCAGCCGGAGTTGAATTTGTGACACTCGAAAGTTCTGATTCCGCAGGGATCAATACCAAAAAAATCCAATCAAATATTGAATTTAAGAAAAAAGGACTTGGTGAAGCAGTGGTTTCAACAGGGCTTCTCAAATTATTGGGGATAAAGTTGAATGATGCGATCAATACAAAATTCGACGTATCTTTTATCATCGTCAAAAGTCTGATGCCCAGTATCGAAGGCCGGGCTTTCACAAGTCAGGTAAAATATCAAATAATCGGCGTTATCGATGATAACGAACGTGAATATTTCTATATACCGATTAATGATTTGACTCAGCTTGGTGTCGTTAATCTTTCCCAACTAAAGATAACGCTGAAAGATAAAGACCAACTGCCAAAGGTCAGGGCGCAAATTGAGACGATCGGCTACAAAACTTCATCTGTTGTTGATACCGTGGCTCAAATTGAAAAACTATTTGCCGGAATTAGAGTCGTCTTGGCAGTCGTTGGGCTTATTGCCCTTGGAGTCGCATCACTGGGAATGTTTAATACTTTGACGGTTTCACTTCTGGAGCGGACACGCGAGATTGGCGGTATGAAAACCATCGGGATGGTATCCAATGAGATTCTTGATCTATTTTTGGCCGAAGCCATGATTATGGGTTTCTCCGGCGGTATCGGCGGACTTACTTTAGGCTTTCTGGCAGGCCAAGTGAGTTCGTTATTAGTCTCAATAATCGCTGTGTCTCAAGGCTTAGGCTACATGCAACTGACCTATATCCCAATCACTTTTGTAATCTTTATTTTATTTTTATCATTTGGCGTCGGCATCGTCACCGGAATTTATCCGGCGCTGAGAGCGAAACAAATTTCCGCATTGAATGCATTAAGGTATGAGTAAGTTTGGTCTAAACCCCCGAGGTTAGACATAAACAATGATGATAGAAACCTCGGGGGTTGATAAGGAATATTTATGAAAATACAAATTGACCAATCGGGGAAAATTGAAGATACGGCAAGGAATACCGTAATTGCATATTCAAATGATAAACAAAAAGCAATTTTAATAACAAGAAAAACAAAGCGTCAAATGCAAGAAACATTTAGATTATGTGGTGCGATAAGGTTATTTATTTATTTTACATTCGCCATCGGTATATATTATTTGATTGAAGATCTTAGAGGATCATCAATAATAATAATTGACTTGGAATATTATGGTAAAGATAAAATAATAACGCGAATTATTAATAAGTTGTTGGATGAAAATCATAGGCCGAAACACTCGATTAAATTTGCCAGAATTGGAAATAGACCTAGGGTTCACTATACAGCAAAAAATGTCTTTGACGGGAAGAAAAAAGCTAATAGGACAATTTCTTTTAAAGAATTAATCAAGCAAATAAAAAAGACCGATGGGCGCTTAAGAGAGTGCTTTGAAACTCTGGTCGGCGCTCAGTCTCGGTCTGTAAAACATAGGATATCAAGAAATAAATTGAATGTCAAGACCTTAAAAAACAAGGCAAAAAAATAAAAATGAAACAATTAAGCAGTAGAACAATGAAACTATCAAGCAATAAAACAATCAGATATTTCACCATATCATTATTTCTGTCATTCATTTTGACATCAGGTTTTTATAAGCTTTTTTTTAAAGTTAACCCAATTTTCGCCGAATCAGCAACATCAATTACCAAAAATACCGACACACATTTTTCTGCCGGGACAGCTTCGTCAACATCGGTCTCGGGATCAGGCAGTTCTGCCGTAGTTCAGCTGTCAGGAACTGCAGGACCTAACGGAACAACATATAAAAAACCTGTAATTATTGATAATAGTACTGGTGGAGCTCTAACAAACTATCAAGTTCTCGTAACAATTGATACTGGAGCATTGGTTACTGCAGGGAAACTTCAATCTGATTGTGATGATTTGCGCTTCCTGGATGCTGATGATTCAACAGCGTTAAATTACTGGATTGAATCAGGTTGTAATACTTCAAGTACTAAAGTATGGGTGATGGTGCCTTCGATATCCGCAACTTCATCAAAAACAATCTATCTTTATTATGGTAACGCTTCAGTCGATGCAGGTAAATCAACCCCTGGAACAAGCAGTTTGCCCGGATTTAGTTGTAAATCCTTATTAAATGCTGGCGTTTCATCAAGCAATGTCTATTATATTCGGCCAGGTAATAACAGCAGTGATCTAATACAAGTGTATTGTGATATGAGCACATTAACTGATGGTTGGACCTTGGTGTTGCAGAACAATAAAGCCTTAACGACAAATCCAGAGCCAAATTGGAGCAATGTAGTAAATATCGTTAACACTACCGGCACATTTGGTTCAACGCTATCTGCTTTTGATTTATTTCTTGGTGTCAAATGGTGGAATAAAATTGGTAATCAAGCTCGAGTTGATGTTGGTACGACTCCATCTGATATCACAAAACGAGCCACATATTCTTCCATTTCTCTAAATTCAAGTCTTAATTATGCATTGACTTTAGGGACTGAAACTTTATATTTTGGAGCAGGTTCAGCAGGCATTAAGAGTTACCATGCACTTAGCAATTATCAGCTTACAACCTCAGATTCTGATCATGATGTATATGGAGCTAACTGCGCAAATTTGTATGGAGGATCGCCTTGGTGGTATGGGGCTTGTTGGAGTGGAAGTTTTTGGGGAGGCGGTGACGGAGGATCATACCAAAATGCTTCATTTTGGACAGGATCATCAACGGATTACCATAATTATGGCGCTATTTGGCTTCGAGGAGACTATGCTCTTGATAGCGGACAGCCATCAACCTCTTTTGGCTCAGAATCTGTCGCTCTCCAATCTTCCGGCACCTGGGAGTCACCAACAGACAGCAATGTTATCGATACAGTTTGGAATGGG